>Ga0265297_10001866_pt1 | contig 46195 bp, 64 predicted proteins | sample Munlanlwell13791_FD_192502 | JGI IMG/M metagenome (GOLD analysis project Ga0265297, IMG submission 192502) | Leachate microbial communities from a municipal landfill in Southern Ontario, Canada - Leachate well 137-91 | ecosystem: Engineered > Solid waste > Landfill > Unclassified | place...
ACGGGTCCCTCCGGGGCGACGGGGCCGACCGGGGGCACGGGAGCTACCGGCGCAACGGGGGCAACGGGAGCGACGGGAGCGACGGGGATCACCGGAACGACGGGAGCGACAGGATCCACCGGAGCTACTGGGGCGACCGGGTTGACCGGATCGACCGGCCCGACCGGGCCGACGGGGATGACGGGAGCCACGGGGCCGACGGGGCTAACTGGCGCGACGGGGGCCACCGGGGCAACCGGCCCGACGGGCGCGGCCTCGACGGTGACGGGGCCGACCGGCCCGACGGGTCCGATCGGGCACACCGGGCCGACGGGTCCGATTGGACCGATCGGTCACACCGGACCTACGGGGGCGAGCGGAGCCACGGGCGCAACCGGGGCCACGGGCCCGACTGGCCCGCAGGGGATCCAGGGGATCACGGGGCCAACTGGCGACACTGGTCCGACCGGCCCCCAGGGCATCCAGGGCGTCGTTGGACCGACCGGCCCCACCGGGCCGCAGGGGATCCAGGGCATCGCCGGACCCACGGGGGCGACCGGGGAAACCGGTCCAACGGGACCGCAGGGCATTCAGGGGATCCAGGGGATCACCGGGCCGACCGGGGCCACGGGCGATACCGGCCCGACGGGTCCGGCCGGTGATACGGGACCGACGGGACCGACCGGGGATACGGGACCTACCGGGCCGACCGGGAGCACGGGCGCCACGGGGCCAACGGGACCGACCGGACCCACGGGCCCGCCCGGCAGCGTGGCGCACGTCATCCTGTCCGCGACGCACACGGACACGCTGGCCGATGCGGTGGTCCGCGGCGACGTGCTGTACGGCAACGCGACCCCGAACTGGGCGCGGCTCCCCAAGGGCACGGACGGCTACGTGCTCGCCGCGGGCGCCACCGACGTGGCGTGGGCCACGCCGAAGGTGGCGGTCGCCAACGAGATCGCGGACGCCACCTGCTATGTCGGCTTCTTCACGGATGCCTCGGGCAACTTGACGGCGAAGACGAACGCGGGGTTCACGTTCAACGCGGCCACGGGGGTGGTAACGGCGGCGGGGTTCACGTCACCCGGCGTGTTCACGTCGACCAACACTGCGACCTACGGCTTCATCCACGACGTCACCGTGGATCAGGAAGCGTACGAGAGCGTGTACGGCGCGCAGACAGCATCCACGCTACAATCTGGCGCCGCCTATACGGGGACCGACGTGACGATGGCGACGAAGTACATCGCCACGTCGTTTGTCGCGTCCGGCGCACACCACGTGCGATCGATCGGCGTGCGGATCAAGGTGAGCGCCGCGCTATCGAACGGCACGGCCTATCTCACGGGCGCGCTCTACAGCGATGTGGCCGGGGTGCCGGGTGCGCTGATCGACGCGGGCACGACGATCTACTACAACCAGCTGACGACCTCGTATCAGATCTTGCAGATCGGCAGCATCTCACAAACGCTTGTGCCCGGCACGACCTACTGGATCGTGCTCTACTACATGGCCGCACCGACGGGTGGCAACTTATTGCTCGACGGGGCTAACGTCGCGGGCGCGGGGGCGACATCTCCGGATGGCACCGTCTGGACTGGTACCGCTAATGCGCTGTACCACCTGATCTACGGCAGGACGTTCCGTGGCGTCTACGGCGGATCCACAAACAACATTGGTATTCTTGGCGCATCAACGAACAGCTACGGCGTCCATGGCAGCTCGACGAACAGTGTCGGCGTCTCCGGAGTCTCGACGAACAGTGTCGGCGTCTCCGGAGTCTCGACGAACTACATCGGCGTCTCCGGCATCTCGACGAACTACATCGGCGTCTATGGCAGCTCGACGAACAGTGTCGGCGTCCGCGGTCTCTCGACGAATAGCGCAGGCATTTCCGGCATCTCGACGAACTACATCGGCGTCTCCGGCATCTCGACGAACAGCTACGCAGGGTATTTTTCTCGCAACACGGCGACACCCACGGGGGTTGTCCCCGTTGTCTACGCCTACCAGGATCACGCGTCCGATCCGAACACCTGCCTACGCGTGCGGCAGGACGGCGCGGGGTATATCCAGGACTGGTACGCGGGGGCGGTGGACGTGGCGCACCTGGCCACGACCGGCGTGCTGACCATCGCCGGGGCCGTCATCGGGGCCTCGGGCATCGTCATGGCGGACGGCGCGACCATCGGGCAGGCGGCGGGCCCGCTGATCGCGTTCGACGACACGAACAACTACCTGGAGATCACGGGGGCCAACGTCGCCCTGGGTTACACGGCGGCAGTTGCGAGGCTGCACGTTTATCCACCGATCCTGCCCGCCGCACACTCCGCGCGCAACGTGATCCTCTGTACGGACCTCTATAACGCGGGTGTGAACGGGCAGGACATCGCGCTGACCGGCATGTCCGCGGCGGGCGTGCCGGTGGGGTGGAACTGGTCGTCCGACTGGAGCATGCGCCTGTCGTTCGGCGTCTGGGCCGGGGGCTACGACACCGCACCCAACGAGTACCTGGTCATCCTGCCGAGCGGCGGCGTTGGCATCGGTACCACTACCGTTCCGCACGGTGGGATCGGATATGCGAAGTTTGCGATAGATGGGACGGATAGTTCCACGGCTGGGCCGCACGTTCAGTTCACTACAGCAGCGGATGATTACCCGTTGTTTCATCATATTAATTATGCCCACGACGCCATGGCAATGGTGTTCGATGCGTATTGGGATGGTGCTGATTACCGTAGTTCGGATGCTGGTTCAAATTATCAGATATTGAAACAATCCGACCTATTCTCCATCCGCTACGATTCCGGCATCGCCCAAGGCGCGGCGATCACGTGGAACGACGGGATCGTCCTGAATACGAGCGGCAACGTCGGCATCGGTGGCGCTCCCACTTACCGTCTCGATGTCTTCGGGGGTGACATCAACATCGCCGAGGGTCAGTACTACCGCTACGGGGCGGGGGTGCTCGCATATGCCCAAACGGCGTTGCACAATTACTATTTCGGCAGTGCGGGGAACCTGACGACGACGGGGACGTACAACACGGCGGCGGGGGACAACGCGGCGATCAACTTGGCGGCGCTCGCGCACGGCAACACGATGCTGGGCGCCTCAGCCGGTTACAATTCCAGCACCGGCACCTACAACGTCTTCGTGGGCATGGAAGCGGGGTACGGGTCGGGCGGGGTATACACCGACACGCACTACAACGTCGCCATGGGCTATCGTGCGGCGTATTCGATCAACGGGGCATCGGGGTCGTGCTCCTATAACGTGATGCTCGGGGCAAATGCGGGCGTCACCTACGGAGGCGACTATCTGACGGCGGTGGGGGCGTCGGCGGCACAGTTGACCACGGGGGCGTCCAACACGGCGATCGGGTACATGGCAGGCTACGCGTGCTCGACCGGCGCGTGCAACGTGTTCCTGGGGCGCGAGGCGGGCCGGGGGCTGGGGGGGGCGTACACGGTTGCGAGCAGCAACGTCGTGATCGGGTACCGTGCGGAGTACGACTGCGCCTCCGATCTGACCAGCAACACGGTCGTCGGGTACGAGGCGGGCTACTACAACCGCAACGGCTCGTACAATGCGTTCTTCGGGCACAGCGCGGGCAAGGGGGCGGCGGCGTACACGGGAGCCTTGCACAACGTCGCGATCGGGTACGAGGCGGGACTCTCCCTGACCACGGACAGCGTGCAGAACGTCATGGTGGGCAGCGTGGCGGGGCGTTCCTACGCGGGATCGTGCATGACCGCGATCGGTTACCGCACGCTCTACTCGACGACCGGGACAGGAAACACAGCGGTCGGGTACCTTGCGGGCCAGCGTTGTTCGACCGGCATCTGCAATACGTTCGTCGGGCATGAGGCAGGGTACGGGTCGGTCAACCCCTACGCTGGCAGCAACTACAACACGGCGGTCGGTTATCAGGCCGGGTACGACCTCGGTGCGGCGGCCCTGAACAACACGTTTGTCGGCGCCTACGCGGGACAGAATGTCACCACAGGAGACTACAACGTCCTGGTCGGATCTCACTCCGGCGATGCGATCCTCACGGGGACCAATAACGTTCTGATCGGAACGAATGCGGGATACACCTACGCAGGCAGTTCGATGGTCGCCGTGGGTGGCGACTGCCTGGTCTCGACGACCGGCACCGGCAACGTGGGGATGGGATACGACGCCGGGTACTACAACAGGACCGGCACGTACAATGTCTTCGTGGGGTTGGAGGCGGGGTTCGGATCGGGCGGGGTCGCCTATGATGGTTCCAGCTACAATACGATGGTGGGCTACCGCACCGGGTACGACCTGGAGGGGGGCGCGAACTTCAACGTGCTGTTCGGGGCGTTGGCCGGGACGAACATCACGACGGGCGACAACAACGTCTGCCTCGGGTACTACGCCGGGAAGGCGCTGACGACGCAGTCGGAGATCACGGCGGTCGGCGGCACCAGCCTCCTCTACGCGACGGGCGTGGCCAACGTGGCGCTGGGGTTCCGCTCCGGCTACTGGAGCCAGACCGGCACGTACAATACCTTCCTCGGGTACGAGGCGGGGTACGGCAGCGGCGCCGCCGTGTACGACGGGTCGAACTACAACACGTGCGTCGGCTACCACGCGGGGTACGACTTCCAGGGCGCGGCGGTGGGCAACACCCTGATCGGGGCGCTCGCGGGCGAGAACATCACCACGGGGGATGGGAACGTTTGCCTCGGCTACCTGGCCGGGGCGGCGCTGACCACGGAGGACAATTACCTCTACATCGCCAACTCGAACGCGGGGCTGGGCGCGACGACGCTCACGGGCAATTTCGCGACCGGGTCGATCGGCATCGGCATGGCGCCCGGATCGATCACGGCGCGGCTGCATCTGCCCGCGGGCGACACGGGGGCTGGCACCGCACCGCTCAAGTTCATCGACGGCAACACCCTGGCGACGATCGAGCAGGGCGCCGTCGAGATGTACAAGAGCACCCTGTGGTTCCAGCCGTGCGCCACGCTGATCAAGCAATCGCTGGACGGCACGATCTTCAGCCAGACTACGGCGGTGACCGTCGCGAACACCAACGTCGCGACCACGCTGGTCGGCGCGGGGCGCGGCGATGGAGCCTCGCCGATCAACCTGCCCGCCAACTTCTTCTGCCTGGCGGGGAAGACGCTGCGGGTCACGGCGCGCGGGTACTACGGTGGCGCTGGGGGCGGCGGTCCGTACACGATCACCGTGTCCGTGATCCTGTCGGACGGCGGGGGCGATACGGTGCTGTTGCAGACGGCGGCGCTGGCCGTGACGGGGCGGTCCAACCTGGGCTGGGAGATCCAGGGGGACATCACGTGCTACGCCACGGGGGCGGCGGGTACGTTCTGGGGCCAGGGGTTCGCGCGGTTCGCGTCGACCACCACGGCGGCAGACGTCGTGCAGATGGTGAACACGGCGATCGACACCAACATGGATACGACGGCCGCGATGACGTTGGACGTCCGGGCGACCTGGAACACCGCCGATGCTGCGAACTCGATCACGTGCACGAACCTGATCGTCGAGTCTGTCGATTAGCATGGGAGCCTGCGCGCTGGGCGACATCCTCGGACGTTGACAAACGCACCGATTGTGATATCGATCAGGGGTTGGAAACGCAAGATGGGTAACGCTGTAACAGAGGAGAAGACGATGACGAAAGAGTTGCGGAAGATCGTGGCGCTGAACAACATGCTGAACGAGGTGTGCGCGGCCACGCCAGACCGGGTATATGGGCTGTACTGCGGCCTCATCCACGAGGCCCTCGCGCCCAAGGTCAAGGCGTACTCGGACCAGCTGAAAGCCGCCAAGTCCGAGGAGATGAAGCGGTACGAGACGGCCTACGCCGAGTGGGCGCGGGCGCACAACGGGCAGAAGGAGACGCCGGAGATGCGGGCCGAGGTCGCGGCGCTCCAGCTGGAGTACGGCGTGATCGAGGAGATCGTGGCGCTCGACGCGCTGGGGCAGAAGCTCGGCGACGAGCTGATCGAGGTCGTCATCCCGCAGATGCCCGTCCACGTCATCCCGGCGAACACGCAGGCCGGGGTCATCATCAACTTCATGGACTGCGGCTGCATCTCGGTCGAGGCGGCGCAGGAGTACCTCGACAAGCTCGTGGCCAAGGAAGCCAAGCAGGACGACGCCAGGAAGGGCCCGGGCAAGCCGAAGAAGGCCAAGTAGGTGATCCTCTCCGTCTCGATGATCGTGCGCGATGAGGAGTCCTGCCTGGCGACGGCCCTGGCCTCTGTAGCCGGTGCCGACGAGCTGGTGGTGGTCGACACGGGCAGCACAGATCGGACCAAGGAGATCGCGGTCGCGCACGGGGCACGCCTCTTCGACTTCCCCTGGTGCGACGACTTCGCAGCGGCGCGGAACTGCTCGCTGGACCACTGCACGGGCGAGTGGGTGATCATCCTGGACGCGGACGAGGAGCTGGAGCCGGGCGGGATCGCCAAGGCGCGGGCGGCCATCGCGCGGGCGGGCGCGTTCCGCACGATCGGGGTGCAGACGGTCTCTGCCCGCGGCGGCGACACGCACGTGTCCCCGCGCCTGTTCCGGCGCTGCCCCGAGGTGCGCTGGCGGGGCGCGATCCACAACTACCTGACGGTGGCGGAGCACAACCCGAGCGACATCCGGATCACGTACGGCTACAGCGAGGCGCACAAGCGGGATCCGGATCGCGCGCTGCGCATCCTCACGCGGGAGCTGGAGCGCAACCCGCAGGCGGTGCGCGAGGCCTACTATCTGGCGCGGGAGCACTGGTATCGCAAGGACTACGCGACAGCGGCGCACTGGTACCTGGACTACCTGGCGCGGGCCACGTGGGCGCCGGAGAAGGCGGACGCCTGGCTCATGCTGGCGCGGTGCCTCTGGCACATGCAGCAGGGGGACGATGCGCGGGATGCCTGCCTCCAGGCCATCAAGATCAACGCGGACTTCCGGGAGGCGCTGCTGCTCATGGCCGAGATGAGCGGGCCGAAGAACCGGGAGCGTTGGAAGGTGTTCGCGGAGCTGGCGGGGGACGAGGACGTGCTCTTCGTGCGAGCCCCGCAGCCGAAGGCGGCGTCCTACTACGAACACGTGTTCGCCCAGTCCCGGGACATGAGCCGGTACGACCAGATCCTGCGCATGGCGGCGAGCTGGACCTGGGGGCGCGTGCTGGACGTCTGTTGCGGCACCGGCGAGCTGGGGCAGCACGTGCGGGACTACCGGGGCATCGACTTCTCGGGGGAGGCGGTGCGCGGCAACCCGCTGCTGCGGCAGGGCGACGTGTTCCGGGAGGATCTGGCAGGGTACGACACCTACGTGATCCTGGAGGCGCTGGAGCACCTGGACGATCTCGCGCTGATCGGGAGGATCCCGGCCGGGGCTGACGTCGTGCTCTCGGTGCCGAGCTTTGCGGACCCGGCACACGTGCGGACCTACAACGAGAAGATCCTGCGGATCCGGTTCGCGGGGCTGCTGGACATCGAGCGCGTGGTGCGGTTCAACTGGGACGGCAAGAGGTGGGACCCGAAGCACAAGAACACCACCAGCTACATCCTGCTGGCGCGAGGTCGCAAGAGATCTTCCTGACAGGCGCGATCCCGCGTGTTTGTTGACCATTCTGCTGGGAAAAAAATTGTGCCCACCCCCTCGCGGTGCTAGGGTTGGGGCAACTGTGGGTCCACGAAGCGACAACGAGGAGGCATTCCAATGAGCCGAGACGACGACAAGAAGGACATCATCCTGCACCAGACCGTCATCAGCGACGAGGAAGGGCAGTTCAGCGGGGACGTCGAGACGCCGTGGTTGGAGGTCGTCGAGCAGGCGGCCGCTCCGGCGCTTCCCACCGACAAGGTGAGCGCGCTCCTGTACGTGCTGGCCGCGGACCACCGGCTGAAGGTGAAGCTCAGCACCGGCACGATCATCGACCTCACGCTCGCGGGCGCGGGACCCCTGACCCTCAAGGGCGCCATCGCGGTGGCCGCGGACTTCCCGCCCGTCGAGGGCGCGGTGGGCGGCGTCGAGAACGGCTGGTTCTACTACGTGACGGGGGACGTGGTGGACAACGCGGGCGCCCCGGCCCACACCAACACCGGGCAGCACTGCCTGGCGGGCAGCGCCATCGCGTGGGTGCACGCGACCCTGAGCTGGCTCGACGTGAGCGAGCAGGTCAACGCGCAGTACATCGCGGCGACCCCGACGGCGATCGGCACGGGCGACGTGGTCGCCATGGTCAACGTCGCGGGCGCGGCGGTGGTCACGCTCCCGGCGGCGGGGGTCGGCATCCTGGGCAAGAAGGTCAGCGTGCACGACGTGCTCGGCGACAAGGCCATCGGCACGGTCATCGCGATCACGCCGAACGGGACCGACACCATCGACGGCGTCAACGCCGCGGTGAACATCGACACGGCGTTCGGCGGGTACGAGCTGATCTGCGTGCAGACCGGCGCGGGCCCGGACACCTACGGGTGGACCACGATCGTGGGCGCCGAGCTGAAGACCGCGATCGTCGATCGGGACTTCGCGGGCGCGACCCTCGGGCGCATGGTCCGCACGGGTCCCGCGGCCTACGCGATCCGCCTGGACAACCTGGCGGCGGCCGTGGACCCGATTGGCACGGATGACGCGGCGGCCGGGTATGGTGTGGACTCCATCTGGATCAACACCACGGCGGCTCCGCGGCGCATCTTCAAGTGCTTGAACCCGGCGGCGGGCGTGGCGGTCTGGCGGCAGCTCAACGCGCAGAACAACCTGGCGGCGGCGGTGGCTCCGGCCATCACGGACGACACCTCGCTCGGCTACGACGTCAACTCCGTCTGGCTCGACACGACGCACAACGTCGCCTACATCTGCCTGAGCCCGGCGGTGGGCGCGGCCGTGTGGCGGATCCTCGCCGCGCGCCAGCAGGTGGACAGCCGCCAGCTCGCGGCAGCGTCCGAGACGCTGCGCGTGTTCAGGGCGCTGGCCCCGGGGCGCATCCTCGCGGTCGCGGCCGAGACCGGGACCGTGGCGGCGGCGGGCGAGTCCATGACGTTCGACGTGCAGATCGCTGGCGTGACGGCCCTCACGGGCCTCATCACGGTCGATGATGGCGTCGCCATCGACACGCCGGTCGCGGGCGTGCTAGGGGCGGGGGTCATCGCGGAGTTCGCAGCGGGCGAGCTGGTCACGGTGGACAGGGTCTACGTGCCGGGCGGCGGCGCGACCCCGATGCGCGACACGGTCGTCGACATCGAAGTGCAGTACGACCTCTAGTCGACTGCGGGTGACGGGAACAACGACGGATCGTGGCGCATAGCCACGGATGGAGGAGAAAATGCTCGCACAACTCATCGACTCGCAGACGCGCGGCGCCATCGTGGCGGCCACGGCGGCGGCAGCGGACATCGCAGCGGGCCACGGCCCGGGCGTCGTGAACAGCGGCATCGCGGGCGTGATCCCGCCGGGCGTCGGCACGACGGTGCAGCTCCTGGCGGCGAGCGTCCCGGGCACCGTGCTCGGGTTCGCGGTCAAGCTGGCGACGGCGTGCGCGGCGGCCGAGACGCTCACGATCCAGCTGCTCAAGAACGCGACGACCCTGCTCGCCGTGGGCGATCTGGTCGCCGACACGGCGGATGGCACGGATGTCCAGGTGTCCGCGCTGACCCTGGTGGTCGCGGACCTCGACTACGTCGCGGGCGATGCGATCAGCATGGTCGTGACTCAGGCGGGCGGTGCTCCTCCGACGGCTGCGGACCTGACCACGACGCTGGCGTTCCGTAATTCCTGATAGGCGCTCCGATTCCGGCGCGATTCGCCTCGTGTGTCTTCGCGCCATGAGGTGACACCATGCAAGCGCAACTCGTCTCACAGGACCAGCGGGACTCGGTCGCCTACTACTTCAACGGCGTGACGACGGAGGCCATCGATCTCTACATCGACCCGGCGGGCAGTGACGTTACCGGGAAGGGCACAGCGGCCCTGCCGTACGCCACCACGGACGCGAAGGGATCGTTTGTGATCGGGTAACGTTACCAGTGCGGGCTACTTTCGCGCACCTCGCGCACCCCGCTGACGAGGTGAGGAATGCTCGCACAGCTTGCATCGAAGGACATCCGCGATCTGCTCAGCCAGGCGGCGACGCCGGGTACCCGTGTTGCCAACTCAGCGGAGCGTCGGCGCGTGGGTGGAAGAGCGCAGATTACAGGGTCTGGGGCGATCAAGACGTTCGCGATTCAGTATAAGACGTACAATACGGGCAGCACGGTGGGCATCCAGGACGCGCGCATCAAGTCGATTCGCGCCGAGTAGGATCTAGATTGTGTGATTGATCTCGTGCTACAACGGGACAGCGGAGGTGACCCATGCCGGGCGGAAGCAGCAAGTCGAGGTTCATGCAGCGGTGCGTTGCGGACGTCACGGGGCAGGGGAAGGACCTAAAGGGGGCCTTCGCGGTCTGCACCGCGCAATCCCAGAAGAGCGGGTACAGCGAGCCGGGGTCCACGAAGCAGACTGGTAAGGGGAAGGCCCGCGAGAAGCAGTTCAAGAAGGAACCGGACATGGGCAAGAAGGCGAAGTCCTACGAGCGCGCGGTGAAGGCCGGGCGCAAGTCGGAGGACATGGCCGATGTGTTCGCGCAGCTGACGGAGGGTCGCCCCGCGGCGAAGCCGAAGGGTGGTGCGGCTCCGAAGCAGCGCGGGACCCTCATCTTGTACCCAGATGACCTGAAGCCGGACGCCTGGAACATGGTTCTCGATGCGCTGGACATCGTCCACGGCGAGGCGGCCGACTGGCAGAACGTGGAGCGCGTGGAGATCCACTTCGACTCGGCCAAGTTCGAGTACGAAAGGGAGTAGGGGATGCGCGCACTCCTGCAACAGCTTCACGAGTCCGGGACGATGGAGCGCTACCTGACGCTTCCGCGCGGGTGGGGCGCCGCGGACGGCCTGCGCTTCAAGAAGGACCAGGATGCCTGGAAGCAGGCGCAGTTTGCGTTGATCCGCAAGGCCAAGGCGGCGGCGGAGCGCGACCTGCGCGAGCTGGGCGAGAACGACGAGGCGAACGCCACGCAGATCGCGGAGAACGTGGCGCACGAGATGGACCACGACGAGTGGCTGGACGACGAGACGCACTGGATCTGGGACGTGGCCATGGACGCGGCGACGCGCTGGAACAAGGCCCACGGCTGGGAGTAGGAGAACGCGATGCGACACCTGATTCGAAGGATCGAAGATGCTGTGAAGGGGCGCGCTCTGGACGAGAGCGGAGCCAATTTCAGCGGCACAAAGGGTGGCGTGGAGGTGGCGGCTCGCGTGGGGTTCATACTGGCCACTGGCGCCGATGGCCAGGGCGCGAAGCTGGTGCAGGAGCTGGAACACGCCCTCTCCTACGTGCAGAAGAACATCACGCTGATCGACGCCATGTACGCCGATCAGCCAGCCTGGAAGTCTGACGATTTCAGCAACAAGCGGAAGCGCGTCGAGGCACTGGACGACCTAGTGGATGCGCTGGGGTTCCTGGAGAAGCGGGCGGCCAACGCGCAGGCCTGGCTGGGCCAGCTGGCGAAGAACGAGAGGGCATGATGCGACACCTGATTCAGCAGCTCAACGAGGCGGCGGGACGCAAGTACTACGTGCTCGTGGGGTGGAATGCCAAGATGAAGCGCTGGGAGGTCATCTTCAGCGACTACGATCGCTCGGCGGTCGAGTTCGAGCAGGACGACCAGAAGCAGTCGCGCGGCATGCCGGACTTCGAATACAAGAAGATGCGCATCCTCACCGTGGCGGACGCCAAGCGTGGCACGGTGGACGCGGCGGTGGCAGCCCTGAAAGAAGAGGACGTGTCGACGTCGAGGGATCTGGGTCCGCTCCCCGAGGGTATCGACGCCCAGAGCGAGGCGCAGTACCGCACGCTGCTCGCCCAGTACGAGGCGGCGGTCGAGGCCATCAAGGTGGAGGTACCCACGGGCGTCGGGCGCGACAAGGTGGGCGTGCGGCTGGCTGTGGCGTCCATGGGGACCGGCCGGTGGCTGTTCGAGGTGTACAACCCGAACCGCGGCATGGCGGCCTTCCAGACGTCCGACGAGCAGCAGGCGGACAAGGTGGCGGCGGCGGCCGCGCAGGCGTTCAAGGACGCGGCGGACGAGATGCGGAAGGCGCACGGCGCGTTCACGGCGGCCGTGAAGAAGCTGTAGGGGAGGTGATCATGCAGGGGTTGCGGCGCAACATTGAAGTGCGGATGATGGGGGGGCTTCAGGAGGAGGCGCACCCGAAGTACTCCGTGCAGATGGAGGTCGAAGTGCTGGCCCCCGAGGACATCGACTCCGAGGCCATCCTGGAGGAGTGGATCGCGAACGAACTGAGCGGCAAGCTGATCCGGGTGCGGAACGTCCAGGCGAAGGAGCGGTAGGATGCGCGATCTTCTGGAGCGGCTGGCCAGCATCGGCAACCCGGACTTCCGGGCAGCGGCGGCCTACACGTTCGCGCGCAAGATTCGGGACTTCGCGGGCGAGCTGGCCATGCAGACCGCGGCGCGGGGCGAGCCCGAGGCCGAGATCGTCGCCAACAACCCCAAGGTGAAGGGGGCCCTGAAGGCCGCCCTAACCGCCCTGGGGGCGCTGGGCAAGGCGCTGCTGGACACCGAGCGGGGCGCCATCGACATCACGCCGCACGTGGCGGGCCTGCTGCGGGCCGAGGAAAAGGAAGCCGGGCACCTGTCGAGACTTCAAAGCCGTCTCGCTGGCATCTACGGTCTGCAATCTTTTGATACATCTCAGGATTTGTCAACGACACAGGAGCGGGACCGATGAAACGCGCGGAGTTCTGGATCGTGGAGTCAACCATCTACCCGGGCAAGGTCTCGATGCGGCCGTTCGCGAAGGAAGACGGCCTGCGGGACGCGCTCACGAAGGGCGGCTTCCAGCCCGGGGACCGCGTCGTGATGGTGACGAAGCAGGACTGGGACCGGCTGTGCGCGGAGTGCCGACAGGACCCGACCGAAGGGATCAAGCGGTAGCGAACACGTGTTCGCCTGTTGACAAACGCGAAGCTGGCGTTAATGTGACGATCGGAGACGGGATGCGAGATCTGCTGCGAAATCTGGAAGAGGCCCGCGAGATCCACGTGCCGATCAAGGAGCTGCCCGACAGCCTGCGGGCTGCCCTGAAGCGCGTGGGGTACGGATCGCGGGACATCGGAGTGGTGGCGCAGGACAAGGTCGACCCGAATCCGTACGCGGCAGAAGGCCAGAAGGGGTTCGTCCAGGTGATCGACATCGCCTCGGGGCGCTCTCGGGACCTGGAGGGGAGCTGGGGCGGCGCGAGCCCGAACAACCCGAGCGAGATCGACTTCGCGAACCGGCCGGTGCCGATCCCCGAGGGCGGCGCCGTCATCATCGGCGTACAGGGGTACCCGCAGACCATGGCGACGATCTACGTGCACCCCAAGACGATCGCGGCGATGCTGCCGCCCGCGGCGGAGACCACGGAGCGCGAGCAGACGATCCTGCGCACGATCCGGAGCCTGAACTCGGCTGGGCGCAAGGAGGTCTTCGGGCGCGAGAAGGTGACGCCCGCGGAGATCGACGCGCTGGTGGCGCGCGGGCTGTTGAAGAAGACCAAGACCGGTGCCGTGTCCATCACGACCGACGGCAAGAACGTGGCCGAGGGCCAGGAGGACGGGATGAGGGATCTGCTGCGGCGGTTGGAAGAGGAGGAGGTTGCGTCTCCTGGTTTCGCCACGCGCAAGGACATCGTGAAGCACGGCTACCAGGGCGAGGACTTCAAGGTGGGTGTCCCGGCCGTCGTGAAGAAGCTGATCTGGAAGGGCCAGGCGGACGTGGATCGCGCGCTGAAGGAAGGCGGCGTGTTCACGTTCCGGCGTGGTTTCTTCTACAGGCACGGGACGGACGGCGAGAAGTTCGCTGCCAGCACGGCGGGCGATCTGACGAAGGCGGGCTTCGCGGTGACCCTGCTGGCTTCCGGAGAGAACTGGGCGGCGTTCAGCGGCGGGGCATCCGAGTGGTCGGCGAAGTCGAGTTTCTTCTGGGCGATCTTCCAGGTGCGGACCGGGTCCGACGAGGGGTGATCATGGGTCGTTTGCGGCAGCTGTCCGAGGACATCATGAAGGTCGTCGGGACCAAGGACCTGATGGACACCGAGGCGTACCGTCAGGCCGTGCGGTTCCTGCGCGACGGCATCATGCCCAACGGGCAGGGCTACGCGGACGGGCCTCCGCGGCTGATGGCACAGCTGGGCGATGTGGATGCCTGCGAGCTGAAGCGCATCAACCAGGCATCCCAGGGCGACGGCAGCGTGCGGTTCGAGGCGCGCTTCTTCATCCATCCCAGCCGGGCGAGCGGAGCGGGTCTGAGCATCGACGGCGCCATCACCGAGTTCTTCATGGCGATGTCAGAGAAGATTCCGTGCGACGACGACACGGGCAAGATCGCCCTGGCGGCGGCCCTGCGTGCCGAGTGCGACGAGCGGACCAGCAACATCCAGCAGGCGTTCTCGGGCCTCCTGAAGCCCGACGAGCTGGTCTGGCGCCTCGTGGGGTGGACGCAGCGCGGGGACTGGATCGTGGAGAACGTGGACATCGACCGGATCGCGTTCGGGGACGCGTGGGTGGAGGAGAACCGCGGCGAGAACTGGCTGGCCAAGCACTGGGAGATCTGGGTGCCGGTGACGCTGGACGTCATCGCGACCATGCGGCGGCGGTAGGTTGACAAACGTAACGCAGGCATTAACATGATGCCTGGAGACAGAGGAGAGCGTCATGAGTCTGAGCGTATCGACCCAGGTGTCCCCCGTCGGGACCAAGCTGATCAAGGAGACCGCCGCGGGCGCGACGCCGGACACGGACGTCACCGGGGCGGCCGGAACGCTGTACACCGGCGAGGTGGACAACACGGGGAACGCGGGCACGTCGGCGTACCTGAAGATCTACAACGCCGCGGCGCCCGCCGTCGGGACCACGGCCCCGGACCTGATCATCCAGGCCAAGCCGAGCCAGCGCCAGACGTTCGCGCTGCCGCTGGGGTGGGCGTTCACGAACCTCTCGTTCGCGTGCGTGACCAGCCCGGGCACGGCGGGGAGCACAGCGCCTGCGGTGGCGGTGCCGGTGTGGCTGGTGGCGTCATGAGCTACGAGAGCCTGAACGACGCGGCGGAGGTCACGGGCATCAACGGCCTGCGTCCGGGCAAGACCGAGATCTGGTACATGAACGACAAGGGCTGGGAGATCTTCTCCCGCGGCCCGGCGCTCGCCCTCAAGACGGGGCACCCGCTGCCGATCGGTCATGTCGTGGAGCAGAGCCGCACGCACCGCCTGCTGGGCAAGATCCAGGCGACCAACCTCGGCGGCATCTTCGGGATCATGCAGGGCGAGTCCTGGTCTCCCGACGGAGCAGGCAACGCGCTGGTGCGGGCCAACGGTCTGCATCACAGCTCCATGAGCGTGGGCGACATCATCGTGCTGCCGAACGGGGCCGGGCACATGGTCGACAGCGTGGGGTTCTTCGAGCTACCGAAGAACGCGGCCGAGCAGAAGGACCAGGTGCGCAAGGCGCAGGGCGACATCTCCCCGATGCTGCGCAAGGAGAGCGTGGGTATGCGCGAGACGTTGCGGAGTCTTGAAGAGGCGATCCCGCGCCGGTCGCCCGACGAGGGCGCCTTCACCACGCTGCGCCGCAGGGTGGCGTCGATCCTCAACCGGACGTTGCACACCGACGAGCGCCGCACCGAGGACGAGCTGGCGGCGATGCGGGACCTCATGTCGGGGGTGCACGCCTACATCGAAGATCGCTGGGCCGAGGAGGACGACGCCGGGGACGGCGGCGGGTCCCACATGTTGCAGGCGGCCGACGACCTGCGGCGGGACTTCGAGGCCATCCGCGAGAAGGCGGAGATGCTGCGCTGAGGCGCGGGAGGATCGTCATGCGGGAGACCTTGGAGCGGCTGGAGGAGGGCGTCCCGATCAGCGGCGGTGCGGCGCGCGAGATGATGAAGATCGCAGAACCGTTCGCGGCGCGTCTGGCGCAGGCGACCGATGCGGCGTGGGAAGCCATCCAGGAAGAGTTCGAGGATGCGGTGATGGAGCAGGCGCACTCCGACATCACCGGCATTGCGTTCGAGCGGGAGATGGATCGGGCGTACATCGCGTTTCGGCGCGCCTTCGCAAAGGCCCTGCCGCCCATGTTGGGGCACGGCCTGACGGCGAAGTGAGGAGAAGATCATGGGACACCTGAACGAGCGGCTGGATCGGGCGATGGGGAGCGTGACGGCGGAGGCCAAGAAGCCCTACATGCCGCAGTCCTTCGACGCGCAGCAGGGCGTGAACGCCGACCTGCACGACGACGTGGCAGCCGCTGCGCGGACCGTTCTGCACGCGGTGGAGGCCATGGCCAAGGTCGTGCTGAAGGCCTCGCAGAAGACGGGTGCGGAGACCTTCGCGGAGACGCAAGGCAAGATCAACGACGCGGGCATCGGCCCGCTCATGGTCCAGATCGCGACCGACCACACTCGGTGGTCCAAGAACATCCGGGAAGTGCTGAAGATACGGGAGGGGAAGTGATGCGACACCTGATCGAGCGGATCGGAGACGTGATGGCGCCGGGGACGTCTGCGGTGGTGGTGGAGGGGGTGAAGAGCAACCTGACCGCGCAGGAGTTGTCGAAACTCGGCGGCGTCGGTGAGGACTTCGGGGAGCGCCACGCGGCGCAGCTGGACCCCCTGCTCAAGCAGCTGAAGGCGGCTGTGAAGGCGGAGCTGATGGGCATGTACGGGGACCGCGGGGTGATGCCGCCCAAGGAGTTCGGGGGCAACGAGTACGAGGCCCTCGACGCCGCTTGGCGGGGCATCCTGGCCTCGCTCATCTGATCATGGACCCGCATCCCGACACGGTTCGGCATCGCGCGCGCGTGCAGGCCCTGATGGGCGAGCTGACCTGGCTGCTCGACGCGCGGGCCGCGGAGCACGATCTCTCCAAGACGCAGTCCCCCGAGGTCGAGGCGTTCAACGCCGTCACGGACCAGCTGCACGGCCTGGAGTACGGGTCGCAGGCGTACCGGGACGCGCTGAAGGATCTGGGGCCCGCGCTGGCCCACCACTACGCGAACAACAGGCATCACGCGGAGCATTGGCCGAACGGGATCGCGGGCATGACGCTCCTGGACCTGGTCGAGATGATCGCCGACTGGCGCGCCGCGGGTGAGCGCCACGACACGGGGACCATGGCCAAGAGCCTGGAGATCAACGTCAAGCGCTACGGGATCGACCCGCAGCTGGCCCAGATCCTCGCCAACACCGTGGCCGAGATGGGCTGGTAGCGCACACGTGTTCGCCCCGTCCGGGGCTGGTCGATTTCTGGTTGACACACGCACAGCAGGGCTTATGATTGGGGTACAAGATGCCCGGCAGGATGCTGGGAGGAGGCGTGCGATGGCTATCAGCAAGGCGTTCCGGAAGGCGGCGGCGGTCCTGGCGGCGTTCGAGGACAAGTACAGCGAGCAGTGCGAGGCGCACGTGGGCTGCTACAGCAACGGCCGCGAGCAGGGCTTCGCGCTCACGATCTTCCACTGGGAGGAGTACAACGAGGCGATCGACGGCTGGGAGGGCTTCGACGCCGACGTCACCGGCCAGGTGACCATGCTCTTCTCGGAGGGGCGCAACCACGACGGGATCATGGTCTACGAAGTCCAGGGGCTGCACGAGACCCTGACCGACGAGGCCTACAAGCACGCGCACTGCTTCCACTGCGACGAGTACACGAAGGCCGCGGAGTACATGTGGACGCGCCTCACGGCCAAGGAGCACCGGAGGGAGAAGAAGGACCCGAAGAAGGTGAAGCGCGCCAGCTAGGCGATTCGGCGGTTGACAAACGAACCGAAAGGGTTAAGCTCCTGAGCAGATCCCCGATGTGATGTCGGGAGGAGGGAAGCATGGCGCGGAAGACCAAGAAGGAGTTGTACGAGGAGCGTCGGGCGGCGCGGCAGGATGAACTGCTGGCGGCGCGCAAGGACCTGATCAACGCGATCGGCTACGAGGGCGCTCCTCCGGAGCCGGTGCTGCTGGCCTTGACGGCGGCTCTGGTTGTCCTGCGCGGGGCGATCCGAGGCAGCGTGATTCGGGCGAACTTGCGGATCTCGCTGGGTCCGACCAACGAGGGCTACACGTGGCCGTGCGAGGTCTACGTGCCTGCCGCGGACCATGTGGCAGCGCAGATAGGGGCCGCCGTTGGCTACGAGGTCGCGGTGGACGAGGACGGTCTCCGGTGGCGCAGGGGCGAAGCGGCAGCGGATGCGGTGGGCGCCTGGGGGCGCTGGGTGGACGGGTACCAGCAGCGCTTCGATCGAGCTGCGAAGGATCTGGCGAGCTACGCGGGTCCTGACGGGCTGCGCGCTTTGACCTTCGACGAGGGCGACAAGTTCGAGCAGCTGGCGCGGGCCGGGGTCGTCCTGGTCGAGGCGCGGGGGATCGCGGATGCGCTGGCAGAAGCTGCGACTCGGTCCGACGACCTGGCGGTTGAGGCGATCCTCACGCGGCTGCGCGACCGCTGCGTGGCCTTCCTGGTGGCGGGCAGCTTCCGGCGGTGCAGCTCCAGCGCCATGAACAACGAGATGGCGCTCATCAAGGGCGACATGCTCGGGAAGGTCGCGGACATGGCGGGGGCGGTGGCCAAAGATCTGCGCGGAGGGGTCTGACATGCGGACGTGGAGACAGGTCCATGGGCAGATCGCGGCGGTGGCGCGGGCGGTGTGTGCGGAGGGCGGGGTGGCCGCGGTGCGGTCCAATCTCGAAGGAGCTGTGGAGCGCGCCTACGAGCTGCTCTGGGCATGGGACAAGCTGGCGGTGGAGATGATGAGCTGCCGCGACGACGTGGTGTTCGCGCTGGAGTCGGCCACCTGGTCGCCAGCGCCGGAACGGGCCTGGATGCCCGAGGAGGTGGAGTTCTGATGGACGAGCAGAAGCAGGCGAGCGCGGCGGCGGAGCCGACCGCGAAGGCGCTGGCGGATGCGGACTCCCCGGGAACGGGGTGCACGGACTGCCTGGCGGCGCACGAGAGGGCGCTGCTGCGCGAGGTGCAGCTGCGGCACGACGCGGAGGGCGTCAGCCTGAAGTACCTGGCAGCCCGCGATCAGGCGCTGGAGCTGGTGGACAAGGCGAACGCGGACCTGCTCGTGGCCATCGTCGAGCGGGACATGCGGGTCAAGGACGAGGCCCTGCGGGCGCAGCGGGTGGACGTCGAGGCCCTGCGCGCAAAGGTCCTGGCCATGAAGAAGAACCTGGCGGCCGTGGACTCCAGGGCGGACGAGCGCTTCGCGGCGCAGCTGAAGTCGCGGGACCTGGAGACCGAGACCAGGATCGCGGCGGTGCGCGCCGAGGTTGCCCCCGCGCTGGCCGAGCTGGACCGGGTGCGGGCAGGAGAGCAGGCCCGGGTGGAGGCGCTCAACGCGGCCCTGGAGCTGATCTGGGCAAAGGATCGCAGGGACAAGGGAGCGCCGCGGAACGATCGCGAGCTGGTGGTGGAGCTGACGCGGGTGCTGAGCGCGGCGCGGCTGCACGCGCAGTAGGGAATTGTGATGTCGAAAAAGGACTTGAACGAGGCGGAAGCGAAGATCAAGGTGGCCGCTCTGTTCATCAGCGACGACGCCACGCGACGCCGCATCATCTGCGGACTGGTCGGGCACTCCCGGATCGTGCGCGAGAACAACGGCTCCCTCCTTTGCGGGCGCTGCGACAAGGAGAACCCGGGCGTGAGCCCGCACGACGCGGTCATGCTGGAGCACCTGGATGGCGGGTGCTCCCACTGCGATGTGAACCTTCGGTCCTTGACCTGGAAGGACACATGGGAAGCTCCGCCTCTGGAGCAAACGGATAGGAGGATCTGATGGCGTGCATGACACACACGTGCCGGAGTTGCGGGTACGAGGACTTCAACAACAAGACGCGCTCTCCCGGGTGCTGCCCGTCGTGCGGCGGCGAGATGCGCCACTTCTTCGATGAGCCGGAGGAGCGGGACTACGAGCGCGACGACGAGGCGCGGGAGCGGCGCGAGCTGGAATCCGCCATGCGGGTCGACTGATGGGCCTCAACTTCTTCCACTCGTCCTGCGGCTGCGTCCGATCGGCGCCGGTGCCCGTCTCGGCCCCCGCGTCTCCGTACGGGAACCCGGACCCGAAGCGGTTCGAGATCCTGGAGGTGTTCGGAGTCGGGCGCGGCAGCCTGTATGACGTGAACAACCACCACAGGCCGGGCCTCTGGGTCCTGGCGGCGCGGCTGGGGCGGGGCGCCACGGACCCCGAGCACGACAGCCCGTTCGCGTTCAAGCTGCCCCTCGTGGGGGTCGAGTTCGAGCGCGTCGAGGAGGGGTGCCTGTGGGCGCACGGCTTCGTGGACGCCTACGACGGCGAGGAGTTCCACGTGCCGCGGCCAGGCTACGATCCGTTCAAGAAGCGGGGCGCGTCCACCTGCCGGTACAAGGCGTGCGGGGAGAAGCACCCGATCGTGCCGGAGGGCTGCTACGTCCCAAAGTTCGACGCGGCCCTGTACGAGGCGGTCAAGGGGCGGCTGGTGGACATCCGGATGCTCGTGTTGGCAGAGAAGAAGTCATGAGCGAACGAGAGAGACGGGAGAACGCGATCCAATCCGGACGCAGGGCATTCTACGCCGGAGTGTCCGTGGATGCGTGTCCGCTTCGAGCGCGGGATAGCCGGTTGGCGTGGGCGATTGCCTGGCGTAAGGCGGAGGCATCCACGCGTTCGGCGAAGGAGCGGTTGCAGCGGCAACTCGTGGATCGGAAAGCGAACACGTGTGCGTCGGAGGGGGAGGACGAAATCATCGATCACTGCAATGGGTGCGGCGGGGAGTGGCCCGCGCAAGAGGATGACGTCTGCCCGAAATGTAAACCGGGACCTGGATTGATCCGCACGTTCAACGAGAGACAGGCGGAGAGATTTCGGACAGGCGAACGCTGGACCGATCCGGAACCCGGAGAGGATTGAACATGACGAAGTACGCGATCCGGGGCGGCGGCCAGGTCAACCTCACGCAGGCCAACTTCATCGCGGCGGGGGGTGAAGGGCAAGTTTTCGGGCACGGAGACGAGGCGTTCAAGGTGTACCTCAAGCCGGAGCGCATGATCCCGGAGGCCAAGATCGCGGAGCTGGCGGGCATCGCGGACGAGAGCGTCGTGCGACCCCGGCGGGTCCTGCTCGACGGCAAGGGGAACGCGGTGGGCTACAGCATGCGGCGCGTGGCGGACGCGCACCCGCTCTGCCAGCTCTTCACGCGGGCGTTCCGGGATCGCGAGGGCGTGGATGGCGCCACGGTGCTGCGGATCGTGCAGGGCATGCAGCGCAGCATGGGCGCGGTGCACGCGGCGGGCGTCCTGGTGGTCGACGCCAACGAGATGAACTTCCTGGTGGCGCCCGACTTCGGCGAGGTGTTCTTCATCGACGTGGACTCCTACCAGACGCCGCACTTCCCGGCCACGGCGCTCATGGAGGGCGTCCGGGACTGGAGCGCGGGCGGGCACTGGACGGTGGGATCGGACTGGTACTCGTGGGGCATCGTGACCTTCCAGCTCTTCGTGGGCATCCACCCCTACAAGGGGAAGCACCCGATCGTGCGGGGCCTGCCGGAGCGCATGCGGGGCAACCTGTCGGTGTTCAACCGCGCGGTGTCGGTGCCGCAGATGGTCCCGCCGTTCGACGTGATCCCGGGCGCGTACCGGGCCTGGTACAAGGCCATGTTCGAGGACGGATTCAGAGGCGTGCCCCCGGCGGATGCGCAGATCAGCACGGCCCTGGGCACGGCGCGGCCGGTGGCCAGCGCGACGGCGGTGACGCTGACGCTGCTCCGCGTGGCCCACACCGGCGACATCCTGGAGTACGTGGCCTGGGGCGGCGAGGAGGCCGCGATCATCTCCCGGTCGACCGGGCGCGTGGTCTGGGTTCTGGACGGGGGACGCAACCGCGAGGTGCCGGTGGAGGCGGGCGGACACCTGGCCCATACGGCGGCCGGGGTGCCCCTGTACGCCTGGCTGGATCGCGGGGACGTGCACGTGCGAGACCTGCGGCAGGGGGGCGCGGAGGTGGCGCTGACGCTGCGAGGCCGGGCTCTGGCGATCACTGACGGGCGCGTGTACGTGCACAGCGGGGAGAGCGTGGTCGAGATCGAGTTCTTCGAGGCGGGCGGCAAACTGCTAGGCGCTCCGCGGGTGGTGGCCAACGTGGCCCCGCTGGCGACGCAGCTGTACCCGGGCGTGGCGATGCAGAGCGTCCTGGGGGCCTGGTACGCCAACCTGTTCCCGGCGTCGGGGCGCAGCGACCAGGTGCGGCTGGCGGACCTCGACGGGGCTCGTGTGGTCGGCGCGCGCTGCGAGGGACCGGCGCTGATCGTGGCGGCGGAACGCGCGGGCACCGTGGATCGCTACGTGTACGAGGTGGGCGGCAGCGCGGCCAAGCTGCGCTGGGTGGATCGCAACGTGGGGCACGGCGATCTCAACTTCGTGGCGCTGCCCAAGGGCGTGGTGGCCATGATCGACGAAGCTGGCGACCTCGCGCTGTTCCCGGCGCGCGGCACGCAGCAGGGGAAGCGGATCAGCGACCCGGCCGTGTCGGACCTGCGGCTGGCGGCGCGCGGCGACGAGGTGGTGGCCTGGCGCGGCGGCAACGTGTTCCGCCTCTCCACACGGTAGTTGACAAACGCAACAGCACCGGTTAAACTTCCCGAGGATACCGTGTGCGATGCGCGGCCGAGGAGGTGTAGATGCGCGGGACCGGAAAGACGCGAGCGATGCTGGAGCATGTGCTGTCCATGCGGGACAACGCGGAGCAGTTGCCGATCCTGATCTACGGGGCCTCGTGGGAGCACGCGAGCTTCATAGCGGACGAGTTCGAACGTCTGGCGCGCGAGTTAGGGGTGGAGCGCGTCGACCGGCACGCCTACGAGGTCATCCTGGACGGGACGGATCGCTTCGAGTTCCGGGCGAGCGAGGAGAACAGCCCGCCGGGGAAAAACTACGTGCACATCGCGGTGGATCACTTCGCGCTGGAGCGCGGCGACTGGAACGATTTCGGAGGTGCCTGATGTTTACGATCGAGGGCAAGTACACGACGGCGACGGTCTACGCGGACCAGGTTGAGGCCAGCTGCATCGCGCAGATCACGGGCATGGTCAACCACCCGGCCTTCACGGGGCCGGTGGCCATCATGCCGGACACGCACGCGGGCGCGGGATCGGTGATCGGGTTCACGATGCCGCTGGGCGAGGCGATCATCCCGAACATCGAACAACCAATATCGTCCATTTTTTTTGAGATAGACAACGGATGTGGTATACTCCGATCTGGAGGTACCCATGACGAGGAAAGAGTGCAAGGACCGACGCAATGAGCGACTTTTCGAAGCGGCTCCCACGATCGCATGTGCCTGTGGATGCGGGGAACTCATCAAGTCGATGGACCCGTACGGGAGGCAGAAGCGGTACGTTTCTGGGCACAACAACAGAAAGTACGAGAACCCAACGCAGTACAAGCGCGAGTGGAACCATCGAAATCGGGAGGTTCGGATTGGCTACAAGTTGGAGTATGGCCGAAGTCGGAAGGTCAAATTGATCCTTCTCCTGGGAGGTTTCTGCGTGCTGTGTGGCATGAAATACGATGGGAAGAACGGTGCAGCGTTCGACTTCCATCATCGAGATCCTGCCGTGAAGGTTTTCGCGCTGAACATTCCACAGCTCGTGAACCGTGCGTGGAAGGCCATCGTGGTGGAGGCAGAGAAGTGCGATCTGGTCTGCTCTTGTTGTCACCGCGTTGAGCATTTTGGAGGATGGTAAGGAGGGGTGGCGATGTTCGATATTCAAGGGAAATACACGACAGTGACCGTGACTGCTGAAACGGTCGACAGTGCCACGATGGCGCAGCTGACGCAGATCGTGAATTCCCCGGCTTTCACTGGGCGCATCGTGATGATGCCGGACGTCCATGCCGGGGCTGGCGCTCCGATAGGGTTTACAATGCCACTCGGGGATGCCGTAGTTCCTGGAATAGTGGGCGTCGACATTGGCTGCGGCGTGCTGGCGGCGCGGGTTCCCTGGCGCGCTGGCATCAGCCTGGAGCGTCTCGATCGCGAGATCCGAGACCGGGTTCCGTTCGCGCACGAGGTGCGGACCGACGACTGCCACGAGCTGCTGGACGACGATCCCTTCTACGACGGGACGCACGCGCTGATGACCGTGGTACGCCGCAAGCTGAACGACCGGTTCGCGGGCGGAGGGTTCCGCGCGCTGGACTGGGGCGCCTCGCAGGGTGTCTTCAAGGACCTCTGCAAGCGGGTGGGGATGAAGTACGGGCGCGCGCAGCGATCGATCGGATCGTTGGGGGGCGGCAACCACTTCATCGAGGTGGCCCTCGGCGCCGAACCCGGGACGGCCTGGGTGCTGATCCACAGCGGGTCGCGGCAGCTGGGCGAGAAGATCTGCAAGTACCACCAGGGACTGGCCGCCAAGCAGCTGCTGGATTTCAAGACCGGCGAGTACCAGTCCGAGATCGAGGTGATCCGGAGGTCGTCGCCGAACCACGAGATCGACAAGCGCATCAAGCGGTACAAGGAGACGCAGCGGGCCCTGGTGGCGGTGCCCAGCGGTCTGGAGTCGCTGCGCGGCGAGGACCTGTTCGCCTACGTGGAGGACATGGTCTTCGCGCAGATCTACGCGGCTCAGAACCGCCGATCCATCCTGGCCGAGGTGCTCGGGGTTCTGGACGTCGGCAGCCAGGATCTGATCGAGACGGTCCACAACTACATCGACCCGAGGGACCTGGTCATCCGCAAGGGGGCGGTGCGCGCGGCGCTCGGAGACCGGCTGATCATCCCGTTCAACATGCGGGACGGCAGCTGGATCTGCCGCGGCCTTGGGAACAAGGACTGGAACGAGTCGGCGCCGCACGGGGCGGGACGCCTCATGAGCCGGTCTCAGGCCAAGAGGGAGCTGGACCCGGTGGCGGCGCGGGCCAGCATGGAAGGGATCTACACGAGCTGCATCCCGCTGGACGAGGCGCCTTCCGCTTACAAAAATGCAGACGATATTAGGGCTGCCATCAAACCAACGGTGGAAGTTATCGAAGAAATTAAGCCGATTCTCAATTGCAAGGCGATCTAGGAGGTAAGATGTTTCCGGGGAGGATTGCGTGTAAAGGTGCGAACTCTGTGACAGTTTGCGCAGACAGGTTCGCATTTTTCGATCTCTCGCTCCAAAACATCGGTGGACACTTTGTGGGAGAGGCTTCCAACGCGGCCAACTTTGTCACCCCGAACATGATCCAGATCCATCTGCCACGAGTGGAATGTACCTCCACAATCGGTGCATGGATTGGACTTGGCGAGATCTTTTATTGCCTTGTTCCATGTTTGCCGAGGGGACAAGTGGGTCGGGATTGGATGCTTGATCAAGTACCGTTTCTGTTCCCGATCTCTGTGGCAGTTGACGCAAACAACATCGCATTTCAGCAGCTCTTCGTGGAATATCTTTTCCGATGCGGAATACAGCAGATATTGAATGCTCGCCAATTTGGACGCAGGGTTGCGATGGTCAAGATCCATGACGAAGGAGTGGAAAACGTGTCCGCAGTCGGCGCATGGGATGGTCTTCATCTTCTGGACAAATTCACGCCGCCGGGCGCTTCGTTCTCGGCGAATTTGGTTCGTGATCTGCAAGTGGTGGTTCTTGTTGTTGCGGTAGTATTGCTGACCGTAGATGCGCATGCAGTCTTTGCAATACCCGCCGTGAAGTTGGCCCTGGTGGAAATCATTTGTGTTCTTGTCCATTTTGCACTTACCACAGATCATGATGATGTCCTTTTTGCATTTGGCATGAACACTGTAGATGCTTACAAGGATCATGTCAACAACGAGTCCGGACCCGCGGCCTACAAGGACGCGAACGCGATCCGGACGGCCATCGGGCCGACGGTCGAGGTGGTCGAGGAGATCCGGCCGATCCTCAATTTGAAGGCGGAGTAAAGGAGGACGAGATGCACACGATCTACTGCTTCTGCAACGGTGGCTCGCCCGGGTGGCTGAGCGCCATGGCCATCGGCGACGACGGGCACTTGTTGGCGCAGCATTGCTGCTCCGACATCGGCTTCGTGCCGCACGATCTGGGTATCGGATCGGACTGGAAGCACGACCGCTACGACGCGCACTTCGGGGCCGGGAACTGGACGCTGGAGTGGGTGGCGGAGCCGCTGAAGCACGAGGGACTCCAGGCTGCCTATGTGCTGAACCAGCAGTTGAAGGCGGGGTAGATGGCTCTGCGCGATGATGAGCGGGATCGGTGCGATGGGGACAGGTCCCGGTTCCCGTGCAACGAGCACTACGACTGCTCGCTGTGCCACGGCAGCGGGCGCGTGAGCGACGGCTACGAGGACTGGATCTGTCGGGCCTGCGATGCCACGGGGTGCGGGTACGCGTCCGTCTGTGGCTGCACGGAGGAGACGACATGAGCAAGCTGGAGGAGATGGTCTACGCGGCACGATCCGCGCGCACGAAGAAGGTGGACTGGTACGAGTTCATCGACATCGAGACGGGCCTGTGCGCGCTGTGCGGAAACAACGGAATCATCCACACGGAGTCGCTCAACCCGGCGCGCACGCATCGGATCGGGTACGAGGGTCCGTGCGTGTGCCCCAACGGGCGAGCGCTCAAGAAGTCCGGTCTGGGGATGGCTCGCACCTGGAGCAGGGAGCGTGTTTCATGAAGCGGATCTCGTTTGTGGAGGAGATGCGGGAGGCGATCCGGGCCGACCGGAAGACCATGACGCGCAGGTTGGGGAAGTGCCCGTACAAGGTCGGGGATGTGCTCGGGATCGGGGAGCCGCACCGGTTGTGGGTGGAGAAACGCCCGTACTTCCATTCGCTGGGGAAGGGTCACGGTGAGCTGGAGTACGCCGGGATCGCGATGCTCCGCTGCCAGTACCAAGACGGCGTGATCCACGAGCGTCCGCTGTCAAAGGATGAGGAGGTAGACTATCTCTCCAAGGTGACGGTGGGGTTGATGCGGCAGGGAGAGGGCATGGCGTCGCAGAAACCACCGCGGCGCCGGTCCGGCCGCTTCCTGCCCGACCCCTTCATCCGGGACCGCGTCCGGATCACGGCGATCCGCCGGGAGCGTCTCCGGGAGATCACGCCGGACGATGCGCTACGGGAGGGCGCGCCCGAGATGAGCGGGCAGCCGATCTTCTACACCTACGGCGTGCAGAGCTACGTGCGCTGGTTCGCGGCCCTCTGGGACGACCTGAACGGGAAGCGCAAGGGTGGGGCGCGATGGGCCGACGATCCTGAGGTGTTCGTGATCTCCTTCGAGCGCGTGATCTAGTCCCGCGATCTCCGAGGACGAACACGTGTGCGCAGCAACAGAACCCGTCCGAACCGACACTTGTTTCAAGATCGATTGAAACATGCGACTTCCCCCTCTCCGAATACCCACAAGGTTCGGCATCGATACGGGGCTCTAAAAGATACCGCTTGACACGCGATCTCACGATCCGGCACATGGGGGGAGCCGTTCTACGGCGGGGGGCCAAGGCCCCAGACCGCTGCCCCTGATCGGTTCCCTCCTGGCTTCCGATGTCCCTCGAAGATCCCCGGCACAGACGAATCCCCCCAGAGGGGGGCAGCGCTCCGAGCGCCGGGGGGATCACCGGTAAGCAGAGATCTAATCTTGTTCCGGGTGGACGCACACGATCTTGCCCGGAAATCGACCTCCGGGGTGTTGACAAACGGCAACAAGGGCGCATTATGAGGTGGAGATGCGGGGCGCGATGCGCCGCGGGAGCCCGGAGGACGACATGCGGTGGAGGCGGATAGAGGGATTCCAGTTGCCGCGCGCGGTGGAAGAGGCGGTTCTGCGCCTTCGCGGTTTCGGAGCGCTCCCCTACCTGGTTGGCGGCGCGGTGCGCGACCTGCTGCTGGGCACGCCGGTGAAGGACTTCGACTTCGAGGTGTACGGGATCGGCGCCGCGGACCTGGAGTCTGTGCTCAGCACGTGCGGGCGGGTGGAGACGGTTGGCGCGAGCTTCGGGATCACGAAGCTCTGGACGCCGGACGGCCACGAGGTGGACTTCGCGCTGCCGCGGAGCGAGGTCGCGACGGGGCGCGGGCACCGGGACTTCGCCGTGACGGTGGACCCCACGCTGGACCCCAGCGAGGCGTGCAAGCGGCGCGACTTCACCTGGAACGCGCTGATGCTGGACTGCGCGACCGGCGAGGTGATCGACCACTTCGGCGGCATCGCGGACCTGGAGAAGAAGGTGATCCGGCACGTGTCGGATCGCTTCGCCGAGGACCCGCTGCGCCCCCTGCGGGCCATGCAGTTCGCGGCGCGGTTCGAGATGCGGGTGGCGCCGGAGACGGCGGACGTGTGCAAGGGCATGCGGAGCGCGGCGGCGACTCTGCCCTCCTCGCGGCTCTGGGGCGAGTGGCGGAAGTGGGCGCTCTCGGCTCACCCGGGCATGGGCCTGGAAGCCCTGGCTGACATCGGGTGGCACATCCTCTTCGATTCGCTCTGGGGCATCGTGGGGTTGCCGCAAGATCCGAAGCATCACCCCGAGGGCTCGGTTTGGCGGCACACGATCCTGGCGGTGGACGCGGCCGCGCGGATCGCGACGGCGGACCACCTGGACGACGGCGAGCGGATCTCGCTGGTCTTCGCGGCGCTCCTCCACGACGTCGGCAAGGCGAGCACGACGGTGGCCGACGCCGAGGGGCGCATCACGGCCAAGGGCCACGAGGACGCCAGCGCGGATCTGTGCCCGGGTTTCTGCGACGCGATCGGGATGCCCGCGGAGTTCCGGGATCGGATCGTGCCGCTCGTGCGCGAGCACATGGCGCACCTGAGCTGCCCCACGCCGTCCAAGCGGTTCGTGCGGCGCCTGGCGGCCCGGCTGGCCCCGGCGAGCATCGTGACGCTGGGACAGCTCGCGCGCGCGGACGCCTGGGCACGGCCGCCGGTGGGCGGCGGGGACCCGATGGCTCTGCACGTCGCGCTGGCGCGGGACCTGGCGGTGCAGGACAAGCCGCAGCCGGGTCTCCTCCTGGGACGCCACCTGGTAGCTCTGGGCATGAAGCCCGGCAGGGACATGGGGGCGCTCCTCCGGGAAGCTCTGGAGGCGCAGATGGACGGCGAGTTCGACGACCTGGACGACGCGATCGGGTGGGCCACCGTGAAACTTCAAAGGAGGGACGAGGCATGATGATCTACAACAACAACCCGAACTTCGGCGACTGCGGTCCGTTCGATGTGGACGCGCCGACGTTCCGCCTGGCCTGCCACTTCCTCGCAAACGAGATGCGCCCGAACTTCGAGACGTGGGCCCAGGAGCAGGAGGAGCGGCACGCGGCGGACGTGATGTTCAACCCGCGCCTGCCCGAGTTCATGCCGCGCGAGAAGCGGATCGCGGAGATGCGGCGCGAGTTCCTCAAGGGGCTGACCGAGGTCCGGCGCTGCGGCGGCTGCGGGCAGAGCTTCCACGCGGACGCTCCCGAGCGCGGACACGCGGATGGCTGCGACTGCCGAGGGTGTTGACAAACGCCATCGGATCGGTTAAGCTCTGGTCAGATGCCACGCGCGATGCGTGACGGGAGGTGCGAGATGCTGAGGATCGAAAAGAAGAACGGGACCTGGCAGGCGAGGATCGTTGGCAAGCCGAGCAAGGACGTCGTGGAAGCGCTGCGGTCGCTGTCGACGGCCCTGGACGGCGCGCGGTCCGCCCTGGAGGACGTGATAGAGGGGGACCCGTGTGGCGGGCGAGCGTGCGCGGGATGCGAGAGCACCGTGGGCTGCAATCCCGAGGAGGCGTCGGCGGACTACGCGATGGACAGCGAGATCGCGTACGCTTCCTGCCGGGGGCTGACGTTCCAGGAGGTCGAGCGCTGGGACCAGACGGTGGAGGAGATCGCATCGATGGAGGCGGCCACGGAGGTCGCGCTTGCCGAGAAGCACGAGAGCGAATCGGTGCCCGTGTGATCCTGCTGATCCGATGCCCGAAGTGCGGCCGCGAGTTCAACGCACGCGAAGCGAGCCCGTACAACATCTCGGAGGGCCCAGAGGGAGAGGACGTGGTCACGTTCGATTGCCCCCACTGCCAGGCGCGGAGGGTGCGTTCAGAGACAAGGATGAAGCGATGAGCACTAAGAAGGAAGATCTCCGAAAGTGGTTCGATGAAGGCGTGGAGAAGGGCGCGATCTTCATGATCGTGTGCACCGACACCTACGATCACAACGACTACCCGGTGTACGCCAAGACGGCCTGGGAGGCGTGGGTGCAGTTCCAGGCGCACGACGGCCGGGACATGCAGAAGGTCATGGAGGTGTACGACCTCCTCATGGATCGCGAGATCCAGATGATAGAGTTCCGCGCATTCCACATGCCCACGAAGCCGCAGGATGGGTGATGCGCTTCCCTCTGTACGACCCTGTGCTCGTGCCCAGCCCGCCTGCCTACGGGGCCTTCGGGAACCGGCGCAAGTTCGACGTGCACACGGGCGTCGACCTGGTGGCATCGGTGGGCACGCCGGTCCTGGCGATCGAGGACGGCATCGTGGTGGGGGTGGAGCCATTCACGGGTCCGCTGGCGGGCTGTCCCTGGTGGCTGCCCACGGAATGCGTCATGGTCGAGGGCGACAGCGGCGTGATCATCTACGGTGAGATCGAGACGAAGTGCGAGCAGTGGGAGTTCATCGAGGAGGGCAGCGTGATCGGCCGTGTGATGCGCGTTCTACGGAACGACAAGGGCAAGCCCCTCAGCATGCTGCACCTGGAGCTGTACGAGATGGGCTACCGGGCGGTCGGCTCGGTGTGGCCTCTCGACGGACCGCGGCCGCCGCAACTGCTCGACCCGACACCGATGCTGACGCGGATTGAGACCGAGATGTGGAGGGCGTCGCAACGCGTGACGTGCCCGCGCTGCAAGGCTGTCCTGCCGAACCGAGCTGCCATGGTCGCGCACAAGGCCGTGTGCCCGCGGCGCCGGGGAGCGGAGGCTGCGCGCAACAAGAACGTCCAACGGTTGCGGGACAACGACGCGTGCCTTCCACCCCCGACCGCGTGTCCCGTGTGCGGGCAGAAGCCCGAGCTGGTGACCGGTGCGGCCGTCTACCCGTACCGGCCGGACCTGCACGCGAAGATGTTCTGGCGGTGCCCCCAGGGATGCGCGTACGTGGGGTGCCACGCGGGCACACAGACCCCGCTGGGCGTGCTGGCGACCGAGGGCATGCGGCGCGCACGCATCCGGGCGCACGACGCCTTCGACTCGATCTGGCGAGAGGGTCGTATGACGCGCACGCAGGCGTACATGGAGCTGGCGCAGATACTGGGAATCCCAAAGACCCAGTGCCACATCGGGCAGTTCTCGGAAGAGCGGTGCGATGAGGTTGTTAAGATATGCAAGGAAATTATTTCAAAGGATCGGAAGCTGATTCCGTGAGGTACTCTATGGCTCGAAGTAGCAGAACTGGATTGTCTTGAAATTGCCCGATCCCAGTGTTGCAGTTTCGACAAAGGATGCCGCGAACACGGTTCGTTTTGTGGCAGTGATCCACGACAGTGTGTCGGCTTTTGCGATCGAGTGTGCGTTTGCAAATGCAGCACTTGAATCCTTGTCGTTCCATCATCTTGTCAAATTCGGATTCTGTGAGTTTGTACTTTTCGAAAATTCTCTTGAACTTATGTCTTTTGTTGTCGTGTTTCTTTCCAATTTGGCGCCTCCGTTCCGGATTCTTTTTCGCCCAATCGCGGCTACTTTCATTGTGGCATTTGATGCACCGGCTACGGTAGCAGCCCATCGACTTGTTGAAGTAGAACGGTCCCTTGGAACCACATTTTGTGCATGTTTTTTCAGTAGGTTTAATCATTGACACATCATATGACATATCGGCGGAAATGCAAAATTGTCGACGAGGAGACGTGCGAGCGTGCGATCGAAGCCTGCGCGCAGATTCGAGACGGGTGTTGACAAACGCGACGCAATGAGGTAGGGTCCGAGAGCTTGGTTCCCGGTGCGATACCGGAGATGAAAAGGGTTTCGCGATGAGTGCTCTCGACGAGTTCAGGTTGTGGTACGCGTGCACGCTGCACGCGGCTCTGAGCCGGTTGGACCGGTCCTGCCGACGCGAGGTGGTCGTGATCGGCGGCGCGTCGGCGGCGGTCGAGGGGCATCACGTGTGGGTTGAGATCGACGGCGAACCGCGGTGCAGACGCTGCGGGATGGTCAGGGAGATGGAATGAAGGTGTTGTGCCCGTAGCTCAGTTGGTTAGAGCGCAACCGTGACAAGGTTGAGGTCATTGGTTCGAGTCCAGTCGGGCACACAGGGGAGAGCGAACACGTGTTCGCCTTCGAGACGAGGAGGATAGCGATGAGGGTTGGGATGATGATCCTGGTGGCGCTGATGCTCGTGGGCTGCGGTGACGACGAGTCCGAGAACCAGCTGCCGCCCGAATGCCTGGAGCGCGAGGATGCGTATCACCGCATCTGGAAGGACTGCATGGACAACTCGACGCTGTCAGAGCGCGAGGTGTCGAAGTGCCAGGAGTACGCGCGGGCTCTGGTGTGCCACAAGGGGTCGCGGATCGAGGGTGGGTGGCTGTCTCCCACCGAGCAGGCGCACGCATTCGGTGTGGCCTGGTACAGGGGGACGCGGTGCAGCGAGTGGGCGAGCGATGCGCAGGCGTACCACGAGGTGATGAACCAGCTCTCCGATCGGCTCGGGGTGTGCGCGCGGGACGCGTGCCAGTTGCAGCCGGGGCCGGAGTTGCCCGCCGGGTCGCTAGATGAGTGCGAGCAGTCGTACCTGGACGGCGACGCCGCGGACAATCTCGCCGAGGAGGCGGATGGGCCGCCGCATCAGATGACCGAGTCGGAGCGCCGCGAGGAGCTGAGGCTGCTCGTGGGGCCGGACGGAGAGGAGAACCCATGATCAAGGTACTGGTGGTGTTGGCGTTCCTGCTGGGCGCCTGCGAGGAGTGCGCGCAGAACGAGACGCGGTGCAGCGGGGATCGCGCCGAGATGTGCAGCTCGGGCGGCGAGTGGGAGCTGATCGCGGACTGCTCCGAGATCGAGGGCGCGGCGTTCGCGTGCTGCGCGGACCCGGCAGGCGGCTACAACTGCATGCTGACCACGGAGTGCGCGCCGCCCGATTCCGGGACGGAAGGAGGTGCGCCATGAAGTCGGATACGGCCATGAAGCGTCTGGCGTCGTTGCAGACGCCCGAGGAGTTCGCGGCGGACACGTGGGTGGCGACGTACGCCCGTGCGGTGGTGTCCGGCGGTGGGCAGCTCGCGGCGGCCAGGAAGCTGGCGGACCGCGCGGCGCAGCATGTCCTGGACGTGTGGCGGGCCCGCGTTCCCGGCGGAGACACCAAGCTGCTCACCGAGGCCGAGGGCGATCCCGAGTCGGAGGACAACGATATGGAGGAGGAGCCATGAGCCAGCACGCGGTGAAGGTGGTTCGAATCGGTCAGATCGACAAACATCCCGACGCGGATTCTTTGGAAGTGGTTCACGTGTGGGGTTACACCTCGTGCGCGCGCATCGGCGACTTCCACGTCGGCGATCTCGCGGCGTTCGTCGAGCCCGATACGATGGTCCCGGTGGCGCAGCCCGAGTTCGCGTTCCTGGCGGACCAGGCCAAGGACGGCATGAAGCGGATCTCGGCGAAGCGGCTGCGCGGCGTGCAGTCGTTCGGACTGCTCATCAAGGCGCGTCCCGGCTGGAAAGAGGGCGACGACGTGATGGTGGAGCTGGGATGCACGCACTGGGAGCCGCCGCCGAGCGGCGACGGCCTGGATGCTCCGGCGCCCAAGGTCGACGCGGTGCACTACGACGTGGAGTCGATGCGGCGCTTCAGCGAGATCATCAAGCCGGGCGAGCCGGTGGAGATCTCCGAGAAGATCAACGGGGAGAACTCCCGGTTCGTGTTCGTGGACGGCGCGCTGCACGCGGGGTCGCACACGCGGTGGAAGATCCGGGACCCACGAGTGGCCTGGTGGCGGGCCGCGGACGATCTCGGACTGGAGGAGAAGCTGGCGCGCTACCCGGACCACGTGTTCTACGGCGAGCTGTACGGCTCCGTGAAGGGCTACCACTACGGCATCGACCGGAGCAAGTTCGGGCTGCGGCTGGCCTTCTACGACATCCGGCACGGCGGCGAGTGGCTGCCTCCCGTGACGGCCCGCGCGATCTTCGCGGACCTGGGTCTGCCGACGGCGCCGCTCCTGTTCGTCGGAGCCTGGTCGCCCGAGCTGGCCATGCTGGCGGATGGCAACTCCACGATCCCGGGGGCGGACAACATCCGTGAGGGCTGCGTCGTCTCCCCGCTCACCCCTCGAAGGGACCCGGAATGTGGGCGAGTCAAGTTGAAATTGGTTTCGGTGGACTACCTGAAGAGGCGGTAATTTCCGCTTGACGAGTAACACCGTCAAGGGTATACCTACAGGTATGAAGGTAGAGATCACGAGGTTGGAGTGCAAGCGGTGCGGGCATGTCTGGATACCGAAGCAGGAGGAGGTGCGGATCTGCCCACATTGCAAGTCCCCGTACTGGGATAAGGACCGCCGGAAGAAGAAGAAAAGCGAGATCGCGACAAGGTCGAAGGATGAGAGTGCGCAATGAGCGACGAATGCACAATTTGCAGCCATCATTTCGATGCCGACGATCCGGAGGCATTCCCCGGCCTGTGCCCCGATTGCAACACGGAGAAGAACAGAGCGGCGAAGTTGGACATGACCGTCGAGGAGTACCGGAGGCGATTCCCGGCGTGCGATTCCGACCAGAGCAGCCTGCGCGTGTTCGATCTGCTCCTGCCCATCGGAACTTGCTGCCGTTGCGGGCTGGAATCCAGGACCTACGATGCGGGCAACGACGAGAGGATGTGCCTTCCTTGCGCGCGCAAAGAGCGGGCAGCCATAGCGAGCAGGCTCGCGGCGGCACGGAAGCGTGAAAAGATCTACGAGAAGAGGATTCTGGACGAGCAGGAACGGTTCGATGTCATGGAGCGAAAATCCCACGGATACTCGATGCGACTTTCGGAAGCGAGAAGGGAGATATGTGAAACCGTCGCGAGGCACGGTTTTTCTTTCCCCGTGAGCGACACGCAAGATATATCATTTGACCCTTCCAATTATGCTATTCGACGTGGTTGGGAAGACCCATTCAGTGGACGTTGCAAATCCACCTGCCCACATGGCGACAGATGTACTCTTCCGGTAGGACATGAGAACGGTCATAACCATGCCGTATGCGAGTGCAACGAGCCGAACGACGATGCCGACCAGGCTACTGCCCTGGCGTTCTACGGACTCGACAAACCAGAGGCCATGGCCGCAGCGGCGGAACGGTTGGGGGAGCACACGGACGCGGTGATTCAGGAACAGCTTGCCGACTACGCGAAACGAGTGGAACAGGCGGCATCCGCGCTGTTCGTGGCCGCGTCCGATCCGAGGATGCACTGGGACGTTCTCGATGACGTCTCGAAGGAGTCATGGCGAGCAGCGATACGCGACGAGATAGCTAATGTCGGACAGCCGCTGTTCTCGATTAGCGTAGCCGAAGCCGCAGAAGCGACGACGAAGGCAAATGCTGATCGGTCAAGACTTGTAGCAGAGAACAAGCGACTCGAAGTTGAACTCGCAGTGGCGCGGGAGCTTGTAGGGATACATGAGAGACTTTTGTTTGATGAACGTGGGCGCTCCGATGGTTTGGAACGTCGGGCCGGAGAATACGCGATGCAGCTCGACGATGCGAAGGTCCAAGTCAAGCGCGACGAGGCGGTGAAGGCGCACCTGCGCCAGCGGATTCAGTCGCAGGAGTTCGCGCTGGAGACGCGGAATCGGGCGAGGCTGTGGACCCTCGACACGGCCAGCGGTGACGCCAAGGAGGATGCCGCGGCCGATGCGGGGTACGCGGCGGGGTACAAGGCAGGGTACGAGGCGTCATCGGAGGATGCCGTGGCGCTTCTGAGAACATGAGGAGGTTGATGATGGCTACGGGGAAGAAGGCGGTCCGGGTGCATCCGGAGGCGAAGGCGGAGTTGGACGAGGTGATGAAGAAGCTGGGGGAGGCGATCTCCGAGCGCCGGGCCGTGGGCATCCTGATATGCGAGCCGGTCGAAGGAAAGATGTTCGTCGAGGCGGCGGGGGTCAACACGGTCCATCTGTCGTACGAGGACGCGAACGAAGTGATGCACCGGTTGGAGTTGTCGACCTGCGGGGCGCTGGTCCTGGCGCAGCAGATCGCGGATGTCGGGGAGGCGCAGTTGGATGCGCAGCAGCGGGAGCGTCCCATAGTCAAGACGTTCATCAAGAATAGGAAATCGCCGAAGATCAAGTTGTCCAAGTAGGAAGTGTCGTTCCCATGAAGTGCCGACATCCAGCACACAATCGCATAGACCTGAAGGGGCAGGTGTTCGGGTCCCTGACCGTTTTGGAGTTGTGTCCGGATCGGAAGGGCAAACAGTGCGTCTGGAAATGTCTGTGCGAGTGTGGGAACCTTACAGAGGTGAGAGGGGCAAGTTTGCGATTTGGGCAGACGCAGTCGTGTGGATGTCGTAAGCGTCTACCCAATAAGCAATTTTCTGGATTCGGCGAGATCAGTGGTTCTTATTGGTACGGACTTCGGTACAATGCTGTGGTGCGGGATCTCGTTTTCGATCTCACGATGGAAGAGGCGTGGAACCTGTTTTTGCAACAAGACAGGAAGTGTGCGCTGACTGGGATTCCGTTGAGATTCGTGCGTGCGTATCGGGATAGAAAAGCAATGCAGACGGCATCCCTGGATCGCAAGGATAGCAATTTGCCCTATGTCCTGTCGAATGTGCAGTGGGTCCACAAGATCGTGAACAACATGAAGCAGGACTACACGGAAGAGGAGTTTGTGGAATGGTGTACGCTGGTTGCAGACCACAAGAGGAAATCTTGAAACGCGAGGGCTGCGTCGTGAAGCCGCTGACGCCGCGGCGCGATCCGGAGTGCGGGCGGGTGATCCTCAAGCTGGTCAGCGTGGACTACCTGGAGCGCAAGAAGAAGGGAAAGCAGGCCAACTGCGCCAAGAACACGGAGAGCGTATGATGTACGATCACGCCAAAGAGCAGCGCCGGTTAACCTGGACGCAGCGGATCATGACGGCGGTGTCCGTGATCGTCATGCTCGTCGGGTTCATCGCGACGACGGTGATGTGGCTGAACGCGGAGGTCGATCGGGATGAGGCGCGGGTCGAGGCGCAGTTGCTTCAATCCGCTCTGGATCTTCAGGTGCAGAGCATGGGAGCCTGCGACGCGAAGCTGGCGGAGGCCTGCGGCGGGTTCTGGGCGTTCGAGTGGCTCGACGTGGTGGAGGGCGAGCCGTTCGAGGCGAAGGCGGAGGCTTCGGTCAGCCGGGCGCAGGACGAGGTGCAGCGGGGACGCCTGGCCTGCCGAAAGAGCTACCCCAAGGGGGCGGAGTACCAGGGAGGAACGAGATGACGACGCACACGATCACTGGCGATCAGACGAACGCATTCTGGCGGTACATGTGCCGGAAGTACGGGACCACCGTGAAGGACAAGACGGCGCCCGAGATGCAGATCATCGGCGTCGTTCTGGCGGCCATGGGCATCATGGACCGGAAGAAGTTCCTGCGCGACTTCACGATCACGCTGGGGCACGGCATCTACCCGAACTTCTCGGTGGGCGATCCGTCCTGGGTGCCGCTGGCCTCGCAGGCGATCGTGTGTGTGCACGAGCACGCCCACGTGCGGCAGTTCCACAGCGCGGACTTCGCGTGGGACTACTGCCTGGACAGCTCGAAGCGCACGCTGTCGGAGTGCGAGTGCTACCGGGCGTCCATGGAGATGGTGTACTGGTTCACCGGGAAGTGCCCGACGCCGTCGTCGATCGTCAAGAAGCTGGGATCGTACAACCTGACCGAAGACGACCTGGCATTCGCGGGAGAGTGGCTGACGAAGGCTGCCGCGATCGTGCGCAAGGGCGGCATCGTCACGCCGGAGTCGCAGGTCGCGATCAAGTGGCTGGCAGCTCGGCTGTAAACACGCGCATAGCGCGAGAGGGAGTGGGTTATGGAAGGCATCGGTTTGGGATTCGGGATCATCGTTTTCCTGGTGGGCGTGCTGATCGCGATCATGCCGTTCATCGCGCTGATGTGCTGCTGGAGCAACACGGGCGAGACGGCGAAGTACACGAAGATGCTGTGGCTGCTGGAGTGCGAGATCCGCGGCCGCGATCCGAAGAACGGGAAGTGCATCCTGAAGACGGATGCGCCGCTGAACGGGTGACAGGATGGCGCGGACCCGCATCGACTGGTGTGATGAGACGATCAACTTCTTCACGGGATGCCGTCAGGGGTGCGAGTTTTGCTATGCCCGGCGCATGGCGTGGCGGCTCGGCCACGTGGATGGAACGGCGTACAACGTGGTGGCGGCGCTGACGGGCGGCAACCCGCACATCCCAACCAGCGGGGGCGATCCCTTTGCGCCTGCCTTCCACGCCAGCGTGTACGAGCGCGAGATGATGCGCTTCACGTGGTCGCGGAAGCCGAAGCGGATCTTCGTGGGAAGCATGGGCGACATGTGCTTCGAGGGAGAGGCGTTGGCCCTCGACTGGTCCGGCGGAGCCCGGATCTTGTCCGATCAGGTGCAGGCGCAGACGGCGCACTTCGCGGCCGAGATCGCGGATCGGGGGCACACGGTGCTGGCGCTGACGAAGCGTCCGGACCTGCTGGCGGCCGGGATCATGTGGCCGCAGAGCATGCACCTCGGCGTGAGCTTGACGGACAACGCGTCGAGCTGGCGCGCTGGGGCGCTGCTGGCCCGCGTGCGCGATGACGCGATGCTGCGGTGGGGGACCCGGCCTGGGAAGCTCTGGGCGAGCGTGGAGCCGCTGCTGGACCCGGCGTTCGACCCGGCCTGCCTGGCGGGATTGGACTGGGTGGTGATGGGCTTCCAGACGGGGGCTGGCACGCGTCCGCTCTATCCCATCCACACGGCCCATCGCATCAGGGAGTGGTGTGCGGACCATGGCGTGCCGCTGTTCGTCAAGGACAGCGTGATCAAGGTGATGTCGCAGCATGTGTGGCCGCGGGAATTCCCGCCGATCACGGGGAGGGACGCATGAACTACGAGAAGATCGTGAAGGACAACCTGGTCCTGAAGATCCGGTGCGGGTCGCACCTGTTCGGCACGAACACGCCGGAGAGCGACCTGGACCTCACGGGTATCTTCATGCCCGCGCCGCAGATGGTCTACGGGTTTGCCAAGTGCGAGACGCTGAAAGAGGACGTGGCCGCCAAGGACGAGAGCGGGCGCAACACGGCTGATGCGGTGGACTGCACGTACTACGAGTACCGCTTCTTCATCAAGCTCGCGATGGAGAACAACCCGAACATCATGCACCTGCTGTTCGCCAACGACGAAAACGTGCTGCTCGACGAGCCCAAGAACTTCGGGCGCGACCTGCTGAACCACGCGCACCTGTTCCCGCACAAGGGCGGCCATCACCGCTTCGTGAAGTACGCGGACGGGCAGCGCCACAAGATGCGGATCAAGCCAGAGAACTACGCGGCGCTCCAGGGGGCGCTGGAGTTCTTGAAGGTTCAGGACCCGCACGCGGTGCTGGGAGAGTTCCGGGACAACCGGCTGTTCGTCGGGGAGCCCGAGAAGGGCAAGCACCTGCGGGTGGGCGACCTCTACTTCGAGCCGGGCGTGTACGCCAAGAAGGCGTGCAAGATGATCGAGGAGCGGCTCAGCAAGGCCACGCACCGGTCGGCGCTGTTCACGAAGTACGGCTACGACACGAAGTTCGCGAGCAACGTGATCCACCTGCTCAAGGAGGGCATCGACCTCATGCGGTACGGGCGCCTGGTGTTCCCGCTGCCGTACGCGCAGGAGATCGTGGACATCAAGCAGGGCAGGTACGAGCTGGAGCAGATCCAGGAGTGGGCGGACCGGCTGGTGGAGGAAGCGCGTCGGGCGTTCGAGCAGACGACGCTCCCGGCGCACCCCCGCATCGAGGAGATCGAGGCGCTCGTGATGTCGCGCGTCCGCGCCTGGCAGGATCGGTCTCTGAGGTAGCGGTGCAGGAACTTCTGGACAGGATCGTGGCCGCTCTCGGCAACCTGCGGCTGCACGCCACGGTGTCCGAGCAACACATCCACCGGGACATCGGAGAGGCTCTCGATCGCGCGGGCATCAAGCACGAGCACGAGGTCAAGCTCCGTCCGCGGTGCCGGGTGGACTTCCTGTGCGACGGCGGTGTGGCGATCGAGGTGAAGCGCGGGAAGCAGCACACCGGTCGCGTGGAGGCCCAGGTGGCCCGCTACGCCGCCTCGCCCAAGGTGTCCGCCGTGGTACTGGTCCTGGAGCGCAACCTCATCCACACGCCCGCCGGGGCCCACGGAAAGCCGGTGCGGGTGGTATCGCTGGCGACCAACTGGGGGATCGTGACTTAATTTTTCGATTGAGTATTTTGGTGTTGAAATTTGCCAAGAATTGGCATACAGTAGGCACGATGAAGGACAATAAGAAAAAGCAACCCAAGGTCCCGACGCGGTTCATCCTGACGGAGCGGCAGATGGCGTGGTTGCGGGGGGAGTCCGAACGACGAGGCGCGTCCATGTCGCAGGTGCTGCGGGATGCGGTGGATCTGGTCATGCGGGAGGCGGGCGTTTCGTGATTCGCGCTCATAAAATCGCGCTGGACCCTACGAATCGGCAGAAGATGGAATTCTCAAAGGCAGCGGGATGTGCTCGGTTCGCCTATAACTGGGCATTGGAAAATTGGAAGCAGTTGTATGTGGCGGGCGAGAAACCGAATGAAAGCATGTTGCGTCGGAAATTGAATGCTATCAAGCGGGAACAGTTCCCGTGGCTGTGTGAGGTTAGCAAGACGGTTCCGCAGTGTGCAATCCAGAATTTGGGGGATGCGTTCGGAGCATTTTTCAAGAAGCGGACTCGATACCCACGATTCAAGAAAAAAGGTATCCATGACTCGTTTTTGGCGTCTGACAATACTCCTGGATTGTTCCGAATAGAGGGCAGGAGGATTCGCCTTCCCCGCATCGGGTGGGTCCGGATGCGGGAGGAGTTACGGTTTGAGGGTCGTCTTCTTTCGGCGACGGTATCGCGACGTGCTCAACGGTGGTACGTGAGTGTGTTGGTGGAGGTCGAGGACGTTCCGATCGTGCACAAGAACCACGGCACGGTCGGGGTGGATCTCGGCATTACACATCTGGCTACTCTGTCTACAGGTGAGCACATCGATGGACCGAGGCCGTTGCGAGCGGCGTTGGAGCGGTTGCGCATGCTGAACAAGGCGGTGAGCAGGAAGCGGAATGGATCGAAGAACCGGGCCAAGGCGAAGGTGAGGTTGGCGCGAGTGCACGAGAAGATTGCGGACATTCGCACGGACGCCTTGCACAAGTTGACGACGAATCTAGTGCAGCGGTTCGATGTGATCGTCATCGAGGATCTGAATGTGCGCGGGATGGCGAAGAACCAGCGTCTATCTCGGGCAATTGCAGACATGGGATTCTTTGAGTTTCGGAGGCAGCTCACGTACAAGGCGCTGATGTGTGGTTCCGATGTCGTGGTCTACCCGCGGTTCAAACCATCCTCGAAGGAATGTAGCGATTGCGGGTACGTGATGGAGGATCTGCCGCTGTCCGTCAGAGAGTGGGACTGCCCTTCTTGCGGGGTGGTCCATGACCGGGACGAGAACGCAGCGAAGGTTCTAGAGAATTGGGCGGCCAGTTCGGCCGCGACAGCCTGTCGCCTTGGGAGCGCTGGCTCGTCTCGAAAGAGGCGGACGAAACTCCCGATTGGGCAGGAACCAAACTCCATCGATGCCAGTCGTGGATAGGTGGGTAAGTTTTGGAGAACGGGGATCGTGACGTGAGCTATACCCCGGACCACCTGGTAGTACCTTCGCTGGCCGGACACCGGTACGGCACCCTGGTCTACGACGAGGACAACCGCCGGTTCTGCATCGCCGGGGAGCCCGCGATGATGGAGGCGGCCCGGCGCCTGTTCCCGGGGGCCAACGTCAACCGCAAGTACCTGGCGTTCCACAACACGCGGCGCGTGGCCGAGGACCTGAACTGGTTTCTGCTGCGCTACCCGCTGGACGTGCAGTGCGACGACGCTCTGGCAACAGCCCGGGCGGTCGCGATCGAGCACGCGGTGCGGCGATCGACGAACGCCGACATCTCGGCGGTGCGGCCTCCCTCAGAGTTCGTGGGCAAGCTGTTCCCCTACCAGGAGGAGGGCGTCGGTTTCCTGCTCGCCAACGAGCGCACGATCCTTGCGGATGGCATGGGGCTGGGCAAGACCTGGACGGCGCTGGCTGCCGCGGCGGCGCTGGGCAAGTACCCGGTGCTGGTGGTCGTGCAGACGCAGGTGCAGCGGCAGTGGCAGCGCATGATCGGCGCGCTGTTCGACATGCCAGGTACGGAGCCGCAGCGCGAGGGGGAGTCCGACTGGAAGTTCGCGAAGCGCCGCGGGGCGGTCCTCGCGCCGATCCTGCGGACGACCACGCCGTACGAGATCCCCAAGACTCCCTTCGCGATCATCCACTACGGGCTGCTGGCGCCGTGGAAGAACGCGCTGCTGAAGCACGGGTTCCCGGTGACGATCTTCGACGAGGTGCAGGAGCTACGGCACACAGGAACGGGCAAGTACTCGGCAGCATCCTTGCTGTCCTCCGATTCGACGAGCGTGTGGGGTCTGTCCGGGACGCCGATCTACGGGTACGGCACGGAGATCTGGTCGGTGACGAACGCCCTCGACTTCAACTGCTTGGGCTCCGCGGAGGCCTTCTCTCGGGAGTGGTGTACGGGGTACGGGAACAAGGTGGTAGCGCAACCGGACGTGCTCGGCGACTACCTGCGGCGGGAGGGCCTGCTGCTGCGGCGGCGTTGGACCGAGGTGCGGCCGCAGATGCCGCGCGTGGTCCGACACGTGCAGGACTTGGAGCACGACGAGGGGCTCCACGCCAAGATGATGGAGGCGGCGGTAGAGCAGGCTCGCGGGTACAAGGGTTTGGAGTGGTTCAACCGCGGGAGGGTGGCGCGGGACATCGACCGGAGATCGCGTCATGCTGCGGGGGTGTGCAAGGCGCCCGCTGTGGCTGCTTTCGTGGCGTCACTGATCGCGGCCGGGGAGAGACCGCTGGTGTTCGCCTGGCATCACGACGTGCACGACATCCTCATCGACAAGCTCGCGGACTTCAAGATCTCGGTTCTCACGGGTCGCGAGACGGAGAAGCAGAAGGACGCCGCGCTGGATCGGTTCATCGACGGAGATGCCCTGGTCGCCGATCTCTCTCTGCGCACCGCGGCTGGACTCGACGGACTTCAGACACGGGCAACCTGCTCGGTGATGGCGGAGCTGGACTGGGCCCCGGCCGTGCATGGACAGTGCGAAACGCGCATCGCGCGCGTGGGCGCTCCCGATGATATGACCGAGGTGCAGAGCTACTACTGCGTGTCGAACACGGGGTACGATCAGGTCATGATGGACGTGCTCGGGTTGAAGTCGGCGCAGTTTCATGGGATTGTAGGGGATGAACCAGAAACGGCGGAGGAGCGGAAGGATCAGGCAGAGGCGGTGGCGCGCCGCATCCTGACGCTCATCGAGCGCCTTTCCGGTGGCGCTCTGCTGCCGGAGAATGCTCCAGCGTGGAGCGATAAAGCGAACCTGGACTTGGTAGCTGGTGTTGTTCAAGACGGGCTAGACGAGGAGTGAGGCATGGCAGGCAGAGGCGGCTATCAGATGGCGAAGATGTCGGTGGCGCAGCGTGCTACGCGGGACGCTCTGGTCAAGCAGATTCTGGACGCCTCCAAGGCGCTCTATGATCAGCGTCTGGTTCGGCTCTCCGACATCATGGTTTCGCAGGACGAGGCGGGCCCGCACGGTGCCAGCTCCAACAGCATCCGCGAGATGGACTTCTACGAGAAGCATCCCGACAACGACTACCGGCTCCAGGTGACCCTGGTGGTCCAGGGGGTGGATCGATGAGCGGATTCGACGTCATCGCGATGGACCCTCCGTGGACCTTGACGACAAATGGAATTCTGGTATGATGGGATCATGAAAAAGAAGTGGACATCGGAGTCGGTGGAATTGGAATTGCGCAAACTTATCGATGAGTTTGGGCTGATTCCGCCGGTGAGCATCTTCCGAAAGAGGAACCTGATAGGGATGCTGGGCGTGATGCAGCAGTCCATGGGTGGGCTGCGTGCCATGCGGGAGAAACTCGGAGTTGATAGACTGAAAAAGTGCTTAGTGTGTGGGGCGATCAAGGATCGATCCCAATTTCGAATGCGGCACAAGCTCATCGAAAACAAATCCGAGAATTATCTGGGGAGTGTTTGTCGTCCATGCGAACAGAGTGGTGTTGATGTTTACCGGAATTCTTGGCGTGGCATCGCAGCCGATATGGTTCGTAGATCTCGGTATCGTGCTAGGAAGTCTGGAATGGAATTCGACATCGACAAAGTGTTTGTTTTTTCCCTCATGGAAAAGAATGATTTTTGTTGTGACTCGACGGGCATTGCGCTTCGTCGGCTTCATACGGGGCAACCGTATCGGGAGCCTTTTACTGCAAGCCTTGATCGGATCGACTCTACGCGCGGATACGTCCGTTCGAATGTTCATGTGGTTTGCAATTGGTACAACTGGGCGAAAAGTTCCCTGGGTGAAGAGGATTTCGAAAGGTTGGTTCAGGGATATGCGACAAAGCGAGGATGGTACCACGGTGGGTAGATACGACGTGATTTGCGCCGACCCACCGTGGTCCTGATGGCCTATTCGGACAAGCAGCAGGCTGGAGAGCGCGGAGCAGGGTTCCACTACAAGACCATGACCGCGGACGACATCGCGGCATTGCCGGTGGGCAAGCTGGCCGCTCCGGACTGCGCTCTCTTCCTGTGGGCCACGTGTCCGCAGATCGACGTGGCGCTGCGCGTCATGGCGGCGTACGGGTTCAAGTACAAAACGGTCGCGTTCGTTTGGGAAAAGCGCACGACCAACGGCAAGCTGCACTGGGGCATGGGCAGCTACACGCGGGCCAACGCGGAGCTGGTCCTGCTGGGAGTGCGCGGCAGCCCGAAGCGAGCGAGCGCGGGTGTGCACCAGATCGTGCAGGCCAAAGTGCGCGAGCACTCGCAGAAGCCGGACGAGGTGTACCGCGAGATCGAGGATCTGATGGCTGGCACGCGGCGCCTGGAGCTGTTCGCGCGCGCCACGCGTCCGGGATGGACGACCATAGGATTGGGCGTTACCGGGAATGATATTCGTGTGGATATTGAGAATTTGACCGATCAGAAATCCCTGCATGTCTAGTTGACCGATCGGATTTACAGGACCATGATGTTAGGCATGCCGGGCGAACAGGGAATGCGAAGGTGTAGCAAGTGCGGGGAAGCGAAACCGGAGACGTTGGATTTTTTTACTCCTAGCCCCGACTGTAGAAATGGAATAAGTGGGGTTTGTCGCGTTTGCAGGCGAAAATATCATCGGGAGTGGAAGGCGAAGAAGGGGGAACCATACAAGGAAAGACGTAGGGCCTTGTGGGCAGAGCGTCGAGAATTGGAACTTCCCAAGAGACGAGAACAAGCACGCATCAAGCAGGATAGAGATCCTTTCCATGCTCGCGCCACTGTGATGAGGGGTGGCATGCAAATCCGGAGTTCGGAGCACGGAATTCAGTTCGATGCAGACGTGTTCACGATTGCATATTTGACAGACTGGCTGATGTCACAGAGGAATTGCGCGTGTTGTGGTCGTGAATTTGATGTTGCATATAAACATGACGGCAGGAAGCGAAATGATTCTCCGAGCTTGGATAGGATACATTTGGAAAAAGGATATGTAGTGGGAAACATCGCCCTTGTCTGTTGGCGTTGTAACAATTTGAAAAGAGATTCGAATCCTGACGAATTGCAGCGTGTCGTGGATTGGATGCGGACCGTCTGGTAGGGGTGACCGTTGGAGACGGGATCGATGGACGGGACATCCGGGAAGTCCTGCGCGAGATGGGCCAGCAGGAGCTGGTTCTGTAGGAGGATACCATGCGGAAGTTGTTCGAGGAGTTGGAGGGGGCGAAGAAGGAGTGGCCGTACGGTGAGCCGTGCCCCGTGTGCGGCGGGAAGTTCGTTGGTTCCTGCCGGTGTCCGGGGCCGCACAATCTGGAGGA
>Ga0265297_10001867_pt1 | contig 46160 bp, 70 predicted proteins | sample Munlanlwell13791_FD_192502 | JGI IMG/M metagenome (GOLD analysis project Ga0265297, IMG submission 192502) | Leachate microbial communities from a municipal landfill in Southern Ontario, Canada - Leachate well 137-91 | ecosystem: Engineered > Solid waste > Landfill > Unclassified | place...
CGGCGATGAACTCTTTTGTCGCTGACTCGGCTTCTTTGCGTGCGTTCTCCCGGACGATTGCCGCCATGAGGTCGCGGAATTCAGCGCTGTTGACCAACGTGGCGACTAATTTTTCCTGACATACTCCCACGGCTAAAGCACGTGGGGTTCTAACGTTGCCGGGCATTCCAGCAGTGCGTCGTGGGGTATCAGTGCTCCCATCGTATCCATCTCTTTCTGGATACGATTGATCATGTCTTTCTGACGGAGTGCGATATTGAATGCCGCATTCACATCAGCATGATCAACGTGCCCGCACGACGGGCACTTGAACTCCTTTCCCTGCCGTTGACCTCGCGCACCACAGCGAGAACAATCCTGCGAGGTATACGCCGGATCAACGTAGAGGACAGGAACGCCGAGCAGCTTGGCCTTGTATTCTACAAACTGTTGTAGTTGATAGAACGACCAACTGTGCAGGGCATATCTGAACGAACGGTGTTGTTTCCTCGTCTTTCTGATACCGCTCAGATCCTCGAAGACGAGTGCTGCATGGAGACTTTTCGCCACATCGACAACCTTGCGGCTGATCTTATGGTTCAAGTCTCGCACGATTCGACTTTCGCGGTCTTTTACCCGTTGCAGCTCCCGGAAGCGACCTTCGCGCTGAAGACGCTTACGGATTGCCGAATACTTCCGGTGGACGTGCAGTGCCGATTTGCCGAGTTTTTCGACTTTCCCGGTATCCGGGTTGGCAATGACTGCAACGTGCCCGGTCGTGTTCCGGTCAACCCCGATGAACTGTCGGGGTATCATCTCCGGTAGATCTGGTACGGTGCATGAGATATAGGCGAACTCCCGGTCGATCTCGATCTGGTTGACCTTATGGAAGGCGGGAAACTGATAGTGGAGAAGGAGATCCAACGGCACGACACGGATTGTTCGGGTATCGGGATCGACTTTGATGGATTGTCCCGGCACGACAAGGTTGACGTTTCGTACTCGCTTGATCGTCTTCTGACTCCCGTACTTCTTGAGGATCTGGTTGGATATTGCCGATTTCAGACCGATCTCCTTGACCGCCTTGGAACTCCTGCATGTCGGGTTCCTGACAGCAAACTCCGCTACTGCAAACGCTTGTTTCAGTTCGGTACTGAAATCTCTGCCGTGGCGGAGTTTGTAGGTCAGCAACACGTTAGTTCCTCTTCTGATCCTCGATATACTTCTTCACGACTTCCTCGGAGATGTGCCCACAGGATTCAACATAGTAGCTGCGAGTCCACAACGAAGGCAATCGTGTGCGTAGGGGTTCAAACTCCTGACGGAGTATTCTCGACGTATACCCTTTCAACTGTTGCACGATCCAGTGCGGGCTGGCGGTTGGTTTCGCCTTGACAAACAGGTGGAGATGATCCGGCATAATCTCCAGCGTCTCGACGCTGACACCGATCTCAGATGCCTTCTCTCTCAAGAGAACGTCTAATCTATCAGAAACTGGCGGTTGAAGCACTTTCCGCCGATATTTCGGACACCATATGATATGATACCCGACATTGTAGACCGTGGTATTCGAGTGTGTCCACCGTTCTTTTGGCATCTATATAATTATTAGTGTGCCACAAATATAAGGTTTTCCGTGGTAGGTAGACGCATTCATCCCACGACTAAAGTCGTGGGCTTTCTGCTATTTTGATCGTAATCGATCATGGCGACATCAGCACATTCTCGGTTATTGAAATAGAGGGTAAGAATCTTTGCCACAAGCCGCGAAACATTCCCCTCTTCTTCGCGGTCGGCAACCTCCTGCAATCGTCGCCGCATCTCCACCGATAACGAGAGCGATGCTTTCTCCTTTTTCTCGTCGTCCCGCGCTTTCCTCATACTTCACGCAGTCATCTCCTCGCGCACGTTATCATACTTCTTACTACTCGGTAGTAAAAAATAGGAAAGTATATATGTTCATTCGTAGTATTCGGTAGTATATGATAGTAGAAAAAGATGCTTCGGTGAAGGTGAGCATCTCCCTCACCAAAGCACAGGACGACTATGTGCGTGAACTCATCGCGTCGGGCCGGTATGCCTCGTACAGCAGCGTGGTCCAGGACGCGATCCGGATGCACATGGACGATTGTGAACGCAAGAAGACCATAACGCCGCCAGTAGACGAGGCGAAAGTGTCATGAAGGAGATCTCGCGCCGCGACCTTACCCACATGGAAACCGTGGATTTCCGGGCATGGTATGTCTGGATGCGCCGTATTGCCGAAGGAACAGCACGAATCATCGAGGATGGAGGAAACGAATGTCAAGCAACTGTTTGAGGGACGGTCAGTCCGTAGCATGCCACTGCACAGAAGCCGGCCAGTCCCGTAAGAGTATTGACCCCTGTATTAAAGGTGTTGGCGATCTGGTGGATTTCGCCAGCATGTCGGACGAAGAGGTCGAGGCCTATGCCCGGCAGCAGGAGCGCGTCTCGGTGCGGGACCGCCTCTGCCGGTATCACGGCGTGCGGTATGTCGAGGAGCTGCCCGCGACGGTGCAGCAGAAGTATTTTGGGCGGGTGCTGCAGCATGGTTGAGATCCGCAATGGCGAACTCTATGGCACGCCGCGAGAGGTGGATGCCTATCGCGTCTTGTCAAATCTCGTCACCGTTTCCGGTGCCCTCGAAGCAACGTGTGAATGCCCGGAATGCAGGCAGGATCCGGACTATGTCCTTGAGGTCATTCGGATTTCAGTGAACAACCTGAAATGTATTTCTGGCGAGATCATCCGGTTGCACAAGATAGATCCAAAGGTGCTCCTCGAGTACCATCTCCGCCAGCACGAGGCAGAAGGCCGCCTCTCGCATGAGAAGGTTGAGGCCGCGCTGGCACAGATCCACAAGGGCGAACCGATGACGCCCATCTACTCCGGGCCGCCACCGAAGCGCGTCGAGGGGGAGAAAGCGACGACGTTCGAGGGGGCGTATCATGCCTGACCGCTTCCCCGGCCGCGAATCGCCGTGCGAGAAGTGCACCTGCACGAACCTCGAAGAAAGTTGTCCGGAATGCGAGGAGAATGCCGCAGAGGGTGATGCGTGATGAAAGAAGATCCGTATCCAACCACCACGGAGGACATCACCCTCGATACAGCAAAACGGTATCTCGCGGCGTCGAAGGGGAACCGCCGGATCAATGAATTCCGGGTCGATACCTATGTCCGCGATATGCTCGCCGGGCGATGGTATATCGGCGAGACGATCAAATTTGATAGTAATGGCGTTCTCTTGGACGGCCATCACCGTTTACTGGCTATCCTGAAATATGGCCTTCCCGTCCGCTCCCTCGTAACGAGAAACCTCCCGCCGGAAAGCATACGGGGCATTGATCTCGGGCAACCAAGAACCCACGATCAGATCTCAAAGTTCATGAACGAAGGCTTCAGCAAGCGCCATTTTTCGATCGCGAAGTTCATGGAATTTGGCGAACACCACCATAATCTCTCCTATAATGAGGTCCGCGACCTCGCTCTGAAATACGACGAGTCGATCTCGTGGGTCTGCACGGTAGGGGGCCACGAAAAGTTCCTGAATACTCCGGTCATGACAGTGCTCGCAAAAGCGTGGTACTCCCTGGATCGTACCCGGCTGAAAGAATTCATGGATGTCTTCAAGACCAAACTCGCGACATCCGATAGAGATTGGGCTGCCATCAAATTACGGGATTGCCTTGAAGAAGCACGATATTACCATACAATCCTTGAACGGGGGGCGATCTATCTTCGGGCACAGTCGGCAGTCTATCATTTCTGCAAGGGAACGCCCTTGAAATTGCTTCGGCCTGCCACGAAAGACTATTTCCCGCTGAAACTGGATGCCGAGGGAAAGGTGGTGCCGGCATGAGGACGCAGTGGTGCCGGGAGCATATCGACAAGACCGCCGAGGCGTGCGGGCTGGATCGATCGACCGTCTCGGATGTCAAGCAAGCCGCTAAGTTCTGTGATGACCATTCCGAATTTTCGGAATGCTCTACTCACGCGATAATGACCCTGATTCGCGTTCGGGATGAGCCCGTGAAAGAAAAGGCCACATCATCCGTGGAAAATGCCTTCAAATCAGGAAAGCACCCTCTGACAGGTAAGATACTCAAAGAGAAGAAATTAACGGAGCGCGAAGTCAAGGCTGTTATTGCGCGAGCCGATCTCGAAGTCCGCAAGGAGCTGTCGGCGAAGCTGCAGATCGGGCGTGCTGCCTCGCACCTCGCGAGCGCCCCCGTGGATCCGGCTCCGGCGATATCCAAAGGTGAACATACACCAAGAGTCGATCAACCACGAGCAACCGCGCCGATCGTCGTTGCAGCGACCACGACATTCTCGGTGCTTGTAACGGGACTTCAGCAGCAGATCCTCCAGAAAGCGATAGCTGCTGAAATGGCCGTCGATATGCGAGATGCCGTGCAGATGGCGTTTAACCGAGGTATCGAGTCTTTGAGGGGGAATGCCTGATGGACGTCCACTGGGGGGCGATCCAACTCCAGCACGCGACCATCGGCGACGCTACCTGTGCGCTGTGCGGGGGTCTCGTGGCGCCGGTCGATAATGACGGCGACGGCCTCTGCGATGTCTGCGAACACGAGGTCGCCCGGCTGCTGTCGTGCGGCGGGGCGACTGCAATCCATCAGGGGGCCTGAGTCATGGCCGAGAACGTGCCTGCCGTCCGGGAGAATGGCGGCATTATCCCCTCGCAGTACAGCCAGCAGCAGGTGCAGCTTGTTCGCGACATGTGCGCCCGGGACTGCACCGAGAACGAGTTCCTGCTGATGATGCAGTTGGCAAAGACCTACCAGCTGGACCCGTTCGCAAAGCAGATCTGGTGCGTGAAGTACGGGCAGAACCCGGCGCAGATCTTCTGCGGCCGCGACGGCTACCTCGTGATTGCCCACCGATCAGGACAATTCGACGGCATGGAGTCCGGTACGAAAGAGGTCGGCGGCGATATCGTCGGGTGGTGCCGGGTCTATCGCAAGGACATGTCGCACCCCTTCGAAGTGGAAGTGCAGCTCAAGGAATATTCCACCGGGAAGAATCTGTGGCTGTCCAAGCCCCGCATCATGATTCAGAAAGTTGCTGAATCAAGTTGCCTGCGCCGGGCCTTCTCTATCTCAGGATTGTATGCACCGGAGGAGTTCGATACCGGGGACCGCGAAGTGATTGTCGCCGATGCGAAGGTTGTACCAGCTCCGAACGGCAACCGCTGCGAGAAGTGCGGGATAACCGTCGATACCGAGACGCTGGATCTCGTCAGGGAGCATACGGATCAGGTGCTCTGCCGGGGCTGCTTCCGCGACTGGTGGAACGAACAGCAGAAGGTGAAGGGGGCCTCGCCATGAAACCGATGGTCTTCCCGATCGTGGTCCGCTATGCTCCTGCCGAAGACGAGGACCGCGATTACCTCGCCCAGCAGAAGCAGCTCAATATCGCTGTCAGGGGTTTCGATATCGACGAGGCCATGAGGCGAGCCGTGCAGGAAGTTCAGAGCGTTCTCACGGTGCAGTTCGATTATCCAGGGGATGTCGAGATTACGCCGATCTGGATGGGTGCCCGAGCTGATGCGCTGGTGGCTCCCCGTCCGGTGAATAAGACGCTCGCGGACTTCGTGAAGGCGCCGGCGAAAGACGAGAAGGGGGCCTGAACCGCCATGTATGCGAAGGATCAAGGCCACTTCATCGCGTTCCGCAAAGAGCGCATCCATGCCGCCATTCGCGCGGAGATGCCGATGCATCGCCGGCAGATGGAGCAGGAAGAAGAAGGGATCGTGCTCGGCATTATCCGGAACCTCAAGGGGGTGCGGTAGGTGGAGCACCAGGTCTATCCCGCAATCATCCACCGCCACGTCGACGAAGACCCGATCAATCTCAGCCTCGAAATCGGGACGCCCGGCAAAGGCGGGGCGCTGACGATCAAGTGCAACGGCGATGACGTCGAGAAGGCCCTGAGGAGGATCGATACCGCGTTCAGTCTTCGGCAGTACGCGCAGGACCTCGCCGAGGGCCGCCGGGACATCGTGAAGATCGAGGTCCTCGCCGCCGGCGTCACGGTGAAGATCGAGAAGGCGAACGGCGAGAAAGCGCAGATCGGGACGCCGCGAGGTGATGGGCAATGAGGACGATAACACGGGACACCCTTGGAGATGCCCACGAGGCCATGCTGAAAGCGATCCTCGAGGAAGGGGAGCAGGTTTTCATCACGCATGGCGACAAGACCGAAGAGACCATCGAATACCCGGAACCGATCTGCGTCCACGTCGAGCGGCCGTATCGGCCTCCGATGATCTCGGACTGCCTGCCGTTCAAGGAAGGATTTCTGCAGGAGTATGTCAAGAAGGTGTGCGAGATCACGCCCTGGAGAGGGGATGGGACCGATGCTGTCTATACATATGGCAACCGGCTCCGGGACTACCCGATGCTGGACACCGCTATTGAGGAAGAACCAACAAACCGCCTCGATATTCATGGGGACGGGCGTGGTGATGGGATCGACCAACTGCCGATCGTGGTGGAAAAGTTGGTGCAGCACCCGTCGACCCGGCAGGCGATCATGCACACCTGGGTCCCCTGGCTGGACGACCATTCGGAAGAACCGCCCTGCCTGCAGACAGCCCAGTTCCTGATCCGTGGTGGAAAACTGAACGCCGTCTTTGCCTTCCGCTCCCATGATATGCACGAAGGGTGGGGGCCGAATACCTACGCGCTCACGCACCTGATGCAACGAGTCCAGTGGATGCTGCTGCGCCAGGAGTACGAGGTTGAGCTCGGCTGGCTCGAGACCGTCAGCACGTCGGCGCATATCTATACGCGGCACAATCCGGACAGTCTGGCCCTATTCCGCAGGAAGGTGAGGGTATGACCGCTCGTGCGAAAGAACTCGTCGTCGGCCTCTCGCTGGACATCGGTACCGGCGACACCCTCCGCTTCGATTACCGGGCAGAGCTCGAGACGCCGGAAGACGCCGTGCAGGTGGCCACCCTCGCGGCAGGGAGTCTCCTCGCCATCGCGAACCAGGCGAACGACCCGAAGGTGCAGCAGGTCCTCCGCGAGAAGGTCGCAGGGATCTTCGGCGTCACCCCGGAGCAGCTCGTGAAGGGTCCGAAGGTGCAGACCATGGCTGAGTTCCAGGCGGAGAAAGCTGCCAAGGAGCAGCAGGCGAAGGCAGCAACCACGCCGGTTTCGGCACCAGCTTCCTCCTCGCCGGAACCAGCTTCCTCCTCGCCGGAACCAGCTTCCTCCTCCCCGGCACCTGCCGCGGTACCGCAAGGTACTGCGAAGGTACCACAAGGTACCTTGAGTTCGAATCCCGCACCGGCAGCGAAACCGGCACCGGCAAAACCCCTCGTCGGGACCTGCGAGACCTGCAAGGCCGGCGTCACGGGCGACCAGATGAAGAAGTCCAAGCTGTTCGCGTCGAAGGTGCTCTGCGATGCGTGTCTGTCGCAGGCCTGCGGGACCGGGGGTGCGAAGGTATGACCCGCTATCTCCCCCTGACGTATGCCCCGAAGATCCCGAAGGTGCTCGCGGGCGAGTGCACGCAGACCATCCGGCCGGGTCACGGGAAGCTGGTGGGTGAGTTCATCGCCTTCCACGGATGGGAAGGGAAGCCCTACCGCTCGAAGTGGTCGTTCCGCACCCCATACTGGCGACTGACTGAGGTGATCGACATCGAGGTCTTCTGGGACGGCATCGCCTGCGACGATCACGGGCTCCAGCCCTGGTGTGAGCTCGACGATCTCGCCCGCCGCGACGGCATCGATCCGCCGACGGGGGCCGGGCTCAAGGCAGTCTTCAAGCAGATGTATGGGCGTCTGGGATGCTGCGGCTTCGACATGCAGATCCTCCGCTGGGATCCCACGACGGCAGGTGGATCGCCATGACCCACGACCTCGCCGTCGCGATCGTCCGGCAGCGGTGCGATCTCCGCATCTCGCTGGACTGCATCATCCCGGATGTTGCTATCTGGCGGGCCGGCCACCTCGAACAGCAGGCCCGCCGGGAGCTGCAAGAGGTGCTCGACCGCCTCGTCGCTGCTGGTGGCCCTCAGGAGCCACGCACGGCCACGCAGGATGCCGAGGTGCCACCCGCACCCGATCATGATGGTACAATGGCACCGGGGGCCTCTGGCGAGGCTCCAGCGGCAGACCCTATCGAGACCCCGACCGGCGAAGTTCCTGCACGTCCCTCGCCGGAGGCCTCGGTAGAATACCGGCACCACCCGTGCATCATCGATGCTCCACCGGTGGAGGACTCGACCCCTCCCGATCCTGCACCGGCGGCACTCCCCGCAAGTGCGCCGCAAGCAACCACCCCTCTCACTCATACGGACGGGTCCGGCATACCCTGCCCTGACGAGGCGATTGCACCGACGCCGCCGGACCCGGCCCGCGGGGCGCACCGGGACAGCGTGCCGCCGGAGGATCCTCCCGCGCCGATCGGGCCAGCGTCGATCTGGATACCGGACGAGGACGCAATCTTCGAGCGGTGCAGCTCAGCGAACCACGCGCTCGAACGCTACCGCAGCGCATTCCCCGCATCGACACGAACGGATGCATCCGTGCGGAGCCGGTACTACGCGCTCCAGAAGCGGGCGATCAAGGAGGCCCACCGAAAGCACGCGGCAGCGCTCCCACCGGCAGACGATCCGGTCGTCACCGCCGCACCCGGCACGCCGGGGATGATCGGCACAAAGGTGCAGGTCGTGGACCGCGAGAGTGGGATGTACAAGGCGAAAGGCGTGGTCACGAAGATCGATCCGGTCGATCCGACGCGGGTGCTGATCGAGATCGAGAAGGACGGCAAAGCGTGGTTCGGCGTGGACCAGCTCGCGGAGGCGTGATGCCCCCCTACATCCGCCGGGGGACCACCGTCACGATGCCGGATACCCGGACGACTGCCAAGACGCCGGCCGTCGTGGCGAGGGTCGAGCCGGAGATCCCGCGGGAGGTCCGCACGATCTTCGTCCAGTGCACCGAGTGCGGCCGGGATATCCGGATCCCCCTCAGCCGGCTCGGGCCGGCGCACACCGCCTTCGACTGCGAGTGGTGCACCGAGGGGATCGCCCTGGTCCGGATTGGGGATGGCTCCATCGAGGCCGTGAAGCGGTCGCAGGGGGCGACGATCCCATGATGCAGAAGGCCGGGCTGCTCATGGCCCGCCCATTCGGGCTCTGTCTGAGTGTCCATGGTCGCGGGAAGTTCTGGATCGCCCGTGACGACGCGGTCCGGCTCCGTGAGGAAGGAACGCCGGCCCCGGTCCGGGACGTGGCTGCGGGGAACGTCCGCATCGAGAATCCCCTAGGCCTCGTCGAAGTCCAGGTCCGGAAATCCTACCTCCGGATCGAGCTGCACGATACCGGCATCCCGATCCTGTATGTGAAGCGGGACAGTTTCGGGATCCTGCTGGATGGCCTGATGGCAAAAGCGGCCGTGCTCAGCGAAGACCGAGGCCTCGCCCGGGGGTTCGGGGAATGAACGCCCAGTACGTCTGCGCGGAGTGCGGCACGGCGTTCTGGAGCCGAACGGCAAACCGGCACGCGAAACGGAATTTCTGTTCGACCGGCTGCCGCGTGGCATATGCGCGGGCGCATCCGGACGTGTATCGGTCGAAGCCGCAGAAGGATCTCCTGGCGCTGATGGCCGACAACCTGCCGCCGCTCCGGCGAGAGTGCCGGATCAGCTGGTGCTACGAGAACACGGTGCGCGGCTGCGGCATCGGCGGATGCTCGCGGAAGGTGCCGGTATGACAGAATGCCCCTGATCGAGCGGGGCAGGGGAGAGCAGATGGGATTTTTTCGAGACGAACAAGGGAATGTCTGGGACCGGAATCCAGACGGCAAAGGGCTCGGGCCCGAGGGCACGATGCTCACGAACCGCGAGATCCACCAGCAGCGGGTAGCGGGCGGCGGCAAGGGGTTCATCGTGCAGTATGCCGACGGGGTTTCACCAGCCCCTGCGGAACGGTCCCCTGTGCCCCCCTTGGAAAAAGCGCCCGAACCAGATGAAGGCGACGCACAGGTTCAAATACCGGAAGGTTCCGCGAAGAGTTCCGCAGGCCCGGTCGAGGCGTTCACTGCTCCGGACGCGGTGGCCACTCGCCCGGAGGCGGTCCGGCAGGACCTCGTCGAGATGCATGAGGCGCTGACGCCCGAGCTCGGGACTGTTCAGGAAGACCCGGCGCCCTGGTCGCTGGTTCCGAAGGAGGAGATCGATGCGTTCGCATCCGTCGACGCACTGGTTGCCAGGGTGACTGCGTTGCATCAGTTCAGCTACCCGCTCGCGATTCCGCAGAATTTCGATGAAATGACACTCCCTGACCTGAAGGCATGGTTCTATCGGGCAGTGCAGGCGCCGGAGGTGAAAGCGGTCGCCGACAAGCTGAACGCCATCTCGCTTGCCGAGAACCTGCCGAAGATCATCATCACCGAGAAACGGATGCGCGAGGCGACGGCCGAAGCCCTCGAGGCGCTCTATGCCGCGAACACCCCGCCTGAGATCTTCGGGAGGGGGGGGGAGATCGTCCGGGTCGACCGCGACGAAGACGGGCTGCCCATCGTCAGGATCCTCACCGAAGCCGGCGTCAAAGGGGTGCTCGACCGCGTCGCGAACTGGTATATGATCCGGACGTCGAAGAACGGTGCGCCCTATGAAGCCGTGGCCTATCCGGTGAAAGACGTCGTGCGGGACGTGATGGCGCTCGGCCGCTGGGACCTCCCCCAGCTTGCGGGTATCATCGAGTCGCCGCTGCTGCGGCCTGACGGCACGCTCTCGCCGCCCGGCTACGACCCGGAAACCCGGTTCTACTACGCTCCGGCACCGACGTTTTCGATGCCGACGATCCCGATCTCGCCGACGGAGGAGGAGGTCGAGGCTGCGGTCGCGCTGCTGCAAGAGGTGATCGAGGATTTTCCCTTCGCCGACGAGGCGAGCCGGGCGAACACGATCGCCGCGATCGTGACGGCCATCGTGAGGCCCCTGATCCCCGGACCCGTGCCGATGGTCCTCTTCAACAAACCGCAGGCCGGGACGGGGGCGTCGCTGCTCGCGGAGATCGTGGCGCTGATCGCCACGGGCCGACCTTCGGCGATGATGGCGGCTCCCGAAGACGATGCCGCCTGGAAGAAGTCGATCATGAGCGTGCTCCTGAAAGGCCGGCTCGTGATCTGCGTCGACAACATCGAGGGCAAACTGTATGCTCCGTCGCTCGCAGCCCTCCTGACCGCCGACGTGTATGAGGATCGCGTGCTCGGCGTGATGCGGATGCAGACGATGCGGCACCGCGCCGTCTGGATCGGTACGGGCAACAACATCCAGCTCGGGGGGGACCTGCCCCGCCGCTGCTACATGGTGCGGATGGACGCGAAGACCGCCCGCCCCTGGCAGCGCGAGAACTTCAAGCATCCCGATCTCCGGGCATGGGTGCTGGAGAACCGGGGCCGGCTCGTCGCCGCTGTGGTGATCATGGTGAAGAACTGGATCGCCGGCGGCCGCCTTGTCCCCTCCAACGTGCCGAAGATGGGGGGGTTCGAAGGGTGGGTGAACATGGTGAGCGGCATCCTGGCGTACTCCTGCATCCCAGGATTCCTCGTGAACCTCGAAGAGATGTACGAGGAATCCGATGCCGACACTGCAACCTGGGAATCGTTCCTCGAACTCTGGCACGCGAAGTGGGGCGAGGACGCGATCACGGTCGCCGAAGTCGTCACGTTCCTCATGTTATCGGATAAAGAGGGGGCGGCGCAGTCGTCGTTCGGCGATGCCGTGCACGTCGCCCCCTCTGACCTTTTTGCGACATTGCCCGATGAGATGGGAAATGTCAGCATAACGTCGACCTCCTTCTCAAGGAAGCTCGGGAAGGCGTTAGCGAAAAAAGAAAATGTCCGGTATCGGAACGGCTGCCGCATCGAGCGAGGGAAAGTGAGTCACAAAGTAGCCACATGGAAGGTGAGCAAGCATGATTGAGTTACCACAAGTAAAGGCGATGTTACGTCGGTATTTCCGGGGGGTTTGGGGGGTTTGGGGTATCTCTTTCCCCCGGGCAGGTACAAAAAATACTAGTACATATGGGTATATGGCGTATATGGCCACGGGTGGAAATAACCCCCCAAATACCCCAAACCCCCCCGAGCTCTTTCAAGGGGTGATCACCCTATGGTGAAGACGCCCGTCCGTGCTCGGGCAGTTGTTTTCGAACATTACCTTTTCGACGCTAGTATCTCGTGTACCTCATGTCCGCCAGGAGGGATCGGATCATGACCCATCGCGAGATCATAGTCGGCGACGAGTTTCCGTACCACAGGACCGACGTGCCCTTCGATCGCTCCATGGCGGCGATCATGGGGATGCTCCTCGCGGCGCGGGGCGTGGTGAAGGTCGCTCCCCTCTACGAGAATGTCGGAGAGGTGCAAAGGATCACCCTCATGGTCGAGACGGAGCAAGGAGCGCAGTTCCTGATCCACTTCCCGACGACCTACCGGCGCCAGCGGAAAGGTACGCCTCCGAAACTCGATATGCGTATCGCGGGCCGGATGATGTTCTTCCACATCAAGGACATGCTGCTCATGGCCGAGGTCGCGTACCTGTCGTTCACCCAGGTCTTTTCCCCGTACCTCGCGCTACCCGACGTCGACGGCCGGCCGAAGCCTCTGATGGACTTCCTGCCGGACGTCGAGGAGAAGGTCCAGGCCTCGCGCCCCCTGATCCCCTACCTCAACTTCGAGATGCAGCAGCTCGAGGACAAGCGGAGGCCCGGACCGTGACGCCCTGCGAGTATGTCGTCGGCATCATGGCACTCTCGATCGTCGGCGGGATGCTGCTCGGGAACCTCATCATCCTCCGGATGCTCCGGCGGCGCGGGGTGATCTGATGTCTGTCCGCTGGCAGCCCCGCGACCTCCTCGCGCTGGAGGAGCAGCGGGCCGCCCCCGCACCCGCCCGGATGCAGCCCCGGAACGCCCTGCGGCCCCGGTGCGCCCTCGCGTCCTGCGGGCAGTACCTGCGGAGCGGCGACTCGTTCGTCAGCCATGCCACGGGCCGCGAGGGCGGGCAGGGGCGGCGGTACCATCCGGGCTGCTTCGGGGAGGCGCTGCTGCATGTCTGACCTCCTCGACAAAGCCGCCCTCCTGCTGCATCTCGACCGCCTGCACGACGAAGCCAGCCAGGACCTCGACATCCGATCGCTGGAGATCCTGACGGGCCTCGCGCTGCTGGTCCGGGAGGGCGCGTTCGACATCTGCCCCCGGTGTCACGGGGCCGGCTGGGTCGAGGGCCTCGGGGGGACCGGGACGTGCCCGGTGTGCAGGGGGAAGCGATGACCCCCGCCCGCTGCGCCCACTGCATCTCCGTACCGGTCCCGGACCGCCGGATGGCGATCCTCCGCCGCCGCAGGGCATCGCTGGCGACGAAGATCGCAGAGCTGCAAGAACGACTTGCGATCATCGACGAGGAGATCGCGACGGTGGAGGCCGAAGGATGATCACCCGGCTAGTGCAGAGTGCGGGAGCCCCGTATGGTGGCGATAAACAGGCATCTTCGATAAAAAGGTTGCTGCAAACCTGCGGGATATCGGTGGCCGCCGCAGCAGGAGTGATTGCGTGACCACTTCGCTCTACTGCCGGAAATTCCGGGTGCGGTGCGATAATCGCGAGTATTTCGAGTGCCCGGAGTGCGTCGAGCATCAGGAGGGTCGTTGCCCGGGCTGCACGATGAACGTCTGTGCCGAGAAGTACGAGGGATCGTGGGAAGGGCTGCTCCGCGAGCTCCGGAAGGGCGAGAAGACACACCAGATGGGCCTTGAGGATCGTTTCGACCTGCACGCGAAGGTGCGATGATGATGCAGAAGAACGCCGCCCAGTGCACGTACTGCGAGAAGGTCTGCGCGCACCTCATCGGGTCGTCATCGTGCCGCACCGTCTGCCCCCTCGACAGCCCCCACATCACCCGCGAAGACCGGCAGAGCGGGTCGCCGCAGCGCCTTCTCCTGTCTGTCTTCGATCAGGTGCATCTCCTTGATCTCGCCGACATCGCGAAGCTGCTGCAGCAGGGTCTGCTGGTCCACTGCTACCAGGAAGGCCCCTCCGAGATGCGGAAAGGGCAGATCATCCCTTCGAGGGAGCGGACCCTCACCGGCTCACTGCACATGGACAGGGACGGCGATCTCGTCAGGATCTCGCTCTTCACGCGGCCCGAGCTGCTGCTGGTGACGCTGCCGGCATGGCTCGAACAGGTGGCGAACGAGATCATTCCTGTAGCACCATGCCGCGAGCTGCCGCCGGAGGGCGCGTGACCCGGCCCCCTCGCCCGGCCATCCCGCGGCGGACCATCGCGAAGATTACCTCCGAGGTCGTGGACCTCCACCACCGCATCACCACCCTCTACGAGTACGGCTACGAGATAGGGCAGATCAGCCAGGGCATCGGGGTCTCGCGGACGACCGTCCGCCGCCACCTGAAGATCGCGAGACTCGACTGCATCCAGCAGATGGTCCAGGAAGGGCGAACGATCCTCGACATCCAGGAGACCGTGGGGATTCCCGCGCCACAACTCCTCGATATCATCCAGAGAATCAGAAACGGCGAGCGCAGCGACGCCCCGCAGGCCCAATAACCCCCCTTATCCCCCCATTCTGCCGATTTCTTCTCCGTAGCATGCCACGCTCGCCCCGCTCTACACCGATTCTAGCTGGTGGCTACTGCTACGTACCTTCGGGCGCGGGCAGGCATGCTGCGGAGCATGCTCAATGTCTGTAGACATCACACCAGCAGCCTCGATCCTCGACAGTCTCTTCGGGGACGCGGGGCTCATTACGCTCATCGCCGCGATCCTCGTCGCATGGCTGAAGAACCACGATAAGAACAACGAGATCAAGGACGCGAAGGAAGAAACTGCCGAAGCGAAGGCCGAAACGACGGCTATCGCGGACGCCTTCGACCCGACGAAGACGACCCAGATCACGACGAAGGTCGCCGACGCCCTCACGGTCCAGTCCTGGACGATGAACGAGGATACCCTGACCAAACTCGAGCACCGCGCCTACCCCTACGGGAAGGAGGTCCGCGAGCAGGTCCAGGCGGCAGAACTCGCGCGGAAGACCCTCTACACTATTGATACGCCGGTTATGGGGGCGGAGATCAACTGTGGCGGGATCCTCAATTGGTGGCACAAGATGCTGCAGAGCCACTTCGATTCCATGACGACAGCCCTCACGGCCGCCCAGAAGGACGCGCTCTGGCGGCAGATCCAGGAGGCCGAGAAGCAGGACCTCGACGAGTATGATATCACCTGGCCCGATGGATCGTGGTCACGTATCATCAACGGCAAATTCATCGCCGGTGGCGGGAAGACCGCTCCCGCGGGTGCAAGCGTCGGCCCGAAGGGCGAACAGGTCATCCCCACGACCGGGGACGCCCCGAAGGTGAGCTGAGATGGCGGCAGACCTCTACGCCCTGATTCTCCAGCTCGTGATCGCGATGATCATGGGCGCGGTCTTCTCCGGGCTCGGCTACCTCCGCCAGACGGGCGAGAACTGGCAGAAGGAGAAGATGTTCGTCACGGTCATCATCGGGTTCGTCATCGGGGCGCTCCTCTGGTGGACGAACGTGCCGGTCACCGAAGCGACCCTCGCCACCTACCTCCTCGCGAACGGTGGGCTCATCGTCGCCATCGAGTACGGGGCAAAAGCAGTCTACCGGCGCTTCGGCATCGAGGCATGGCTGCAGTCAGTCCTCGGCTCCTGACGGGAGGAGCCCATGCACCTCCCCCTTACGCTCGATAAGGTCCGCTGGGCGCTCTTCGACCGCTTTCCCGACGAGGGCCGGCCTGCTGCCGATTATGACGAGGCTGCGAGAACGATCTGCCAGATCATTCTCGGGGATCTCGAAAAGGCCGGCGCCCTGAACGTCGAGCAGGTGGTCCTCGCATGAAACGCATCCCGTTCCTGTTGCTGCTCCTTGCGCTGCTCGTGGTTCCCGTGCTCGCCTGCTGGCATCCCCCCCCTCCGCCCCCTCCTCCCTCGACCTCGGGCCCGAGCTCGGGTATGACAGGGACCTGGACCTGCGGGGACTGGGCACGAGCTGGATGGCAGGACCACGGCGATATCGCCACCATCGATCCCGACCTGATTCACGGAGATCTCTGGCTCGTCGTCGAGTACCCGAATGGGGGCAGATTGCAGAGCATCCAGACGTCCTACGCATCCGATCCCTCGGGCCTCGCGAACCTCTCGGAGGGCATGACAGGCCTCTGGTATCAGGAACCGCGGGGATTCGTCCGGCAGAACGCGCTTGCAGGAAGATACCTGATCACGAACCCGATGGGTCTCGTCTACATTCTGGTCGAGAAGCGGCAGCCGAGCCCGACACCCCTCACCATCTCGCTCGAGAGAGTGGACGGCCTGCCCCTCTGGGTCGTGGAGACGAGCGAGCAGGAGAACGCCTACACGGTGCACCTGCGGCCATGACGTCGAGCAAGGGCGGCCAGCCGACCAAGTACGATCCGCTCTACCCTAACATCCTGATCGCCGAGGGGCTGGACGGCGATGCGCCCTGGACCGACGTCCAGATCGCTGCACGGTTCGGGGTCTGCATCGACACGGTCCGGATCTGGAAGAAACGCTATCCGGCGTTCAAGGCGGCATGCTCGCTCTGCAAACAGCGGGCAAACGCCGTCCTCGAGAGCACGGCGTTTCAGGTCGCTCAGGATCGGCCCGTTGTGGACATCGATACGATCGAGACGAAGGACGCCGAGGGTACGGTTCTCGGCACCCGGACCGTCACGCGGCAGCGGACCGTCTCAGCAGACACCCAGATCCTCAAGCTCCTGCTGATGAACCGCCTGCCGGAGAAGTACCGGGACGTGCAGAAGGTCGAACACTCTGGCACGCTGACGTGGGTGGATATTGCCCGAAACGGAGCAGCTGACCCATCGGGATCGTCTCCTTCGCGCCCAGCGTGACCCGACCTGGTGGATCGACCAGGCCTTCGGGCACGACCTCTGGGCGCGACAGCGGCAGATCATCGAATCGGTCCGCGACCACCGGATCACGGCCGTCAAGAGCTGTCACGCTGCCGGGAAGAGTTTCATCGCCGCCGACGTCGCGCTCTGGTACCTCTACACCCACGTCCCCTCGATCGTCATCACCACGGCACCCACGAACCGCCAGGTCGAAGGCATCCTCTGGAAAGAGATCCACACCTCGTTCAACCGCGCTATCCGGCCGCTCGGCGGCACGATTCTCTCCCAGGAACTCAAGATCGACAGCAACTGGTTTGCGTGGGGATTCACCGCCCCCGAATACGACCCGGACCGCTTCCAGGGGTTCCACGAGATCCATATCCTCGTCATCGTCGACGAGGCGAGCGGGATCTCCGAAGAGATCTTCTCGGCGATCGACGGCATCATGACCGGCGACGAGGCTCGCCTGCTGCTCATCGGCAACCCGACGAATCCCAGCGGCCGGTTTGCGAAACTGTTCAAGACGCCGGGCGTATCGAAGATCTCCATTCCTGCCTTCGCCACCCCGAACTTCACGGTCTTCGGCATCACGGAGGAGGATATCGTCCGCGACACCTGGGAAGCGAAGATCATGGGCGATCTCCCCACCCCTTATCTTGTCACGCCCCGCTGGGTCCGCGAACGCTATCTCGACTGGACCCCGGACTCGCCCCTCTACCAGGCGAAAGTTCTGGCAAACTTCCCTGAATCTGCCGAGGACACCCTCATCCCGCTCTCGTGGATCGAGGCGGCAATCAACCGCGAGCTCGTGCCGGGGACGCCCGTCGAACTCGGCGTCGATATCGCCCGCTACGGCAGCGACAAAACCGTTCTCGTACTGCGAAAAGGGAACGTCGCACGGATCGTCGAAGTGCGGGCAAAACAGGGCACGATGGAGACGGCAGGGCTCGTCAAGGTCGTACGCGAACGGGGGGGGGCATCCTACGCGAAAGTGGATGCGGACGGTCTCGGTGCCGGTGTGTACGATCGGCTCGAAGAGGTCGAGCTCGAGGAGCAGCAGGCAACGGGCCGCGACCGCGAGAACCCCTACCGCGAGATGCATACGGGCCTTGCGGCGGCGGATCCCGAACGCTTCGGCAACACCCGCGCCGAATGGTACTGGGGCCTGCGCCAGCGGTTCGAGGAGGGGGACATCGACATCGAGGACGACGAGGAGCTCACCGCCCAGCTCGCGACCCTGAAGTACAAACTGAACAGCCGGGGCCAGATTTTCATCGAAAAGAAGGAGGACATGAAGAAACGCGGTCTTCCGTCACCCGATAAGGCCGACGCCCTCATGCTCGCGTTCGCTCCGGTTCCTGTCACTCCGGAGGACGAAGTGGTCTGGCTGAACGAAGAGGAGACCCTGATCTCCGTCATCTGACGGAGGAGATTCTGACAATGCCACGAAAAAAGAACTCACTTCCCGAAGATATGCAGGCAGCTCTTGCAGAGAACGAGCTGCTCGTCGAACGCATCGTCGAACTCGAACTCGCGCTCGAAGATATCGGCTGGCAGAGCCTCACCGAAACCGACCGCGAGTTCTCGCGGGATGCCCTTCGCCGGATCGTCATCCTCGCCCGCCTCTACTGGCTGAAAAACCCGCTCATCAAACGGGCCGTCGAGACGCAGACCTGCTACGTGTTCGCGCTCGGCGTCACGACGAAAGCGAAACACCCGGCCATCGACGCCGTGATCCAGGCATTCATCGACGACGAGAAGAACAAGGCAGAACTCTTCGACCACCAGGCGCTGATGCTCAAAGAGACCGAACTCCAGCTCTTCGCGAACCTCTTTTTCGTCTTCTTCATTAACTCCTCGACGGGCCGCGTGCGGATCCGCACCGTGCCGTTCCACGAAGTCCAGCGCGTCGTCTACAACCCCGAGGACAGCAACGACCCCTGGTACTACCTCCGGGAATGGCAGGAGTTCCCGCTCGATACCGCCGGCCCGGTCCCACCCGTCCGGCGGGCGGCCTACTACCCTGACTGGCGCTACCGGCCCCGCGACGGCCACCCGGCAACCCTCTACGGCATCGAGGTCCGCGCCGACACCCCGATCTACCATGTGAAAGTGAACGCGCTTTCCGATATGCAGTTCGGGGTCTCGGAAGTCTACGCGGGCCTCGACTGGGCGCGTGCGTACAAAGAGTATCTGGAGAACTGGGCATCCGTCGCAAAGGCCCTCGCGCGGATTGCGACCGTTATTACCACTAAAGGCGGGAAGAAAGGCGTCACGGCAGCAAAGACCCGGCTTGCATCCACGCTCTCGAATACCGGGACCGGCGAGACGAACCCTGCACCCGTCCAGGCCTCGACGTTCATCCAGGCCGAAGGCACGAACCTGCAACCCTTCCGCACCGCGGGGGCGCAGGCAGGGATGGACGACGGCCGGCGCCTGATGCTCATGGTCTGCTCGTCGACGGGCATCATGGAACCCGAACTCACGGGCGATCCCTCGACGGGCAACCTTGCCACGGCGAAGACCATGGAACGGCCCATGGAGCTGAGGTTCCGCGCCCGCCAGGAACTCTGGAAGGGCGTGATGCACGGCATCCTCCAGTACGTCGTCAATTGCTCGGTGCGGGCGGAAAACGGCCCCATCGGCGGGACCGTCGCTGTCGATGAGTGGACCGGCGACGAGACGATCACGCTCGAACTCGATACCGAGAATCCCGACGAGACGAAACGCGGCAAACCCCTCGACCGCACGATCGACGTCACGTTCCCGCCGATGCTCGAGCACGACGCGAACGTCCAGGTCGCGGCCATCAAGGAGGCGGCCACCCTCGGAGGACTCTCGCAGGCGCGGACCATGCCGAAGATGCTGCTGTCGCGTCTCCTCCTCCAGGCCTTAGGGGTGGAGAATATCGACGCGGTCCTCGACGAGCTCTTCCCGGACGGCGAACCCGAGCCGGAGGACGAACCGCCGGTATCGGGCAGCGACGATGACAGGGAGATCCCGAAGCTCGAACGGGCAATGGTCGAAGCGGCTCGCGAGCTCCGGGACGCCATCAGAGCGGCGAAGAAGGCAGGGGTGTGGGAATGACGGTCTCCGAAGCCCTCGACCGGTATCTCGAAGCAGCTGGCAGAGTCATCCACCGCCAGGACACCCGGCCCCTCGAACACCAGCTCGAGGCGAAGGTCAGGACGATCTTCAAGCGGCAGCGGGAGATCGTGCTCGCGGAATTCTCCAAACAGCGCACCCACTTCCAGGAAGACGCTGCTCCGCAGTCCATCATCGCCCCGGCTCTGGATGCCGCCTACATCGGTACCTACGAGGACTTTTTCCGGGCACTCGAAAGCGTGGCCGAATCTGCGCTCGTCCGGGCATCGGCAACGCTGATCGCGACGGCCGGTGTTCCGCTCAAATTCGACCTCAAGGACCCCCGCGCCCGCGAATGGCTCGCGAGCCACGCGGCAGAGCGCATCAAGGGCATCGACACCACCACGCGGAAGGATATCGCCCGGATCGTGCAGGACGGCGTGAACGAACGAGTCCCCTACGATACCATTGCCCGCCGCATCTCGGCAGCGTATACCGAGTTCGCCATCGGCAAACCGCAGGAACATATCGCGAGCCGGGCGCACCTCGTCGCGGTGACGGAGGTAGCGGAAGCCTATGAGGAAGGCAGTATCCGGCAGGCGAAGGAGATGCAGCGGCAGGGCCTCGCGATGGAGAAGCACTGGCGCGACAGCGGAGACGACCGGGTCTCTAATGGCTGTCGCGAGAACTCGGCGGCAGGCTGGATCCCTCTTGACCAGCCATTCCCGAGCGGGCATCAACACGCCCCGCGCTTTCCGGGATGCCGCTGTTACGTCGATTACCGGCGGATCGGATCGACCGCCGGAGGTGATTGAACACTATGGCATGGGACCGAACGTACCAGAATACCCCGGGCCGCACCTACGACCCGGACGACCCCTACAACCTGTACGGGGAAGACATCAACGAGATCATCACGCTGCTGAAGACCCACGCGAGCCGGCACGGCACCGGCGGCGAGGACCCGATCACCCCCGAGCGCACGCTCATGGCCGCCGAGGGCTACCCGCTCGACGGCTCCGCGATGGAGGCGGCCGGCCCGACCGCGCTCGCGAACGGCGTCTACACCTACGGCTGGCTCTTCGACGCCGATGTCGTCGAGACCCTCGTCTTCGCCCTCGGCCGGATCCCGCGCCGGTGGTGTGCCGCGGACCCGACGTTCAACGTCGAATGGACCGCCGCGAGCGGATCGGGGGCGGTCGTCTGGCAGGGCGAACTCCTCGCGGTCGGCGATAACATCGCCTATACGGGCAGCTTCGGGACAGCCGTCGCGATCGCGGCGGATACCCTCCAGACCGCCGGGCGCTGCCACCTCACGCAGGAGTCGGCCGCGCTGACCAGCTTCCCGAACGCCGCCGCCGGCCTGCCCGCGTTCTTCAAACTCTCACGGCTGGCGACCTCGGGCAGCGATACCCTCGCAGTGGACGCCGAGTTTCGGAGCGCCCACCTCAGTTTCGGGACGGTCGTATGAGGCAGCTCTTCCTCGCCCTCCTGATCGGGCTGCTGCTGCTCCCTGCGGCGGGGGCGGCCCTGCACGACCCCTTCGACGACGATACCGAGAGCGCCTACGCCCTCTCGCCCGCGTACTGGGTGGTCAACACCTCCGGCTCCCACATGAACGCATCCCGCACCGTGACCACCGGCACGCCCGCGATGTACCCGAACCTCTCGGGCGACCCCAGCGGGATCTTCGATGCCGTGTATGGCCCGGACGCGAACTACACGATGGTCTTTACGTTTAAAGGGGTCGCCAGCGGGCAGGCGCGGATCGGCTTCATCTTCGACTCCGTGCAGGCCGACGACGCCGGCAGCATCGCGAACGGGACGAAGTACGGGGTCATCGCGAGCAACCGCACCACGGGGGACAACATCTACCTCTACGACACCACGGCCGGCGTCCCGGCGACCCTGAACAACACCCCTGTGCAGATCGACCGGGACACCCCCCACGTCCTGACGGTGCTCACGAACGCGACCTCCGCTGAGAAGATCGCCGTCTACCTGGACGACGTCAAGATCATCTCCTCGACCTCATCCACGCGATCGAGCGGCTATGCCGGCATGTACCAGAGTGGCGGGACGACCTGGATCGACGACCTCTGGCTGGGCGATGCGACCGAAGAGCCCCCGGCCGCCCCGCTGCCGATCGTCGCCTTCTCGGCCTCCAACACGACCGGTATCAGCCCGCTCGTCGTCCGGTTCACCAACGAATCGATCGTCGTCGACCCGGAGGCGAACGTCTCGTACAGCTGGACCTTCGGCGACGGCAACACGAGCACCGAGGCGAGCCCGCTGCATATTTACGAGGTCGCCGGATCGCACGACGTCACGCTCACGGTCACGAACCTCTCCGGCGTCAATGCCTCGACGCAGACCGACATGATCACTGTCGGGTCGGGCCTGCCGACCGCGTCGTTCGTCGGGTCGCCGGTCGCCGGTGCGCCGCCTCTCTACGTGCAGTTCAACGATACCTCGGTGGTCGAGGATCCGCTCACCTGGGACTGGGACTTCGGGGACGAGACGACCAGCGAAGAGCAGAACCCCGCCCATTCCTTCGACGATCCCGGCGTCTATACCGTGGAACTGACGGTCACGAACGCGAGCGGCTCGGCGACGATGGTCCGGACCAACTACATCACAGTGACCTGGGCGAACGTCAAGACCGTGGTCGCCACGAACGCACCGGCCTACTGGAAGGCCCTGCCGGACATCCTGCAGTGCGACGGCACGGCCGACCAGGTGCAGATCCAGGCGGCTATCGACGCGGTCGCGGCAGCAGGCGGCGGCGTGGTCCAGCTCAGCCCGGGTGATTTCTACTATACTGCACCGTTCAGTACCAGCGTCTATGTCACCGTAAAAAGCGGCGTCACGCTCCGGGGGCAGGGTATGGGTCCGGCCGTCAATGGGGGAACTGTTATCCGGTCGGATTTCTACGAGACGCCTGAAGGAGATGTCAATCCCCGGCGCTACTCGAACATCGTTACACGGGCGAACACCATTGTCCGGGACCTCAATATCACCGGCACGGGGGGACTCTCTACCTATGCCGGTGCAGCCTGCTATAATGTCGAACTAGAGAATATCATGGTCTATAACATCTCGCGGGCCATTGCCTGTGCCGTCTGGATGCACTCCGAGCAGGAGCTGCATGACATCACGCTCCGCAACGTCTGGGTCGTCGATAGCGGGTGCGCCGGGTTCGCGCATGGCTGGACCGACGAGCAAACTTCCTTCTCCGTCCATGACATCTCCTACTATGACTGCCACGCGATTAACTGCGGGAAATTCGGCCCGTATCGGAACAGCAAACGGCTCGGCAACACCTATTCGACCTCGATCCCGTCGTGGACGCCCGGATTCGATATCAAGGAAGGCAGCGCCCAGTACAATATCCTGTATGACGGGTGCGTTTGCCAGGACAGTTACGGAGCAAACTGGTACTGGGAGAAATCCACCAGCGGCAGCAACATCGTCTTCCGCAACTGTACCAGCAGCGGGGCCGGGCAGGCATACCTCCGCTACGGCGGGCAGCTCATGGAGGTCGGCAACCCCTCGGCCTACGGCGGCGGCTACCTGACGCCCTATAACTCGATCTTCGAGAACTGCACTTCAGAAAACAACTATATCGGGTTCTACCTGAACGGTCCCGCTCAGCTCTACAACTGTTCGGATACCGGGTCGCGGATCGGCGTGCTCGTTACCTCGAATGCCGGTACTTCGGTCATCGATAACTGCTCGTTTACCAATACCGGCGGGCATCTCTCGGATGCATCGGACGGCAATGCCGACGGGCTGGTTACAGCCTCGTATCGCAACCTGTTTGGGTATACGGGGTGCCCGATCTATTATTTCACCTCTGCGACAGTCTCGATCAATTACTGCACGTTCGCCAGTACGACGGTCAGGACGCAGCCCGCGATCTTCGTGCAGTCGGTCTCGACGCACCAGTACGTCTCCTATTCGACGATGCAGAACTATGCGTATGGCGGCTACTCGGTCCTGACGGGGCTTGCCCACGCCCGGTACTGCTCGGTCTATCCCACGTACATTCAAAAATGGCTCAACTTCGACCCGCAGCCGGCGGACAACGATATCGTGCCGAACTTCGCGGCAAACGTCACCAGCGGCACGGCCCCGCTTGCCGTCAAGTTCACCGATTCCTCCTCCGGGACGGGGCTCTTTGCGTGGAACCTCTCGACGGGGGACGGGACCTGGTATAACACGACCTCGATCAGTCAGAAATCCCCCACGCACACCTACACCGCAGCAGGAACCTACGATGTCACGGAGTACGTCTATGGCTCAGGGGGATACAGTTTCGTCAAGAAGTTCGAGTATATCACGGTCGGCGCGGGCACGCTCCCCCCGACGGCTTCCTTCTCGGCGAACGCGACCGACGGCGACGAACCCCTCACCGTCCAGTTCTACGATACCTCCACCGGATCCCCGACCTCGTGGCTCTGGCAGTTCGGCGATGGGAACACGAGCAGCGCCCGCCACCCCGTCCATACCTACGTGCAGGCCGGCATCTACACCGTAAACCTGCGGGCGACGACTGCCGGCGGATCGTCCTGGAGCAACGTCACGCAGTATATCACGGTCACGCAGGCAGCCTCGACGGCTCCGCCGATCATCAGCGGCAACGCGACCCCGGATAGCGGGGAAGCGCCTCTCTCGGTGCAGTTCGTCGGGACGGGCGAGAATGTCGAGGACTGGCTCTGGGATTTCGATGACGGCACGACCTCCGACGACCAGAACGTGACCCACGTCTACTATGCTGCCGGCACCTACGATGTCGTCCTGTCGGTCACGAACGCGAGCGGGGCGAACGAGACGACCATCCCCGTCACCGTGACCGGCCCGCCCATCCCTGCGCTCCCGCACGCGAACTTTACCGCGAACGTCACGGACGGCCCAATCCCGCTCGCGGTGGCCTTCGCCTTCACCGGCGACTGTCTCGACCCGATCTACATGAACTATAATTTCGGCGATGGCTCGGCCGTCGCCTGGGGCCAGGATGTCACGCACACGTATACCGAGGCCGGCACCTATACCGTGACGCTCACGATCGGGAACGCGAGCGGCGGATCGGTCATGCGAAAAACCGGCTATATCGCCGCCTCCGATCCGGCAGACTGGCTGGATGCCGATTTCGTGGCAAATAAGACCTTCTGCCGCCTCCCCAACTGCATCGTCGGGTTCATGGACTCCTCGACGGGCCCGGTCACGAACTACAGTTGGACGTTCGGCGACGGGGGGACGAGCGACGAGATGAACCCCGTCCACACCTACCGCTTCGCCGGCTGGTATACCGTCAACCTCACGGTCTCGATCTACGGCGACCCGTCTGATTATGAACGCAAGACCCGGTACGTGCTCGTGCAGGTACCCGGCGGAGGCTGGTGGTATTGAGGACCCTGACCGAGAGTGCCTCCTGCCCGCCATACAGTCAGGGAGAGCGGTATATCATCTCCCGGCGGCGTGCTGAAGGTCATTCATATGCGGACATCGCGGCCGAACTCAACAGAGACTTTGTAAACTACAACAAGGGCTGCCGCACGGGAGAGGGCATCAAGACCTGGTACCGGTCCCGAACAATGCTCCGACAGCTCAGCCTGAAGGTTGGAGGCATTGATGCAGCACGGGACGCCGGGCTCGACGTCTCGAACGAGGTCCTCGCAACCTGGCTTGACGAGCGGATCGAGAAAGAGGTCCAGCAGGCCGTGCATCAAGCCGCCGGCACGGCGAAAGCTCGGGCGACCCCCTGAAATCGCTCCCCCTCCTTTTTAACCCGTAGCACGTCTAATACTCTAATGCCCGACGACAACGACGGTCAGAATCTCGTTTTGTACTCGGAGGCAGTCCCCCTTACCGAGGCCACAGCGCGGGCAGATGGTACGATCCCTATTCTTTGCATTTCGCCCGGCTGGGGTAGTTCTGGTTTTTACAGCGCTGAAATGCTGAAAGAAGCCTGCTCGAACTACAAAAAAGGCTTGCACATGCATTGGAATCACCAGACCCGAGAAGAGGCGAGACTTCGGCCCGAGCGCGATTTGAATACGCTCGCGGGCACGCTTGCCGAAGATGGGCGTTACGAAGAGAACGGGCCGCAGGGTCCGGGGATCTACTCTCGTGCCCAACCATTCAGCCGCTACGCATCGGCGATCCGCGAGATGGCCCAGCACATCGGGCTCTCGCACGTCGCCGAAGGGACGACGAAAAAAGGCGTGGCAGAAGGTCGGACCGGCCCGATCATCGAGAAGATCACGGCCGTCCGGTCGGTCGATTTTGTAACGCTTCCTGGCAGAGGCGGAGCCATTCTCGAAGCCTTCCGGGAAGCGGGGAATACCAGTGAGACACCAGGAGACAGAACCGTGGTATCCATTGACGAAGTCCGCAAAGACGCGGCGATCATGGAGACGCTCCGTAAGGAGATCCTCTCCGAGGCCTCGGTGAGAGAGGCCCAGGCACAGAAGGAGAAAGAGTACCGGGAGGCGACGGCGGCGCTCGAAAAGCAGCTCAAAGAGAGCAACGATGCAAATGCCGAACTGAAGAAACAACTCGACCGCCTCAACGAGGCCCAGCTGCTCCTCGAGGCGAAGTCCTTCGTCGCGGCCCAGCTCAAGGACGCGAAGGTACCGGAGATCACGAAGGCCCGGCTCCTCGAGCAGCTCGCGAAGACCCCTGCCCTCAAGGAAGGCAAACTCGACGAAGCCGCGTACAAGGCAGCCATCGCCGGGGCCGTGAAGGCAGAGGCAGACTACCTCGCGAAGGTCACGGAGAGCGGCACGATCAAAGGCATGGGCAGCGGCGGCGGCACGCCGGCGGGAACGTCCCTGAAAGACGTCATGGAGAAACAGTTTCTCGAAGCCGGCCACTCCGCCGAGAAAGCGAAGCGGATGGCGGAGATCGCCGTCACCGGGAGGAGATAGACCATGTGTGAATATCCAGTCACAAAACGCAGCGCAGGAGACGAGATCTCCTCGACCTACGAGGGCCGGCATCTGACGTTCCTCGAGTCCGAACTCACCCACCCCTACCATGCAGACGGGCTCGTCGATAAGGGCGACCCGGTGCTCGTCGGGGACAACATCGTCGGCATCGCGATGAACAGCGCGGCAGCGGCCACCGACAAGATCGTCATCGATACCGAAGGCATCTGGGCGCTCTACGTGCTCGGCTGCGTCAGCGACGGCACGAGCGACGGCATTGCCCTCGCCATGGATTATGGAGATCCGGTCTTCATCAAGCGCGTCCCCGGCACGGACCAGTATATCCTCTCCGGCCAGCAGGACCCCTATCACTTCCAGCCGTTCGGCGAGGTGCTCGGGGCGGTCACGGCATCCACCACGAGCCCGACGCTCGTCGCGGTCAAGGTCCACAAGTCCTGTGTCCCGCTCGGCGGTATTCTGCACTTCGGCAGCGGCTCGGCCGCAGCGGGGAACTTCCTGCTCGAAGGCTCAACCACCACCAGGCAGGCGAAACTCATCGAGGCGTGTATCGCCCCGGCGACGATTCTCCTTGCCGGCGAACAGATCCACGGGATCAACATGCGTATCGTGGACAACCTGATCTCGACGGGCGGGGAGATCACCTGCGCCGAGTTCAAGGCCGTCCGCGACGAGGCGACCGACGCATCGGTCTCCGCAGCGACGGCCCTCAAACTCAACGTGGACAACAAGAACGGCGGCATCGCGCCCTACTGCCGCGCCCTCGACATCATGGTCGAAGGGGCACCGGGGACCACGCCGGCGATCCGCAGCGCCATCCACATCAATTCCGGTGGGACCGCAGGAACCCTCGAAGGCGTCCTCGAAATCGAGGCGGGAGCCTTCGGATGCAAGACCGTTACCACGAACCCCTCGGATACCGGCACCTGCATGCAGATCCCGATCATCTACGGCGGGACTGTGTACTACCTGCTTGGCTACAACGCCACGGGCTCGTAATCCGGAGGAGATGACGCGATAATGGACGCTATACGCAGCATCGAGGTGCGGCAGAACCAGATTGCCCAGCGGATCGGGGCGCTCGCCTATCGCAGGATGCGGCTGGTGCGTGAGCTGGAGATGGTCGACAAGGAGATCCTCCAGCTCGAAGCCGCAAGCACCGCGAACGACCAGGCAACTGGGGACATCAGAGTTGCCGTTGCTCGACAGGAGGGGGCTGCGAAGGCCACCCAACCGAAGGAGACACCGTAACATGGCAGAATTCTTCAAAGAACTGACCAACTGGGACGGGTACCAGCCCGTCAACAAGGAGACTATCGACCAGGCCCAGGTTGCCGAAGCGATGAGTCTCCTCCGCAACGACCGGGGCTTCTCGCCCCACCGGCACGAGTACCTCGTCAAAGAGGCCATCACGACCACCGACTTTCCCTACCTGCTCGGCTACATCGTCGACCGGCAGCTGCTGGCGAACTACCAGATCAATGTTGCCAACTGGCGCCGGTGGACTAAAGTCGTGACGAACACGAACTTCAACACCCGCCGGCTCGAGAGGGTCTTCGGGCTTGACGACCGTCTCGCGGAAGTCCAGGAGAAAGGCGAGTACCTCGCCAGCAAACCCAAGAACTGCCGCTTCGATATCACCCTCAAGAAGTACGGCCGGCAGTTCGATATCTCCTGGGAGAGCATCATCAACGATGCGCTCGGAGCCTTTTCGGGGATCGCGACCCGGTTCGCGAACGCTGCGATCCGGACGGAGAACTATCTCCTGACCTCGACGTATGCGATGTCGACCGGTCCGCACACCAGCCTCTACGGGGCGACGATCACCGATTGCGGGCAGGCCGTGACGAACCTCGGCGTGCTCCCGCTGACGATTGCCAACCTGGAGACGACCCTCGAGCTGATGCAGGCCCAGACCGACCCGAACGGCGAACCCATCAGCGTCCGGGCAGCGACGCTCGTCGTGCCCCCGTCTCTCGAAATGACGGGCCGCGCCATCCTCACCTCGGCAATGAAGGCATGGACGTATGGCGGCGACGACGAAGCGGCCCCCGTTCCGTGGCCGACCGTGAATGTCATTCCGCAGATGGGGCTCACGCTCGAAGTAGACCCCTACCTGCCTATCGTGAACACCACGAGCGGCACCACGAATTGGTACCTGTTCGCCGAACCGGCCGAGCGGCCGGCCCTCCTCGCGGCGTACCTCCGCGGCCACGAATCCCCGGAGGTCGTGATGAAGTCCAGCAACAAGGTCGCGTTCGGCGGCGGCGACGCAGGACCGCTCTCCGGAGACTTCGCCACGGACAACATCTTCTACCGCGTCCGCGAGGTCTTCGGCACAGTCCAGGGCGATCCCCGGTACACCTACGCGCAGACGGGCGCCGGCTCATAATCCCTCTTTTTCGGAGGAGGGAATGCCGCCGAACGTACCGAAGCCGGTGACGCGGGAAGATGAGTACCTCGCGGCCATCGTGCAGCAGAATGACCGGATTATCGACCTGCTGCAGCGGATGGCGCCACCGGAGGAACCGCCCGCAGTGACGACACTCCTCCAGGAACCGAAGCGGAGGCGCTGAATGGCCTTCACCTACGACGTCTCGACGGACCGGGGGAAGGTGCGGCTCCTTTCCACTGACCGGAAGGCTGCCCGCCCCATCTTCGACGACGACGAGATCGATGCCTTCCTCGCGATGAACGGCAACGAGGTCAAGCTCGCGGCTGCCGCTGCACTCGAACAGATGGCCTCGAACGAGGCGATGGTCCTCAAGGTCATCAGCAACAACGGCCTTTCCACGAACGGGGCGGCGGTCGCGCAGGCCCTCATGGCACGGGCAGCGAAACTCCGCGAAGAGTACCAGCAGCAGGCAGATGAGGACTTCTGCGGGTTCGATATCGCCGAATACGCGGACAATCCCGCGCAGACGCTCGAACTGCTGATCAAGGAGTCGATGCGGGATGCCTGACCTGTTCGACGCGGATCTGATGCTGGAAGCGCTCGCGGACTTCTTCCCCACCACCTGCACGATCCAGACCGCGACCCTGGCCGAAGACGACCACGGGCAGAGCATCCCGGTGTGGTCTGATCTCGCGGGACATATCGGGATCGCCTGTTCGGTCGCGCCTTCAGGGGGGAGGAAAGTGCAGACGGGCAAAGAAACGTATGTCGTCTCCTCGCACCGCATCAGTCTCGCGGGGCGGTACCTCACTATCACGGCAGCCATGCAGGCTGTCGTGGACGGCATCACGTACGAGATCTTGCTCCCCGAACATTCAGGGTTCGGGCTGAACACAAACCTGCTCTGTCAGGTGGTGCGCTGATGAACGGGGATTCCTGCGTCACGGTCGACCAGTGCGACCGACGCATGAAGGATCTTGAAGATAAAGGCCGTGAGGGGGATAAGACGATCTTCGACCGTCTTGATTCCCTCGATGAGAAGGTGGACCGGTACCGTGGCGAGATCCCGGAGGCCGCAGCAGCAGCCGTGGCGGCGTTCTGTGCGAAAGCTACCCAGACCTCATCCACGAAGACCCCGTTCGAGCTGATCAAGGACTACCGGGACACGCTCCTGCTGATTGCGATCATCGTGGTCTTCGGTGGAGAGAAGGCCGCAACCATCCTCGCGGCGGTGTTCTGATGGGCAAACAGATCCGCATCACCGGCATCAAGGAACTCGCGGAGGATTTCCGCAGACTCGGCGACGCGATGGCCGATACCCTCGAGGCTGCCGTGCAGGCGGGGGCGCTCATTCCGAGGAACGATGCCCGGGCCCGAGCTCCCTACAAGACGGGTGATTACCGCCGGAAGATCGGCATCGAAACCGTCGAGAAGACACCGACCCGGTGCGCGGTCGCGATCGGCGTCGACGATGTCCGGGGCCCATGGCTCGAGTTCGGGACGGGGCTCTACGCCGAAGGCGAAGGCGCGACGAAACAGCCCTACGACATATTCCCGCGTGGACCGGGCTTCGCGGGGTCAGCGTTCCTCTCTCCGGTCGAAGGGGGGAAGATGGCCCTCTACTGGAACGGAGCCCCGCACCCGGTCAAGCACGTCCGGCATCCCGGTATCTGCCCGCGTCCGCACTTCCGCCCGGCCATCGACGAGAACGCGGCTGCTATCGAGTATGAAATACGGGCAGCACTCGACGCGGCAATCGTGGAGGCGATCCGGTCGTGACGGCCGATCCTACTGCAGCCTACCGGGCCCTCCTCCTCGCGGACGTTGCGGTGGCGGCACTCGTGGACGAACGGATCTACTTGCAGCAGCTCCCGCAGGATCCCACCCTGCCCGCGATTCGGTTCCGGCGGGTGAGCCAGGCCCGGGGCCACCAGGTCCCGACGCGGTTCCCCGTCTACCAGACCGACTGCTGCGCGGCCACCCATATCGAAGCAGAACAGCTCGCGGATGCCGTGGTCGCGGCAACCCAGCGGGCGAAAACCGTGCAGGACGGCGTCCATATCACGCAGGGGGTGATCGTGAACGAGATCGACCTCTACGATGTCGAACTCGATATGCACGTCACCCCGGTGGACGTCCGCCTGCACATCATCGAGAGGTCATAGATCATGGTCTACCAGTCAGGCGTCCAGGACGCCGATGCAGTCCGCCTCGGTTCATGTAAGATCGAGGTGGGGGCGGATGTCGGGTCCCTCCAGGACTTCGGCATCGCCAAGAACGTGAAGTGGAAAGAGAACATCACGAAGGCCGATATCAAGCCGGACAATGGCGAACCCATCATGGGCCGCGTGGTCAAGCAGGAAGCCGATATCTCCTTCGACTGGATGGAGCCGGAGTTCTCGAAGATCAACGTGCTCCGGGGAGGTATCGATACCTACGCTACCGTTGAAGCGGCACCGGTCTCGGTCACGAACGAAGTCGTGGTCCTCGACGATACCGATGCCGTCCGGCTCGAGCATAAGAACGCCGCGGGAACGGAAGTCGGATCGATTGTCGTCACGGGAGCGGCAGGATCTCCCACCCATACCCGGAACACCGACTACGTGATCTCGGTGGATTCTGCCGGGTATACCTGTATCGCCCGGATCGGTGGAGCAGGCATCGACGATGGCGCGACGGTTCTCGTGGACTACGCCTATACGCCCGCCAGCAGCAAGACGTTCTCGACGGGCGGCAAATCCACGCAGACCCCGGTCGTCGTGCGGTTCACGAACACCAATGAGAGCGGCAACGATCTGCAGGTGACCTTCTACAAGACCTACTACGAGAGCGGGCTCGAGTTCGCGCATAAGAGCGACGAAGCGACCGAAGAGCTCGTGGTGCCGGTGACCCTGCGGGCGATCCGGGACTCCACGCGCACGGCAGGCGACCAGCTCCTCGGCATCGTCGACGAGCAGGCGACGTAAGGGCGATCCCATGATCCTCAAAGATTTTTCGACGTTCGTCCCCGAACCCGTGATCGCGAAGATCGGGTCCGGCGTCCACGTCGAGGAGGTCGACATCTCGATCTTCCCGGCGGCGGCATCGCTGCGGCTGATCGACCTGCTCGAGAAGAAGAAGGGCGAGACCCCGACGCAGGCCGACCTGATCGGCATCGTCGCGGAAGCGGCACACATCCAGAACCCGACGATCACCGAGGAGTGGCTGCTCAAACACTGCACGCTCTCGCAGCTCCTCCGGTTCGTGCGGTTCGTCGTGGACCGTGCGCAGGAGCAGATGCAGGATGGCAGGAACGGCGATGCCGGAAAAAACCCGAGTTAGACGTCGGGCTCATCATCGCCCGCGTGGGCATGATGTACGCGTGGGCCTCGCCGGACTACCTGCTGCACCGCTGCACGCTCGTGCAGATCTTCAGGTTGTACGGACACGGGCGGGACTTCGACCGTCTCCGGCGGGGCGAACCGGTACCGGCCTCTTCAGCAGCACCGGCGCCGGTCGCTCCGGACGAGCCGGACCGGACGGCACTCTATGCCCGGTACGGCGGGATTATCAAGCAGAAGTGACGTATGGCCGGTGATTACACCCTCATCCGGAAGATCGGCGTCGAGGTCGTCGGGGACATCGAGGGCCTGAAGAAATCCTACGAGGAAGCCATCAAGGATACCGAGCAGATCGCCGGACAGTTCACGGATATCGGCAAGGACCTGATGGCCGTCGGCAAAGAGTGGTCGACGTGGATCACCGCACCCCTCGCGGCAGCAGGCGCGGCAAGCATCAAACTCGCGAGCGATGCCGAGGAGGTCGACGGCAGGTTCCGCGTCGCCTTCGGCAGCATGGCCGACGAGGCGGAGGCCTGGGCGACGACGCTCGGCGATTCCGTCGGCCGGGCCACGACGAGCATCAAAGATATGGCCGGGTCCCTGCAGGCGAGCCTGGTCGCGCTCGGGCTGACCCGGACCGCTGCCGCCGGCCTGTCCGAACAGATCACCGAACTCGCCCTCGACTTCGCGGCCTTCTATAACGTCGCTGACGACGACGCGCTCGCCACCCTCCAGAAAGCCGTGCTCGGCGGGACCGAGGCGCTCCGCCGGTACGGCATCGTGCTCACGGACGACGCAATGAAACAGGAGCTGCTCTCGATGGGCGTCGAGGGCGGCATCGAGAAAGCGACCGAGCTCGAGAAGGCGCAGGCACGCCTCAACCTCATCCTGGCGAAGACGGCGGACGTGCACGGGGAAGCCGCCAGGAACGCGGGCACGTTCAGCGGGCAGCTGAAAGCCCTGACGGCCGACGTGCAGGAGCAGGCGGAAGCTATCGGGGCGGAGCTGATGCCGTATGCCCGGCAGCTCGTCGAGATTGTTCGAGATCTCGTGGCACGGTTCGCGAACCTATCGGACGGCACGAAGTCCCTCATCCTCGTGACGGCCGCGCTTGCTGCTGCAGTCGGCCCGGTGCTTCTCGTTACGGGATCCCTGATCGAGAGCGTCGGCAAACTCGTGGCAGTCTACAAAGTCTACCAGGCGACGACGTTCGCGGCGACGGCAGCCACCAAAGGGTTCACGGTTGCGCTCGCGGCGAACCCGGCGGGACTCGTGGCCGTCGGCATCGGGCTCCTCGTGGCGGCCGTGGTCCCCCTCGCGATCGAGGCGGCGACGGCGACGCGGCGGTTCGACGACCTGAATCGGGAACTCAACGATACCCGGACGATGGCCGCGAAGACGGGCGACGAGCTCCGGAAGATGGCTGCCGATCTGCGGGCGGCCGCCCGGGACAGCGCGGTCTTCGAGTATCAGGTGAGCGATACTGCCGCAGCGCTCGGCGCGACGACCGAGACGATCCGGCAGGGCCGGGTGGCCCTCGCCGACCTCGGCGCGCAGTACCTCGAGCAGAAGGCGGATGTCAAAGATTTCGCCGATGCCGTGACGGCCGAGATGGAGAAGGCCGACCAGGCGTACTACAACCACCAGAACGCCGTGAACAAGCTCACCGACGAGTACGACAAGCTCAAGACGGCGATCGACCGGGCCCTCGGCATCGAGGAGGATCTCGACGATCAGAGCCGGACGATCGCGCGGTCGAAGCTCCGGCAGGCCGATGCCGAGGATGCACTCGCGGACGCGATCAAAGAGCGGGACGACTTCGAGCGCGAGATGTATGCGACCGACTACAAGACCGTCTCGGACTACGAGGACGCGCAGAAGACGATGGAGATCCTCAAGCGGAACGTCGCGAAGGCCGACCTCGATCTCGCGGATGCCATCGACGGCGTGAGCGATGCCGAGCGCCGCCGGACCGAACTTGTGGTCGAGCAGAGCGAGGTCGCCGCAGAGATGGGCACCAAGGATGTGAAAACGGCGCAGACGCGGCTCGAGGAGATCAAGAAGGCCATCGACGAGGAGACCGCGAAGATGCAGGAGTCGAACGCGGAGCGCGAACAGCTCCAGGCCCTGCATCTCATGGCGGTGGCAGAAGCCGAGAAGCTCTACGGGGAGACTTCGATGAACAACTGGGCGACGATCAAGAAGTTCATCGAGGAGAACCCGATCCTCGCGAAGACCTACAACATCGAGTACGACGCGGAAGGAAATGCGTCCTGGACTCCGCCGACGACCACGACCGTGACCCTCGCGGTCCCCGAGCTCAAGGGGCTCGAGCTGCCCGCTGCAGCAGCGGGGAATGTGACGGCAGCGAACGGCACGATGACCGGCGGGACCTCGAAGAACATCACCGTCACCCAGAACCTCACGATCAACGCACCGACGACCCTCGATCCCGCGATGACGGCAAAACTCCAGCGGCAGAATCTCCAGGACCTCGGCACGTCGCTCCAGGGGGTGATATGAGGTGCTGATTGCCTGGGAAGGTGCGAACGGCACGACTATTGAGTTCCGCGAACCATCGATTATCTTGGAGTCGTGGACCGGGTTCGCCGGTCCGGCCCGCACACACCAGACACAGAAAGCAGTCGGGCAGATCGGTTCCTCGCTCCTCGACACACTCTACGAGCAGCGCGAGCTGTCGATCCGTGCCGTGCTCGTCGCGGAGACACGGCAGGATCTCTTCGCTATGCGCCGCATCCTGATTGCCGCCCTGATCGGGGAAGGCACGCTCACCTGGACGCAGGACGACGGGACGGCTTACGTGATCGCCTGTGTCGCGGATTCCGGTACGCCGCGCTTCGTCGGGGATGCCGGCAACCAGAGCACGTTCCACATGAGGTTCTACCTCGACCTGCTCGCGCCCGATCCTACCTGGTACGATCCCGTCGGGGAAGAGCAGCACATGAACTCGTTCGAGGGGGGCATGACGATCCCGTTCGAGCTTCCGCTCGACCTCGGCACGGTCGGCGCATCGGCGATCATCCGGAACAAGGGGGATCTCGCTACGCCCGTGCTCATCACGATCACCGGGCCCGTCACCAACCCGTCCATCGAGAACCTTACGACAGACCAGACGATCGCGCTCGTGTTGGATATTGCTGCCGGCGAAACCCTCGTGATCTCGACGGTCTATGGCTCGATCGCGGCCACGCTCACCGATGCGCTCGGGGTCGAGACGAACGCCATGCGCTATATCACGGTCGACTCCGAGTTCTGGCAGCTCCAGCCGGGCGCGAACGAAGTTTCGTATGCATCGAGCGGTGAATCGGGGTCCGCCGAAGTCGTGATCGGCTGGCGGCACCGGTACGCGGGAGTGTGAGCGATGGGCCTCTGCTACGGTATCCCGGCCCCGGTCGGCGGCACGACCTCGGCCTACGCCGGGATCGGATACCCATACCTGCTCCCGGCACCCGTCGGCGGAGCGGTCCCGGCAGTCAGCATCCCGACGATCACGCTCCCCGCGATCCCGCGGGTCATGGTGCTCGCGGCCGACCATGGGCGGTTGCCCGGGTGGACCCGGGCGCCGGTCATGGTGGTCGTGGACGGGACGCAGATCGATACGCCGCTCTACGATTTCCCGCTCGAACTCCACCTCTCGGCGGCAGCAGGGATCACGAATACGAACCTTGCAGGGATCCTGACCGACCTCGGATCGTCGTCCCTGAAGATCGCCGTCACCGCTGATGACGGCATGACGCAGCACTCTGTCGAGGTCGTGGCATGGGACCCCGTGGCAAAGACCGCGACGCTCCGGGTGCGCGTGCCCCTGCTGCCCGCGGGCATCGACACGGCGCTGTATCTCTACCACGACCCGTTGCATGCCGACAACACCAGCTACGTCGGCGAGACGGGGTCCGATCCGGCGGATGCCGTGATGGCCCGGTATGCCGGGCACGTCGCGTCGACGGCGTGGACGGATGCCGAAACGGCTGCGGCTGCCGACAGTCTCGTGACGTATGCCGCCGAACCTTCGCCCCTCTACCCGGTGGCAGCCCTCGACAATTTCCAGTACCTCGCGTGGACGCGGAACTGGCGCCGGCCCGACGAGTGGGAACTGATCGTCCACCGGTCCGCGACGGGTGCCTATGATCTCGTACCGGGGCAGATGATCATGGTCTCGGTCGACGGCAACCGGCGGCTCGGCATCATCGAGACCCGCACGCTCCAGATGACGCGGGACGGCAAACCGTCCGAGACCTGGAAAGTGTCGGGAAGGGATCTCGGTGCGCTGCTCGGCGAGACCGGGCGGATCGCGCTCGATGCAACGGCGACCGGCGACGGCTACGATGAACGCACGGGCGACGGCGAGACCCTGATGCACCATTTCGTCGACGCGAACGCGATCAACCCGGCAGACGCCCGGCGCGGCGTGCCGTTCCTGACCCTCGCGGCCAACAACCACCGCGGGTCCTCGTGCACCTATGCCGCACGATTCCAGCAGCTCGCCGCTATCCTGGAGGAGATCGCGCTCGCGACCGGTCTTGGGTGGAGCGTGCCGTTTGATTTCAGCACGTTCCAGGCAGCCCTCACGGTGCAGCGGGGCTACGACCGCACGTTCGCGCAGACCGAGAACGCACGGGCCATCTTCTCGACCGTACTCGGCACGGCGCTCGTGACCGGGTATACCGAGAGCACCCGCACCCAGACGGTGAACTATCTCGGCGGGCAGGGCGAGGGGGGCGACCGCGAGGTGGTAGCGTATGGCGGGCCAATGGTTCGCAGCATCCAGGACGCCGAGGTGACGGCTACCGGAACCGTGACGATCTGGGCGGAGATGGTTCTGCCGTCTGCAGTCGCCTGTCCGGGCCTCACCCGAGAGAACGGGATCCTCGTCCTCGAGGTGCAGTACAGCGATCCCGCCGATCTTGTGCAGCTGACGGTGATCCTCTCGAGCAGCGGGTCGTGGACCTCGCGGACCTGGTCGCGGGTCCTGACGCAGGCCACCGATCTCGTTGTCGGGACCGACTACTGCGAGGTGGCGATCCCGCTGGCAGCGTTCTCGGAGCTCTCGGGAACCCTCGATCCGTCGGCCATCTCCTACCTCGCCATGGTTGCGGGGAAGGCGGGCACGGACCCGCAGACACTTGCATGGCGGCTGGCCCGCATCGAGTACGATCTCGGCGACGGGATCGGGGTATCCCGCCGTGAGTCCTTCACAGACGCCCGTGATCTGGCAGAAAGTAACGCCCTGCTCATCAGGGGTGCGCAGCGGGCCGAAGAGGTCACGGGCACGGTCTCGCTGGAAGCGCAGATCCTCTCCGGCGGCCCCTACACCTACCGCGAGGACTGGGATCTCGGTGATATCGTGCATGTCGAGTATGACGGCGTGGCGAGTCTCGACGCCCGAATCGTCCAGGTGCGCGAGGAATGGGATGCGGGGTCCGGCACGACCGTAACGGCAACGCTCGGGACGGAGGCGCCGGACCTCGTGCGAGTCCTGCGGGCGGTCTCCAGGAAAGCAGACGCAGAGGTACGACGATGACAGAAAACCATGGATTTTTTGGGAGCGCGGTCGGGGACACCCGCGAGTACGACCAGCTGGCAATGGCCGCGGTCTGGAAGCGGCTGCTCCGTGACGGCGTATTTGAAGGCGTGGATTCCGAACTCGCGGTCTCGGCATCGAGCCCTGCCGGGATGAGCGTATCACTCGCGACCGGCTGGGCGTGGGTGCAGGGGTACTGGTATGAGAACGATGCAGCCAAGACGCTGACGATCGGGGCGGCGAACCCGACCCTGCCCCGTATCGACCGCATCATCCTGCGGCTCGACGTGCTCTCGGGCCGGACGGTCGGGGCCGTGGTGCTTGCGGGGACGCCGGCAGCGTCGCCGTCCGCTCCTTCACTCACGCAGACTGCTGATACCTGGGAGATCAGTCTCGCGCAGGTGGCCGTGGCAGCAGGAGCGACGTCGATCGTCGCAGGCAACATCACCGACGAACGGTGGGACGCGACGCTCTGCGGGTATGCCGAACCCCATGCCGTCGGGCTCGAATCGGTCGCGGTGCGGGAGGACAAGGATATGGGGGGTTCGTATACCCTCACGAACCTCCCGGCACCGGGGGCCGCGACGGAAGTCGCGACGAAAGGGTATGTGGACGAGATTATCGGAGCGGCGACGAACATCATCGCGGTCTCGGGGAAGACCTACCTCTGCGTCAATGCGACGTGGACGGGCAGCGCGTGGAACCGGCTCTCCACAGGATCCCCGGCGTGGGCTATTGAACTGTCCCATTCAGGGGACGCTATCACGGTCAAGCATGCTGCTGCCGGTGCGAACCCGATCAGCTGGACGGATCTGTACGTCTTCTCGAATGCGTCCGATCTGAAAGTGACGAGCATATCGGAACGGGTCGGGAGCGCGGGGATCGTGCTGAACCATGTCCTCGATGCGTCAGCTGGTGGCATCAAAGGGGGCATGGTGAACCAGACGGGCAGCCGCGCCCTGAATTCGTCCTACCAGAACACCGGCGCCGGGGAGCGGACCGTGCAGGTCGGGCTCGACGGCACGGGGAGCGGGTATTTCCAGGCGTGGATCAGCGCAAATGGATCGGCCTGGACGATTGCCGCCGGCGGGGCGAACGCCGTCTACAAGGTCGGGACGGTGTTCGTCGTGCCCAGCGGCTACTACTACAAAGTCACCGCCACGGCGGCAACGCTCGATGCGTGGTGGGAGCGAGGGTAGAGAACTATGGTTAACAGTATCATTAACATTCTGGGAGCCCATGTGCGGGCAGTACAGCGAACGATTGCAGGAATTCTCTACGACGAACCGGTCGTCCAGATCTCGCAGTCGACCGGGGACGGGGATATCGATATCAACCTCGCGAAGGTTAGAGGGGTCGCGACGTCCGTTGATGCTGATGGGAACCTTATGATCGGCCTACCGGTCGCGAAGCTCCATTGCTCCAACTCGGGAGCCATTTCCCAGGGTGGGAACTATACCTCGACAGCCGAAGATGCTAGCAGGTATTGTCGCATCACGGGCTGGGTATTCTGTGATCGGGCAGGAAGCCTGGAGATTCAGCAGTGTGCGACCGTGAACGGAACCTATCGCGCCATCCTCACTGAGGCGACAGTTGCGAGCACCCTCAAGACCTTTAATGTCAACCTGGTCTTGCCCTTTGTTCGCATCAAGTGGACCGAAGGAGGAGCCGGGGCGACGACAGCTCATGAGATCACGGCATATCTACGGGCGCTATGATGGGCACTGAAATCAACCAGCGGCAGGTGAAATACCCTACACAGCACTTTGGCTATCCCGATGGAGCGTACCTGGCATCAGGGGCAGCGACCCCTCTCCTCTGGGTGGGAGGAGGTATAGGATTTTACGTCAACCAGGGGGATGGGAATTACCTTGAGTATGCCGTGAACTGCAAGGGGGGTGAAAAACGGGTCTTTACCCCTCTGGCAAAACGAACCAATGCAGCAATCGTAGACTGTTACCTCAACGGTACCTTGGTCGCCGCAGGGCTGGATCAGTATGCTGCATCTGGTATACGGTACGTGCATCTCTACCCCGTGACCCTCAAGGCAGGCCGGAACATCCTGCGGATCAAAGCTAATGGCAAGAATCCCCTGTCGAGTGGGTATGCCATCTTTACCGGGGCCTGCTATGCCAGGGGGACGTGAGATGTCCGAAGTGGATGGCATGGCAATTGGCTTTCCTCTGGCACGGTTCAAGGACCAGGCAGATCGGTACTACTCAGCCCAGGGGATACGGATAGAACCTGGATTGTCTATCTGTGTCTCGGTAGGAACTATCAATGGTGAAGGGAGGTATAGCGAATTTGACCTGTACCTGACAGGATCAGAGACCATGCTGGACGTGGGGGCCGATAAAAACCCCTGTGGGGCCATCATTGATGTGACGCTCAACGGGGTGGTGGTCATCAATGATTATGACACCTACAAAGCCGCACCCAGGCAGTTTGTGACGATCAATGTACCAGGCATCAGTTTCCGGAGTGGTCTGAATACTGTGCGGGTGACGGTGGTAGGGAAGAACCCCTCAGCCAAGGATTGGGTGGCGAAGGTGATGTGGTGTGCAGCCCATTAACGAGATTGACGGGCTGGATGTCCCCCTGATCACCCAGGGCATTTTTGATCGCGCCATGTACAACTGGGATGAGGAGAACTACATCATCAGGAGATGTAATGCGGGATTCGGGCTGGATGATAAAGACTATAATGGGTCCTCGATCTTCTGCAATTTGGTCTGCAGCGGAAAAGAGACTACCTTGTACGTCCGATTAGGCCAGGGGCCCTGTATGGGGAATGCCCGCATCTACCTGAATGGGGTAGCCGTAGCTGATGCTGTTGACTGCTACAAGGCGGATCATGGGGTGGGGACATCCACCATTTCGGGGCTGACCTTCCTGAAAGGGCTTAACGTTGTACAGATCCGGGTGGAGGGGCACAATGCCAGTACCGATTTCTACCAGCTGGTGGTCCAGCAGGTCTTAGCGTGGTGAGAACGTATGCCAGAAATGACAAAAACCAAGGATTTCATCAACGAGCAGGGATACCGACAGATTGAGTATGAAGGGGCGGAAACCCCCTCCCCACAATCCCTGCAGGCACAGATTGACGATCTCAAGATACGGATAGGGAAACTGGAGGGGGGACGCATTAAAGGGTAAACATCAGCGGATCAGCGATTATGAGCAGGTTAGTGGCAACGGACCCGCGAATTTCGTGCCGAAAGGCAGCACCCCATACTGATTCTAACCGCTCTCTTTTTTATCTCCACCAGTAGCGACCCAAACGTGATCCGAGGCCGAATACCAGACGAAGAATGCCAGCAGACCCAGGGGAACATAGGCAATCGGTCCCAGCGATTCAACGAACATATCAGTGATAGGGGAGAAGACGATCCAGGCAATCAGGACGATCACGCCGATCACGGCCGACGCCGAGATCGTTACCAGCTTACGGGCGGCATAATTCATTATACGTGGTAGTAATGGGTCTCAAAAAATAAGGTTTTCGTACATTCGCCCTGTGCGTAGACGATGCAACAGGCGTGCGGCTATAATTTTTTCCTTCTTATCCTGAGATTATTGCAGCGGGAGCGACGTTCATTCCCTGGAGATATCCGTCCCCACGGATGTGCAGAAGCGAGTCAAGCGGACCGCGAGCGTGACGCGGGGATAAAAAATATAGAGTCCTTTTTCTCGACACCCCTTGGAGGCAGGGGTTCACATCCCCTGCTCGCTTGCCCGTACAAGCAGCGGTATCAACCGATCGAGGTCTTCATCGATCTGTTTAAGCCGTTCCATGAAATCTCTACCATAAAAGCTTCTCTTAGGATCTCGTTGATATTGTGAAAACAGAATAATATTTGGATATACCCTCAAAATGAGGTCGATAATCTCTTTATCCAGAGAATAAATTTCTTTTTGAAGAATAAAATAAAGACCCGAACCTGAATAGATCTGTATTGGTGAGGCTAAGAACTGCGCATAGGTCTTCCCATCGATGATGTTTGCAGCTTTGAACCGTGCTTGAATTTCTCTGGTTTCGTAGAGAAATCCGGTAGCAATCCTCCGGATCTCATCTTGTTGTTGGGTCGCTGCGGTTTCTGCCGCGAAGACGAATCCAACGAGCGACGCGATTAGTGCACCGAAAAGCATCTCATTTGCTGATCCTGCGGCTGTGGTCATCATATCCGCTACATACAACGGCGGCCATCCCAACCATGCATATGATGATGATATAAGTGGCGGTAAAGCGATAGATCCGACAATCAATATCAATAAACCCGCCCAAACCTTCCTCCGAATTCTATACCAGTACATTTTTTCCCCTCACACGGTCTGCATGACAATTCTTTGCTGAAAATAAATCGGGAGTTCATAAATAGTATTAGGGTATATCGCAATGTTTTTCGGCTTGCTCCGCTCAGGTTCGCGCATGGCTTATTCTCGTGCGGTCGCCCTCCTCCTGATAGCCGTCTGCATCCTCGCGGCGGGGTGCACGTCGACGCAGCACCCGGCGACCATCACCGGAGGTGCGTCGACTACTACGGCCCCGGTGTCCACCCCATCTACCGTCGGGGGCTTCGCCACGGTCGCGGCCCCACTCACGACAATGACGACCGCCACCATTCCAACGGCCGCGATACCTGTCACAGGGTCGCTCGTCGTCCGGTTCCTCGACGTCAGCCAAGGTGACGCGATCCTCCTGCAATCCGCATCCGGGAAGACCATGCTCGTCGACGCTGGCCCGACATCGGCAGGATCTTCCGTGGTCTCCACGCTCCGAGACCTCGGCATCACGTCCCTCGACGTCGTGGTCGCGACGCATCCCCACGAGGATCATATCGGCGGCATGGCAGCCGTCCTAGCGGCCTTCCCCGTCAAGGAGTTCATCGATATCGGGTATCCGCACACGACGTCGACGTGTCAACTGCCACCCGTTAAATCGGGTGGCTTGTAACTATGTCAGAGACACGCTACATTCGGCTGGTTGACAGGCAGCCTGCCTACACCAGATATACCGGCGTGGGCGATGTTCCGAGCAGCGTTGAGGTCAGCATGGAGTTCGAATCCGCAGTTACGGCAGATGAATTGGGAACCGTGACGGTTCCCCTTGTAGACGTGCCCGCATTTCGAGCATTTCTGCGAGGTGTATCGGGCGTCCACGAGAACCACGGACTTGCCAAGCGATTCGGATTTATACCGGAGGAATTGTTCGAGCTGGTAGAAACTCCAGCCATTCAGGTTCCGATTGAACTCTGTACCTCGCCGCTTCTGGACCCGGATCTTCGACAGGTCTTCGAGCGCGAAGATCGTGTACTCGGAATTAGCAATCTGTTTCGAGATGCAATGGTTGATATCAGTCATAAACCGTCTTTCTCGCCCGCTCAGGCGTTTCAATTTGCGTTTGGCGGATCGAGTGCCTTTCGACTGAAGGTCTGCCCGAAGATGCTGGTGCCGTCCCCTGATGGCACGGGTCGTGCGGGCGTTGAAGAAGGAACTGTCAGAACAGACCGCGACGTTCTTCATGCCCCGGTCGATCCCGAGGACGCGAACGATATCGGTTTGGTTTGGGGTTGGCAGTTCTATCTGGACATGGAGGTAAAAATGCCGGTTGGTGTACGAGAGTGTCGAACTTTTAATCGTTCCCTCGACGTACTGGCGGTAACAGTCCGGCAGCGTGAACTCTGCACGGACTCTGCCGCTGGTGGTGGCAATCGACGCGAAGCCGTGCAACAGACTTACCCGGACGACCCGCTGGTTGTACCGGATGGCGGCGAACGGTCGGCGTTCTGGAAGCCGTGTGCATTTGGTGGCTTTCAGCGCATCACACGCGCAATCTCGAGCCCCCTGCACCAGCGACGAAGGGAGATTCGGTATCGAAGTCCGAACATCGCGGTACGTGGCAGCATGGTTTCGCACCTTGTTATAAGTGTGGTTCGCAAACCCCCACCGTGCCGACGCGGTGAACGCTTCAGTGTACGCTCGCATTGTGTCACGCAATGCCGAAGCTCCGCAAGGGAGCAGCTGGAGTTTGACCGTAACCGAGCGTATCACACTCATATGTTCTGTATATTACACGAAAAAGGTTTTGGAGGTGACACGCAGACGCGCCCCTCCCGGCATAAACACCAGGGTCTCCGCGCTGCACGTATAATGAAGTTCACAGTCGATCGAATCGAAGAGGGGATCCTGGTCCTCCTCCTCCGCGTGGACGAGGGCGTGAAGGTAGAGATCCCGTCCGTGCTCGCGCCGGGGATCTGCGAGGGCGATATCGTCGACCTCACGATCACCAAGGACGAGACGGAGACGGATGCCGCGAAGCAGCGGGTATCGTCGCTCATCGAGAAGCTGAAGAACAAAAAGTAGCCGGTGCATACCCGATCCCCTTATCAGCACTCGGGCTGAGTCTCGAGAAGCACACCCTGGAGCCCTGCTGATCTAACGTCATGGCTCCCGGTCATCCAGCTGATATGAGGTGCATCGATGGCATCAGATCAACTCACGAATACGACCGCCTACCTCGCCGGACAGGCCCGCACCGGGATCCTGTCGCCGACCGAAGCCGATACCCTGCTCGCCTACCTGACCGAATACAAGGTCCTGCACGGCCCCTCGCCGCACTTCCTCGCGGTGCGGGGGAGCCACCTGTACCGGATCCTCCAGCAACTCCACGCCACCACAGGCAGGAGCCTCGAGACGGCATCGACGCTCGACCTCCTCCGGACGATCGACGCGATCCGATCCCTGCCGCAGTACAAACCGAACTATAGACGAGCAATGGTCCAGGCGACCAAAGTCTTCTGCGACTGGTATGCCGAGCAGCGCCCGGACCTCGATGCCGCGAAGATCCGGAAAGCACGTCTGCCCGACGGCGAGTGGAAGTGCAAAGGACCCGAGGATATCCTCACCAAAGACCAGGTCCTCGCGGTGCTGGCCGCCTGCACGTGCACGCGGGACCGCTGTTTCGTCGCGATGGTCTACGATGGCGCGAACCGGCCCTCCGAGGTGCTGGCGCTCACGTGGGGCGCTATCCAGGTGACAGGCGAGACCGCGCATTTTATCACGAACGCGAAGACCGGCATCGAACGCTACGTGCCGCTGGCGTTTGCGCTGCCCTATCTCTATGCCTGGAAGAACGAGTACCCGGGCGATCCTGCAGGGGAGAACCCGGTCTTCGTGACCCTGAACGTACATCAGGGGAAGCACCGCAAGATGACGAAACGGGCGATGGACCACCGCATCCAGGCAATCAGGAACAAGACCGGTATCCCCGTGATGCCGTCGATCTTCCGGCCGACCCGGACGACGCACGATATGGACGACCACGTGCCGATGCCGTTCATCATGCTGCGGGGCTGGGGATCTTTAAAGACCCGGATGATCGACCGCTATACCCATCTCGACCGCTCCTACATGGACCGCACGGCCCGCGAGGCTGCCGGCCTGCCGGTGACAGCGAAGGAGGAGGTGGCGGCCGCCCGGAAGCTGCAGCATATCGTCTGCCCGCACTGCCAGCAGCCGCGGCTCGCGACCGATGCCTGGTGCACCTGCGGCGAACCGTTATCAGAGGATGCGAAGGCGACGTTCGAAGCGCGCCTCGAGGACGCGAAGCGCGACCCGTTCTACGAGGCGCTGAAAAAGGATCTGCTGGCGGAATTGGGGAAGAGAGGTTAATCCTTGAACCGTTCGGCGATGAACTCTTTTGTCGCTGACTCGGCTTCTTTGCGTGCGTTCTCCCGGACGATTGCCGCCATGAGGTCGCGGAATTCAGCGCTGTTGACCAACGTGGCGACTAATTTTTCGTAATCGATCATGGCGACATCAGCACATTCTCGGTTATTGAAATAGAGGGTAAGAATCTTTGCCACAAGCCGCGAAACATTCCCCTCTTCTTCGCGGTCGGCAACCTCCTGCAATCGTCG
>Ga0265297_10001868_pt1 | contig 46121 bp, 82 predicted proteins | sample Munlanlwell13791_FD_192502 | JGI IMG/M metagenome (GOLD analysis project Ga0265297, IMG submission 192502) | Leachate microbial communities from a municipal landfill in Southern Ontario, Canada - Leachate well 137-91 | ecosystem: Engineered > Solid waste > Landfill > Unclassified | place...
AAAGCTAAATGATACAGTATGAAGTATAGGGGGGGTGGGTATGCGATGGGATTTTGTAACTTATTTTTAGGTAATACCATCCTCTTAAACTCTTAAAAAAATTTATATAAAAAAAGAATGTTACTGTAAGATGTTACTGTAACTGTTGTAAGATATTCTTGACTTGTTGCTGTAGTTGCTGTAACATTGTTTATGAATGTTACTGTAAGAGAATTTTGTTTACGACCTGGGAAGTATTTGAGTTCCCTCCCGGTTGAATTAACCCGTTACGGTTCTGTGGTGGCTATTCTTCAGACCCCTGATAAAATTTCTAAAAAAAATTCTGAGAGTATTTCTGAGAAGAAGTTAGAAATCTTTAATGATTTAAAATCCGAGGTTCCGAATGTAGTTCCCATGGGTATCCCTGAGCCCAAGAATAGCGAAATGAAGCAGGCTGAAGTAAAGACCTTCTGGTATCAAGGCAAGAAGTACTTTGTAGATGAGTTTGGAAATGAGAAGGAGGCCAAATGAAATTTTGTAAAACCTGTGCTTATAAACTAGATGTCTTAAATGAAGATCAGATTGAGATTTGTCCTAATTGCCACAACAAGACTTTAGTTCCCACCGCTGAGAACTCTACCTTTAAAAGAAAAGATTTGTTAAAGGAGGAAGAAAATGACGAATGATAAAGAAGTTGGTAGAATCTTCTGTGTCTCCTGTAAAAGTCCTTTAATGCACGTTGAATTAAACGGAGTTTGGGGGATGTGCCAAAACAAAGATTGTCCCAGAGTCGGCTTGCTTTCAGGCGTGAGTTTAACAGTTAAAAAAAAGAATGATAAGAATCCTAAAAAATCCAACAAGTAATCCTATCGAAGTTACATACGACGGCAGAATTACTATTTTTAAACCTTTAGAAGTTAAACCAGTAGAGGAAGGCGTAGCAAAGTTAGCTCTTGAGTTTAAAAACACTCCTCTAGTTGATATTACTGACCTCAAAGAAGAAATCGTCAATTCTACGACCTCTGGTGAAGCCTCTGAACCTAACCAGAACGCTGAGTTAGCTTCAATGAAACTTCCTCAACTTTTAAAACTGGCTAAGTCTAAAGGTCTGAAAGTAAAATTCGGCATGAAAAGAACTGAGGTGATATCCTTACTTATAAATGGATGAGAAACTCGAATTATATCAAGCCCTCTTACAGAAGAAAAAGTTAAAAGGTTTAGACGACCTGTTCTTCTTCAACAAGTTTATTATCGAGCAAGACCCTGAAAGAAGAAACTTAATTGTCCCTCATGTCCACGGAGAGTGGTCGGAGTGGTTTAAGAACTCTCAGAAAAGAATCCTTTGTATCGAAGTCCCACGCTCTTGTTTTAAAAGTACTTTCTTCACCGTTGGTTGGACTCTTCAGTTAATCGCTCAGAACCCTTCGATAAGAATCCTAATTGCCAATGCTACTTTAGATAACGCTCAGAAGTTCTTAGGCGAGATTGGGTCGCATATTAAAGACAATCCTGAATACAAACAACTCTATGGAGAGCTTTACGATAAAGACCTTCGTTGGAATGAGAATGAACTCGTCGTTAAAGGCCGGAGAACCGGAGTCAGAGAACCAACGATTTCTGTAGCAGGGGTGGGAGGGAACTTAGTCTCAAGACATTTCGATATTATTATCGGAGACGACTTAGTAAATGCAGAAAACTCCGCCACCAGATTTCAAGCCGAGAAAGTCATCGATTGGTGGAAAAGGTCACTCTCGCTTTTGGAACCGGAAGGGAAGATGCTTTTAATCGGCACTCGCTGGTCGTATTACGAACTCTACTCTTATTTATGGGACAACATGCAAGACGAAGTTGATTTTTATATCCGGGGAGCTCACAATTCAGACGGGTCACTTTACTTCCCCGAAAGATTTACTGAAGCCAAACTCCGTGAGTTAAAGAAACTCCACGGGAGTTACATCTACTCTTGCTTTTATAACAACAATCCTATCGACGAAGAAGAGGCCATTATTAAGAAATCACAAATTAGATATTACAATGAACCCCCTGAAGGTTTGAATGTCTTTTGTGCCCTCGATCCGGCCATCTCTCAGGGAGGGCAAGCTGATTCTTCGGCTTATATCACCGTCGGGGTGGCTTCAAACGGAGATTGGTACGTCAAAGAAGCCAAGCAGGAGAAATCCACTGTCGCAGGGATGGTGGAAGGACTCTTCCTCCAAAACAATAAATGGCGACCTTTAACTTCAGCTATTGAAGTCATCGGTCAGGCCCAAGGACTCCTCTCACCGATTCACGACGAAGAAGAACGGAGGAAAATCTATCTCCCCTTAGTAGAGATTAAAGCCCTGCCTCAAGTGACCAAAGAGATGAGAATTAGGTCCATCTTGCAACCGAGATTTGAAAGAGGCTCTGTTTATATTAAAAAAGAAATGGTGGAGCTTGAAGAACAACTTTTAAAATTCCCCAGGGCCAAGAAAGATGATTTGGTTGATGCCCTGTCAATGATTGAGTCTATTGCCTACGAACCTCAAGCCGAAACCAAGATTGACAGCAGAGTGTTTAATTCTAAACTTGAAGAACAACTAAATAAACCCACCATGTTTGAGCGTTTCGCAGATGAAGTGATGGGTGACGACTATTAATGTATAATTAATTCATGGAATATCTATTTGGGATAATCGTTTTACTCTTTCTTTACATTGTTTATCAGGACCACTCAAACAGACAGGAACGGGAAAGATTAGAATTAAAGATAATGAGTAAAGATATAACGGAATATAAGGTAAATACAGAACCCGTACCCGAACCTAAAAAGGATGAACCTGATGAGTATTTCGACACAGATGACATTCCTGCTTCTAAGTTATTAACCGCTAAAGACAAATTATGATTCTAATTGAAAATAAAGACGGAAGTAAAAAATGGGACCAATGCTCACCGGAAGAGAAGATTGCTTATTGTGACTCTCTGGTAGAAGAAGCTAAATCCAGTCGTGAAGTCCGTGAAATTGAGTGGTACTTAAATCAAATGTTTATCGACGGTAATCATTACGCCTCTTATAACACAGTGACTAACTCCTTGGAGACCCGCCCTAAGAAAAAAGGTGAAGTCAGAATGGTGATTAACATCACGAAATCCGCTATCAGGTCGATTAAAAACTATGTTACCAGAGAAGAACCTAAGTGGGATATAACCCCAGGAGATACTGATGAAAATACCATTACCAATGCCCGTAGAATGGGTAAGACTTTAGACTACATTTTTAGAAAACTTCACCTTGAACAAATTATAGCCGGAGAAACCGAGAGTGCATTAAATACCTCTGTAGGTTGGATTGAGATTGATTGGGATCCCGATGCTGAAGGAGGTCTGGGACAGGTTAAGGTCATCTTGCACGATTCTTTTGATGTCTACTGCGACCCTTATTCTAAACTCTACAACGGGCTTTTAGTAGGCAGATATATATTTAAATCTATTAAAAGACCCACTTCTTCCATTAAAGCAGACAAAAGGTACGACGAAAAGACAAGAAAACAAGTTAAATCAGATGATTCCTTGGCTGAGTCTTCGATTAAAGCTAGGATTCTTCAGAAAGAAGGTAATCAGGAGTCCAAAAACAGGTCTACTATCAGAGAATTCCTTTTGTGGGACGATGAGAAGAACTCTAAGAAAGGAAATATTAAAATTTTTACCTATTCAGGCAAGCAAGTCCTTCGAGATGAGGACTCCGATCTGACTGAGTATCCACTTTACCCTCTACAGGTCAGTCTTAACCCAAATAAAATCTATCAAAGGTCGTGGACTGCTGATGCTATTCCCATAAACAAGGCCATAGATAGAGTAATCTCTCAAAAAATCATGTATGTTAATAAAGCATTGGTTTTTAGACTTGTAGCTGATGCCGGAGCTATTTCAAACTACATCACCAACGAACACGGAGAATTTATTGAGGTAAATAAAGGCAGGAATTTCTCTCAAATGCCCATGCAACCACTCCCTTCGACTATAGATTCACTTTTAGGCGAGTTAAACGACTACCATCAGGATGTTTTGAGTGCCCATGACGCTTCTACCGGGTCTCTTCCTGCAGGAGCACGTTCAGGCAAGACTCTTGAAGCCCTCCAAGCGGCAGAAAGCAACAACCTTTCTGGTTTAAGTCAAGCCTTACGAAGTCATTTGTGCGTCATAGGCAAAAAGATTCTTGATGTGGTAGCGGAAAAGTACGTTACCTCAAGAATTGTTAAATTAAGCGAACCCGAAAAGGACGAAGAAGGCAATTCCATGAATACTTTAAGAGTTATTGGTGAAGGAGCCCCGGAAGAAGCTAAACGAGAAGACGCAACCATAATTACAGGCGATAACGAGATGATTGTCTCGATAGGGTCGTGGTTAGGGTATACCCGTGAAGCCCAAAGAGAAACTCTACTTAAACTTGGCGAACTAGGCATCATTCCTGCGGAAGAAATTTTGAGACAGATGGAATTTGCCAACATTGAAGACCTCTCAGCGAAGGCTAAAGAACAAAGATTGGAGAAAAACGCCCTCGACGCTGAAGTGGCCGGTAGAAATCAAGGACAAGGAAACCAACCTAATCCAAACGAAGATATGCAAAACATGGCTGACCAGGAGAATACTCAAATGATAAACGGTGAGCAATTACCTCCCACCGAAGGGGCAGATATGAACCACTCACAAGCCCATATTGACTTTATGAAGACTCAGATGTTCCAATCAGTACCTCCTAATACCCAAGCAATAGTCCAAAACCACGTTAAAGGTGAGTTACAAATGCAGGGTGTAGGTTCGTAGAACAATGACATTAGCCAAAAAAACCGACCAAAGAGAACACGATAAGTTTGAAGCTATTGGGAGTAAAACTGCCGTAAGATTTATTATGTATGCTGAAGATGTTAATTCCCCCGGAGCCTTTCATGCCGTTCAGGGCCAATACGATAATAGCGGATACTTCGGATTATTAACTATAGGGGAGGGTACAATGGTCAACCCCTCCGTGTCTCCGTCCGCTAGTCCCTCACTTTCCCCAAGCATTAGTCCGAGTGTTTCACCTAGTGTTAGTATCTCACCTTCGTTAAGTCCAAGTCTCAGCCCAAGTACCTCACCTTCGTTATCGCCTTCTATTTCTGAGTCACCATCCGAGTCACCCAGCATATCTCCATCACAAAGTCCTAGTGTTTCTTTAAGCCCATCTCTATCACCTAGTTTGTCGCCAAGTATTTCACCTTCAACAAGTCCATCAATTTCACCATCTCAAAGCCCATCCGTGTCTCTTTCTCCGAGTACATCTCCATCTAGTTCCGAAAGTCCCTCAGTTTCGTCTTCTTTGTCGCCAAGTGTTAGCCCAAGCGTTTCACCAAGTATTAGTCCCTCTGTTTCCGTTAGTCCGAGTATATCCCCATCTAAATCGCCAAGTGCATCACCAAGCCTCTCTCCGTCCGCAAGTCCTTCTATAAGTCCGTCGGTAAGCGTCAGTCCGTCAAGGAGTCCATCTTCCAGCCCAAGTATCTCTCCGAGTGTAAGTCCCAGCAAATCTCCCTCTGTAAGTCCTTCGATTTCTGTTTCACCATCAGTCAGTACCAGCCCGTCAACCAGTCCTTCGGTATCACCCTCGGTCAGTACCAGTCCATCATCCAGTCCGTCAACCAGCCCATCGGTATCAGTTTCACCTTCTTCCAGTCCGTCTATTAGTCCTTCTGTATCGGTTTCTCCATCAATTAGTTCTTCTGTCAGCCCATCAGTGAGCATATCTCCAAGTGCGGCTGCCGGACCTACTGAATTTGAGAGTTTAGCACTAAGGAGTGACGGTAACTTACAAGGATATTGGAGACTTGAGGCTGATGGTACAGACGAAACAGCTAATAATTATGATTTGGGTGCGATTGGTACTCCCGGAGACACCACAGGTGTGTTCGGTAATGCTCAATCTTTTACAGGCGATGATGCCTGGTATTTAGCAAAGGCGAGTTGCCCGAATCTATTTGTTTCTACCAGCCAATCAATTACTTTCTGGTTTAAATTAAGCTCTAAAGACACCTACCAGTGTCCAGTAATGAGGGCAACAAACGATTCGTCTAACGGAGTGGGTGTAGCAGTGTTAAATACTAATGCGTTATCGTATTATTTCAACGGATTGACTCCTGACAGGAATAATCCGGCTTTTACGGTAGATGTCGATATCTGGTATTTCTGTGCGGTGGTCTACGATTCTGTCGCAGGAACAGTGGCCCAATACCTTGATGGTAGTTCCACCTCTACTAGTGTAACGGGGACGATTACAACTACGGGGACGGGTTTTGCTATCGGTAGATTCGGTGGTTGGGGAGGATTTTATTTTAACGGTGTGGTAGATGATGTGACCTATTTTGACAGAGCATTAACTCCTACGGAGATAAACACCATCTATACAGGTTCATAATATGGAACAAACAGTCTTAGGAGTAGGCAGTGGTCAACCTCCATTGGAATATTGCAAGTCTGACTATACTTTACCAATTATATTAAGTATCATTATATTAATTTTAATAATAAAGATTAAGTCTAAAAGTAGTTTTATCTAACTATGAGGTCAAGAAGAATAATTGAAGAAAGTTTTAAATCAATCGTTGTTCAGTCTGGGAACGACCATATCAAAGTCGAACTGGAACTTTTAATGGATATCAGAGAACTTTTGCAGCAATTAAATGACAGGCAATTACTGGAAGAAGTAAGAAAAGCCAGAGAAGAAATTGAGGACAGAAGAGAGTCTTTGTTGACAGCAGAGAAAAAACCCCTATAATTTAGTTAAGACCAAATAGCGATTTACGCTATAGTCACTTAAAAATATGGAACCAAAAGACCAAGATAACGGGTCAAAGGTTATGGAAACCGAGGATAAAACCGAGGTCAATTCAGAAACCGAAGATACCGAGCAGTCAGATAAGGTGGTTGATAAAGGTAAGGAGACCTCTAAGTTGTTTAGATTACCCGATGGTAGGGAGTTAGCAGCAGAGGATGTACTCAATGAGTACAATAAACTTTTACCAGAGTTCACCAAGAAATCTCAGAAATTGGCGGAAATAGAACGCCAATCACAAGAGGTAAAGGCCAAAGCCGAGGATGAAGCCCGTGAAGCCGCTAAAAATAGCGACTTAACTAAAAACTTAGACCCTGATGTGAGGGAAGCGATTATACAAATCGTCAAACCTTTATTCGAGGACTATGACAAGCGGAAATCCGAAGACTTTACTAGAGACCAACAGGACAAGCAATTTGAAGCTGAACTGAAGTCCTTAGAAGGGAAATACGATGGTAAAAATGGCCTTCCGAAGTTTGACCGTTCAAGAGTCTTGGCAGCGATGCAGGTAGACGGAAACAGGATATTTGATCCTGAAACCATGTACCAGAAGCTCCATGAGAAAGAGTACACCGACAACATGATTAAGCAAGCCTTAAAACAGAAAGGCGGTGGAAACAATCTTGAATCTACAGGTTCGGAAGACTACAAACCAGACGAAAAATCCCCTAAGACTTTTGCAGAAGCATCGAAAAGAGCCCTGTCCAGAATCTAAAGCCCAAACCTCCTTACATGATTATTAGTTGTTAGTTTATTTAAAGGTGGTGACAAAAAAATTATGGCTCAAAATTTAACTTATTTTGCTGAAGCTCTTAAAATCGATTATTTACCCGTTATTCGAGAACAGCTCAACAATTCCTCAGCTTTTTTGACTACGGTTCAACGTAACGAAAAAGATGTTTCCGGAAGTCGTTGGCAATTAACTGCCCACTATCAAAGAAACTCAGGCGTTGGGGCTGGAGATGAAACAACTCTTCCAACCGCAGGACAACAGAAATATAAAAACCCCTATGGCAATGTAAAGTACAACCGTGGGAGAATTGAAGTTTCCGGTCCGGTTATGGAGGCCTCCCGTGATGATAAGGGTGCAATAGTCCGTGCTTTAGACGCTGAAATTCAGGGTGTTACCAGAGATCTTAAAAAGGAAATTAACTTCCAACTTATGAACGATGGTACATCTGTCAGAGCATTAGTCAATGGCGATCCTTCTACAGGGACAACCCTAACAGTGGATACTCCGGGGACTAATTATCTCTATGATGGAATAATTGTCGATGTGGTTGATGCAACTACTGGTGCTGTTGAAGACGAAGACGTAACTCTGTCTACTGTAAACAGTACTACTGCCTGTACCGCAAGTGCAGCTTTGGATGCAAACATTGAGGACAATTCTAAGGTTGTTAGAGCTAATTCTACCGATGGTGCAGGTACTTCTTACGAAATGATGGGTATCAAAGGTATTGCCGATGATGGCACTTACGTTGTAACTCTTCATAACTTGTCAAGAGATTCCTACGCTTGGTGGAAATGTTCTACTTTTAGTACTGACAGTAATGCCGGAACTAATAGAGACATGGACCTTGACCTGATTCAAGCTGCAATTACCGCTGTCGAAAAGAATGGTGGTAAGACCAGCATGATTATCTCCGACCATGACATGAGAGATGCGTATGCTGCTCTCGTAGTCGCTGATAAAAGGTTTGTCAACACACTTAACCTTGATGGAGGTTTCAAAGCCCTGGAGTACAATGGTATTCCTTGGGTGGCTGAAATCGACTGCCAACCAAATACTGTCTTCTTCCTGGATATGGAACACTTGTTCCTAATGCAGATGGGAGACTGGAAATGGATGGATAGAGATGGTGCGGTGCTTTCAAGAGTATCCGGTAAGGATGCTTACGAAGCAGCTATTGTCTGGTATGCAGACTTAGCAACTGATAGACCAAAGGCACACTCCTTCTTGAGAGACGTTCAATAGAACCTTGTAGGGGTTTATTACTCAACCTACTAAGTATCCCGAAAGGGGGCCAACTATCAATTTCAATAGACAGGCCAAGGGAAACTTTGGCCTGTTTTGATTATTAATTCTTAAAAGGTGGTGAATAAACTTGATTAAAAATAAACACATGGTTTTCGGTAAAGCTAGTGCGACCAGCCAGGATGTTGATAAATACTTTCAACTTCCCAGGATTGCTATTGCTTCTTTACCAACCGCTTCTTCGGCTAACGAAGGTGGAGTTTCCTACGATACTACCAATAACAAAGTAGTGTTCTCGAATGGTGGGTCATGGGCAGGAATTGCTGATGTTGGACCTTCTAGTTCTCCATCTGTATCTCCTTCCGCTTCTACTTCTCCAAGTACCAGCTCCAGCCCGTCATCTAGTCCTTCTGCCAGTCCATCAGCCAGCCCGTCTTAATTGGACTAAATTATTTTATTAAAGGAGGTGAATTAATTTGATTAAAAACAAAAATTTTATATTTGGAAAGTCCAAAGATACGAGTGCTGATTACGATAAGTATTTTCAGTTACCTAAAATAGCAACGGCAGATTTACCAACAGCTTCTACTGCTAACGAAGGTGGTTGGGTGTACGACACAACTCTAAGTAAAGTCGTCTTCTCTACCGGAACTGCCTGGCAGGGGATTGCTGATGTTGGAGGTTCAACCTCTCCGTCTGCTAGTCCTTCTGTATCTGCTTCGGTTAGTATCAGTCCGTCAGTATCTCCTTCTGTTAGTGTGAGTCCAAGTATTAGTGCCTCAGTTTCTCCATCTGTATCTCCGAGTTTGAGTATTAGTCCTTCGGTCTCACCGTCTGTATCAGTTAGCCCAAGTATCTCAGCATCGGTGTCTCCTTCGGTTTCGGTATCACCGTCGGTTAGTATTAGTCCATCTAAATCTCCGTCAGTGTCACCTTCGGTATCTGTTAGCCCAAGTAAGAGTCCTTCTGCCTCACCTTCGGCTTCTCCGTCTTAGTAGGATTACCTCTAAACAAGCCTCCTTTTTGGGGGGCTTTTTAGATGGTAAAATAAACTATGGACATGGATTTGGTGCGTAAACTTAAAAGATATCGGGCTCCTCTGCCGGAGGTTAAGTTAAAACAATCCCTAAACGCTCTTCAAAGAACAGGGATTATTGATGGAATCTCTGGGGCAGTAAATGTAGGGTTAATCCTCGATTCTTTTAACAACGAAGTTACCAGAAAGAAAGAACATGATTTCGCCAATGAAACTAATGCTAGAAACAAGTACTACGCTCCTTTATGGAAAATGGCAGTAGAAGAGCACCTAAATAAAAGCATTGACAAACCATTTAGGGTATAATTAATTTATGAAAATAAAAAGAATAGCTAAACCACTTACTCTTGCCTACGAAACCGATGCTGACGTGATAACAGGGACAATAGAAATCAATGGAATTTTTAGAGGTGCTTCCGTTACTGTTCCCAACATGGATTACTCAAATGGGACCGTAACCGCTAAGATAACCAATTCCGAAGGTGGAACGGTATGGAGTAAGGCTTCAATCGCCGAAGGGACGACTACATCAGTGTTCATAGACTCTAACAACTATTACTTCCAACAGCCTTTGTATGGAACTCAGACCTTGACTATTACCGCCAATACAGGCCAAACAGCTGATAGAGAATTTGTTTTCTACGTCTACTACGAATAGTGATATAATGGGCCATGTCAGTCAGATTGTCAGCCGTCATCCCTAGTTGGAAAGACCCGCTTCTGATTAAGACCATTAGTTCCCTTTTAGAAAATTCCGAACTCGGAGACTCACTTGAAGTAATAGCGGTGTTCGATGGATATTACCCAGAATTTACCCTACTACAAGACCCAAGAGTAAGATATGTCCATTTAGGCAAGAACAGGGGGATGAGGGGAGCCATAAATGCCGGGGTAGAAGTTGCCAGAGGAGAGTTCCTTTTGCGGACAGATGAACACTGTGTATTCTGCAAGGGTTACGATAAGATTCTCACCGATTCATGTCAATCTAATTGGATTATGACAGCTAAGAGGTTCTTTTTGGACCCGGTTGAGTGGAAAGTAATGGATTTGCCTCCCGTAGAACACGAAAAACTCGTTATCCAAGGCGGGGTTAAGTTTGCCGGACAGAGATGGCCTGAAAGAGACCTAGAGATGAAAGACACCCCCATTAGTGAAACCATGGCGATGCAAGGTTCGATGTGGGTTATGCCTCACGAATGGTGGACTAAGGTGATCGGAGAACTCCAAACTGAAGGGTACGGACCCCTCATACAAGACTCTCACGAAATGATTTTTAAAACCTGGAAAGCAGGGGGTAAGATGATGCTGAATAAGAACGCCTGGTACGCCCACAAACACCGTAGCTTTTCAAGAACACACAACAATGGGACGGCAGAAAACCCCGCTAATTGCGATTCAGGCTATGCTTATGCTTTAAAGGTCTGGGAGCCATACTATACACAAGTTATTCGACCTGCATGGAACATTTAAGCATAGTTCTACCAGCTTACAGAGAACCACATCTTAATAAGACCATTAAATCTATCTTGGATAACGCCACAGGAGAGATAGAGATTATTCCTGTTATAGATGGTTATCTACCGGAAGAACCTTTCATTGATGACCCAAGGGTTAAGCCTATTCTATTAGGTGAGAATAAGGGTATGCGTGGAGCGATGAACGCAGGATTTGAGCAAGCTACAGGAAAATATTTGATGAAATTAGACTCTCATTGTATTGTTGACAAAGGATTTGATGAGATTTTAATTGAGGACTGTAAAGATAATTGGCTTTTAGTTCCCAGAAGATACTCTTTAGACGAAAAGACCTGGACAAGAAGTGAGACTAGACCTATCTTTGATTATCACTACCTATCGTTTCCTGGTACGAATGATTTAACCTACGGGTACAGTCTTCAGGTGGTGGCTTGGCAAAGAAAAGTAAGCCTCCCTGAGATAGATGATATTATGACCTTTCAGGGGAGTTGTTGGTTTGCCAACAGAGATTATTTTATGAAACACGTCGGATATTTAGACGATAGATTAGAGACTTACGGAACCTTTGCCCAAGACCAACAAGAGATAGGTTTAAAGTACTGGTTAGGCGGAGGAGAAGTTAAGGTCGATAAAAGAACCTGGTACGCCCATCTGTCTAAACGAGGTCATCACTACGCATCTGGTGCGTTCTCTAGGAAGCACAAAAAAGACCAAGCCATGTTTAATGGTAACGAATGGGGTACTAAGCATTGGATGAACAACGAAGAGCCGAATATGAAACCCTTTGAGTGGTGGGTATCTAAATTTAGCCCTATTCCTACTTGGCCTGATAACTGGAAAGAAGTCTGGGGGTCCAAATGAAGTATCTTGTTTTAGGTGGGTGCGGATTTATAGGCAGTCATTTAGTGGATAGATTGGTAGAAAACGAGGTAATGGTTTTAGATGACCTTTCTACCGGGAGTTTGGACAATCTACCCTTTAACCCCAATGTTATGTTTGAAAGAAGGTCAATTCTAGGAGATATAGGAAAGTACTTTGAAGGGGTTGATGTTGTTTTTCACTTGGCAGCCAAAACCCGCCCACAGGAATCTATTAAAGAACCGGAACTTTATAACAAGATAAATATCGACGGAACTTTAAATGTTCTTAAAAACTGTGTAGAACACAAGGTTAAAAGATTAGTTTTTGTTTCCAGTTCTTCTTTATATGGGATTCAGGAGGGACCAAGCCATGAAGATGTCACTCCCAATCCTATGTCGCCTTATGCTTTGACCAAACTTATCGGAGAACAGTATTGTAGGCTTTATCAGAGGCTCTACAACTTACAATCTAACTACATAAGGCCATTTAATGTCTTTGGAAAGAGACAACCCCCAGGAGGAGGTTACGCTGCGGTTGTGCCTAGTTTCATTGATGCCCTCAAGAAAGGAGAACAGCCCTTTATCACCGGAGACGGAGAACAGAGAAGAGACTTTGTTTTCGTAGAAGATGTCGTAGATTTAATAATATTAGCCTCTGAATCTAAGGTGTACGGAGAAGCCTTTAATGCTGGTTTAGGTAAAAATGTTTCTATAAACGAACTTTATAAAACGATCTGTACTCTGATGGGTAAGGATGTCGAGCCAAAGTACGTTGAAGCAGTATTTGAACCCAGAGAAGTCTTAGCTGATATTACCAAGGCAAAAGAACTTTTAGGTTACACTCCCAAGTTTACACTAGAGGAAGGGTTAAGAACAATGCTATGAAAAGAGGATTTGTTTGTTCAGCCTTTGATTTATTTCACGCAGGACACGTTTTAATGCTCGAAGAATGTAAAAAAAGTTGTGACCACCTGACCGCAGGGATTCAAGTCAATCCCCACGATGAAAGAAAGGAAAAAAACAAACCTATTCAGAGCATCCTTGAAAGACAGATTCAAGTAATGGGGTGTAGGTTCGTTGACGATGTGATAATTTACGAAACCGAAGAAGACTTGGAGAATCTTTTAAAAATAGACAAGTTCGATATTAGATTTTTAGGTTCGGATTATAAAGACGGGAAAAAGATAACAGGGAAGGGTTTGTGCCCGATTCATTATGTTTCCAGGGACCATAATTATTCCTCCAGTAGATTGAGGGAAAGGATAAAAAATGAGACGAAGAATAGGCGTTGATCTCGATAACACGCTTTGTAAAGGCCAGCATTGGAACACCCCTGAAGAATGTTTTAAAGCCGAACCACTTAAAGATAGGATTGAATATGTAAACGGACTTTATAAGGATGATTTTGTCATAATTTACACCGCCAGACAGAACTTCTTAATGTCGGCCACTTTTGATTGGTTAGATAATAATGGAGTAAAATATCACGCAGTTTCAAATAGGAAAACGCCTTTTGATTTATTAATTGATGACACGGCATTTTGGCCGTGGAAGGAGTAAAGTGGCAACAAACATGAACGTATCTATTCGTTATAGTTCACATTTACCTGTTTTAATGGAAGTAATGAAACGCACCACAGGGGATGTTTTAGAACTCGGACCGGGAGTCTTTAGCACCCCTGTTCTCCATTGGTTGTGTGAGAAACACAAAAGAAACCTCTTAACGATTGAAAGCAATAGAAACTGGCATCATTTCTGTAGAAAGTATTACCGAACCGACTACCATAAACACCTCTGGGTTGAGAACTGGGACCAGGCAGACTCAGCCATTAAAAAGGAATGGGATGTCGTTTTAGTTGACCACTCACCCTCAGAGAGAAGAATCACCGAGATAAGCAAATTAGCAAATCTAGCCAAGTACATTGTCATTCACGATGCCGATGCCATGAAAGATAGAGAGTACCACTATCCTGAAATCTATCCTTTGTTTAAATACAGATTTAACTTCACTGAGGTTGAACCTGCTACGACAGTTTTAAGCAACTTTGTTGACCTAAAGGATTTTGAGGTATGCTTATAACCCAGACTCCTCTTAGAATTTCCCTATTCGGAGGAGGAACGGATTTCCCTTCGTATTACAAGGAACATGGCGGGTGTGCGTTTTCTACCGCCATAGATAAGTATATTTACGTTGTAATTAAACCCAGAGTTGACCACCGGATTAGAATCTCTTGTACCCACATCCAAACAGTAAGTAAGGTCGACAGCATTAAACACGACCTTATCAGAGAAGCGATGAAGATAACCAAAATGCCACGAGGGGTGGAAATTTACACCATGGGAGATATTTCAGCCGGAACAGGGTTAGGGTCGTCAAGTTCTGTCACCGTAGGACTTTTAAAAGCGATGCACGAATATGTAGGAAATTCTGTCTCTCAGGAACAAATCGCCAAAGAAGCCTGTGAGATAGAAATAAACATCCTAAAGAAACCAATAGGAGTTCAGGACCAATATATCGCCTCTTATGGCGGGTTTAGATTCTTTGATTTTAAAAACGAGACCGTAAGCCCTTGCTTTGATGGGAGGAAACTAAACGAAAGGCTTTTAATGTTTTTTACTGGTACGGTTAGAAAGGCTGAAAGTATCCTGACGGAACAGAATAACTCTATTGAAAGAAACACTGAAACATTAGGTGGGATAAGTGATATTGCCCACGATGCTCTTAGGAGATTTTCTTGCGGTGATTATGATGGTTTGGGACATTTACTCTACGTTTCTTGGAACCTTAAAAAGAAATTCGCTTCAAATATAAGTAATGATAAAATAGATTATATGTACAACCTTGCATTGAAAGCTGGTGCTTTAGGGGGAAAGATTACCGGAGCCGGAGGAGGAGGATATCTTTTGGTTTATTCACCGCCAGAAAAAAGGGACAGCGTTAGGAAAGCGTTAAGAAAATATAGAGAACTTCCGTTTAATTTTGAACCCGATGGTTCTAAGGTTATATTCAACAAATGAACATCGTTGAAAGAATAAGAGATGCCAGAGATAATCACGGACAGGTTTTCGTCTGTGGGAACGGGGGAAGTTCAGCTAATGCCGAGCACTTTACCAATGACTTATTCTCTAAGGGAGTGAAGGCGATTTGTCTGAACAGCAATACTTCGATTGTAACCATGATAGCCAATGACTTTGGATACAAGTATGTCTTCAGTAAGCAGTTGGAACTTTATTACAACCCCGCAGATTTAGTGGTTCTAATCTCTTGTAGTGGTACTTCTAAAAACATTCTTCAGGTTCTTAAAAAAGATTATAATTTTATAAAAATATTCGGTGGAAAAGGAACTTATGGTGACATGGAAAGTGCCCATTCGGCCCTATTACACAAAATTAGTGAGGCAATATGATAGAAACAGAACTATGCAAACTGGCTCTTAAATACGGAGCCGATAAATGTCCCCAGATAGGGCATATGTATACACCTTTTTATTACGAGTACTTAAAGGACAGAAAGTACACCATTAAGAAAGTCCTTGAAGTTGGGATTGGTAACAAAAGGCAGATTAAGTACATCCCTGGAGCGTTTATCGGGGCCAGTATTAGAATGTGGAGAGACTTCTTTCCTAATGCGATGGTTTATGGAGCAGATGTCGCCAAAGAGTCATTCTTTAAAGACGAGAGGATAGAAACTTATTATTGCGATGAGAATAAAGAAGAAGACATTAAAAAGTTGGTATCCAATATAGGCACTGACATTGATTTGGTAATAGACGATGCCTGTCACCATATAGCCAGTCAGTTGTTCTTATTTAAAACCTTAATGCCACTTTTGGACAAAGGAGTAACTTATGTTATTGAAGACTGTAGAAGAACCAGACAAGTCAGAAAGACTTTCCCTGAATACGAGAGTTTTATTCCTCAGTTATTACCAAATGGAGACCCTAATGCTCACGATGGACTTGTTATTCTAAAAAAATGAAACAAATCCTTATTTACATTGGTCCAGAAAAACAGTTCAGCAAAGAACACGGTGAATTGACCAAGATACAGATTGACAATAGTTTAGAGTTAGGTTGGAAACCGGAAGACATCTTATTGGTAACTGATTTTGAGTACGAGTATCGTGGAGTTAAATCTTATGTTGTAAAGGGTGATTTCAGTGCCTTGGATGGAAACAGGTCAAGTAAGATTCTAGTTATTAATCAACTCTTCAGAGACGGAGTAATTAAAGACGACCTATACTGGTTTCACGACCACGATGCGTTTCAGTTAGAACCTATGGTTGAACCTGATTTAGAAGGCAAAGATTCTGGGTTTACTGACCACGGATGGTCAAGAACTTGGAACGCTGGCAGTTTCTTCTTTAACAGCAGGGCGATGTACTTATTCCACAAAATCTACTTAACGATGATGGAAAGAAAAACTAACGAACAGGATGCTTTAACTTTTCTTTGGGAGAATGGATTTGAAAATTATAAACTACTTAATATTACTTACAACCTCGGAATCTACCACATCTATTCTAACTACCAATCCGCAACCAAACCCCTAATGGTAGCTCACTTCCACCCCCACAAACCCAGACATTTAGATTTATTCAGACCCTTCGTACCCGAAAAATTGCTTAAAATTTTTGAAAACTATGGACTCAGATAAAATTAAAGACTTAAAAGCAATCTATATGAACCGCAGAGGAAGGCACTGGGAGGATTATATGTCTAAGTACCACTGTGATACGATTTGTGAAATTGGGGTCATGGAAGGAATGAACTTTAAAGACATGATTAAACACCAACCTAAACTAGCTGTTGCTATAGATTGTTGGGTTGATGATGGAGTACTCGCTAGAAATGATTGTTGCTTTACTCAAGACATCCTAGACAAACAATACGAAAAGTTTAAATCCGAAATGTCAGACAAACCGTTTGTAAAGATTTATCGTGGATACTCCATTGATGTAGTTTCCGAGTTTCCAGATGAGTTTTTTGATTTTATCTTCATAGATGCTGACCATACCTACGAGGGAGTTAAGAGAGATATCGCAGATTGGTATCCAAAGGTTAAAAAGGGAGGAGTGTTTTGCGGACATGATTACGCCAATAGAGTTGTTAGAACCAAGAGAGGTAGATTGGGATTCGGAGTAGTAAAGGCGGTGGATGAATTTGTAGAAAAGCACAACCTTCCATTTTTTACATTATCATATTCAATCTGGGGGGTAATAAAATGAAGAAAACTAAGGCTCAGTTAATAGACGAACTATCGATAACTAATATTAAAATCTTTTATTTAGTAGATAAGGTTCAGAAAAACGAACATACTGTTGAAGACGCTAAGAAGATCCAAGATTTAAACAGTTACCGATCTCAGTTGGTTAACTCTCTAAATGAGGAATTTGGCGATAAAAAGGACATTAAAGTATGATTAGTATTTACGCCCTTCCTGATTACATTGGGAGAAGTTACTCCCGACATTCGCCTGAGTTGAGTGCCAGAAGACTATCTTCCAGGTTGAGGGGGACTGAAATTTCGAATTACTTGGGGGTTAAACTAAACCCTACCGAAAGAGACGGAGTTTGTGTCCACGTTAAACCCAAAGACCTAAAAGAAGTTCAGGATGGAGACTATGTTGATTTCCTAGACGGATTTTACTTGATTCATCCTTTAAGAACCAGACCTTTAGTAAAGATAATTGCTGCCTCTCTTTGTAGTTACGAGTGGTTAAAAAAGGAGTTTAAAAATGAGGTAGTTTTGATTCCTCAGCATCATTTGAATTGGGACAGACTCGTAAGAACCAAAAAAGAAATCACTACCTGTGGCTATATCGGTAATCCTTCTCCAGAAGCGTTTAAACTGTATTCTGAGATTGGAGAACGGTTAAAGAAAATCGGACTTGATTTGGTAACTTGCTTTAATTTTAAGACCAGACAGGATGCTTTAGACTTGTATTTAAAAACGGACATCTTTGTCATTGGAGATTGGAACGCCCCCGATAGTCCCCACAGGATTCCTACTAAAATAATCAACGCTGCCTCATTTGGGATTCCTTCGGTGGCTTTCCCGATGCAAGGTAATAAAGAAATCGAAGGCTACTACCTAAAGGCACGAAACCTAGACGAAATGATTGAGGAAGTGAGAAAGCTAAAAGACGAGAATTACTACAATGTTTGGTCATCTAAAGTTCTTAAAATGTCAGAAAACTACCACATTAGTAATATGCCCGACCTTTACAATAAATTATGAATACTATTATCTATTACTCTTCAAACGCAGAAGACCCCGTCTTTGAGCAGAAGATAATGGACAATATTAAGAAACAAGCAGGAGACACTCCTATTATCAGTGTTACCCAAAAACCAGTTAATCTAGGTAGGAATATTTGTGTCGGAGAGAAACCATTATGTTATTCAAATGCCTTTAAGCAACTCCTGATGGGTCTTAGAGAGGCTAGGACTGAGTTTTGTATCGCCACGGAGTCTGATGTCCTTTATCCGCCTGAATACTTCACTTTCACTCCTGAGTTAAAAGACAAACCCTACAGGTATACTAATGTCTGGGTTCACTTTGATGGAAGGGACAAGTTCTGGAAGAAGAGTTGGTCTGAAGGGGCTCAGATGTGTGGGAGAGAATATTGGATTAAAAGTATAGAGAAAATACTCGTTAACCCTGATAGTTGGGAGCTAGAACCCTTTAAATTCATCTTTACTGAGAAAGACGAATACTCTTGGACTGGAAATCCGGTAGTGACTTTTAAAACTAGACACGGAGTGAACTTTAAGACGGGTTACGACCAACACACTCACGTTACAGACCTACCTTACTGGGGTTCGGCTCTTGAAATTAAGGAGAAATATTTATGACAAAAGGTTGTATCTATTACACAGATAATTTGCTTGAGGAGCCGATACTCTCGATATGCCAAAGATACATACTTGAATCAGGATTGCCGATAGTCAGTTCCTCTTTAAAACCGATGGATTTTGGAAAGAATTTTGTTGTCAACAAACCTAGAGGTTACGCCACGATGGTAGAACAGATTATGACCGCCTTGGAGAACCTAGACACGGATATTGTCTTCTTCTGTGAGCATGATGTCTTATACCCGAAGTGTCACTTTGATTTTACTCCTCCTAAGAAAGAGATTTATTACTACAACCAAAGCATCTGGAGGTGGGACTACCCTCACGATAAGTTAATTACTTATAAGGGTTTAGGTTCGCTTTCGGGAATGTGTGCCTACAGAGAAACAGCCCTCAATCACTACCGAGGGAGACACAAAAAGATTATTGAAAACGACTGGGACAAACTAACCAGCAAAGAACCTTCGTATGGAAGAAAGTGGGGTTATGAACCTGGGACTAAGAAACGAAGGAGAGGAGGCTATTCAAACGAAGACTTTGGTGTTTGGCTCTCAGAAATCCCTATTATTGATATTAGACATGAAGGCACTTATACTAGGACTAAGGTGACATTAGATAGTTTTAAACATCCACCCGATGTTTCCATCTGGAAGGAAACCACCTTAGATAAAATTAATGGGTGGAACCTTAAAAGTTTATTTAACCTATGAAAGTAAAAATATACGGTTTCGGTTGGGTTGGGAAAGCGATGAAAACCTTGTTTCCAGAGGCTTTAGTCCACGACCCCGCACTTGGAATGATAAATAATGAAGTTTGCGATGTGGCTTTCGTTTCTGTTCCTACGCCCTGTCCAAATGAGGGTGCGTTAGATACTTCGATTGTTGAGGATGTAGTAAAAAACTCTAAAGAAGATTTAATTGTAGTTCGGTCTACAGTAAATCCGGGGGACTGTGGTAAATGGGCAGAGAAGTATAAAAAGAATATAGTAATGCAACCTGAGTATCTCGGAGAGACTACCAATCATCCCATGACTGACCAGAAGAATAGACCTTTTATTATTATGGGGGGGAAGAAGAAAGACACCCGAAAACTAATAGAACTCTACCAAACTGTCTACAACGCCAATACTAATATCCGTCAGGTTTCACTTTTAGAAGCAGAGATTATCAAACTAACCGAAAACAGAGCGATTTCTTTTAAAGTGGCTCAGTGCCAAGAATTGTACGATGTCTGTCAACTTGCAGAGATTGATTTCTACACCATCCGAGAAGCGGTTTACTCAGATGACCCAAGGTTTAATCTTTGGTGGACGTTCGTATTCCCCGACAAAAGAGGGTTTAGCTCGAAGTGTATTCCTAAGGATGTCTATGCTTGGTGTGCCTTTGCAGAGAGTTTAGGATATGAACCCAAGATTACAAGAGCATTACTAGAGAAGAATAAGGAGTGGCTAAAACAAAATGCCTGAACTCAGTATTCTTATTCCAAGTAGGTCAGAAATGTTCCTAGCAAGGACAATTCAGGATATAATCGACCAGTCTGAAGCGGATACGGAAGTGATTGCCACCTTAGATGGTCAATGGGCCGACCCACCTATTCCGATAAGTGAGAAAGTTAGTTTAATCTACGTTCCAGAATCAATCGGTCAACGAGCTGCCACTAACATCGCTTGTAAACTAGCTAAAGGTAAATATGTGATGAAAGTTGATGCTCATTGTTCGTTTGATAAAGGATTTGACAGAAAGATGCTAGAAGCGTTTAAGAAAACAGGAGACAATGTTACTCTCGCACCCACGATGCGGAACTTATGGGCTTTTGACTGGAAATGTGCCAAATGCGGGAAGAAGTGGTATCAAGGCCCAACCCCTACTGTGTGTCAGGAAACTAACTACAAAGGAACAGGTAAACCTTGTGATGGCACTAAGTTTGTTAAAAAAATGATGTGGGTTGGAAAAAATCGCCCACAAAGCAATTCTTTTTGTTTTGATTCGGAACCGCATTTTCAGTATTTTAATGAGTACTGCAAAAGACCAGAATATAAAGAAATGTTAGAAAAGACAGGAATGACGGAATCAATGTCGCTACAGGGGAGTTGTTGGATGTCAACAAAGGAAAAGTATTGGGAATTAGATTTAAGCGGAGAAACTTTGGGGAGCTGGGGCAACCAAGGCGTTCAACTCGCCTGTGCAACTTGGTTGTCTGGCGGGCGTGTCTTAATAAACCACAACACTTGGTATGCCCACCTCTTTAGAACTCAGGGTGGAGACTTTGGCTTTCCTTACGAACAATCTGGTCGTCAGGTGCAAAAAACAAAGAATAATGTCAAAGAGTTGTTTTGGACTAAAGGACACCACAAGCAAATTTACCCTGTGTCGTGGCTTGTAGAGAAGTTTGCCCCTGTCCCTGGGTGGAGTGATGAAGCAATCGCAGAACAGAAAGAAAACGAGGCTACGATAAAGGTATAATTAAGGTATGATTTTTAAGAGATTATGGCTATAAGTTATATTACGGCCAGTACACCAGGGACTGATTCGGTCGGTAACTTCGAAGTTACCGGAGCTGCTCCTGGTGCGGCGGGGAATATACTCATCGTGCAAATCCTCCAGGATGGCACTACTAATGGGGCGGTAACCCTAAGACCTGGTAGCACCAATATTACAGCCCTAGATGGTACAGCTAATACGTGGACGGCGATTACTGAACAGACAGTCGGTGCGTCAGATGAAGCTAGACAGTATCTTTGGATTGGTCGGTCCACTGGCACTTCAGCTCCTACCTTTGAGGGCGGCAATAGCACTTCTGAAGATGTGTACTTTAGAATGTACGAGTTTAGTGGGGTGAGCACTGGCACTACCCTAGCTACGGTCATTGAGAATGGTACAGCCGGAGCCGTGGCTAATGGTTCGGGTACTTCTACTTCAGTCGCCGACACTGGCGTTACCACTTTAGGGACTCTTAGATTGGCCTTAAACTTTATCGGTGTTAATGCGGCTACTCAAGCAGGAGAACTAACGGCTATGGCGGGGGAGTCAGGGGGAGATTGGACGTACCCAGTAGCGGCTTACGGAACCACCGATGGTACTGATGGTACTATCGCCCTAGTCACGGCAGGAATAGCCACCGCAACCACGATTGATGGTGGGGCAGATGCTATAACTTCTGGTGCGTGGGGGGTGATTGGTTTTGCCCTTATCCCAGCAACAGGAGGCGGTGGTTCCACCTCTCCCTCGGTTAGCCCGTCTTCTTCTGTCTCTCCTTCAACATCTGTTTCTCCTTCTATTTCCCCTAGTGTTTCACCATCAAAATCTCCATCTGTTAGTCCTAGTGTAAGTATTAGTCCTTCCAAGAGCCCATCCGTATCACCTAGCGTTTCCCCAAGCAAATCACCATCAAAATCGCCGTCTAGGAGCCCAAGTGCTTCACCTTCGGTCTCATCATCTGTTTCTCCTTCCGTGTCTACCAGCCCAAGTCAAAGTCCTAGTTTGTCTCCATCATTGTCACCGAGTGTCAGCCCGTCCCAGTCTCCTAGTATTTCTATAAGTCCTAGTGAATCCCCATCCTCTTCTCCTAGCGTAAGTCCGTCAACATCTGTAAGCCCATCTGAGTCCCCATCCGTCAGTCCTTCAGTGAGTCCTAGCGTATCTGTTAGTCCATCCATCTCACCTTCTGTTTCAATTTCTCCCAGCATCTCTCCTTCAGTTAGCATTAGCCCCAGCGTTTCACCCTCCGTCTCGGTCTCCCCGTCTACTTCGCCTTCAGTATCCCCTTCGGTCAGTCCGTCAGTGTCCGTCTCACCTAGCGTAAGTCCTTCTGTCTCCGCTTCACTATCTCCTTCTGTAAGTATTTCTCCTTCAGAATCCCCGTCATCAAGCCCCAGTGTATCTCCATCGGTGTCTATCTCTCCATCGATTAGCCCCTCTGTTTCTCCGTCAACTAGTCCATCAATTTCGGTAAGTCCATCCACCTCCCCTTCAATAAGTGTTAGTCCATCGAGTTCTCCTTCTATCTCCTCTTCTGTAAGTCCTTCGTCGAGTCCATCTGTTTCGCCCTCAATTAGCCCTAGTGTGTCCATCAGCCCAAGTATCTCTCCTTCTTTGTCTATTAGCCCCTCTATATCCCCCTCCGCCAGTGTTTCTCCGTCTATAAGTCCGTCTACAAGTCCAAGTATAGGAGTTAGTACTTCGCCCAGTATCTCACCTTCTATTTCACCCTCAGTTAGCCCGTCGATATCTCCAAGCGTTAGTCCCAGTAAAAGCCCTTCTGCTTCCCCTTCCGTTTCTCAGTCTATCTCTCCAAGCACATCGCCAAGCGTTTCGGTCTCTCCTTCGATATCGCCCTCGGTGTCAATAAGTCCCTCTAAAAGTCCCAGTTCGAGTCCCTCAACTAGTCCCTCACAGTCGCCATCCGTTTCGGCTTCACTCAGTCCATCTCTGTCTATTTCACCGTCTCAGAGCCCAAGTACTTCACTTAGTCCTTCTATCAGCCCTAGCGTTAGTGTTAGTCCGAGTGTTTCACCCAGCGTTTCTCCCTCTCTTTCTCCAAGTATGGGGCCACACAAACCACCTAAGATTAAAGTCAAACCTCCTAAACCCGGGATAAATGTAAGCGGTAAGGGTACTAAACCTACAGGAATTCCTTATTATGACGGAACTCATCTTTATAACGAAGTTGGTCTTTATTACACTTCTATTGCTGGTACTTTCCCAGCAGGGCAAATCCCTAAGATTAATGTAGGAGAAAATAAATCAAAGATTAGTTCTGCTAAGTCAAAAAATGCTAAAATGAATGTATATAAACCAAAAATTTCAATCAAGAAAATAATATGAGTACCTTTCCTACAGATTTACCAAATGTAAAAACAAACTTTGACGGTGCAACCAGTGTGGCTTCTGAATTTCAAAACGAACAGGGAGAAGAGATTAATGCTCTTGCGGCTAAAGTAGGTAAAGACAGTTCTGCCGTCACAACGAGTCATGATTATAAACTTTCAGGGGTAACTGGTTCTTACAAAGCAGTTTCTACAGAAACGACGACAGGAACCAATACAGGAGACCAGACTAATATAACAGGTAGTGCCGCTACCTTAACCACCGCTAGACTTATAAACGGAACCTCTTTTAATGGTTCGGCAAATATAGTAAATAACTTTCCTCAAGGCTTCCTTATCAACGGCAAAATAGTTCCCTCAGTTGCTTCCAATGATTTGACGGTGGCTATCAAGGGATTGGACGGTAATGACCCGTCTGCTACGAATCCGGTGTATTGCCGGATAGGAGATACTGTCAGGTCAATTACTGCCGCTTCAAGCGTAACTGTTAATTCTAGTTCTAGCAAGTGGCTAAATTTAGGTGGAGCTGAAACAACAGGTAAAGAAGTGGATTTGTTTGTATACCTAATTTACAAGGCTGCAACTGGAGAAGTATTCCCCGGATTTAGCCGTATACCTTATGCACAAATTATAAGTGATTCGGCAAATAGTGGTACAGGTGTAAATGAAAAAGATATTTTATTTAACATTACCCCTGCCGCTACCGACAGTTGTGAACTTATAGGACGATTTGCCTGCACAATGACATTTGCTACTCCAAATTATAGGTGGTCAGTCCCCACTTTCACTACTGCTAACCTAATCCAAAGACCGATATATGAGACTAGGGAACTAGACTATACAAACACACTGACAAACGATGGAGGTTCATGGACCAATGCTCCTACTATTAACACCAACAAGTATTACGTTCACATGGATAGAGTCGGACTAAGAATAAAATTCACTTTTAATGCTACCTCTGGTGGAAGTGGTCTTGTGTATGCAAAGATACCTTTTACTGCTGCTTATCACACCCCAATCTCATGTTTTAGGTCAAACAACATCTGTGCGATGGCGTCTCCCTATACCAACGGGAGCATGACGATTGCTCTATATGACGGTAATACGGCTATTGCCAACAGCAATTACGTGTTAATAAACGGTGAATACAAGATATGACCTTCCACCTTATAAACATCCTCGCTCTGATGGTTATGTGTTTATTACTTAGTTTATAATTAAGATATGATAATTAAGATTAGTCATCCCGAACTAGATTTAAACATTACCAGACTCTCTGCTGATGTGGCTGTTTCAGCTACTTCTGCTACTGTAGAAAACAACGAAGACCTTACTACTAACGATTATGTTGTTTGGGGGAGATACGGAGAAGAAAAGTCTGAGATAGTTTTATTGACTTCGGTTACAGGCAATACCACCATAGGCCACACTACTGGACCAGTTTTTGCCCATGCTGCCAATACTCAGGTTTCTAAGATTCCCTACAACCAAATCCAGATTTACCGTTCCACTTCAGAAACGGGAACTTACACTCTAATCGCCACCACAGACATTACTCCCGACGAGGTTGAAACAACCTACAACGATACCGATGGGACAACTTCCAGTTGGTACAAAACCAGATTCTATAATGTCGCAGGAACTACTTATTCTGACTATTCAGATGTTCTTGAGGGGACGGGTTACGAAGAAGACTCTCTTAGGTCAATCACCGATGAAGTTTTAGAGGATTTCGGAGACGAGAACTCAGATGAAATAAACAGGTCTATGGTCGCCAGGGTTGCCAGAGCCGCTGTCAGGAAAATTACCGTGGCTTTAATCAGAGTCAAACCTGACTACCGTCAACAATATACGACTCAGGACTTAACCAGCGGTACGGCGACTTATTCTCTTCCTACCAGATTCTTGACCTTCCTAAGAGTTGATTTAAACCTTACAGGGACTTCTGCTACCGAGGCTTATAAGGCGACCTTTGAGTCCGAAAGACACGGAGAACCAGATACAAGTTACTACACAAATAATCCTAGAGTCTTCTTTAGAGATGGAGTTTGGGGAATAAGACCCACTCCTGCTGCTTCAGGTAGAGCCTTTTTATGGTACTGGGACTATCCTGCCGAAATGACAGATGATACCGACACCCATGGCTTACCTTACGGAGCCAGAGATTTGATTGTCTCTTACTGTTTATATCGTTTGTGGGCTTCTAAGGACATTGATAAATCAAATGTCTACAAAGCAGAATTCAGAGATGGATTAACTGATTGGTTGGAACTCACAGGGCAAGCTAGACAAGTAGCGACTAATCGTGGGATAGAAGTAATCTTGGGTTCAGACCTTTACTCATTCGATGATGAATGAAATACGGAGCTATTTTTGGTTTTAGTGGAATAAATAGAAATGTCTCGCCTTTTCTGACGGCTGATGGCGAGGTGGCTGAATCCCAGAACTTTGTCACCAACAAGATCGGTACTCTAACTAAAACCGGAGATTATGAACGCAAAGACCCTCAGATAGTCGCAGGATACAACATCTTAGGCGGGATTGACTTTCAAAGAGCCAGTGGTGTTCACGAACACATAGTCGCAAACGACGGTGGAAGTGTGGCAGGTATCTACAAATACACCGATCCAAACTGGGTAACTCAGTCTCAATCCCTAACCAAGAACAAGAAAGTTAGTTTCTGTTACTCACCTACACTAGACACCCTATTTGCTGTAAACGAATCTGATGCTACCAGAAGTTATAATGGAAGTTCGTGGTCAACGACTACAAATGTTACCTCTGCACCTAAAGGGAAATTCGTAATTTCTTTTGGGAGAAGAATTTATATTCTAAACGCAACTCCAGCATCAACTGCCTATCCCACCCGTGCTTATAGATCGTCTTTAGTAGACGCAGGTTCGATTACTTGGGACACAACTAACGATTGGTTTACTTTTGATGACGGACTCGTAGGTGCGACTAAACTGGGAAATAACTGTCTATTCTTATGTGATAACAGTGGACACATTCTTACCTTAAATGATGAGAAATACAAAGTCACTGATAAAGGTTGTGTGTCTGCGGATTCAATCTGTTCTCACGGAGAGTGGGCGTTCTGGGCTGGACTGGATGGGTTCTACGGTAACAATGGTAAAGATACTCAAAAAATAAGTCTTCCTATTCAAGAATACTGGGATGGAATCCCTCTTGCGAATATGTCCTCAATCCAAGCCAAAGCAGTTGGAGATTTCATCCTCGTTTATATCGGAGATATTACTTCTCCAGAGACTCTTTCTAATGTAGGGTTTGTTTACGATATCAATCAAAACGACTGGAACAGACTTACTTTTGCCCACGATTTTAAAAATCTGCATACTTACGTCACTTCCGCTGGACAGAAACTCTTTGGGGGAAACGATAACGGAGAAGTCTTTGAGATGTTCACAGGGGGAAGTCAACATGGTTCAGCGTTTACTTCGATGGTCGAGTCTAATTGGTTTTATGGTTCTGGCCCATTAAACACATACGATTTCGGGGAGATTTGGGGATTCGGAGAGAAACTAAGCGGATTGAAAGTTTTATATAAAGTAGACGACAAGGAGTGGGTTCCAGCAGGAGAACTAAACGGTTCGTGTGACTTCGTTAAACTACCGAAAGGAACAAGAGGTTACAGATTAAAGGTCCGTCTTCAGGAAACTAGTAAAGATAACCTATTCGAGTTTAGTAGAATTGATGTAGGTTACGACACTGTGTATTCCAGAGGAACTGACACAGAGAAATGAACTACTACGATTTAGGTTATTCTAAGTTCCTAACCAAATCTGTAGTGTCTGATAACCCTACAACAGATACGAGTGGCACAACAAGTTCAGTAAGTTCAATTAGTTCATCCGACCTATCAGTACAACTTAATCCAGTTACAGATATTGTATTTTCTTCAATCGATTATGAGACCGTCGACTGGACTTCTGGAACTATTTATTTTTCCAATGGTTCCAATTCAGGTTATATCACCACTTCAGGAGGATTAACTGATCTTAGTCCTAAAACTTATATTTATTTTGATGGTGACAAACCAGGACAACTTTTATGGGATAAGGATATAAAAAACGTCTTTGGCGGAAGAAAAATTCTTTTAGCGATTGTTGAACCAGGAGCTGTCGGGAAGAGTTGTAAGATAACTCCGATTATCACTACGGGATACACAGGAAATATCGTGGCTGAAAATATAAATGTGACCCAACTAGACGCAGTAGCTGCAAATACAGGAACTCTCACTGTAGATGAAAGTATTACCGCAGGGGGTAGTTCTAATGGAATAATTTACGTTAAAGACAGTTCCAATGTTACTAAGGTACAACTTGATAATACTGGTATTACGGTAAATGAAGGAAAGATTATCATAAAGAATTCGAGTGATACTTCTATCCTAGACGCTACTGGACTTATTAGTACCGCCAATTTCGTTTCCGATAGCATTGTAAATACTGCGGCAAGGACATACAGTAATAGTGCCACTTACGCAGATATAGCAGATACTTCAATAACCACAGCTTCTCTGGCCAGAACGACTAAGGTTTTGATAATTTACACTCTGAACGTGGTTGAATTTCCAATTAACGGAACGACTGCTTTTGCAGGAAAAGTTACTTTGAGAATTGACTCAACTGACCAAGTAGACAATAACTTTGAACTAGAACTTACTTCTTTATCTTCTATCGCTGATACTTCTGCATGGGGTGGGCCATTAACCGCTTCTGGAGTAGTATCTTTAACAAGCGGTACTCACACATTAAAACTAAGAGCCCAAACTATTAACACTAATTCTCAGTTAAATGTTGAAACAACTTCCTTGGCTTATATCGTATTGGGAAGTTAAGGTATAATTAAATATATAAATGGCTAATTTAACAAAATAAACAAACTATGGGTGCTTTAGCTGACATACTCGTTTCAAAAGGTGGATACAACAAAACAGACGCTCTCAATGCCGAGAAAGGACCAAGGGCAGCTGAGTTAGCTAGGGAGTTTGGCGTTACTATGGCTGATTTGAATGGTAGCGGAGACCCGACTTACGATGCTATTCTGTCAGAGTTAATTAGAATTGATGACGAGATTAATAAAAACGCCCCCTATCTAACAGACCAAGAGAAAGAAATATTTTTAAGTAAGGCGGTTGAATTAGTTACCCCCTATTACGACAAAAAGAAAGCGGAAATAGAAGCAGGAATAAAAGAAGGCAAGACTCAGGATATGGAGAATCTTCTTCTAAATATTAGAGATATCGAAGAAAACACAAAAAACCTTTTAGCTGAATTTGACATAACTACGGCTCAAACGAATGAAGAACTAGCCAACAAACTTGCAGACATAACCTCGACTAAGGATGAAGACCTAACTTTAAAAGCCGACGATTGGAGACAAAGAATCGAGCAAAAGAAAACCTCTCAAATCCAAGGAGATACTCTGACTTCGGGAGTAGGGAGAAAACAAATCCAAGACTTATTCGCCAGACAAGCCACCGAACAGCAGATTATCCAACGTAAAGCCGGAGTACAAACTACCGTAGCACAAACCTCAGCTAAATACACTTTAGAGCAAACTGCTCTTGCCAGACAAAACGCAGAACAAGCAAGAGTTAATAAAATCGGCACTCCTGCACAAAAAGCTGAACTGGAAGCCAAAGCAAAGGCTGAACTAGGTTTAACGGGTGATTTACCAAGTTCTGCTGAAGTATTGAGAGCCAGAACCGAAAGAAATATCACCACTCAAGGGATGACTCCTGGGGCATTAGTTGAATCAGAAGAAAAGAGAAACCAAGCCATAGAGTCAAAGAAACTAACCCTAGAAGAGAATGAACGTAATGCACGAATAATTAGAGCAGAAGAACTCAGAAAACAAGCGATAAGAGTTAGTGGAAATAGTAATTTATATAGCACATAAAACAATGGCAAACGCTAAAAAATATTTAATAAAAATAAAATGTCCTATCTGTAAAAAAGAAAGACTTGTCGGTAGACACGGTGTAGCGAGAGCGAAAAAACTTAAAACATGGACTGGTTATTGTAATAAATGCCGAGCAATAGAAAGGGGGAACAGTATCCCTCAAGAACTACATCCCAGCTGGAAGGGTGGTAGGTTTAAAATGAGTGACGGTTATATTCATATTGTTATAAGAAAAGACGACCCTTTTGTAAAAATGGCAGATAGACCACATAGAAGAGTCCCAGAACATAGATATGTGATGGCTAAATATCTTGGAAGGTGTCTGGATAGATTTGAATTAGTACATCATATTAACGGAATTAGATATGATAATAGAATAGAAAACCTTAAATTGACTTGTCCGAGAGAGCACAATATGTTACACGGTATGACTGGAGGAACTTGGGTTTATAATCTTAACTTAAATAAAAGAGAATGGAGGACAATCTAATGGCCGTCTACAAAGATGATTTTGACAAAATAGAACAATTAAGAAAAACGGCTTCCGCAGCAAATAAAGAGGGGGCAATCTTAACTGGAGGAGCAACTACTTTAGGAGATAGACTTAGAACAGACCTTAATAAGCACAGAGCCGAGGTTGGAGTAAGCAAATTGGCGGAGGGAATTGGACAAGTATCAGGTCAAGTTGTATCGGGTGGGACAGACATTGAGTCAAGAAATGCTAATGTTGACCCGTTAGAAGTAGATAAAATGAGAGCAAGAGATATGGCTCAAAGTTTAGGAGCCTTAGCGACATTAAGTGAATATGACTCGTCAAAGAATAAAACTATAGAAGGAGTAATCGGAGCAGGTACTAACAGATTAGTAGCTGAAGCAGAAAAGAAAAAGGCTGAAGCCCAAGCTGCCAACGATGAAGCAGACAATATGCTGGAATATGTAAAGTTTAAAGAAGAACTGGAAATGAATAAGATTGAACGTGCCTACAAAATGGCCCAAATAAGTAACGCTAATAAAAAAGATAAAAGTTATACAGTAGACGTTCCTGGTGTTGGTCCAGTTGAGATGTCTTCATCTGAGGTTATAGATTGGGCAAAAACCAACCAAAGAGGTAACGTACCTGCAACTACAAAAACAAAAATTGCTAATTATGTAACCTTAATCCAAGACATGACACAACTTAGAGCAGGGCTTGGAGAAGGAAACGTAGTTTCGGACTTAACAAGTTGGGGTGGTACTGGGCCTATCGCCAAACTGGGTGGAAGTTATACCAAGGGTGCAGAACTTAGAACCGGAATTTCTGATTTCTCTTCTGATGTTATGAATCAGAAGTACGGTGGAGCTTTAACTACAGGAGAAATTGAACGGGCAAAAGAATGGGCTCCTGCTGCTTCGCTACAAGAAACTGCCAATAGGATTAGGCTAGATAGGCAACTTGAGAAGAAGAAAAACGAACTTATTAACTTAATGAAAGAAAATGACTTTACCGATGAGGAAATCCAGCAAAGGTTAGAAGTTCTAAGTCTTTCAGATGGAGAAGGAGAGTGGGTAGATACAGGAGCAACCAAATGAAATACAAAGAACAAGTAAATACTAAAACCGGAGCGAGGAGGTGGGTTCCCATAGAAGGTTCAGAGAATCTTGTAGAGAAGATAAACAATGTTCCTCTTTTGGGAGGGATTACCAAACCAATCACTAAAGTAATTTCCGGTGCGATGGCAGGAGGAGAAATAAACAAAAATCTTGATACAGTTTCCGGTTCCACTATGAACCAACAGAAGATATCTTTGGAATTAACTAAACTGGCCCAAAAAGAAACCGACCCTGTTAAAAAACAAAGATTACTAGAAAGAGCCAAATCTATCTCACAGGGGGCTACCTCTCAACTGGAAGGATATGTGAACCCTTTAATGGAGGTAATGCCACAGGATTATCAAAATAAAACAACCCCAACAGGGTTTAAAGAAAATATGGGTGCTTATGGAGCAGATTCTTTAGCGGCTGGTCTAGCCGTCGGAGAAGCCTATTCTTTACCTTCTCAAGTCAAATCTGTCGTAAATACAGTTAAGAAAGGAACCTCACTTGTTAAGAAAGGCGTTAGTGGTGTTAAAGGTAAATTTTCAGAGATGTCTCAGACGGAAAAGGTTAGAAAGTTTGTCCAAAAAATTAATCCGCAGGTTAAAGCAACAGACGCAAACTACGCTCAGAAGAAAAACGCCATTCTTGAATTTGCCAAGAGGTTTGATAAAACAGGAAAGAAATCTGCTGAGGAGGTTTTAACATCGGCTTCAAATACCAGAGATTTCAATATTAAGTCAATAAACACTATCTTTAGGAAGACTCCGAAAGTTATTGATTCAAACCAGTTTGGAAAGAAAATCATAAATGGGTTACGGGAAGTAGAACTTGATCCCAAAAATCCGTCTGTAAAGGTAGCGGTTAAAAACATTGATAAAATGATTTCAGGCGTTATTGATGAATCAGGGAAAATAAAACCGACAAAGTTATATGAGTTATATGGAAAACTAGGGGATAAGGCATTTGGTTCAGGAGGAGTTAGAGAAGTTAAACCAGTCTATCAAAAAATATACAGAATTATAGGAGAAGAGTTACAAACAGTATCCAAGAAAGCTAAAACACTAATTTCGACAAATGACAAGATAAGGAAATTACTACCTGGGGTTATAAAAACAGCAGAAAAGAGTGCCAAAACCAGTAATATAGGAAAATTTTTTGGCAAGGTAAGAAAAACAGGACAAACTGTTGCACCAGTAGCAACCGGATACTTACTTCTAAAAAGTTTGTTAAATAAAAAATAATGGCAGACCCATCCGTAAAAGGTTATCTTAGTTTCTGGGGAGAACAACTTGGTAAACTAAAAGGCGTAGCTAAAAATGCTTACGACAAAGCCACTAATCCTCCGTTAATAAGTCCACTTACTCTTGGAGTCGGAACTACAGGACTTGCAACACCACCTTCTGCTTATCCAACTATCTATCCACAATCACCATTGTCTTTTCAGGATAAACAACCAATGCCGCAAGAGTTGATAGACATGACCAATAGAGCTGCTGCTAATGTAGGTTTAAATCCCAAAACATTAGCTTCTGTTGTTGCTGAAGAATCAGGAGGGACTAAAACTCCTTACATAGCCCAAACAGGTACTAGTGGAGAAAAGGGAATTACCCAAATCATTCCTGAATATTATTTTAAAGAAGCGGGATATAAATCCGCCGAAGAATATGGTCAGGCACTAATGTCTAGCAACGAATTCGCCATCAAAGAAACAGCCAGAATTTTAAAGAAGAACTACACTTCAAAGAAAAGTGTCTTTGATGCTTTGAGAGAATATAACGGTGGCCCGACCTATTACGGAGGAGAGAGTGCTACGGAATATGCTATCAGAGTTCTTAAAAGAGTAGGGTTAGATGACGAAATACCAGAGGAGTATAGAAAAACCGCAAAGTCTAAATAGACTATAATTAATTATGAGAACTAAAATAACCCAAACCAACGAAGAAGTGAACAGCGTAGAAAAGGATGTGGCAGTGATTCTTAACGTAGTAACAAACATTGAAGAAAAGATTGGAGACATAAAAAACAGAACCACAGTTAATGAAAAAAGTATCAATGACACCAATATTGCCTTCTCGGCACTAAAGGAACGCACCTCTAACCTAGCCATCTTTCAGTCAGTTTTTAGTTTAATTATCGGTGCGATAGCCACCTTTATCGCCTATTCACTAAAATGAACATTTTACTAGAATACCTCAGATTAGCCTGTTACGGAGTAGTAATTTCCTCTGCCATAGCCTCTATTAATAGAAAGAGATTTAGTAAATGTATTCTTATTGCTGATATTATTTTTGCCACTCTTCTTTTCCTTGCTTCAATATTCAAAGGAACACTCGTTTGGGGTTTAGATACCAGAGACACGTTACTTACTCCGGCAGTAGTTATCTGGGCTTCATTACATTATTATAATTTATTAAGACAATGATAAATACAAGAGTATATTCACAAAGAGATTGGCGTTGGCGATGGTCTAGATTTGGTTTCGGAGGAGGGACGTTTGGCAATTACGGCTGTACCACCGTTGCCCTCACTTCGTTACTTTTTACGCTGGGGTATGATTTAACCCCTCCACAGGTCGCAGAACGATTGAGAAAGGTCAAGGCATATACTGGAGACCTTTTAATATGGGGGAGGGTACAGTTAGCCTTTCCCAAAGTAAAGTTCGTCTGGAGGAATTACAGTTACAAAAACGCCCCGGTAAAAGAGTGCATTGAAAAAGGGATGCCCGTAATGGTTGAGGTCTTACTATCCGGACACCGCCATTGGGTACTATTTTTGGGTGACCAAAAGATGGCAGATCCTTGGACGGGCAAGGTCGTGTCAACCACAATTTACCCATTGATTGGGTATGCTTTATTCGTTAAGAGTCCATAAGCAGTCGACACAAAGACTGCTAATTATTAATTAAAATAATATGATAAAAAATCTATTGTTTTTGCTCGCGGTCGGGTTGGTGTTATACGTTATTTATTACGTTGTTGGGCTTCTCATTCAGGGAGTAATCCTGACAATCGTGGGGATAATTTTAGTGATTGCTTTTATTTGGAAAGCCCTAGAGTTATTCGGAATAAATTTACCGTAATATGCAAGTCACATATACAAACGTCAAACCCTTTATCGAAGGGCTGAAAGAAATGAGTCGGGTTGTACTTTTAGGTGTTCTGCCTGTTATCTTAACGGGGATAAACATTTCTACCGGAGAGATTAGGATTAATTGGGCGATAGTTCTGGCTACAGGGATTACCCTAATCCTAACCGCTATTCTAAAGGGTATAGACAAAGATACTCACTTAACTGGGAAACTCGAAGGTGATGAAGCAAAAACCAAAGGTTTGACTGGTTATTAACAAAAAGACCTCGGCTTAAAACTTAAAGACCGCTTAATGGTGGTAAGTCGCAATTACTTCCTTTCAACGGTCTTTAACGTAATTATTACATATTATTAGCAATTAGTCCAGTTTACTGCTAAAAAATTTAGTCGGCTTTTTAATCGTCATGAATGATGGTTCAACTCTCTTGCAAACAACCAACTCCTTGCGTCTTGTATTTTTTGTATGTCTTTTAGAACAAAAAGTTATTGCTTTGATAAGGTTTATTTTGTGATGCCACGCCTTATGTTCTTTACGGTCACGGCAGAGAATAAGGTTTTTTGGAGAATTATTTGTTTTATCGAGGTCAAGATGGTGAACTTCTTCTTTACTAGTCAAAGAACGCCCCAGTATCTGTTCCATAATGAATCGGTGCTCAAGAATCCCTCCACCATCATAAACACTATTTTTGGGGTAATATACGATTATGTATCCACTGTTGCTTTTCATAATAAAAAACTCCGTGGGTTAAGCACGGAGTCTCTTATCTTAACACTTGCTTAACCCAAATATTAATAACTAATTATAACAAATTAAAGTGCTAAATAATATGTGATAAACTCTGTTGTGAAATTTTTTATTCAACCATCCAATATTAATCTATTGAGTGGTGGATAAATCTATACGAACAAAAATTCTATACAATCTTTGGAATTTATTATGTTCTATAGAGCCCCTAGCTGGCCCTGAGAAGGGCTGGCTTTGTCTTATCGTAGTGCTCTAGTAGGTCTTGCTTCTCTGGTTGGTCGTGGTTCAGTAGTTGGTCTTGCTTCACGGGTTGGTTCGGGACTTCTCGTTGGTCTTAACTCCCTGGTAGGACGTGGTTCTCTTGTCGGGACAGGAGTTCTTGTGGGAGTCTCAGTTCCATACGCCTTATTAGTTCCATTAACGGAGAAAAAAACTATTAGAAATCCAGCCAACAGTACCAGAACGTAGAAAGATTTTTTTATCATATTTTGTTTAATTAATAATCTCTAACAACATCTGCAACAACTTCTTTATTAGAATCAGACCACTCTATGTGTTTACAACCGAGAGCTTGTTTTGTGGCGAAATCGTACTTCTGAGTCGAACATTTTATGAATTTCTTTCCGTCTTTGGTTGTACCGTAAACTAAAGGTTGAGAACACAATGGACACTTCCTGTCAGGGACATATTCTATCGGTTTGACTACACTACCGCCCCCAAAACTGCGTCTCTCCTGTGGTTTGTAACCTTTTGCTATCAGAGAGGGTTCGAGAAGTTCTAGGGCTTCTAGTAACTCCTTACCACTGTCTTTCCTAATGGTGAAAAGAACTCCAAATCCACCCTTAGAAGTCAAAGAATAAGTTGCAGAAGCCGGAGCCTCAGTTGAATTACTTTTAGATTCTTCCATGTGCTTTTCTCTCCCTATTGATAATTTCTAATAGTCTTGGAATTGAAAGGTTGTAATCCATTGAAAGTTTACGGAAAGTTATTGGCTCCTTCGTGGGTTCTTTGGAGTCTTCTGATTCTAACCCGTCTTTCTCCATCCAGATTCTAAGGTTGCGTTGTGATTTAGCTATATTCATTAACTACATTATATACCTAATACTAGTATATTACAAGTGTTTGTTATCATTATATTTTTTATTTCGTATCTGGGTTCTTTTCTGGTTTTTAAGAAATAATTTTTTAGCTTCTTTATCCACCCACTCATCATACCTATTTTCGGTAGGTAAAACAGTGTCTTTTGATCCTATATTTGGTTTAAACATTTTTTGGTCTCCCTATTTTATGATTTTTACTATATAACCTTCTATATTCTCTGTCGTGTTCTTTGTCTTTGATAAATTTACAATCATCGCAGTATTGCTGTACCAATCTGTGAAGGACTAGCCTAAACTCACCACCACACCTCTTACAAGTAACTAAATCACCAACCTTTTTTGTCATCCTTAGTTCCCGTTACAAAACCAATAACAAATCCAATAAACAGACAGAATATAGCTTGTGCGGTTATCATTCACCCTCCTTTCGTATGGCGGAGAGCTTAAATAAATCCAAATATGATTGTAAACTGGCTTCTACCTCCTGTTGGTCTATCCAATTACCAGTTTTAGAAAGGTCTTCCCATATCATTTCGGAAAATTGCTCAATACCCTTGTCAATTTTTTCAATTAGTCTTTGGCGTTCAGAGGAGAGTAGCTTGTAAAAACCCGCCAACGCTAATCCAACTAAAACAACCGCTTCACCACGGCCTTTATTTCCACCATTCGGTTTTATTTTAGGGAAAAACTCATCAACCCTATCCAAAAGTTCCTCTTTCAACTTGTCTAATTTATCTTCCCACTCCGCCTTATTGGTTTTCTTTTTATCTAGTGATTTAGGGGTCATAGGTTATTTTTTAACTGGCTTTGTTAATCTGTTTATTTGTTCTCTCCTTAAAATGTTTCTAAACCAAACTCCTCTTGCGGATACTCTTTTTCCATTTACCATTATTTCTGTTGGTTCAGTTCCAATTATTTCTTCACGAATATACCTATTTAATTCTTTAATCATTGGTTCAAAATGATTGTTTCCATTATCGTCAACAAAACTGTTGACCGTGTTGATGTAGCCAAGACAGATATTATATATTCCGTTTTTATCTAAGTTTTCTTCTAAATGGTCTTTTATTTTTTTGGTCATTTTTGGGGTTAATTTATAACATTTAATAATACTTGGAGTTCCGATTTTATCACTATAAAATACTTCACCAGTAAGAATATTTTTTGCGTATGGATGTTTTATCCCCTTTCCCTCTGTTGGTTTAGATTTCATAGTTTTATTATCAACTTAATCAATAAAACAATAATCAAAAATGGTACTCCAAACACCAAGATAATAGGCAAACCAACGGAAAAGAATATTGCTGTCACCATTAAGATTGATAATAATATTGACTCAATTACTTCCTTTATTATTTTCATAATCTTACTTCTCCTTAACTTTTAAATCAGTAACAGGTGATAATAACTTTTGTCTCATTTCCTTTCTAAACAAGTTTCTATACCCCGCTGGCTTTCTTGTAATAGTTTTGTTGTTTACAACCACCGCCCAGGCCTCATCACTACCAATCACTTCTTGGTTAACCCACTGTTCAATCTTGTGAACCATTCTTTCAAACCTGTTTATTCCTTCATCATCAACAAAACTGTTCACTGTGTTTATATGGCTCAAACAAATATTGTATATTTTTGACTTTGTATTATCTAGTTTCATCTTACTTCTCCTTTTCGGCCTGAAGCCAATCAATAATAGAGTTTATTTTTAGCATCAATTCCCACGTGTTGGTGTTTGTGTTTGGTTCTCTGGCAAAATTAGAACGGTCTATTTTTTCTGGTAAAGAATGAATTGGTTTCTTTGACTTTTTCCCAACTTCACAATGACAATACCTACTCTGGCATCCCGTGCAAGTAACTCCATATCCCAAATCTACAACCTGTTCTTTCTTTGGGGTTGGTTTTAGGGAATAACAATTACATTCACCTTTATCGCATCCACACTGATAATGGCAATTACATTTTTCTTCCATCCCTTTTTCTACTCCACACTTACTGCATTCATAACCAGTACCTATTGGTGTGGTGTAAGATGTCACCCAATCATGTTTACATCCTTTCTTTGGTTCAACAGTAGATAGTAAAGCCTCTCTCAAATCTTTAGTCACATCACCAAGACCCAAACTCTTTTTGAGTAGCAGTGCTGGATTATCAGCAATTTTTAGCCACTGTTTCCGGCTGTACTTATACTTTTTCATAATTTTCCTACCAACCAAACAAATAATATTAAAATAGATAACCAAATAAGCATTTTAGAGTGGAAGGTCATAGATTTTCGTTAAAACTAAATTTAACCCCTTTTCTTATTTTGAAACTTAACTTTGTTTCGTCTAATTCCTTTTGAATAGCATTAAATATTTTATCTATTTCCCTTAGTTTAAACTCATACATTAAACGATTATTACAATGTCCAAGAACCTTAATTGACTTCAATACCTTATTCGTTCTACTTACCGCAAGTGACGTAAATCTTTCTCGTTTAGTGTTGAATTTTTGTTTCATATTTTCTTTAACACAATAAGGTTTTTAAGGGTGGTTATTTTTGTTCCCCCATTGTAAGCCAACCAATAGCCCCAATGATTACGAGAACCTCCTGAACATCAAAAGTATTTCTTTGAAAAGCCCATAGAAATAAGCCAATAGCTACTAATTTATAAATAAATTTCATTCTTTATCTCCTCTTAATTGTTCTAACTTAGCCTGAGTTACTAAATTTTCTAATTCAAGTCTTAGGATTTTTTCGTCCAAAGGGGTGAATTTGTACCCGTTGTTTATATTACTAATTTGTTCTTTAACAATCTCCTCTATTCTTTCATTTGTATATTTCATTCTTTATCTCCTAATTAATAACATACTAATTAACTTACCATCCTCTGGCCTGCTACTTAACCCCAGAGATTCACTTACCCCAAAGGTTTTAATCTTAAAGTGTCCAGCACTGGTTGGTTTCATTCCCTCTATTGAAACGTCACAGTGAGTTACTTCGTCTGAAAACAAGACAGGGTATTTATTATTAAAGATTATATATTTCATACCTTACTCAAATCCTTAACTGTACCACTCCATAAAATCTCTGCCTTTGGCCCACCGTGTAATCTCCAAATCTTGTTATAAGAATCACAAGATGCAACTAATCCCATTTTCCATAATTTAACTGCTGAACGGAATGGATTACCTTTAATTTTATTAAATGGTGCTTTTCTTTTGTCTACATATTTCCAGGTTTTAATTTTCGGGAAGGAATAAGAGATATAAGTCCCCACCGAATCCCTCACCGAATCCCACACCGAATCCCTCACCGAATCCCTCACCGAATCCCACACCGAATCCCTCACCGAATCCCTCACCGAATCCCACACCGAAGTCCCCACCGAAGTCCACACCGAATCCCCCACCGTATCCCTCACCGAATCCCCCACCGAATCCCCCACCGAAGTCCCCACCGAAGCCCTCACCGAATCCCTCACCGAATCCCCCACCGAATCCCCCACCGAAGTCCACACCGAAGTCCCCACCGTATCCCTCACCGAATCCCCCACCGAATCCCCCACCGAAGTCCACACCGAAGTCCCCACCGAATCCCTCACCGAATCCCACACCGAAGTCCATTCTTTGAGTAATCTTAAATGTCTACGGGTTATTTTTTTAGGAGGAGTTAGTTTAAAAGGGTGAACAGGATTATTTAGTTCCTTTAAATTTATTTGTCCATATATTTTTTCTTTCCACTTATCTAAAGCCACAAAACATGGTTTTTCAAAAGTCTTATCCCACCAGGTAGGTTTAACTTCTTCGTCTACTTTAAGTACCCATTTATCGGGTTTTAGGTAGTCTTTATTGGCGGGTACAATCTCAACTCTGGCAAAAGTGTTTTTAGGCGGGAGTTTGTCATCTTTGAGTTCTTTATCTTTCTTTTGAAATAGACTTTGTAACTCATCGTGAGAATCTAACCCTGCTTTCCAATAGACTTTTTTAGATTTAGTAATAAGAAGTGAGAAGGCTTGACACATAATATTTTTATTTAAAAAATAACATTAATAAAATTGTAAAACATACTGATACTACTACCGCAAAGACAGTGAATCCGGGTTCCTGGGTAAGTTGGTTAAATAGTTTTTTCATACTTTTACTCCACTACTGGCTAACTGATTGGTCACAGTAATAATTAAATAAATATCATCGTGTGAGAATTTATCGGTCTTCTCTGTGTAAGTAAAGATAATAGTTCCGTTTCGGCTGTACTTTGTAGATTTTTGTTCGGAATATTTTTCTTCTTTATGCTTCACAATATCTTTGTATTTAGAGATTCCGGTATCTTCTACAGAGTTTTTAAAACTATCTATAGCTTGGGATTCAGATTTAAACCTACATTCCCCAAACCTTTCTTTGGCATGGTAGGTAAATACTATTTTTTTATCAATCATATTTATTAAACTTATAAACTTTATAAATTTTATAACTTATAAAGCTAAGGAGAAGCCAGTAGCACCCATTGAGATGATACTGATTCCTCTCCCCAACCTTTAAGTTGGAGACCTGCTTTGAGTTAATCGGTAGTAATTAGATTTATTAAAGATTTAATACTCTTAATAAAGTCTTTTTGGTTCTCTTCGTCAAGCATATCTTTGAACCAATAAAGGTGGTCTATTGTGGCTAAAATCTTTTCGCTATTAGTTGTCATCTTCGTCTACTGCACTTTTAAACGTAGGGTCTTGTCTTCCACCCTCTTCGGTATCTTCATCCTGTAAGTCACCAATCTCTTCTCCGTCACCAGTAGCTTCATCTATGGCATTGATTACTTCTTCTTCATCATCCGGTAAAGAATCAACTACTTCTAAGAAAATTCTGTAAAGTTCTTTAGGATTGGTAGACTTAGGGACATTGGCACAGACTATTTTCACTATAGTTTTGAGTTTCATATCATTTTTTAACAACTAAACCACATTTTTCACAGAAAATAGTGGTACCTGTAATTTCCCCCCAACTGTTACGATTAAACCCAACTAATACAAATTTGTGTTTACATGGGGCTTTTGTTAATTTAGTTTTCATTCTGCCTCCATTAATCTTTGATACTCTTCATTAAAGAGTTGTTGTCTGGCTTCTTCAGGAATAGTGTCATTTAACTTCATAGCCTCATCGACTGTCTCAATCGCTTGGTCGGCTAGCATATCGTTTGTTTGATTAGACATATTTATTTAATTTATAATTAATATATTCTACCATAGTAATACATCTAATACAAGGTATCAGTTAGACTTATGTAAATGATATTAATTTTTCTCTAGAGACGGGATGTTTTAATCTTCTTACAGCACGGTTTCGAATCTGTCGTATCCTTTCACGGGTTACGTTATACATTCTGGCAACTTCCCCGAGGGTTTTTTTCTGATGCCCATTTAATCCGAATGTGTTTTCTATCACACTCCTTTCTTTTTCAGTTAAATTCTTAAGAACATTGTTTATGGTACTTTCTAAAAATTCTTGGTCAATTTCTTGTTCCATATTCTCTTCCATATAACCAGTGCCGATTGATAATTTCTCTACCATCGCTGGTAATATGTTTTCAGTAATAATGGACTCAGTAGTATAAGAAGACCTAGATAGTTTAAATTCTTTTAGCCATTCAGGAAAAATGGTCTGGATATCAACTTGAAAATAATCTGACAACCTTTTGGCATTTACTTCTGTCGGCCATTTTTTAAAAGTTTCATAGCTACTGATAGTTCCTACACCAATATTTAAAATGTCGGCCAAACCTTCCTGTGATAATCCTTTCTTAATCCTTCTTTTCCTAAGTTCAGAGTTAAATATGGAATGTTTTACGCCTATTCTAAATTTTATTTTCTTCATACGCTTATTCTATCATAGATATATAACTAAGACAAGGTATCAAGTAGTCATTATCACCGGGACTAAAGCATCTTGAGGAATCACCGCTACTCTCACTCCTTGGGCCACCGTTTTTTTAGAGTTGTATTTCATTGAAAGTTCTAAAACCTCAAAAGGACTGATAGAGTAAAGCGTAGGGTCTCTACCAATGTAAAGGTAAATGTCACACTTGTTCTTTAAGGCTTCTCCTATGACTTCGTTGCTGATTCCTATTCCGGCTACACCTTTCTCCCAGCCATACTTCCATGCACTCCAATAAGGTTCTTTAATGTTGAGGATTCTCATTTAAATTTATCTTTAATCTCTTTAATCTTTTCTATATTTTTCAGTCTTTGTTCTTCTGAAATAGTTACCAACTCTACGATGCTTGCTGACTTAGTTGGTTGCTTTATTGGAACAATGTACTTAAAAAATTTAGTGAGAGTCATTTGTCCCACTTGAACAGTATCGCTTCCAGAATAAATGGCTTTTAAAAAAGCATTACGCTCCGTGTCGGTGAGATAAAACTTATCCTTGCCCCCATAACTTAATTCCCACTTTCGTGTTGGGGTTGAGGCCAGGTAGTTAACTGGTTTAGATATCGGCAATAACGAATTTTCCATTCGTACCTCCTTGTTTAATTTTTAATGCGTCCTTTTTGACCCAGTTACAAAGGGCAGAGTAATGGTTCTTGTAAGGGTCCTTGCCTTTAGCGGAAATCCAGTTCACCATATCGTCAAGTCGAGACCTGACAAAGGAATTAGGTGTTTGGTATTTTTCAGCTATTAAGGCTATCTCTTTTTCGGTGATGCTCTCAATGGTAGTGTATCTCTCCTTCTTATCATTCTTATCATTCTTGTTTGTTGTTAGTTGCTTGTTAGTTGCTTGTTGCTCGTTTGTTAGTTTGCTTGTTACTTCCTGATATAGATTATAGTTATTTACGGTAATTAACGTATATTTATTGTTACTCTTGCTTGTTAGTTCGCCTGTTGATTTTAGCTTAGTGATTGATGTTCTCACAGATTGTACCGTAATTCCCGTCTCTTCTGATAATGTCTGGTATGAGCAAGCCCTAGACCCCGATAAAATTGTTATTCCCATCCACTTATTATCTTTATGGTTTACCGTCAAAAGTAGATGAATAAACAACGCCCTAGTGTTCAGGTCACCATACCATTCCCATTCAAGTATTTTTCTATGTAGTTTTATCCACCCGTCCATTCACCACCTCCATTCCACTAAAAAGCCCGCAGGAGAAGTTATGAGACCACGACCCACGGGCTTGTTACTGGAATTGAGATTTCTAACTTCATTATCTGGTCTCATATATTATAATTTTATTCCTTTTAAAAACTATGTCAATGTATCAAGTAGTTGTATAATAGCCTATGAAGTACACTGATTACATCCTGTATTCTCTTTGTGTAGTTGCCCTCTTAGTTTCTGTTTATGTAAATGTAAAATGAAACGTATACGAAAGAAAAGTCTACGACCTTTACCCAAACTTAAAAGACTAGCCGAATCTGCATTTCACAAATGGGTGGTAAAACGAGATAAGGGTAAATGTTTTACTTGCCCTCAACCGGGCAATCAAGCCGGACACTACAGACACGGCAAGCTAGACTTCGATGAAGACAACCTGCATTGTCAATGTCCTCGGTGCAATAAATGGCTTCATGGTAACTTAGGAACCTACACCTTAAACCTTATCAGTCTCCACAGTAAGGAATGGGTAGAGCAATTGGTACAACGGTCCAACACTCAGTCCAACAAATTCTCCAGGGATGAATTAGAAAACCTCATCAAAAAGTATTCTTAAAAACCGAAAGTGAAAAAAAATCGGGGAAAAAGTCTTGGGATCGCCCTCGCCCACGGGGAGTTTTAGGTTTCCAGAATTTTCCTTATATATTGGGAAATGGAATTTACTCCCTGTCTATCCTTCGTACTCGAAGTCAATAGTTATTATAACATAGCTTTAGGGTGGTGGTGTATGTATCCCCCATTGATTAAAATCATTTGTAGGGCATCTGGTGAAGTCTGGCATAGGTATTTTAATCGTCTAATTTCCACAATATGATAGCTAGTATTAATATAAATATAATCATTTGTATATAAACCAAAAAAAACCCTTTAAAGGGCGTTACGCACCTCTAAAGGGTTTTAATTTAGATTATATCCGGCTAGTTTTCTTGATTGATTTTAACTGTTATGTATAACTTACCGTTTGTGTATCGATAATATTTCTGAAGGTTGGAGGATCTACCACACAAACTAGCAAACTGTAACTTATAACCGTTGGATTCTAACCAGGTTATAAAGTCGTATTGTGTCATATAAGATTATTAAGCTTATAAACGGATAACATTTTTTTGTTGAAGGCTTCACGGACTTTTTTAGTTAACCGTTCTGGGTAGTCGTAAGCTACACGGGGTATTTCTATATTATCGTATACAATGGGATAGTCAGTTAAGCCACTACTGGCAGCTTCAACCATAAAACCCCACCCCTTAGGACTATACGAGTCTATAATATATAAGACGTTTTTACCTATTTTCTTGATTATTATTGGAGTCATAGTTTTTATCTAACGGATAAACTAGTAAAAAATTGATAAGCCAATAACTCATCTTTGAAACTGATAGTTTTGTCTAATTTGTGAAAACCTTTAGTGGTAAGCCGGATTGATAGACCGTCACTGCTCATTCTGGCGAGAATAGGACTTATAGCGTGCCCGCACCATATACCACCACTTTGATAAGATTTTTTTGTCATAGTTTTATTTTAAATTGATAATAGTTTTGTCCTGGGTATAAAGTAACTCGGTAAAGTTATCGGTTATAACCAAATATTCGATATAATCCCTTGATTCATAGGCAATGATTCTAACTTCCATTTAGTTTTGTGAATTTATAACTACTTCTAACAGGTCGTCTGGTATATCTCTTCCGGTTATCATGTACCCTTGCTCTATCTCCCACCTGGCTACCGTTGCCAGTTCCTCGATAGAGGTTGATATGTCGGCTTTACTAAGAGGACTCATATTTTCTATTTTCATTTGTTCCTTTGTTAATTATTAATTATAATAATAGTATATTACTAGTATTAGTATGTAAATACTATCACAATAGGATAATCTATGTCAAGTTGCCATGAGTTATAATAGATTATGATAAAAAAACAACCTGACAACCCTCATGCTCTAAGTCAAAAACAACGCATGGTGGTGGCTGATGTAGTAGCAGGTATCAAAGCCGGTGAAGGTTTAGACGTAACCAGAAGCGTTTTAAAATTCCATAAGACCAAAAACCCCTCGCAGATCGCATCTCGGCACATGAGTAATGTAAACTTCAGAGAAGCGTTAATAGAAGATCTTTACAGGGGTAAGGTCATTGGCAAGAATAGCAAGGTTAATAAGGTCTTAATGGAGGGTTTAGAAGCGGTATCTTATACCAAAGATGGAGATATAGCCGGCGAGGACTTTAAAGCTAGGCTTGCATACGTGCAGGAGATAAATAAGATAACAGGAGTTTACGCCCCTGAGCGGTCTGATAAAAGGACATTGAATGTAAACATGAATATCCCCCCTGAAGAGTTAGAACAGCGTATACAGGAGTTAAGAAACCAAGTAATGTAGCACACTTGACTATTAAAGGTATAGTACAGCCTATGTATACGGTGTTTAGGTTGGCAGTTATATGTCTAAGCTAGTAAGTAATTGTATATGGGATTGAGTATTGGGTAGCATGGTGGGTTGTAACATATAATAAACTCATTCTTTCACTTCGCAGAATATACAATCTGCGAACTAACACAATCAAGAATTAAAGCTAAATGATACAGTATGAAGTATAGGGGGGGTGGGTATGCGATGGGATTTTGTAACTTATTTTTAGGTAATACCATCCTCTTAAACTCTTAAAAAAATTTATATAAAAAAAGAATGTTACTGAATCCCATCGCATAC
>Ga0265297_10001869_pt1 | contig 46043 bp, 87 predicted proteins | sample Munlanlwell13791_FD_192502 | JGI IMG/M metagenome (GOLD analysis project Ga0265297, IMG submission 192502) | Leachate microbial communities from a municipal landfill in Southern Ontario, Canada - Leachate well 137-91 | ecosystem: Engineered > Solid waste > Landfill > Unclassified | place...
CGCGAATACCTTTCATATTACGGCAGGCTTGCCGCCTGCTGATGTGAGCGGGGGCGACGTTACCTTCGCTGCATCCTGCGGCTCTACGCTCTCTTCTTCGGACATTCAAGCGTCCATCGCCAGAAGTCTAGCAGCTTCGGCAGCAGCAAGCCTCACGAGCAGCGACATAGCCGTTACTACAGCGGCAAGCTACCTGCTATCGGCGGCATGTCATGCCTCGGTATCTTCTTCGGATATCCTCGCTTCTATCCTGCGGGATATGGCCGCAGACGCCTCGGCAAGCACAACGTCATCGAACATTCTTGCAGCCGTTGCCCGAATCCTCATTGCCTCGGCAAACGGTTCGCTGACTGGTAGCGACATTGCTGTATCTATCGCAGCACAGAAGATATTCGAAGCAGCCTGTAATGCCAGCCTGCAAAGCTCTGACGTTCTTGCTTCGATACTGAGACAGGTGCAAGCACGGTGTGACGGCAGTCTGACCAGCCAAGACACTAAACTCGCTATCCTTTGGCAACTGGTCGCCTCTTGTTCTGGCAGTTTGACCGCTTCAGACATTACCGTATCGACGGTAGCACAGAAGCTTTTTGAAGCAGCCTGTGCAGCAAGTCTGACCTCTTCTGATTCAGCTCTTAACATCGCCCGTACATTGTCTTGCAACTGCAACGGCGTAGTGAGTTCGTCGGATGCAATGTTGACGATAGCGGGGCTGATTACATTTCTTGCCGAGTGTACTGCTTCTCTCTCTGGCTCCGATGTAACGGCAAGCATTGCGCGTGTCTTGAGTGCTAAATCTCTGGCCTCGGTGTCTTCTGCGGACATTGCAGTAACGAATCTCGTCGCTCTTGCGGCTACCTGCGATTCAACGGTAAGCGCCGCTGATGTAGCGCTCAACCTGCAAATGTACTTGCACGCAGTATGCGACGGGACTTTGAGTGCAGACGATGCCAGCATCTCGGTTGCGGCGCTGTTGTCGGCGGCTTGTGGAGCAACAATTTCGAGTAGCGACATTCGGGTGTTGTTCACTGACGAGTTTATGCTTCCTGAAGTTTTTGCAGCAATCAGCAAGATCACCAAAGCATACGAAGCAGAAAGCCTAGTCACCAAAACCTTGAATGCCAGAAGCCGAATTGAAATACGGAGGCTGAACTAATGGGCAAAGTATATGTAGGGCAAGTCTTGGAGATTACTCTAGACACAGAAGCAGACCTTGGCACAGCAACAGACCCTATCATTCGTGCGTTTCCCCCTACTGGTGCAAGTAGGGAATGGGCTGCTACTATTTCTGGTACGACGTTGAAGTATACGACAGTCAAAGACACGGACTTGAACCTTCGTGGAGAATGGCGGTTTCAGGCAGAACCAAACATCGACGGCGCAGAAGCACCCGGTGAGACGGTCTGGTTGACCGTGTATTCGCTTGGAAACTGAGGAGGCGTATGTGAGCAACCCCTGTGAACAGAAAGAGGCTATACACGAGATTTGGGACACTGTAGACGTTCTCAAGTCTACTACCGTCAAGATGGAGTCTTCTATTTCTACGATGGTACGAGAGTTTACTTCCCTGTCTTCTGATATAAGGACGGTTCTCTTGGATAACAGAGAAACGACTACACGGCTTGAGCAGACCAACAAAGCAGTCGATACAGCCTTTACTCTTCTCAGAGAAGAAATCAAAGACAGAGAGAAGAACCTTCAGCGAATGGAAGACTCTCTTCACAAGTGTCGTATTGAAGAGATTGACCCTCTCTGGACTTGGCGCGATCAGATGGACGGCAAGATTTCGATGCTGAAGGCTATACCAATTTTTTGCACGATCATTACTACGGTCATTGGACTATTTGTTTTCTTCGACAGGAACTGACATGAAATACATGGAAAGACCGAATGCCATAGTAGTCCACCATTCACTAACAAAAGACACTTCCTCTTACAGCTGGGACGCAATCAAAAAGTATCACAAAGAAACAATGAAATGGGACGACATTGGCTACCACTATGGAGTAGAAGAGGTAGAAGGTGTCGTCCGTTTTTGTGTAGGTAGACCAGACCGCTACCAAGGCGCACACACCAAAGAGAACAACAACAGTATTGGAGTTTGTGTTGTAGGGAACTTCGACGAAGAACGTCTTGGAAAAGAGAAGCAGGAAGTGGTCGTAGGCGTCCTCACGTGGCTTCTGAGGCGCTTTAAGCACCTGACCCATACCGACATATACCCTCACAGTTTCTACGCGCCATACAAGTCGTGTCCAGGGAGCCTGTTTCCTTTCGACGAAGTAATTGCGGCAGTAAAGGAGAAGATCGACAATGATCGAAAAGCTTTTTAAGTGGCTGTTTGGCGAGTCTTTGGCTTCTAGTATTACTGGCATTGGAGCAGGTGCAGTTGTTGGAGCGTTGGGTGTTGTTGCACAGGGAGACGTTTCGACTGAAGCTATCATCATCGGTGCGGCTTCTGGAACTTTGGCTGCTGTGGCTGGAGCAGGCGGTCGAGGAACAGGAGAAAAGAAGTGACGACTGCTGTATTGTTTGCTCCTGAGTCTTACGTCCTGAGCAATCCCATGGTAAGAGAAGTCGTCAATGGTTGTGGTCCTGACGGATGGAAGGGATGCTTGGTTCCTGAAACAATTTGTGGATTGTCTATTTCGGAAGCCTGCAATATCCACGACTGGATGTATCACTGTGGAGAAACCATTGCAGACAAAGAAGAGGCAGACAGAGTGTTCTTAAACAACTGTCTGAGATTGATCGAAGCAAGAGGCGGGATTTTGAAACGGTTTAGAATGAACAGGGCCTATGCTTACTATCTTGCTGTAAAGCAGTTTGGTGGCCCGTTCTTTTGGGAAGAAAAGAATCCTATTGCAAACGGATTCTTCGTAGCAGTATAGTCTTTCTGACACAACTTCTTGCCCCGGCAGTTCCTCCCTCCTTACTGACCGGGGAATTTTTAAAAGTACAGGGGAGTCTTTTTAGGGACTCCCCTGTTTCTATTTCTATTATCTCTTTGAGTATCTGTCTGCGATGACAAACAATCCAAAGACCACAAGTGCAAGCAGAGACGTAATCCAATAGGGTGAGAATACCAACCACCAAGACCAGTCTATTACACCACCAAGTTTTAGCCATAAGAACAGCAGGAACAAACCTGCAACCAGTCCGATACCTCTCAACCTAGAGTCCTTTCTGTTGCGCCCATCTTGCGATGAGAATTCCATCTGCATCTTCGTCGTACCTGTCTTTGAACTGAGGAAAGAGTCTACAGCCTACGTCGTAGCTTGCTTTCTTGAGTTCTGCCCTTCCCTTGGTTCCTTGAGGTAACATGTCCTTCTGCCATTCTTTCGAGTCTACAAACATGTAGGGCATCTGTAGTATCTCTAGCACGATCAGGGTAGCTTCCATAGCCCTGACTGCGCTAAGAGTAGCGTTGAACATGGTTGGGTTTACCATCGGTCTTTCTAGAACAACTAAGCAGCTTTCAACGTTCGGAAGAAGTTCTTGAAGAGCTAGTCCGTCGATTCGTGTAACGATCTTTTTCTTTTTAGTGTAGTCCTGTGATCTGAATGTTGGAGTTTTGAAAAAATGGGATATGTCGCCCATGACTATCCCGACACTACCCGTTGAACCGTTATCCACCCCGATGTATGTTTTCAATTCGTCTCCAGTATTCCCTCGTAGATTCCAAGCAGTTCATCTTTGGCTTTTCTTACTTCTCGAATCAGTTCAGTAAACGAATCGTAGTCTTTCCCTTTGAGCTTCTTTTCAAGCAGCCCGTTGAACAAGCCACCGATTGTTGGATAGTAGCATTCCGCATCAAAGACTTCCCCTTTCTTTGTTTGTTTCATGGTTCCAAGGCACCACTGGTTTCCGTCAGCCTTGATGTGCATCTCCCTAGTGCCTACTATTACTTTAATCATAAAGTCTCCCTTACAGCCTCTCACGGCTTCTCAGATGGTGTTTTCGTTCTTCATTCTTTCTACGCAGGCAATGATTTCAGACAAGGTTTTGTTTGCTTCTGCTATTTCCTGTTTCAGAATCTTGTTTTCTTGCAGAAGCTCTTCGTATGTCATTTGTCTTTCATTCATTCTTTCTCTCCGCTGGTAAGTGCTTGATGAAGGAAGGTCGCGAACAGATCGACTAGCTTTTCGTTGTTCATCAGTTCGTATTCAGACATGGAGTAGAATATCCAATGTACCAGTTCGTGCAGATAGGCTTGCTCTACAAACTGTGTAGGCGCCGCATCTTTGTCCAGTAGGATTTCTTGGGTTGTGTAGGACGACTGCCCTATCTGATTCTTTTCTCTTGCCATGTTTTGTACGTGTACAATGTCGATGTCAAATCCGCCGAGTTGAATCTTGTCTGGAATGAACATTTGTTCTCCTAGAAAATAGTGTCTATTGCAGTATCGGCGGTGTCTGTTCCAGAAAGTTTTTTGTTTTGTTGGCAGACGTTAGAAACTGGACAATGTTTCAAGCATCTGGTTCTTCCTGTCATTCTCTTTTCTACGGTGTAGTCTTCTTTGTTCTTCAGGCCATTAAGGTGTACTGTCGCTTCTTCCTTGCTGTCGAACACTTTGGTTGCTCTGCTTGCTCCTGTTTTGATTACTGCGTAGTCTTTTACGTCTTGCCACATATCTCTCTCGCTGCATGGCAGGGTCGTAGAGAGGTCTTCGTCGCTTAGGCTATACCCAAGTATCAGTTGCTTGACTTTGTGGCTTATATGCTCTTTCTGTTCGTCTAGCGACCATAGACGCAATGGTATCTTGACGATAGGGCATTCAGGGTAGTTCTTTTTGCTCTTGTCGTATTCTTTCCAGTCGAAAATCATTGCAATAACCATTAAACTATTTACCGGAATGTTATTCATTCGGCATAAGTATGCGTAAATATTCAGCTGTTCCTCCCAATCGGTATAGTCTCCTTTCATGATCTTGTATGCCTTGGTACTCTTGTAGTCTCTTACTTGCCCGTCTGCATAGCAGTCGAGTTTTCCGCTCAAAATCTTTCCTTCGATTGTGGTGTAGAGCCGTTCTTCTACGAAGGAGTTGACGGTTTCTTTCCATGCCTCTTCCAGTACCGTATGGGCAATGGAACCGAGAAAGGCCCAAAAGTAGTCTGTGACATCCCGAACTATCAAGTTGTCTTTGTGCCTGTGCTTAAGGACGGTCTGCTGAACAGGAGCAACTAAGGTGCTGGCAGAGAAGTCGAACTCTTCGTCTTCTTCTGCTGTGTACCTGTCTTTCATAATTGCGCGACACACTTCATCAGGCAAATTGTATTTGTTTGTGACCGGATAGTTTTTCATTCTTTCCCTCGTTCGAGCATGATGATCTGAGCAGCAATGTAGTTGATCGCTCCTAGAAGCTCCCGTACTGCTGCTTCTCTCGGTAGACGCATAGACTCTTGCATTTTCTTACCTGCTTGCCCTAGCGGGAAACCAGAACCGTACAGTTCTGTAAGCTTCATGATCGGCTGTTCTGAGAATGGTTGTCCTGTTGAATGACGTTCGTTTCCTTTCCCGTAGGCTGCTTGATGATATGCCCTTTTCAGAACATGCCCCAGAATTTCATAACCTTCTGCATTGTATTCAGTTGTTCCCATCACCAGCTTTTTGTAGGTCGAGTCTACCGACATTTTACAAAGCCCTCCCCTCTTAGCTTTTTGCTTTTCTTCGGAAGTTTGACTTCGACCATCTTGTTCCTAAGTCCTTTCTTTGCAGCCAAGGTGTCCATCTTCCAATGGTAGAGCTTGTTCCAGGCCGCTCCCCATTCTTCGTGGCTGATGAAGTCTTTTCTGTCTACAGAAGCGTCTGCATATTGTTCTGCTTCGGCAATGAGACTGTTGATGCTGTTTTCGTAGAGGTGGTTCTTCAGGTGCGAGAAGTCTTTCTTTTTGTTAGCCAATGGTCATGTCCTCCACGACGTTTATGATTGGGTTTCCACATTCAGGACATATAGCACTATAGTACCGCTGTTTAGTCTCCAGACTAATCCGAATATCTACTGCGCTTGCATCTATCCACAGCCAAGCATGTTCACAACTACACTTAATTTTGTATTTGGAAATCATTTTTATAATTCCTTCAAAAAACTAAACCCTAACTATTTCCCGATACCAAACAGAAGGTTAACCATTTGGGTTTCGTCAGCAATCACTTCTTCGTTTTCCCCGTTTGGACTTTCTGCAATCTTCTCGTCGAGAAATTTAATAGCCGCGCTATTTTCTCCGAAATAGATAGCTGTTAGCTTTCGATAGTTCCCTAACGTAGAATCCAGCCCAATGCTAATCTTTTTCATGCTCAATCCTCCTTGTTTGCTGGTGGTGTCCAGCCGAGGTTCTTAAGTGCCTGTACTATTTGGGCATCTTGGGTGTCGATGATTTTCCTTGTAATAGCCTCATAGACTTCTGTTGTGAGGTCGTTTAGTTGTTGGAGTTCTTGGGTGATCTTACTATCTTCGATCTTCGTTAGGACACGGTACTTTACGTTTCCTATTCCAGCCATTTAGTTCTCCTTCCTACATGGGTTTTATTTGAGGCTGATCCCCATTGCACTAGCAACTTCTTCAACGCTGCTTTCCCTGCTGTTGATTATTTTAAGAAGCCGTTGTTCTTCTGATTTCTCAACAAGACGCTTTATCCTGGCCGCTTCCCGGCCTTTGCGCTTGCTTCCTTGGAATTGCTTATTCACTTTTAGTGGCATGGCTCTTTCTCCTTGCAGTTCTTGCAGTCTGGTCCGCTTCCTTCAAACAGGATAGGGGCCTTGTCGATGCAGATGGTGTGGATGGCCTCTGCAAGTTCGCGTATTTCCCACTGCGCCTGTTTGCACAGGCGTTGCGTGAAGAAGTGTCGTAGCTCTCTCGCGTTCATGGTCATAACGAGCTTGGTTGTGGCTGCATTGGGTAGCACGAAGCGGGCATCTTCTGGTGGAACTCCGGCATGCAGAAGCTCGTCGTAAAAGGCAAACGCCTGAAGCTCCAGTTGCTCCCGGTATACCCCCTCGTACCCTTTATCCTTAATGCTCTGTGGCGCTACGTAGGCGCAGTTGTCAAAGGTGATATACCGCTGGCTCTGCTGGCTGAAAGAGGCAATCCGGTAGCGCACAAGCTGGTGACTACACGCACGGCTGATTCCTTCGATGCCGAAGGTAAAGCTGGCGTGTTCGAGGATTGACTCATGCCCGTAACCAATGACGCGCTGAACCAGCGGCCCACACTTGTCAGGATGCAGGTCAGCTTCGGTAGGGAAATCAGCGTGGGTGCATATCCAAGCTGCTGTGGCTACGAGCTTGGTTGCGTTCGGTGTTGATGCTAGTAGGGTTGGTTTCATTTACTTTTTCTCCTGTTGTAAGATACCGCTTGGCAGCTCAATCCAATATTCTACTTTCTCTCCTGGATTGAATCGATCAGTTCTCTGCCAGGTGTCTCCATCTGGGCCGTGATAATGGGCTAGTACAAACACATCGCCATGATTAGTCATCACCACCACATCCCTAGACCAACCAAAGTCTGTATTCTTTGGTGGTGTCTTTGCAGACTTCCACATGATTAGATTCCCTTTCTAAAGATTAAGACGTCTGTACTCTCCAGCCATTTTTCCTCCGATGTAGTTCTGCATTGCGCTCAAACGTTATATTACCTTGATGCCGTCAGTGAAATGCCCATGACTTATCCGGCCATCGTGGTCAAAAACAACATCAACACAGTCCGGGTACTTTGCGGTCTCTCGGCCATACTCTCTTTCCATGTACTCGGAAATAAACCCGTACCGCCGCACAACAGTAGCAGGCATAAACGCACCTTCGTTTTTGTAGTAGCCTTCTCTGCCGTTTGCCCACGGGTCATAAACTATTGCGCGTGTTCCCGGCAATATAATCAAAGTTTCAAGCGGACGGTTGACACAGTTGTTTTCCATAGGGCGGCCTCCTCCGCCGCTTAAACTAAACGTTCGCTGTAAACACAGTCTCCGGGTGTTTGCGGATGAACCGCCACGCCTTTTGCCGCGCCCGCGTTTTGCGTAAACGAGCTGCTTCGCGGCTCAACCGCTTTATCGCCGCATCGGACGGACCCGGACCGCCAGTGCGCGACATCTCCCCGATGTAGTCCAGCACCTCGTCAATTGCGTCAACCAGCGAACAAGTCATTGGAGTTTACCTCCGCTTCGCTCCGGAAACTCAATTCCGGCGTTAGCCGCAGTCATGGATACCATGTCTGTTTTACCAGCTTTTCAATCTCGGCCATCTGCCGCCAGATGTTGCCAAGTTCCGAGCCAGTGAAAATCAGCCGGTATGTCTCCATCCCAACAGCCTGACCTCCAACACGCGCATCCTGTATTTTCTTTCGCGCAAACAAAACCGCCATATCTGCGCTTAATTGCCGGTAAGCGGCTAACAAGTCGTTCAACTCGGACTTGCTATCCTCGGCGGTTTCTGGGTAGCAATCTTCTGGTACCCAGCCTTCTGATCTCAAATCACGTTCCATGGTTTCCTCCGCAAGCCCGTTAACTCAAGCGTTAGCCTACTCAATCCATACCTCCTCCACATCGGAGTCGGAGCATTCGGAGAAAACATCTACCTCGTCGTCCTCTCCCTTGGTGGTATCGTACCATTCCGATTGTACGGCCCACGAGCCCCGGATAACCGAGACGGCAGCCGACACCGCCGCTTCCTTACATCGGTCACATGGCTCAACATTCTCGCCGCTTTCCGATTCCTTCTCTGCGCATTCGTCGCAGTGTGGCAAGGTGACTTGTAATGTCGTGTCAAAACGAACCATAACCCTATTGCCCATTATCACACCTCCAATATTCAAGATCGTTATCGCGCAAGAAGGCATTCAGCGCATTTGACAACACAGCAATAACGGTTTCGTCGTCTCTAATCGGTTTTAATTCGTTCATATCGGCAATCATGTGGATCACTTCGTGCAACAAGACTCCACCCTCAACATCTTTTTCCATCCCCGGCCTGATAGTAATCCTGTTCGTTATTTGGCAACTTCGGCCCATCCCTCCAGACGCCCAATCATCGGGCGATCTGAAATCAACATTGACATCAATTCCGCATATCCTCATTGTCATCATTGGCACTTTTTTATTGTTCATGTTATCTCCAAATTGAAAATATCGGCTAACAAGTCGTTTCACTCTGACGGCTACGCCGCCGGTGAACTTAAATCGTTATGGTGCTAATTGTTGCCTCAGTGCAGATTGCAACTGAAGTCCAAGGAATTCCGTGTACGCCGGAGGAATTGCCAGTCCAAGTTCAAACTGTGTCATCCAATCCACCCCCATTGCTTTCTTGCCCTGTTCATGACTGGACGGCCCGCGCATATCCCCGATTACTCGACAGGATTTTGTCAGTACCGTGTAAAGCTCTTTCCCTGCATGATTGCATTTCCCGTGACCCGTCAGCATCATGTTGGATTCAAACAGCCTGTGTCGTGCCACGCCCAAGCCGAACTCGGTTCCGCACAACGTCAGCGGGTCGAGCAGTGGCGCACCGGGCACATTTTCGATGATGTACGGCTTGCCAGTTTTCTGGAGTGCTTCCCGTGTTGCCGGTATCAAATCCATGTGTTCTTTCGTGCTGGTCAGCACAGTCAAAGACGAATGCGCTTGACATGGTGGGCTTGCGTGTATCACGTCGAACTTGTGGCCGTGTTCTCGGAGATATTCCAGAGCATCGGCTTGGACAAATTCAAATGGGTAGTTCGGTTGCGGCTTTATGTCCACTCCGACAACCTCAAACCCGGCCCGGTTGTACCCCATGCCAGCTCCACCCGCCCCACAATACAGATCAAGTAATTTCACTCTTCAAACCTCCTACGCATCATAACAAGCCGCCCGACACGGACGCGATGAACCCGCGCCGGTCAGCTTGATCGTTTGGCGGCTCAATAAAAATAAGGGTCGTCGTATTCTGCCCAGCATGTAGGGCACAAGGGTTGTGGGTTGCGAGGTGCTCCTTCTATTGTCCACCGATCTTTGCTCACGAATTTGCCGCAGTCGCAGCAGTTCTTCAGATAAACAATCGGGTTTTCCGCCGAACACGCCGATGAAGCGGACTTGCTACTCTCGTCAAGAAGTGGGTAGATTCTGCCTTCCGCGTCCACCAGTGCTTCTTCGTCTTTTCTCATAGTTTCCTCCGCAAGACCGTTATCTCAATCTTCTTTCCTCAGAGCACTGTTTATTGATTCAAAGAACATCCTTCGCATATCCATGTCGCTAGATGACTCCTCCTCGACTCCTTGGGAGTTTTGCATAACGGCCCGAAGCCAATCCGCTTCGTGGTAGTTTAGGTTAAGCTGCACAACTATCTCTTTCTTGAGGGTTACTTTCATAAATGCTCCTTGCGTGATATGCCGCAGGTTGTGCGGGGTAGTGATGGTTAGCAATGTAATGTCACCCACACTGCGGGATGTCCGGCGTATGCGTCTCTGTCAAATTCGTTTCGCAACTGATTGACCACTGTCTGATGATCTGATTTTTTATATTGCTTTACATGCTCGACCCAACCAGCAACTTCATGCTCCATATTGTCGCCGTGAGAAACTCCGACCTGCGCTGTTTGCGGCATTTTTTGGAGCTGCTTTATTAACTGAGCTACTGTCATACCGTAATCCTCCTGAAAATAGCTAACCAGCCGGACGAAATATGCAGCGGCGATAGGTCGATAAATGTTGTGGGTCACGCCCCGGCGCATCGTCGCCGGTTATCGCAATCCGTTATGCTTGAGAATACAGGCATTCACGCCCGTGCAATTCTTTTGCCTGGTCGTCATCCAGTCCGGCCTTCTCCTTGTAACGAGCGGCACAACGCTCCTTCCATTCGTTCGGTGTCATGTTTTCATCTCCTATTTAACCGGACTCTTCGGGTTGATAAACGACGGGCCGCCGGGCAAACAGGCTTTTTCCTGTTGTCCCCCTTATTTCCTCAATGAGTGTTTCAAGGCCGGAACATTCTTGCTCAAGTGCTTTATGTAGTGCTTTATTATTGTGCGCCCCTTGCATTTCCGAGTATAACCTCCCGAGCAACGACGCTTCCAGATACGGCAACGTCCGTCTTAGTAGTTCGCCTCGCAACAAATTTTCAACAACCTGCTTCTCTTGGTGATTTTTCATCAGGCAAGAACCGCAAATAATATTCTCGCTGTGGTTACAGGACGTTATCATACAAACCCCTCAAAATAGCATAACGGCAGCCAACCCCGAATAAGGTGCGTGTCGTGACCATCTATCAAGAACCTATCTTCACAACATACCCAATCATATTCACCGTCATCCTTTGCGTCATTTGTCGGAGCAACATTTGAGAAAAACGCATTACATACCGTCCCATCATGTAAAAACAGCAACACTATAGTTCCGTCCGTAGGTAATGTTTCTGGTTCATTTAATTTTATCTGTTGCATTTTTATAATCCCTCTCGCCTCCATCATGGCGTCGGCTAATTGGTAGGCTAATTCTGCCGTTTTCTCATACCGGCAAAGCGCATCGTGTTCATTTCCCGCTAAAAGCCCCGTAAGCGCAGCCATTGCGAACTTGTCTCTAAGGGACAACGCTGGCACCAACTCTTCAGATGTTGTCCATGTGAAACCGTAGTCGTTCATCACTCTCTCCCTCCGATTATCAAATAGCGCTTGTTGAAGCGATGGTCGCCAGGTTTAACAAACTGGTTGCCTCGGAAATCTGTGTAATCTGAGTGTTCTGGAATAAACTCTTGTTCCTCACAGGTGCCTCCTTGCTCGTAGTATGAACCATTTCCGTGATGTACTAGGCATGACACAATAGCCTCTTGGTCTTGTGTTTTTAGCCATTCTATAAACTCAGACACTTTCATTTCTTACTCCTTTTGGCTTCTCTTTTCAGTCCAGCACACTTGTAGGAGCAGGTCGTTGTGCCACCTCTGCCGTTTCTTTTCGGGATGTAGCTTCCACCACAGACAGAACATATCTTCTCGTCTTTTGGATAGGAGCTTGTTTCAAGCTCTATTTCGAAGTCGCACCCGTAGGTTCCACAAATCCACTTGTCGTAGTCCCATCCGCTTCCATACATCAGTATCATTGTTTCATTGCAGATAGGACAAAGCATTTTATTGTTCGTTTGAGTTTTGGGCTGTTGCAACTGTCACCATCCTTTCGATTGCAGACTTGATTTCAGGCCATTCGTTCTGGTCTATTTTTATTTCGCCGCTTTTTTCTGGTGAAGGGTAATCTGGAGATTGTCGGACAACGACAAAGCATCCTCCACCTTCGTCTTCCAGAGAAACTTCTGTTGCCAACTCAGAGTAGATTGCTTTTGTCTTCGGCTTGACGAGTAGTTTTGCAATTAATGTTTCAAACTCCATCTTCTGTCCTTTGAATGAAGTAGGTGCAGGTTTCTTCTTGGTAGAAGTCTGCATAGGATTGATTCATCGAACCTTTGGCTGTTGCCTGATAGCAGTTTTTTCTTTTTGCACATCGTTCTGGATTGGAGCAGAGTGTAATGTCCGGCACGAGAGTTCTCCTTCTACTGTTCCACAGTTGCCACAGATTTCTTCACACACGAGATAGCCACATACGTTGCATCTTCTGCATGTCATAGCATTCCTCCGTATTCATACAAGATTTTTCCAACGATCTTGTCGATCTGTCCCTTCAGAAGAACTGCATCTTTTACGTGGTTTCCAATTCTTATTGTCGTGTCTCCGAAGTGAAGATATATTCCACACTCAACGCAGTCTCCGTCTTCATCGAAACGGTTTATCGAAAACGTAATGTCTATCATCTTTTCTCCACAAAGAAAAAGCACGATGTATCTAAGATAGACCGTGCCTTTGATTGATGTAGTAGCTTGTTATAGCGATTGTATTCGGCGGCGTTTTTGCAATCATCTTTCTCCCCGATCAGAATGTTTCGCTGTTGCCAACCACCCAACATAAAATGCCGCAGCGAACGATAACAAACCTATCATGGGATGAATCAACCAGAAGATAGATAAACAAAGCACAGCTGGGATAAAGCAAAAAAATACTCTAGCCATTTATTTCTCCCAACTCCAGACCATAGGTTCTTCAGGTGGTGGTACTTTGGTATCTGGTTTCCTTGAGATTGTAATTGTTGTGTCTTGCTCAAGGACAATCAGGTAGTCTCGATTGTGTAGTTTTGTTCCTTTAGGCAGGTTGATTTTCATTTCATTCCCATTCTGACGAAAGTGAATCGTCCCAAGGTGGTAAGCTTTCTGAGTAAAAAACAGTTCCACTTTGCGGCCCGAACATAGAAAGCGCCGGTCCCTTTTTTGGCTTTATTTTTTCTTTCTTTTTTGTTTTAGGTATTGGTTTTCTCTTTGGCTTTTCTTCTTCGAGTTTTCGTTCTATTTGATTCAGAAGTATTTTTTGCTTTGTTGTTAAATCAATACCTCTGAGAAGAGTAAGATCAATGTTGTAAATAAACGAAGACTCCCATGCATTAAGTCTGGAAGTTTCTTTTTTGATCTTATCTACTCTGAGGATTGTTTTTTCCACGATTTCTCCTGTTTTTAGGCATAGGACTACACCCGATGTTGGGTTCCGGTCTCGACTACCGGGCTTCCGCAGTGGCTATTGCCTTCCAGAAGAATAACTCTTGTCTCAGATGCCGAATTATCAGGGACCGTATAAGACCGGCGAACGTCTCGGGGTAAAACATTTTAGGACGCCATCATGAATGCAGAAGCAAACCGCCGGGTCTCGTCCTAACTGCACCGGCTTTCCCAACTTTTCCCTGTTTATCCGTTACCCAAGGCTGGAATCCTTGGCGATCGGCCCTCGGTGTATGTTTACGTAGGGCGACGGCATCCTTGACTTTAGAACAAAAAAATCCCCAAGAGTGGTGTTCTGGCACCGAGCTGCTTGGGGAGTATCTTTTCTTTATGAGCGGCCTGATTCCCAGAATAATCAGCCCGAATGTTTTTTGAGTTTACTCGACTTTCTCCGTTGGGTCAACAGGAATATACTGTCCGTTGTAGGCGACTCCGACACATTTGATGACGTGGACTGGAGTGTTTTCTTTGATGCTGATTTCTTTGGCGTCTCGGATTGCCTCTTCCCTTGAAAGGTACTGTTTCTTGGGTCGTGCTTTGTTAAGATTCCATACAGACCAGAACTCAGCAATTTGCGGCATGTCTTTCCTCCTTTAGTTTTTTATACCTTTCGTTGCAGCTTGTCGAGCATAAAACGACAAGCCCTTTCGGAAACGATAAGTCTATGTAGCAATATCGGTCGCTTTTGTCTGTCACCATTTTATCGCAGAGGCTACACCTTCCATATTCCATTTCGTATCATTTTCCTTCTAAGCTTCTGAGCAATCTCACAGTTGACCGTGCAAGGATTGCCCATGATGAGCCTTGTTCGGCATTGTTCGCTGCTCATGTTCTTTTTTGGCTTTACCTTCTTGGTGCAAATGAGAGGACAACAAATGTCTTTTACCAACGGTTCTGGTTCTTCAGGGTTTAGCCTGCCAAAGTCTCCGCTATAAGCCAGTCCGTCGAAGTTGAAAGCCATTTAGTCCTCGTATAAGTCTCTGTTGTCCCTGTAAACGTCTCTTTCGTAGTCGGCTTTTTCACATGCGTAGTCGTAGTCGTATTCTGAAGCAGAATAAACTTCGGTTAGTGCTTCGTCAACATAAACCTGTGCTCCACAGCAGTCTGATTGCATAGTCCAATCGTGGTGAAATCCTTTGTAGCCATGACATTCATAGCTGCCAATACCTTCGTCTACCTTGACTGCTTCACATTCTTTTCCGCAGAATCCACAGTACATAACGTCCTCCTTAGTTGTGAATGAGAATCATTTTGTTTTCGTCGAACAAATATTTCCCGATTGCCAAGATTGTAGATTCTACAGCACTAATTCCTGCACCGCTGATACTTTTATTGAGTTCGATACCAGCACTTCTGAAAGCGTCGTTGATTGCAGCACTTACTTTGCAGTAGCCATAACCACCAGCCTGTCCGTGGCCGCTTGTATGAAAGCTCTTATTTCCAACCCATACCGAAGCATAGACTACAGAAGCAGAAGAACTACGGCCCATATAGCAGCGCACAGTGATAGGAGAAATCAATTCACCGTTAAGATCAACGACAAGGTTCCAAGTATCGACCATTTCTTTAGAGCTTCCAAGATTCTTGCCATTCTGCTTTTCTTCAATGTTGAGACATTCAATTTGCATTTGTTCCTCCTTTTTCGATCAAGAAGCTTCCGTCGAACAGTAAAGACATTGGTTCAGAAACAACCTCTGTCCCAAAGAGTTCCAGTATTTCTGTTGCCAGTACACTTGTTCCTTTTTCTTTGTAGAGCTGCACCATTTCTTCTGTATTGGAAATGAACAAGAACGGTTTGTCGTCGTCGAATGCGGCTGCAACAGTAGGTATGTTGTTCTCTATCAGATACTTGCAGATGGAAGTTCCTACCAGTTTTTCAGTAGGCACCAGACTCCATTTGCCGTCGACAAATTCTTTGACTTGCACCTTCATGGCGTTTCCAAGTTTTCATATCCGACGATTCTGAACACTTCGTCCCATGTGGCATAGCACTCGTCACAACGGCAGTAGCGAATGATTCTGTAGAATATAATCTTTGTGTCTGTCGATACGACTTTTTCGCCTCCACAGTTTGGACAATGGTTTCCGTTGTCCAGTCTGTATTCATCTGCTGTGTATTCTGGAAATGGCATTTCTGAGCCTCCAAATAGAAAGACCCATACCGAAGTATAGGTCTGGTTGAGAAAGTGTCTCCTGCGCCTTGCTAGGCTGTGAGACAGGCCTTGTCGTTGGCTAGAATCCTTTCAGTTCGAGCTTTTGGTATAGCACTCTTGCTTGTCCGAAGTGACCTTCTAGCTTTTCTGCATTGTCTGGAAACCTAAGTCGAAGTATCACCCTTCTTCCCGTACTGATGCTCATTCGTTCTGCTTGGGTGATTGTCTCCCATGCCCTTACAGGCGGCATGATTCCTCCCGACTTGATATACCGTTGCAGCTTCTTGTTTGAGCAAACATGGTACACAATCATTTCAACCTCAACCTATCTAAGTTGTTTTACAGCATCAACAAAGCTGTACCCATCCCTTTCCATGAGTACCGCAATCGAATCGAACGTCTTGTCGCAGGGCCAACACTTTGCCTTGTTCCACTTCTTCAGCCAACTGAGCGAAGGGTTTCTGTCTTCGTGGCAGAAGGCAACTGCTTTTCCTGCTCTGTCGAAGCTTATCAGTTGGTCGATAGGGTAGTTTCTGGCAGCTTCTATGTCGTGGTCAGTGATGTCGTCCTTTGTCTTCGCCTGCACGATCTCTACGTTTCCCCACTGTAGAAGGTATTCTATCTCAGCAATGCTCCTTTCTGCCCAATGCAGGGCAATGTCTGAACCGTCTTGCAGGCAGTCGTCTATCCACTCTCTCAAGTAGCGGATTCTGATTCGTGCGGCAGCAAGACGGTTCTTGTCCATCTCCTTTGCCATTCTGAAAGTTTTGTTGAAGTCCTCCATAGGTAGAATGCCCCGAAAAAGGAAGGGTGTTCGAGAGAGACCAAAGCAAAAAGAACCCTCTCAAAAAGGCGGGACGACTTCAGTAGGCAACCAAAAGTCTTTTTCTTCCGGCGACTTGAATCTTCCGTTCCGGTAGTTGTAGTCGAAGCGGGTCATCCCAACCTTGCCCATCCACTTGTACTTTACCTTTTGAACATATACGTCTAGTTCGTTTTTGCTCATGTCTGCTCTGTGACAGATGAAGCCATAGTCTGCCTTGTTGCGCCACATAGCACCATCTGAAATGTCGTACAGGGTCGGTACAGGAAAGTTCCCGTCTTTGTCCTTCTGCGGCTTGGTCGGGTGCGCTACGATGGCAATGAAGACGTTGTTTCCCCTCCCAAACCGAATCATCTTAGACAAAGCTTCAGACAGATATTCGTGGATAAGCTCACCGCCTCTATGGTGAGTAACAGCATTCCAGGGGTCGATCACCAAAGCATCAATACCGTTTTGTTCGTGTTCTTTGGTTGCCAGTCCAAGCAACGTATCTAGCTTTGGGTCTTCAGGGTACATCCAAGTGAAGTGCTTTTGTAGAAAGTCGAGACTGCTTAATTCTTCTGCTTCTTTGAACTCCGAGATGTGCTTGCCTATAAACTTTTCTGCAAGCTTGGTCATGTGTTCTTCTACAGGATGATTTTCTGGAGAATAGTACATAACTTTCCAGCCGTGCATTAAGCTCATGTTCAACAAGACTGCATCTAGGAACTCTGTGTTGTGGGTTGGGATTAGCGTCTTTCCAGCAAGATATAGGTGAGACGGAGAATCTACTTCAATGCAACGTACTGGAACTGAGGAACATGGGTTGCAGCTTGATATAAACTTCAAGTCCATGTTTGAGCGATAAGACGAAGCAACTTTCTCTTGTCTTTTGGAATAGAATACACGCTTGCCTTTCGGATGAAACAGCACCCTATATTTTATGCCGCAATCCTTTCCATAAAGCATTGCTCGTCCAGTATTTATCTTTGGTTGTATCCCAAGCGAAGTAGCAAGTTCTACAAAACCTTCTGCTAGTTCTCTTCTGACAGTACAATATTCACAGTGTCCACTCTGTGAGATGTAGCCGTCTGAATCCATCAATCCACGAAGAAGTTCATATCGCTGTTCGATAGACCCACGAAGATACTTTTCTGGGATGTGTTTGTTGCCGAGCAATCCTTCCTTTTTTAGAAGGCCGACAAAGCCATTGATAATACCGTATTGGTGTTTTCCGCTTGGCTGCTTACGGATGCTATATCCAAGCTGTGCCATGCGGCCAGTTGTAACTCCCTCTGCGTCTGTTATAGATGCGTAATCTGTTCTACCATCGCCAAGCCAAGCACCTAGTGCATAAGGGTGAATCAGAAGATCGTTTCTTTCTGGAAGATCAACCTCTAGCTGAAATGGAATGGCATGATTCAGTCTTTTTCCGTTTTCTGCATAGAGGCTTGAAGCTATTTCTGTTGTTGTTTTTACGGAATGAACAATTTGTTTATTGGTTTGATCGACACCTTTCTTTTTCAGCGGTCGTCCTGTAGCTCTTCCTGTTCTTTTTGACGCACGTTCGCTTGTTCTGCTCGCTGACGTAGTCGTGAACCAACGGTGTTCTGCATCGGCAATAATTTTTCCTCCGTCTGAAAACTCCATTTCAAAACATTCATGGTCATACATAACTTCGGTTGCTCTTATTACCCGGCATTGTTTTCCTTGGTCGTCAAAGATTGTGTCTCCGACAACCAAGGAACCCATTGTCTTCCAGCCTTCGATTGAAAGAATTGGAGTATCTATTGCCAATGCTTTCCCGCTTCCTGGGTATCCAGACCAAATAGACAAATATCCTTTTACAAGTTTTGCAAGTTCGTCCATGTTTGGAAAGCCGGTAGATAGGCACTTACGTTTGGACGTAAGCCCTCCCGACTTTCGCATTGCAAGAAACTCCACTCTCTTATCGTCTGGTTTTATCACCATATCAAGGCTCGAAATCGTTAAGAAGTGAAAGCTTGAATCTTTCCATCAGCCACAAGACTTCTGCCTTGTCTGAGAAAGTCATTGAATAGTAGCCTTCATTTTCCAAGTCGTAACCGAGAAGAACAAATCCTGTAAGCTTTCCTTTTAGATTTTCCAAAACTCTATCCGGGTTTAAGTCTAAGGTCGTTTGTCCTGTAAAGTCTATGACCTTTGCCATTCAAACCTCCATCACTCTGTCGATAGAGTCTTGTTCGGAAAAGCCGTTCGGATAACGTGCTTTCAGTTTGTCAATATTAATTTCTGCAACCTCGCCTAAAGACAGATTCAATTCTGTGCAAAGAGCAGCCACATACCACAATATGTCGCCAAGTTCTTTCTTTGCATAGGCGCGGTCGATTGGATGACCATGAAACAGATGCTTTTTTACATGGTCAATGAGTTCGCCTGATTCACCAGTCAAGCCAAAACAGAAGTTGACGAGTCTGTTTTCAGCCGACTGCACTAAAGAAATGGTTCTGGCAGCATCTTCCTGATAGTGGTTCATACGCATGTTGTGTTTGAGAAACATTAAGCCTCCTGTTAGATTCCTAAGAACTTGTTAGCCTTTTCAGAAAGACTAGAGCCAGTGAACTTCCCTTGGTCGCCGTCAATGTCCATAAATTCATTGCAGAGGTCTTGTATAAATCCCAACAATGCAGCGTTTTCTTGTTCAAGTCTGTCTGATCTAGCTTTGTACAAGTCTTCTTTTTTTGCAAACATGCTCATGGTTTCCATTGAAAGCTCCAGCAAAGGTTTGTTTTTCGCATGATATCGCATTTCGGGCGGGGTAATGATGGTTAGCGGGCCTCGATCCTTCCAGCGCAATACGGACAGAACTTCATGTCGTTGTCTTCCGGCGTCCCATCGATGATTACAAATTCATTTTCGCAGCTGGTGGAATAAAATGAATCCCCGAAATCATCATATTTCCATTCGCACACGGGACGGGCGTTCCAATCATTAATAGTCGTAGTTTCCGCCGAGCAATGCAGGCAGGTAACAACGGTATCCATCGGTCCAAATTCAGTTGCCTTAGCTGTGCCGCCGCAGAAAGGGCAGGCTAACAAGTCAATCAAGAGGGAATTGCTACCCTCGTCGCATGTGCAAGCATTGCTTGTCTTTCCGCTATTATTGCATTTGTGGCAAGGTATCGTTTTCATAATCCGCAAGCCCCTTATCTCAATCGTTAGAATTTCTTGGCGCAAAGGCATTAATGTGCTACGTTATTCATGCACCCAATGCCAGTTGGCCGCCTCTCCCCCTCCTTCGGACAGTCGGTCGTATCAACCGAAGCCTCCGGTCTGCCAGCCGGGGCTTCACTTTTGCGCACGGTTAAAAAAACGGCGGCACATGTCAATCTGGACCGAAAGCGCTCGACCTGTCACAATCCCAAGTTGATCGCACCGGTCAACAAGCTCTGCCGCCTTCAAAAGCTCGGCCAACCTTGTCTCTAATTCGAAAATCTTCTTGTCGTAATCCGGCACGAAGGCCGGATACTCCTTAAAATCCAATGCCGGTTCAAAGTCAGCCTGAGACCAGCAGTTTTCACACCACAACTCTCCATCGATGATTCGCAGATCTCTGGCAGGCCAGCTAAATTCTTCGTAACACTGACAACATCCGAATAGCGGTTCTTGCTTCAATTTATTCATTGCTATCCTCCAGCTCCATTGCCGCTACCTTTACTGCGTCGAAAAACTTATGCCTTGCGGAAACACATCCTTCGGTGGTTGCGTGGGCATAAGCCGCCATCATGACTTTTGCTTGCACGAAAACAGGCCACAAGCATTCAACCTTATGTTCAAGTTCTTCAATCAGCTCGATTGACTTGCGGTGTTCAGCAATAGAGGCATTGTAAAATTCAGTCATCTTTTCGGCTTCATCTATTGCTTCTTTCATCCGCCGTGCGAACTCTCCACCGGAGAGTATCGGTTTAACTTCTTCCTCGTAATATTTGTGAGCTTCAGCTATGTTCATAGTGCCTCCTATCGGGCTTCGCCCGAGCGCCAAGAAATTCTAACAAGGCGTTCGAGCGGATGGAAAATACTGCTGTGGTTTTCGATAAATGCGGTGATAAACTGTAATTTCTCGTCGCCACCGCTCAACTTGGTTCGTTATGTGGCTCACAGGTATTCGAGGTCACACGTCGGATGATAAATGCCAGATTTCTTCTCATCTCCCATCCTGATTCTCAGGTGCGCCCCGCGAGAGCCGGTGATTATTCCTTCACTGGATAGATATTGGTTTCCGTAAGGGGCGAACATGACCCGTGCTCCTCTTTTTGCAGGTACGCCGTAATGTTTCCTGATGTATTCCATGCTCATTCGTCCACCTCCAGCAACCCGGCTTCCCATACAATCGTCAGAACGTCGTCGATAAACTCAATATCTGCCGTTTGCAGGTTGCCGTTTCGTTCCCGGTATTCGCCCCTGATTTTCTCCAGGCACGCCGGGTCAAAGTTCCATCCCATAGTTGCGTCTTTTTTGTCAGATAACTTCAGCTTCAATTCCACTTTTCACCTCCGCCACATAACCAGTCAATCAACCGGATTCGCTTTGTTAACAATCAATCCAAATTCCGTCTGGGGTCAACTTGCGGACTTTTTCCGGTTGAGCCTCTGGCTTTTCGTCTTCCCATCTTCTTTTACTTAGGTAGGTTTCTGGCATAGGAATGTACTTACCCTGTTCCTTTGTCCAGTTTTCTTGTTTCACTTGCCATTCAAGGGCAGATAGTATCTCTTGCAGCAAATTGGGTTCTTTCTTCATCAGTTTGTTGAACAGGGCAAAGGCACCACCCTTGCCTACTTTTCGACCCTTTGGATATGCGGTCCAGAATTGTTCAAACTCTTCTGTATAGGCCGAACTCTTAAGCCGCTTTTCTTTGTCTTTCACTACGAAGTCTTCTTCGCATTTACCGTCGATCATTTGTAGACAAGCCTTGGTAATATAAGCTCCAAGCTCGTTTTGAATGTTGAAAGAACAGACTTTCTTGAGCAGTTTTTGTGGGTCAATTAAGCAATTCACTTTGTCCTCCTATTGCGCCTAACTCTATTGCCATGACCTTCTCCAAAATATGGCTGTGTAGCGTCCGTATTTCGCCCGTAGTCAACGCATGAACGAGAACGGTAGTGTCTATCGCACCTAGATAATGAAGCAGCTTGAGAGCGTCGATACACATTTCTACAAACCCTTCCACTTCCTCTACAGACTCTAGTTTCAGTTCTATTTCGTCCATAAAGCCTCGCAAAAATGCCCCGGCCTTTTGAAGCACCGGGGCTGTTTCTGGTTCAGAAAGGAATCATGTCGTCCGGTTTATGAAGTTGTGTCTTTGGCACATCCTCTTTTTTGTCTGCCATAGGGTCGTAGCCTTTCGGCCCGAAGAACCGCTTGCCTTCGTTGGATTCGGCAATGATCTTTCTTACCCAAGGCCACACTTTTTCGAACTCTGGAGTTCCAAGGTCGGTAATTCCGAAGTCTACCTTTTCGTTCTTCAGTTCTTCCGCCTGCATACCTTTAGGCAAAGGCATGACAGACAAGACATTGTTGTAGATACGTCCATTCTTCCCTTCGCTCTTGGTGATGTTCAGCATACACGGAGCGTTGAGGATGTTCTTGAATTGAAAGCACTTCAGTTCGTCGTCGGTGAAAGGTGTTCCCCGCCAGTTGGTAAGCAGCTTGAACAGAGAAGCTTTCTGACCAAGGCTCTTGGTTCCACGCCAGTTGACAGTAAACGGTCTTCCGTCTTCCATCAACGCGTTGAGTTCCCATACGATCATGATTTCTTCGACTTCTTTGGTTTCTTCTTTCCATGTCTTCTGGTGCGTTCCAAGCTCGACAACCTGTAGACACCTTCCGACGTAGACGCCTGCTTCCAATACTTCGTATTGCTTGGCTTCTTGTACGCTTCCTGCGCTTGCTGTAGCTCCCATTGCTTACTCCTTTGTTATGGCCGTTTGGGGCCGTTGGTTTGGCGGCAGGCATTGCCGCAGTTCATCGCACACCTCAATAAGACAATCCCATACTTCTCCTGAGTAGGGCAAAGGCTGTTTGTTTGGCATCAGGTAGACCAAACCTTCTTTCCTAAGAGTGATTAGTCCATCTGCTTTTATAATTGGGTTCAGATAGTTTTTGATACAGAATTTCAGCTTGAGGAAATAGACAATACCTTGGATCATTTCATAGCGGTCATCAGCCTCGTCGATGCAAGAGGCTATGGTGTGTATCTTAGCATTTCTGACCGAAACGCCAAGCTCTTTTTCGAGCATGGCGACGATTTGTTTTGGCGAGTTCCAGTTGATTTTCGGAAGGTCGACAAGAATGAAATCTATCGTAGATTCGTATACTTGCCTTAGCTCAAGGGCTTTTCCAACGTCGAACTTTAGCCACGGTTCCTCCATATTTCGTTCAACCTTTCTATGCAGTTTTCGTAGTCGATACCGTACTTGGCTGCAAACGAATGTTTCCCTGTAGAATGGTATTCCATGTGGTGCTGGTGGCATAGGGGAATCGACCTCATATCGTCGGTTTTCATCCCCACAGCCCCATGTCCGTCTTTTGGTACGTGGTGCGGTTCAGGATTCGGTGCATGGCAGATCAGGCAGATCGTTTGTTTTAGCCAGTCGAGATACTTTTGGTTTCTCATGGAATAAACACAGGCATAATCAAGCAGATGTTCTCTTGTTTGTGGTCTAACATGACTAATAGCTCATGGCTTTGTTTCCAGCTAAAAAGATCATATCGACTCGGGTTGGAGCTTTTGAAGTAGTCGAAGTTTATAGTGTTCTTTTCAGAAAACCGAATGATCTGTGCATAACGAGCTTGTTCAGAATAATCATAGAACGAAACAAATTGTGTTGTGTCGAATCGTAACGATTCTTCATTTAGGCCAAATTTAGCTGCCATTTTTTTATAATCAGGAAAGCCTTCTGTTACTTTATGGTCTTTGGGATAAACATAGGCTTCCAAGCGTTTTGCTGATTTTTCAATAATCCTGTAGATTCCACACTCACGTTCTTCAATGTTTCTTGATAAGTGCAATCTTTTTCCGTCTGTGCCTGCGATGAAGTCTTTGTCTACGCTGATATACCTGAAGCTTTCTTTGACATGTTTTTTGTCGATTGCCTTGGAAACAAAATTGAATCGTTTTACGTCGCTGTTGAAAATTTCTGTTAGCACGTTTTCCTCCTTAAAAAGCTTTTCTCCATACTTCTTTTACAAAGTCAAAGAACCACGACACGACAGCTGAAATAACCACGCATAGGAACGCGAGAGAGGCTGCGTAGAGGGTCAACACCACCAAAGTCATAGTTCACCCTGCATTGTAGTCAACGCTGCATTCCAGCCTCTTACACCAAGCTCTATCAATTCTTTGTCGAGTGGTTTTGCTGCCAACTGAGCCAAAGAAACAACAGCATCTTCTACCTTTCTGATTTCGCGTGCATAGCGTTTGTGGTAAGGCAGCTGCTCTTCGATAGAAATGAGAAATGCTGAGACGAAGGTAGCCATGAGGGTAATCATTTCTTCCTGACTGATTTCCTTTGCAGTCATTGGTTTGATACCGTCTAGCTCGTTTGCAATGTCTGAAAGTTCGTAGGCAATGTCTTCCATCGTCGAGTGAGCAGGCTTCATCATCGCTGCAACCTTTGAGGCTGCATACGTCTTTTGCGGATAGTCGTCTACAAGGTCGCTAGGGAGTTTGTTGTGTATCAATACTTTGGTGGCTAGTTTTCTGATTCTGGTAGTTGTCATGGCTCTCCTTTCAAGTCGCTAGTCTTGATTTTTGTCATGCTTTCCTCCACGAACGACGATTTCCCACGGATAGTAGTTACATTTCGGACATTGAGGCTGCGCGTCTAGCATTTGAAGCTTGTAGAAAGTGTCTTCATGGTCGTAGCGGAAGCAGTCATGACCCCATTCGTGCGTACAACTGCATCGTTTTAGTCTTTTCCTTGCCATAGTTCCTCCTTGTTTGAAGAAATGATGTCTTTGAGTTGTTTCCCCGGTCCAGCATCACCCTTCCATTCGCAATAGGGGCAGTATTTTCCTTTGGTGAATCTTGCTCTGCAAAATGGGCCTTTGTAGTCTTTGAAGATTTTTCTTACTTCCATTGGGTTTTTGCAAGTTGGGCAAGTGTTGTTTGTTGTCATTGTTCCTCCTACATTTTTGGAAGTAATGATTCGAGAGGCACAGGTACTTCGTTTTCTTTGCAAGAGTTGGCTCCTTCTCAGGCAAACTTTGAGTTCTCAAAGTTTTCTCTTAGGGCACCAGGACGGGCCTTTTACCTCGTATTTCTCGCCGGTAAAGTCGCACGCTGTTCTTATGATGACGAACTCCTTGGAATTTTTAGGGTTGTTACAGTAATGCCAGTTACTGTACGCCTTCCCGGCATCACCGTTCCTGCACCCTTCGCAGATTGTGTTGTTCGTTGTCATTGATTCCTCCCTTTGCTTGGGTTGATTGTTCAATCAGTAGCCCCTCATTTCTGAGAGGCTACCTATCAACAACTAACCACTAACAACTAACCACTAACAGTCTTCAGCAGGTTCTTCCTGAGGTCTTTCAGCTTCTTCTTTGGCGGCGTTCTCAGCTGCTTGCTTCGCTTCGTGTTCAGCAACGATCTTCTGATACTGTTCTTCCGTTACAGGTTCGCCTTGAAGAAACTCCATCTTTTCCGAATCGACTGTGACGTAGTATTCCTTTCCACACCAGCGAGAAGAGAGCCTTTCAGCGGCAGACAAAGCTTCGATGAAGCGAGTAGCGTCCTTGATAGTGTTGAAAGCGAAAGAAGCATTCCAGCCGAGACTTACAATGTGCTTTTTCATGTTGTTTTCTCCTTAGTTGAATACGCTGGCGGTTTTTACGTCCAGCAATCTGAACCATTTGCGAGCTTCCTTGTTGAGCATGTCCATCTTCTGAGCCTTCGAGCTGTAGTTGCTCCCATACTCGTGACTGATAATGTAGGTAAACATGTTGTAGATGTCCCACAGATTCACAGGCTCTCCAGCCTCTTGCCAGCGAGTAAGGAGCTTTGAAGCCCAACGTTGACCAGTGAACAACGGCTGGCGGGTAATCTCACCATCGCCGATGTAGGCTTCTACCTTTGAACGAGTTCCCTTGCTGTTTCCAAGCCCTTCGATGATGTCCCTGTTCCGTTGCCATACGCCTTGAAAGTCCTTGAACAGTTCGATGCTGTCTTCAGCCTTTTTGACAATATCGCCCTTGTGGATAATCCGGTGGCTAAAGGCTTGGTCAAATGCAGTCATTCCATTGGTGCAAATGAGCCTGAGCATTCCCAAGATAGTGTCTGCTGCAACTGTTGTGTCGAAGCTGTTTCTGATGCGCAACTCGAAGTCTTGTGCCTCGTCTGTGCCTTTGTAGAGATTGAATTGAGGAAGAGTAACGATCATCGTTGTGCGCTTTCCGTTCGAATCGACCCAGACCGATTTAGGTTCGTATTCGATACCGCCGTCTGTGAGCGCCTGCACGACGTTTTCGAAGTATTCCTTGTTGTCTACGATGCTGTAGTTTTTCCCGACTGTAGAGATGTAGTCTCCGGTGCTGGCGTTGATGATGGCTTTGCGGTCGGGAGACTTCATCCAGTTCCCGTATTGGTCGAGATAGGCAGCGTCCGTCTCTGCTACCTCGAAGAATGCTGCATTTTGGAACTGCTCGATGGTGATAGGCTCTTTCCGCATAGATACCGCAGTGCGAGTACGCATTATTTCTGCCCTCCTTCTTTTGACCGCTTGTTGGTGTAGGTGTACGTTCCTTTTAGAACCAGTTCTTCAGCTTTCTGGTTGCTGACACGTTTGACTTCACCGCTGATAGACTTGACGCATTTCATTTGGAAAGTTCCTTTCTGGCTGCAATATGGGCAGCATGGAGAGCTTTTATTTTTTCTTCGGTCGCGTTTTCAAGCGCAAGGAAAGGCTCTGTGTCGAAAGGTTCATCGTATTGAAGCTTGTCGGAGAGCATATGAATTAAGCCGAAATCAGCCTGATCTCTGCTTGCTGGAATATCAAAAAGGAAAAATGGTGCTGGCTCCATGCACAGGCACCCAGAGTGGTAATCCCCCACGTTCCCGCTTCCGGTGTTCCAGTCTCCGGTGTTGCAGTCTCCGGTGTTCCTGTCTCCGGTGTTCCAGTCTCCGGTGTTCCTGTCTCCGATGTTCCTGTCTCCGGTGTTCCAGTCTCCGGTGTTCCTGTCTCCGGTGTTCCTGTATCCGGTGTTCCCGCTTCCGGTGTTCCAGTCTCCGGTGTTGCAGTCTCCGGCGTTCCTGTATCCGGTGTTCCCGCTTCCGGTGTTGCAGTCTCCGGTGTTGCAGTCTCCGGTGTTCCCGCTTCCGGTGTTCCAGTCTCCGGTGTTCCTGTCTCCGGTGTTCCCGCTTCCGGTGTTCCTGTATCCGGTGTTTTTATCTCTGTCAAGGCTGATTTCTTTGACCAATCGAATGTGTCTAGCAACATGCTTAAGGTCTGCACCCGGACCTTTCGATACAATTACTTCTTTTGCTTCTATCTCGAAGAGACGCCCTTCACGATAATAAGACCACGGCCCTGATGGATATTCGCAGAAGTGAAAACCGTTCTCGCAAAGAACAAGCTCTCCTTCGCAGGAGTACCACTTGCCGAGTTCAAATTGGAAATCACGGCAGCACATGTTTTCGTCTGTGGCCTTGTAGCCTTTGTAGATTTTGTCTTTATCCATTGTTGTTCTCCTTGGCGATAATGGAATTGATGCAGTCGTTCACAGCTGCGAATGCTTGCCAAAACTCATAGCCTGCAAAGTAATGTTTAGACTGTCTGTGCGCGTCGTCAAATCTTTCCAATAAGATTTCCTTGGCTGCTTCCAGTGTTTCAATTTCTGTTTTAACGTCTACTTCTCTAGGCATATAGCCCTCCATAGGTCTGTAGGAGCCTGAGTGCTCCATAGTACCTACCCATTGGATAGGCACTAGCAATACTCAGGGGTAGAGCAGCCAAAGAACGATTCCGGCACACAAGGAAAAGTAGCTAGTCCAGAATGCGGTAAAGATTCTATTCATTGTTTTCATCTCAGTCCTCCTTGCCGTAAGCGAGTTCAGAGTTCATTTCTTCCCACAAATCAAGAACTTCGTTGTTGAAGTGCTCGGAAAGAATTTCGTAGATTCCACTGACAGCAAGTAGCCCTTTTGAAGTATACCCTCCAACTACTTTTTCAAGGCATTCGTCGAAATCCCGCTGTGTCATTTTTGAATAGTCAACTTTCATTTTAGCCTCCGAGGGAACGAGTAGAAGAGTGAAAAGAGAAGAGACGTTCGAGAGAACCCAAAGCAAGAAAGACTCTCGCAAGAAAAGACCATGAGGCGAAGCAGGAGCCTGTACAGACGATCTTCTACCTAGAACCCATACAAAGGTATAGGTTTAGATATAGAACGCCTCAAAACAGCTCATTTTCGACTGCAAGATAGCTTTGGTTCTTTTGGTTCAGTAATGTTGTATCGACTGCTCGTACTTCGACTGCTCAGCTTCTTGTTCTATCAGACTGCATATCCGCACCAGCACTGATTCTGCGACTGCTTGAAGGTCTGTGTCTCCTATACAAGAGAGAACAATATCCAAACAGTCCATATAAGCATCCACAGGACTGTCCTTCATGTCTCTCTCCAACAACCTAAGCCTTCTCATCGCAATAGCCTTCTTGCATGTTTCCATACATTCCTCCTTTGTTTTCAGTGACTTACCTCGACTGCACGCCCGCCTGCTCGACTGTGTTGTTTCTTCTACTCCTACACAGAGAATACAAACAGATAAAGAACCTTACACCTACTCCACCCATACCCTTTTCCCCCCAAACCATACCCCTTTCCCCCTCTATACCAGCTAAAAACAGCTTTTTGGGGCTATTTTCAGCTATGACGAGGTTGTTTCTGATGTCTCCGGCAGATCATGAAGGTAACAAAAGTGCCGCCTTTATATTACCCTCCATGCTTGACTAGGTAACGAAAAGGCCGCTATTATATTACCCATGATACGACTAACGAACCGAGAGTTGGCAAAGGCCCTTGGGGTGAGCGAGAGTTACAGCCGAAAGCTCCTTCACGAGAAGGGAATCCGCCTGCGCCATGAGGATTGGGAAAAGATCGTGGAGCTGATCGTAGAGAGGCGAAGAAAACCTATCAATACTGAGTAGCAGCGGGTCGAAACCTATCAATACTGTAGAGCAGCCAGCTTGTGCCCCAGGTTGAAAAGGTAGAGGGCAGCCCGAAGGCCACCCTCTTTGCTTACCGTTGGATGAACTGCGCCGCGACTGCTCTTGGCTTGGCGACTGTCCAGCCACGACGAAGCAGTATCTCGGCTTCTTGTTCGCTGACCTTGAACACTTCCTTCGCTGACGGCGGCTGCATGTATTTCATGGCTTTCTCCTTTGTGGTAGTAGTTGGGGAAGGTTAGTCCTTGCTCCCCCAACCGATGTATATAAGTACACCGATCAGAAGAGCAAGGACGCAGACTTGGGTCACGCTAGAAAGGAGCTTCGTTCTTGGCGGCTTCGATAGCGGCCTGCACGTCGAAGACCTTCGCTTCGCCCAACTCCCGAGAAACCACCTTGGCGTTCGGAGCCACGAGGTAGTTGCCGACTTGCAGCAGGGTCGGAGCGTCGATGAGGAAGTTTTCGTGCTTGGCGGGGGGAATCTCGCCGAAGATCGAACGGTCGAGCTTGACTGTCAAGCCGGTGTTGCCAAGCTCCTTGATGCGAGCCAGCACAACCTTTCCGTCCTCGGGAACGAAGTTGATTGCCGCATGGTAGCGGCTGTTGTTGGTTTCTTCGACTGCTACTACGGTGGTGTTCTTGGTTTTCTTGTTGGTCATGTCGTAGCTCCTTTGCCCTTTCCGGGCGTAGTTGGCGCTCTTCGCGCCTGCTTGAAGTTCTGACTTCCGAACAATTCAGAAGACAGAAGAGAAGAGGGACGCCTTGCGAGAGAACCCAAAGCAAAGAAGACCCTCTCACAGAAACAACCAAGCACCCAACCACGAAAGACAGTGCACCACCGAACCAGTCTGCTACGTCCACCACCACAGTCTCTACGAAGCTGTGCCGCTATCGCTCTTCTGTTGCTACGCAGTCGCGACGGCCCCCACACCCCCGGTTGGGGGTGCCTTTGGTATATATAAACCGCTAAAGTGCACGACTTCAGAAAATATCACTTTGGGAACTAGGTGGACTTTTGCTGAAGTAGGTGTATAGAATGGGCATGAGGCTTCGAGATAGGACGTAGGAGCGACTTTCTTTTTGGGTGAGGGTATGGAGTACAGGGAGAAGAAGGACAAGCTGAGAGAAGAGAATCGGGTAGTGACGACACCTATACCGAGGATAGGAACGAGTGCAACCAGAACGGGCCGGAAGAAGAGGTACAGTCCGGTGAAGATGCGGAACAACATCAACAAGTATTTTGGTTGGTGTGAGGAGAACGACGAGGTTCCTAGCATCAAGGGAATGATGATCCACATGGACATGTACAAGGATCAGTTCTACAAGTATCTGGAGTATCCTGAGTACCGGGACATGCTGGAACATGCAAGGATGATTATTTCCAATTGGGCTGAGAACGACGTATATCAGACCAAAGGCTTGTGTGCTGGGAAGATAGCATACATGAAGAACATTCATTCTTGGTCTGAGCGAGTAGAACAAAGCAATTTTACTACAAAAATTGATCTAACTCCTGAAATGGCGCGTGCTAAGATTACCGCTCTTGCGCCTAAATTGCTAGAGTTGCTTAAAAGCCATGAGCTTATAGACCAAATTGCTGCCCCAACTCTTGTGGAAGAAATAAAGAAGAAATGATTTTTCTTTATATATGCGTGTGCTATGGTTGAAAAAACGCATGTATGGAGGAAATATGAAAGGCGACCGGGTTCCACTAGAAATACAAAAGAAAAAAAGGGCCGACAAGCAGAGGGAGCGTATTGCTAAAAAGAAAGAACTTGGAATACCTTGGTTTAAGCCGAAACATGTATCTGAAGAGCAGAAGGCTATTAACAAAAAAATCAAAAGCGAAAAGCGCCTTGCGTGGATGGAGACGGATGAAGGTCGAGAGCATTTCGAAAAGCTGTGGTCTTCTAGAAAAAAACACGCAAGTGCCGCAGACAGGAACAAGTTTTGGAGCAGAGAGTTTAGGGCAAAAGCTCATACAGACCTTGATACCTGTCTTATTGATAGACTCAGAGGGTGCCGGTATCGCGCAAAGAAAAAAGGCTTAGAGTTTAATCTTACGCTTGACTATCTAAGGAGCATTTACACGCCGATATGTCCTTATTTGGAGATTGAGTTAGGCTTGTGTGGTGAGGGAAGAGGCCAACCTAACTCGTTGTCTATTGATAGAATAGATCCGACTCAGGGATATGTAATTGGCAATATACGGATAATCTCAAACAAAGCAAATGCGATGAAAAACAATGTAGAATCTGAAAGCCTGTTGCTTTTTGCTAAAAACATTATTCGCTTACACAGTGGACAAGTTGGAGACGAACAACTATACGGAGCAGAAGGTGATTACGGTAGACGAGGCAAGGAGCAGGATAGAGGCATTGGCTCCGAAGCTGTTAGAGGTATTGAAGGGTCACATGGTGGTAGACCAGATTGCCCACAAGGAGGAAAAGGGTGCTTGAGGCAAGGATTGCACGTTGTACGGTAGTACAGGACCAGAAGAGCGAGAAGCTGGTGCTGATGGGGGTGGCAGAGTTCTTCGAGGACTGTGTGAACTTCAAGGCCGAGTACGATTGGGAGACGATGGACAAGGAGCAGTTCATTCAGGACTTGAGAGAGAAGTTGGCTGAAGAGTTTGCTATTTCTGTCCAGTGGGTAGACGTACAACCTGAGAAGTTGCTGGAGAGGATGCGGATATTCCACGAACGGTTCAAGAAGTATCGGGAGCAGGCTGCATGAGCCTACTGGACAATCTGACGAAGAACTTGGTAGAGACATATGCCAAGGCATTGAGTGAGCAGGAACAGAAAGAACTTGTCCAGTGCCTTGAAGTCTTGGCAAACGATCAGAAGTACAACAAGTTCGAAAACTTCTTTCCTGAGAAGGGCGAATACAGGCGAGAGCTTTATCCAAAGCATCTCGCTTTTATGTCTGCGGGGAAGAAGTATACAGAGAGATTTTTCCTAAGCGGAAACCGCGTGGGAAAATCAGAAACAGGAGCCTTCGAGACGACTTGCCATTTGACAGGGCTTTATCCTGAATGGTGGACTGGTCTACGTTTCAACAAGCCTATTCTTGCATGGGTTGGTGGAGATACTGCGACTACCTGCCGTGACATCATTCAGATGAAACTTATGGGGAACATCAACGACGTTGGTAGCGGGATGATACCCAAAGACTGCATTGTGGATTACAAGACCAGAAGAAACGTACCAGACGCAGTAGAGATCATTCGAGTGAAACATATTACAGGTGGCGTCTCTACGGTCATTCTCAAGACGTATGAACAGGGACGAGCGACTTGGCAGGGGTCTGAAGTAGACTGGATTTGGATAGACGAAGAAGCCCCTATGGATGTATATGGAGAGGCTTTGATTCGTCTGATGACGACGAACGGGAGTATCATCACGACCTTTACTCCCTTGAGCGGCGTGACCGAGCTAGTCATGAGTGCCCTAGAAAACTCTCAAGACACCGATGCTGAGTTCCCGAAGTACGTAGAGGTTGTCGCTTGGGGTGACGTACCGCATATCTCAGAGGAAGTGAAGCGCAAGATGCTAGACGCTACACCGCCTCAGCTTAGGGATGCTCGTTCTAAGGGCATTCCGACTGTAGGTACAGGTCTAGTCTACCCTGTAGACCCTATTACGATTACCGTAGACGACTTCCCTATTCCCAAACACTTCAAGCGGCTCTATGGCATGGACGTAGGCTGGAACAATACCGCTGCATTGTGGGGTGCATGGGACATAGAGAACGACATCATCTACATTACGTCTGAACACAAGCAGGGAATGGCTGAACCTATCGTCCATGCGGCTGCCATCAAGAGCCGTGGAGAATGGATAAAAGGCCAGATAGACCCTGCCTCAAGAGGTAGGAGCCAAGTAGACGGTCAAAAGCTGTACGAGATATACAGAGACTTGGGTTTGAAGATATATCCTGCCAACAACGCTGTAGAGGCGGGGATATTCACTATATGGGAACGAATGACTACGGGACGATTGAAGGTATTCAAGTCTTGTACGCAGTTCCTAAGAGAGTTGTCTTTGTACCATCGGGACGACAATGGCAAAATAGTCAAGAAAAACGACCACTTGCAGGATTGCGCTCGCTATTTGTGCAATGCGGAAGCTCATGCTTGGTCCTATCCGACTAGCACAACGAAACAAAAAGTAGTAGATATTGGACGATATATGAACGCTTGTACCTAGAAAGGACACGATATGAGTTCGTTGCTTGAGAAGTTGAAAGCTGCAAAAGAAAAGTTTGCTGGTAAAGCTCCTGCATTGCCTGAAGAGAAGGCTGTTCTTGGCGACGGGATGATGAAGAAAGAAGTAAAGAAGACCAAAAGCGCAATCAAAAATAGGCAAGCAGCAATCGACGACATTATGAAGAGTATGTAGGAGACGACTATGGCAAACCCAAAAGAAGTGATGCTTTCTGTTATGAAGAAAGAAGGCAACAGTTGCATGTGTGAGCTTGTCATGCGTGCATTCACAACGAGGAACCTGTTGCAGTTTGCCCACTGGTCTACAGACTCCTATGCGAAGCACGAAGCCCTTGGAGAACTGTACGACAGTATTATTTCCAAGCTGGACGAGATTGTAGAGGTATATCAAGGCAAGTTCGGCCTGCTTAAAGACCTGTCTTCTCCAGCAGCCGTAGTTCCATCAAACATTCTTTCGCATGTTGAAGAAGAAAGCCGCTGGGTAGGAATGAACAAGTCCAGCATTGCCAATGGCTGCGAAGCGGTAGTAGCCCTTCTGGACGAACTGGAAGCCTGCTATCTCAAGGCGATTTACAAACTTGGGAACCTGAAATAAGGATTGAACTATGGCTTTGCCTATCAATAGCCCTTCGATGATTCCAGACCGAGAAGGAGACTTGGCTTTTCTGGAAGAAGCCATTGTGAAATCTCAGGAAGAGAATCAGGTCGTCAAAAAACTGGCGCTTCATATTGATTCGGTCTGGAGAAAGAATCAGGAAGACGCCAAACCATTTCGCAAGGAAATGATTCAGACTTTGCGCCGAGTGCGTGGCGAATACGACTCTCAGAAGTTGGCAGACATTCGTGCCTTCAAAGGCTCGGAAATCTATATCCGTTCCTCAGAGAACAAGGCAAGAGCGGCGGTAAGCTGGATAAAAGACTTGTATCGGGTTGAAGAGGAATTGCCTTGGTCGATCAAGCCTACGTCTATTCCAGACCTTCCTGGCGAGACGCTAGAAGCTCTTCAAGTTGAGGTACAGCAACAAGCCGTACAGTTCGAGCAGGAAATGGTCATGTCTGGTCTTGAAATCGACCGGAACCAGATTGCCAAACTGCTTCAAGAGTTTTACGAAGACCGCTTGGGCGAAGAAAAGAAGCTTCTTGAGAAGAAGGCAAAAGAACGGTGCGAACGAGCGTCTGAAAAGATCAAGGACCAGAATCAAGAAGGCGGTTGGAGTGAAGCCTTCAAAGACTTTCTCTACTACTTTGTGCGTCTAAAGATGGGCATCATCAAGGGGCCTATCCTTACCAAGAAGAAGAAACAGGTGTGGGTAGCCACCGAGACGGGCTATGAACTTCAAACCGAAGATACCCTAGTGAACGACGTATATTGTGTTACGCCGTTCAACTTTTATCCGTCCAAGGGAATGAAGACGGTAAACGACGGCGACGTAATCGAAGTCCATGAGTTGACCAGACAGGCGATTGCCGACCTGATTGGAGTGCCTGGGTACAGCGAAGAAGAAATCCGTATCGTCTTGGACAAGTTCGATAACAAGAAGCTCAAGACGAAGTGGTTCACAGTAGACGACGAAACCGAGGTTAAGCAAGTAACCAAGGACAAGCAGGTAAACTCTCCGACTGTTCCTTCCACGCAGAACGCTACCGACAGTCAAACTGATTTCATCTTTGCCCAAGAGTTCTACGGAACCGTTTCTGGCAAGCTCCTGATTGATTGGGGTTTTGAGTCTCCCCTAGACCCAGCGGCTCAGTATCAAGCAAACTGTTGGAAGATAGGCGATCATGTTATCAAGGCAGTAATCAATCCCGACCCGCTTGGGCGCAAGCCGTACCACGTATCCTCTTGGGCCAAGAGTCCAGATACGATCATTGGCGAAGGTCTGATTGAGTTTGCTGCTCCGATTGAAGACGCGATGAATGCCGTTGCAAGGGCGCTTATCAACAACATCGCCATTGCTTCTGGTCCTATGGCAGAGGTAGACAAGGACAGGGTAGATACCAAGTTGCCTATCTATCCGTGGCGACAGATCGAATCTACGTCCATGCAGATGAAGAACGAAGGCCCTGCGGTTGTCTACTATCAGCCTCAGATGCACGCCGAGTCGCTTATTAACGCATTCATGTTCTTCAGCAAGCTGCTGGATGAAATGACCGTCCCTGCCTACGCACAAGGCGCTTCTCAGTCGGGGGTGACTGCTGGTACGGCTACGGTATTTACGCAGCTCCTAGCGGCTGCTAGTCGCTCTATCAAGGCTGTAGTAGCCAACATCGACGACGACATCATCACTCCGTACATCACCATGTGCTACGACCTGAACAATACGTCTGAAACAGACCGTACGGTTATGGGAGACGTTCGTGTTGTCGCCAAGGGTCTGCATGGACTGCTTGCCAAGGAACAACAAGCGCAAAGAAAGATCGAATACCTGCAAGTCGCTATGACGCCAGTGCTTAGTCAAATCCTCGGAGCAAAGAATCTTGGTTCGATTGCGGCCCAAATCGCTAAGGCAAACGACATCAGCCTGCCGGACATGAAACGCCTAGAAGGAGACGAGAGCGTAGAAGACGTAGTTTCTCAGATGCTCATGGCTCAGTCTGGAGTAGACCCGACTCAGATGAACGGGCAAGTAGCGAACTCAGGAGGTGCCCTCGAAAAACCAGAAGGTTTAAATCCAGATGGGTCCAAAGCCGGGGTAGCAAATTAACTTAAGCGGCTAGGAGGCATCCGAAGAGGCGAACCCTACGCCCTGCCGCTTTTACAACGCTAGGGACTATCTAAGGGAGATAGTGATGAAGAAACAAAAACGTGATCTTCGCGGTCAAAAGTTTAACAGACTGCTTGCGGTTGAATTGGCACCAACAAACAAAAGAAAAAGTCGTTGGGTTTGTAAGTGTGATTGTGGAACAACAAAAATAGTCGAAACCCAAAAGTTAATAACTGGTCATACAAAAAGTTGTGGTTGTTTTGCTATTGAAACACGACAAGCAAACGGCCGATTCAAGCTGCGGCACGGACATAATAAAAACAACGGGAATACAAAGTTGTCCCGCACATGGGCAGGTATAAAATCAAGGTGCTATAACAAAGATGCGTCAGGGTATGTGTATTATGGTGGTAGAGGGGTTAGGGTATGCGACAGGTGGCTAAACTCATTTGAGGCGTTTGTAGAGGATATGGGTGAGCCTGGAAACGACAAAATGCAAATAGATAGGATTGACCCAAACGGTCATTACGAACCCAGTAATTGCAGATGGGTTATGCCGGAAGAAAATGCAAAAAATAGAAGGTATGTTAAGCAGGCAAAAACTAAGAAGCTTTGCTATCACTACTATGAAGACGGTTTTAAGTTTTGCCCAAAATGTGGGATTGAGTTTGCAGCCTTTTATTTACAAGTTGCAAATGGTGGTGGAGCGCCTGCAAAGCCAGGAGGCGAGAATCCAGACGGAAGTAAAGCAGGAGTAGTCAATGCGTAGACTGAGTGACCAAGAACGCCTTATGCTCAAACGAATCAAAGATACTTCAGACGGAAAAGACTTGATTGAATTTCTCAATTCTTTGTCCAAAGAGAACTATGCAGAGTTCAAAGTTTGCTCTCCAGAACACAACGATATTGTAAAAGGAAAAGCTATCGCTATTGACACTTTAATCAATTACCTCGCAGAATGTGACAAAACCGAACCACAAAGACCAGTACCAAGTATTTCATAGTAACGGCACTCACCATATTGGCGTGCCAAACATTCACTCTATGGGAAACCAGCAATGGCCCCGAAAGGAAAAGACATGGGACTCCCCAAACAAGTCGAAGAAGCTGCAAGCCTTGCCGAAGAACTTCACGGAAAGATGTTTCCCCAAGAACAAGAAGAGCAGGAAGAAGTAGAGGCTGAAGAAGAAGCGGAGCAAGAAGAGGTAGTCGAAGAAGAAGCCGTCCAAGACGAAACTCCTGAAGAGAAAGACACCTTCGAAGCTCGGTACAAAAGTCTCAAGGGGAAATACGATGCAGAAGTTCCTCGCCTGCACCAAGAACTGAAAGAACTGAAACAGAGCATTTTCGACCGACTAGGCAATCTCGAAACCAAGAAAGAACAAGTGGCCGAGGTCAAAGCCGTCAACGAAAAGCTGGAGAAGTTCAGAGAGGACTACGGAGACGACCTGATTGACTACCTGCGGGAGTTCATCAAGGAAGAAGTTACTCCGATGGTGCAACAGAACATTTCTCAGGTGAAGCAGAAAGTAGACTCGGTAGAGGAAACCCAAGTTAAAGCAGCACAAGAAAGCTTTATGTCCGTCTTAGACGGCAAGGTAGAAGGAGACTGGCGCAAGCTGTGGGCAGGAGAAGACGAAGGCTTTGTAGAGTTTCTGTCTCAGCCTGACCCGCACGGTCTATACACCTACGGTGAGCTTGTAGAAGCTTACAACAACAAGTGGGATGCAGATCGACTGGCGACTGTCTTCAACACATACCTTGGCAAGACTGCAAAACCTGTACAGCAAGAACAACCCAAGAAACCTTCCCCGGCAAACGAGGCAATGGTTGCCCCTAGCCGCAAGACACCGACTGCCGTACCCAAGGCAGAAGAGAAACGTATCTGGACTCAAGAAAGCATGAAAGAATTTCAGGTTGCCGACCGACAGGGGAAATATGACCCTGAAACGTCCAAGGCAATGTGGGAAGACCTCTTGAGTGCCGTAAGCGAAAATCGCATCCGATAGGAGATTGAATCATGGCCGTTTACCCCGTAAGCCCCGGACATCCTGATTACGGCACTGGCGGTACTTCGCAGTACATCCCTGCCGTATATTCCGCCCTGCTCATCAAGAAGTTCTATCCCAAGACCGTTGCTGCCCTCATCTCCAATACTGCTTACGAAGGAGACATCAAGAGCGCAGGCGATTCCGTCTACATTCGTACTCGTCCGACCATCGAAACCTTCCGCTACAAGAAGGGAATGGTTCTGCCGGTACAGAATCCTGAAAGCCCCTACGTCACCCTGAAGATCGACCAGGGCGAAGGCTTCAGCTTTGCCATCGACCGGATTGACGAGTTCCAGTCCGACATCAAGCTCATGGATACTTGGGCCGAAGACGCTTCTGCCTCTATGAAGCAGGTCATCGACCGTAACGTGCTTGTTACCATCGCTGCTGCTGGTGCCGTTGCTGGTGGTCAGTTGGCTACTACGATTTCCGGCTATCTTGCTGCCAATGCAAGCCCGAGTCTGGACCAGTTTACCGTAGCCAACAAAGCCATCGTCAACGGTTCGACGACTGCCAAGGGTACTTCCATCGTTCTTGGTACTTCGGCTGCTTCTGTCTCGGCTAATACCGGCGACGAAATCACCGCTCAGATTCTCAAGTACGGTCGTTATCTGGACGAGAACAACGCCCCCGAAGAAGGCCGCTTTGTCATCCTGCCGGTTTGGGCTGGTCAACACCTCAAGTCGTTGGCAAGCAATAACTTCGGTCTTGCCTATGCTACCGGCCAGAACAGCGCCAACATCATGACTGGCACTGTTCCTAAGATCGACCGTTTCGAGGTAATGTTCTCCAACAACCTGCCTGCTTCCACTGAAAGCGTTACTGACCCGAGTGCGGTCATTTTCGGCTGCAAGTATGCTACGACTTTCGCTACCCAAATCACCGAGTCCCGTATCATCGACAATCCCTTCAGCTTCGGGAAGATGATGCAAGGTCTGCAAGTCTACGGCTTCAACATCATCAAGCCGACCTGCATCGGTGTGGACTTCATCAAGAATGCGTAATTGACCAAAGACTAGGGGCTGGCTAACCCCGGCCCCTAACCTTATCCAAGGAGATACATCATGGCCGCTGTTGTTGCTGAAACCGTAACTGAAGTACGCACCGGACAGGCTGCCAAAGCCGTTGGTTCGAATGCGATTTATACTCGTACTGTAACCTTTTCATTGACCGATGGTGGTACTGCTGGTACTGCCAACCTGACTGGTTTGGTCATTCCGGCCAATACCCTGATTCTTGGTGGCACGTTCAAGCCGTCTGTTTCCCAGGGCACAGCCACCATCAAGTTTTCCGTAGCTACCGACGGTGACTTCTCGACTGCTTCTGTCTACACCTCTACCGACGGTAAGGCTCTTACGACCCCCATTCAGGTTATGACCACTGGTGATCGTCAAGTAACCTACACCACGGCTGTTGCTGCTGTTGTAGGAGCTACTTGTGAACTTACCCTTGTTCTTTGTAGTGTAGGTGAGGCACAGCCTTCCTATGACGTAAACGTAGCCTAAGTTGAACTCGGGGGGAGGCACTAGCTTCCCCCCTTTCCAAAGGACACCGACATGGCCCTTACCAAAGCTGCACGGACTCCCAAAGGGAACACCCAAGCAGACAAGCAGATTCAAGAACTGAAATCCTTTGTGGAGGCAATAATCGACTCTGACGAGAAAGCCCTTCAGTCCATCGAAGAACGCTTAGATACTCTAGAGAAGATTGTCTACCGCAAGGCACCGTCTATCCAAAAGGTCGAAACGTTCAACGGAGAAGAAGAAATTCAGCGGGAAGAAAGCAATCTGAAGATGCAATATGAAGACAAGATTGCTTCTGTTCAAAATGCCTGCAAGATTCTTCCCCCGAACCTTCTAGTAGACGGCAAGCACGTCCCCAAAAACGTATCTGCCATTTGTGGCTTTCTGGTTACAGAAGAAATGATAGATAGGGCTTACGAATGAACCTAAGAGAGATTCGGGAAGAATGCTGGTCCCTAGCAGGCGAAAAGGGAGACTACGACGACGACAAGCTGTGGCCTATGACGGATATGAACCGTTACATTAACAGGGTCTACAAGCATATCGCTCGTGAAACCCTGTGTATCAGAGACGCCATTACTCCCGAAGTCTGCTTAATCAGTTGCCCGGTTGTGGACTACACGACCTACGTAGAAGGGACTATCGACTACATTTGGGCAAATGACCCTACGGGTTGGCTGTATCAGAAGAACGTCTGCCAGTATCGCTACGCGCTTCATCCAAAAATTGTACAGATCGACGAGGCGAAATGGACCAACCGGACTTGGAAGCTCACTCGGGTTTCTGTCCAGAAATGGCAGACCAATCCGTGGTGGGAGCAAGTGGTTGGGATGCCTACCGAGTATGCAACAGACTTGTCGAACAATACCATTGCGTTGAACTTCAGGAGTGAAGAAGCCGATACTATGCGACTGCAAGTAAGGCGGTTGCCTCTTGTAGACCTGATAGACGACGAAGACATTCCTGAAATTAGAGAGAGCTACCACGACTTCTTCCTCAATGGGGTATTGCACAACATGTATCTCAAGCAGGACGCAGAGGCATTCGACGGGTACAAGGCTGCTGAATACAAGCAGCTCTACCTAGCCGACATCGACGAAATCAAACAGCAAGAGTCTTTGCTAGACCGTCGGCTTAGACCGAACCATTCGCTGAGTGCGTTTAGATGAATAAAGACTATTGGAAAATAGGCGAGTTCAAAGGGCTGGACAACAAGCACCCGCCTGAAGCTCTGACGACCTTTTCCAAGGGAGTTGGTTCTCAGTCGAACAGGACGGGAGCAAGCTATGCTTCCGTAGCTACGAACATCGACTTCACGACCAGCGGATTCAGGCGCAGGCAAGGCTTTTCTCTGTCCGTAGCAGGCTCGTTCCATTCTTTGTGGTCGAACGGCAAGAAAAACCTGTGCGTCAAAGACGGCTACCTCTGTCTGTTCGACGACAGCCTGAACTTTACTGAACTGATTCCTGCTTCCGAAAGAGAGTTCCAGTACGCCGATACGGGCGCTGGTATATACCTCTCAGACGGCCAGACAGCCCTTGTGGTCCACGAAGATGCAGAGGTAATAGGTAGGGCAGGGCACTATCAGATATTCAATTCTACGCTGCATGAGACAGGTTTAGAGTACGATGCTATGCCTGCTGGTGACGTTCTTGCTTGGATGTTCGGAAGGCTGTTCGTTTCCAATGGAGTAGGTATCTACTACAGTCGAGCCTACAAGCCCAACGAGTTCAGGCTGTCTGACGACTATCTTGACATGCCTGACGTAACCATGCTTGCTCCTGTGCCTGACGGTATATACATCGGAACAGAAGATAAAGTATGGTTTATGAGTGGTGGCAACCCAAAAGCTCCGGCTGCAACACGGATTGTTTCTGATACTGGAGCCTACAAGGGAACGGCCAAGATTGTCTCAGGAAAGTTCTTCAGACAAGGGCTACCGGGAGAAGTCGTCATTTGGGATGGGCCTAGAGGAAAAGTCGTCGGTTCAGGAAGTGGAACGGTAGAGTTTCTGACAGAAGACTTTGTAGGCTATCCAGATGCAGTAGCAGGAGCATCGTTGGTAAGAGAGAAGAACGGAGAAATACATCATCTTACAGTTCTCAGGAACCCTTCAACTGAAGGCTCGAACATGAGAACGACTGATACAGCAGAAGCCGAAGTACGAAGAAACGGAATCATCATTTAGAAAGGAAAGAATATGAACATCACTGGTGCAACTGAAGTCGGCGGCGTGTTCGAGTTTGAGCTTGTACGCGACGGTAAAGTAATCGACAAGTGGCAGGACCACAACCTCGTCACCAACGAGGGGCTGAACGACCTCTTGAGTGTTTGCCTCGTTGGGGGGACACAGAAAGCGTCTTGGTACGTTGGCCTTTTCGAAGGCAACTACACCCCCCTGGCGACGGTCACTGCGGCGACTGTTGCCTCCGCTGCGACTGAATGCACCGCTTACGACGAGGCAACACGTCCGGCGTGGGGTGGCGCAACTCCGGCGTCTCAGTCGACGACGAACTCCGCAAGCAAGGCGACGTTCACTATCAACGCCACCAAGTCCGTTTATGGGGCGTTCCTTGTTTCGAACAATACGAAAGGCGGGACGGGCGGCGTTCTTTTCGCGATCACCCGCTTCTCTTCGGTGCGCAGCGTTGTAGCAACCGACCAACTCCTTGTCACTTACACCGTCAGCGCGGCTTCCGCAGCGTAACAATTAACCAACGATTAGGGGAAAGCCCCGCCTCTTTACGGGGCGGGGTTTATTTTTATGCGCATCCGTATTCTATCCGCAGAGAGTGCCGGACTTGTCGGCTACGCCAAACAGAAGCTGGCCGCCCTTCGTGCGGTTCTTCCCAAGGATGCGGTATTTACGAAGAGGTTTTTAGTTGGGGATATAACTATCTTTGTAAGTATCAATCCAGTAGAGGACGTGTTGACCTTGTTTGGGGGCGCATCTTTGCCTAACGTGATGCTTTCGGGCGTGGAAGGTACTTTCACATACAACTACAACGATGGAAAACTTACCAAAGTAAATAGCCTAGAAGGAGAACTATTCCAAGCAGGGTACACGCAGGTCGGGCAAGTTGTCTCTAACTTGGAAAACGGACTAGTTTACAATGTTTCAAGCAGAACAACTTCGGTAGAGACGCCAAAGTATGTTGATATGGTTTTTTGTCCTTCTACGGGGATGTGTTCTTTTGTAGACGAAAACAATGTCCTTTACCTACAAACGGGAAATTCGAGATTTACTCCTGTGGCTGTATACGAAAACAAAGAAGCGAGACTAGAAAGCCTTCATCAAAACGGCAACAATGTATCTGTTTTGTTTTCTGGAAGGAATGCAGGATGGAACTACATAAGTTCCCCTAGCCTGTGGAATGGATACATAACAAAGCTAATAAACAACTCCATAGAAGAAGAATATGGAGAGGCATATGCGTGGCAATGGTCTTCTGGAATATCTGCGGTCTACAACCACAGAAGGATATATTACCAAGAGTATCTTCCGGTTTCGGTTGGCACCATTGGCGAAACATATCTGGACATTCAAGTTCGCTTTTGTACTCTTCTCGACTCTCGCGACCCTACCGGAAGTACGCCATTTGGTGTAGCTGAAATGCTAGAGCGAACAGACGGAGAAGACAAACAAGAGGCTTATTTCACACTAAACCTAGCCGAGCCGCATCCAGCATTGTATTACCGGGTTGAGCAGATGCTTACGGTGGCTTATGGGTCTACGCCTCCAGCCTACAACAACTATTTGTTTAGCGTTGACTACGCAAGCCTTTCGGATGAGTCGCCTCTTTTTGCGTTTGGCGAGGTGCTAGGAGAAACTGGAAGCGTTGAAGTTCTTCACTGGTGGTCAGGCGCAGAGGGACTGCATGGTGTTGTTGCAAGACAAGGCGAAAGCTTTTATGTCCATAGGTTTTTTTGGCCAGAAGACGAAGAGCTAACTTCTCAGGTTTTTAGTTCTTCTGGAGTTGTAACCGGGAGAAAGCCAACGGCAAGGTATGTTGCTACAGGCAGGAAATATAAAGACGCTTCTTACTCAGCAAACGGGAAGATTGCTGCTGTCCTTTATGACGTGTTAGTAAACGAAGTCACGGTATCTAAGCTATGCGTTATTGACCTAGAAAAACTGGAGCTTGTTTCGGACAGACAATTAGGGCATGTCTTTGATTCAATGCATTTGGTACTAGAGTATGTTGAGGGCGAAACGACGGCCCCTATTGCGCTTGAAGAAGAAAGCCTAAGAACAGAGCTTGTGCCTTTTTCAGTGCCAGAGGACCGTGTTAAAGACAAGGAATATTCCTTGTATGGCTTTGAGCACGCACTTAGTCGAAACGATGGATTACATCTTGGTGGCTGGAAGATAACAATTCAAGACCGCATTGCCAACGGGTTCAGGTGGACAGACCCTTGTTGGCAGTCAATCTATACTATGCATGATTCATACGAGAATCCGCCAGGCTCTGGGCCAGCAACAGACTATACAAACCTTTTGAGCCGATGGTCTTATGAGCACATAAACCCTCTTGGCGTTATGACGACTACATGGCACTACATTACAGGTGGTATCGGTTCTTGGCGCACACATGCTGGCGGGACAGTTGAAACCCCTGTAGACGCCGGAAGGCCAATCAATAGTTATAACTATGAACGATTTGGGATTAGTTTTCATTATGAGAATAACTGCATTGAGGTTTCTGGCAATACAGCCTCTCCGTATAATCTTACCAACACAGTAGACAATAACGGATGTGTCGTTGGAGCACCTTATACATGCGGAGACAACGACATAGTTCTTACCGATGCATGTGGAGAAGAATATGTACTCGAACGTGAACTAACACCTTTTTCTATTGTTGGACCAGAAGATATATATGTTGGAGCCGGATATACCGGAGTAGGTGGTCTAAACCCAAAAAGCTATTCTATTTCTTGCGGGGAGATAGGGGAGCAGAATGGAACAGTTGTAAGTCTGGACGGGTGTTGCGGATCTGCGACGGTTACAGCAACACATGCTTGCGGTTCAGACTCAATGAAGGTCCGTGTCGATATTGGCCTATGGGTTCTCGTTCAAGACTCTGCCCCAAGACCAAGCGAATACATCGCAAATACCCAGATAAGCGGAGATACAAAAACAGAACGGGTATATATTCCTGCCGGTGCCGTTTATTCTTCTCCAGAAATGCTTGTGGCGGAAATAGGATGCATACCATCCGTAGATCAAGAAGACAAGTGTAGTGGCCAAATAGCTACATGCACGGAAATATGTGGCTGGACTGCGGGGGTAGCAGACGTAAGTAGCCTCGAAGGGACGACGACTTTTGTAACCCCAAGCCCAGAAGTTGCTCAATGGTGTGCGACTACACTTGTTGGGCAAGCAACGGCCTACATAGGTGCGCGTTGTTGGGCGATTGATAGCTCATATACACGAGTCTGGAAATGGGAGTGTCCATGATTGCTTTCGAGCTATACAAGGGGAAAACATGCGAGGAACTTGGGGTTCCAGAACTTCCATGTAAAAGCCGAATGGAAGACTTGGGAAACTTTCTAGAAACATGGAAAGGAACTGAATCAGATTTTATCGTAGCCTACCTCGACTGGTTGCGAAAAAAGAATGACGCACCAAAACAAACTATAGCCACATCGCAGCAAGAAAAAAAAAGCGCACAGAAAAACGAAGACGAAGCATTTGCAGACCCAAGCTATTCGGAGATGTTTTCTGATCTAAAAGACAGTCTAAAAAGTATTGCTGCTTCTGGTGTCAAGATGGTGTCGAAAGAAGAGCATGTAAGGCGATATTCTCTTTGTAAGGAGTGTACGTTTTTTAGGTCTGGAAGATGTAGTGTCTGTGGATGCTTCATGAAGATAAAAAGCAAGTTCGCCGTCATGAGCTGCCCGACTAAAGTATGGGGCAAGGAGAACGCATGAGCACTTATGAAGAAGCAGTAAGCGCAAGCATAAGCACAGAAGCAGGAGCGGATAGAGCAACCCAAAACTCTTTTCCAGAAGAAAACATACTGCTTCGCTACCGTGTTGAGCAAAAGACCGGCGACAGGCTCATGCCCGAAAGTAATGTGCTCGACCTAGATGCATACGGAGGAGCCTATAGGTTTTCGCTTCGCATGGCCGGGGCTGCAAACGGGTATACGCAATGGGTTACTGGAGGCGTTGTCGGAGATCGCTGCGCTAGCTGTTCTGGAAGAGTAACCGAAACCACGACTTACAGCCTCTCAAATACTGTAACTAGCCTACCGGCGGGTAGTGGCTTTTGCGGAATAGGCTCTGCCTTCGGAACAATACTAACGCCGTATGAGCCGATAAGTTGTTCTTTTTGGGTTCAGGGTGATTGGGATTCTATCTTTGCTGAAACACGACCCGTATGCTTATTCCATTATGGGAACCTCAGCACTTCTGATCTATCCGCTAGTAACACAGCTACTTCCTTATTTTCAATAGTAATCTATAGTGGTGATCTTCGTGTTTCTTACAGATATTCGACTGCGCCAACCAGTTCGCCACCTTTGTATACGATCAACGTACCGCAGGTAAACACAGGTCTTAATTCTGGATGGAATAATATAGTTGTTACTTTTGGGAGCAATAAGGTTTGTTTATATGTAAACGGCGAAGAGGTCGGTTCACTTCTACATTCGCCGGGGTATTTCTACAACGTAGGCGATAGAACGATAGTCGCAGGTTTTGGCGAAGTCGGTATTTACTCAAGTGAAGTAGTAACGGTTGTCTACCCGCACTTTGCCTTTACTGGAAAACTTGATGACTTGACAATATGGAACAAGGCTTTGCTTCCTTCCGAGGTATTGGGAGTTTACAATTC
>Ga0265297_10001871_pt1 | contig 45991 bp, 53 predicted proteins | sample Munlanlwell13791_FD_192502 | JGI IMG/M metagenome (GOLD analysis project Ga0265297, IMG submission 192502) | Leachate microbial communities from a municipal landfill in Southern Ontario, Canada - Leachate well 137-91 | ecosystem: Engineered > Solid waste > Landfill > Unclassified | place...
TCTCCGAAGTAATACATTCCAGGAATGTCCGCTACGACCGAAGTGGCCCACTCTTCGAACGGGTCTTCTTCGGGTTTCCCATATACATACATGGTGTATAAGAGTCCCCACAGTTTTACGAGACCTAAATTTGCGATAACACTTCCATATTCCAGTGCCGCTTTACCGGCGGCCTTCAAACCCTCTTTTGTCCGGGCCGCCTCTCGGAGCGAAGACAGCCCTTGTCGTTGCTGGATTTGATATAAAGCGTTTGTATATTCAGAGTTGGCAACGCCCAACATCTGTGCCAGTTTCTCACGCTGCGAGTGGAACAGGGTAACGCTGCGGACAAACGGATTCCGCTTCGAACCGATGACGGAACGGTCAACAACGTCCCATGTCGGCTGCGTTTTTCGTATCGATTCTTCTGCAAGATACATCGCAGATTCCATAAATGTTCGGTCGTTATATAAATCCTCCGGTTTTCGACCTTTATATTTTGGATTTTCCATCGTTTTTGCTTCGGCCATCCGCCATACATCCATAATCGCCATCTTGTCAAAGTACATCACCAAGAAGGACGGGTGGTTTATCAGTTGGTCTTTCCCGGTGTAGAACCGGGCCGTTCCGCCGGACATTGCGGCGTCGCCGAGTTCTCGGTTGACGTGTCCTTCAAAGCGTTCCCGGAGGAATGACGACCATTTTTTTATTCGCTCTTCGAGCTTTTTATCCGGCTTTACTCTAATAGCCTTAATGCCTCGTACACCAAAATCGGGAAGGGCCAAAAATACGGAAGCATACTGCTGGCCGGCAACACGCAAATTGAACGCGAAGATGGCTCGGGTGACGGATGTAATCCATTTCCCGTACCAGCTTGTAACCCAATCGGCTTCGGCCTTCCTGTCCTGTATCGCGTTGACCTGCGTAACCATGTCATTCCAGTAGTCTTCATAACCTTTTTCCCGAACGATATTTCTGATTGTCGGGTCGTTCAATATGGTGCGAAGACGCCTTACATGGAAAGCCAAACCGACATATTCCGCTCCCGTCTGAACCGTATCGACAAATTCATTCAGGGCGTCAACGACAACGATAGGTGCTGTGCCGCCAGTACGCTGTTTCCAGTGACTTCGGCTTTCAATGGTTTCAAACGTGTACTGCTGTTCCCGTCCCTGTGCATCCCTTTCTTTATACCGGCGGATATGCCAATACGAATCCACGTTCGCTTTTTGGTACCCGTCTATTTCAAGTGATGTTTCATTGATGGCCTCGTTCATCAAGTTGACTCCGAGTCCGAGGATAGTTGCCATCTTCTGTGCCTTTTCGGGAAGCGAGTCCCGGATAAGCTGGAGGTCGTTTGGAGTCAGAGAGAACTTCTGATTCGGCATATCCCTGAATATCACTCCGGATTTCAGGAGAGCTTTATATTGAAATTCGTTCCCTCTGGCCTGCATGACAATGTTCAATGCTTCGCCAACCGTCATCCGAATTGTCTTCCCGGAGGCGAGCGTTATACTCAATTCTTCGAGTCCCGGTTTTTCAACATAGTCTTTGATGACCTCCGGTGCGACTCTTGATATAAAGTCTTCGGCAGGCTTCGGAAGCGTCATACCTCTGACCTGAACGGGCCTCGACCAAGTCTTTAAATCATAGTCCGTTATACCAGCCTTCTTCATTTCGTCTCTAACGAAATCCTGTATCATAAAGACGGTACCCTTTTGAGTGTCGCGTGAGTGTCCGAGTGTCGGCCCGAACATCTGATACAGGGTTCCTTTCTGTGCACCGCTGACCACATAAGACATCGTCGCAAGGTTATAATTGAACCGCCCGAAAACGCCTGTCCATAACCGTTTGAATCGGTAAGGACTCTGTGCCGTCTGGACGTTACGTTTGTCCGCTTCAATCGGACGCTTCCAGCCGTTGACAACTTCGGCAATAATGTTGACTTTATTGACAATCATATCCGTGCGATTCATTGCATTGAAAGACTCCGGGTCTTCATTGTGCTGCCATTCCCATTGGGCGACCAGAGTTTCCAATGAATCCGTCAGTTCACGGAGAGTATCCGCGTCGAATTTACTGACGCTCTGCTTGGCAAGTTCGCCCTCCAAGTGCTGTAAAGTTGGGATAATTTCGTTCACCAGATAAAAATTATCCTCCGTGGTTTGCCCGGCGGTTAGCTGAGCTTCTGCATTTGTCTTTTCCGTCTGGACATACTCAATAAGCTCTTTCAAAGACAGCACTTCTTCTTCGGTTCGCTGGCCTCTAAAACTGATAGCCTCGAATAATTTCTCAAAGACCTTGGAAAATTCAGGGGCCATCTTGAACTGTGCACCCTCTTTGTAAATACCGCTTCGGCGATAGCCGTACTTCTTCTTGAAACGCCGCACAAACTTTTTAAGTCGGGCCATCTGTTCGCGTTTTATCACATCTTCTATTTCACGGCTGAGCCGCTCGACCGCCTTTTGAACGGTACGCTCACTGCGTGCATTGTTGATGGACACCAGCATTCTGCCGCGATAAGCCGGGGGTATTTCATCTTTGACCCACTGGATTAGGGAACGTCTGATTTCGTGGTATTTTTTATACTTATCCTTCAATTCATTCAGCTTGACTCCCATATCACGCCATCCGGCATGGTACGCGGACTTAGCCGCTTTCTGTTCGGCTTTCAGGCGAAACTTGAGTAGCTGCTTTTCTGTCATTTCCCGTATCTGGGTAGCCTGCTGGCGTACCCCAGTCGTTGCGTGAATCGCCTGCTTTATCGTCATACTCCGAACGATAGAGGGGCGTCCAGTGACTTGTGCGAGTGCCATTTTCAGGGCAGTGTCCAGAGCACCGCGTGCTTCCGATATCCCGGTCAACTGTGCAATTCCGTACCCTTCTATTGCCTTTGAGCTTTTGGCGTGAACCGTAATATCATTACGTTCCGCAGGGCTAACACTGCGTTGAGCAAATTCTTTCATCGCCTCAATCTGTTTCGGTGTCAGCTTTTCCGGATTGAGTTCGAACTGGATGACGGTTTGCCGATTGGGAGTATGGTATCGGCTGATACGGATAACGCCGGCGGACACCAATTGCCGTATCGTCGCCCCGGCTGCACGGGCATGGTCGCTGTGTTCCCAAGAATAGTTTTGCCCGATTTTGATTCGTTCGACGGGTAGCACTGAACCGTCCGATAATATCCATCCTTTTCGCTGGATTTCCTTGTTTTCGGCGTACTGCAATCCCTCTTTGAGATTCGTGACAGTCTTTGACGTATCCAGCAACCGCTGGTGCGAATAAGGAAGCCGGGCAAGAGAAGGTCTCGGGTGGTGCTCTTTGACCTGCTGTTGAAGCGACGTTATAGCTGTCTTTAAATACTGCTGAGTGGTATCCAGACTTGCGTGTCCAAGCATTATCCGCAAGGCTTCAAGATTGACGCCGCGTTTGAGCATTTCAGTCGCCATCGAATGACGAAAGACGTGCGGAGAAAGTTTCACCCCGGCACGTTCGGAATACTTTTTGACGATTTTGAAAATCGCGTCACCTGACAATGGCTCGCCCCGGGTACCCAGAAACACATACGGGGACTTCTCTGAGCCTCTTATGTTTGGACGTTCCTTCTCTATATATTCCGCTATTGCTTTTGCTGTTTCTTCGCTGAATGGAACGATGCGTTCCTTCTCTCCCTTGCCGGTTACAGTTGCTTTTTTAGCGGTTTCACTGACTCGTTCAAGTGCCAATCCACTGACCTCGGCCCGGCGTGCCCCGGTGTCCAGCATGAAATGCAGTAAGGCTATATCTCGCAATGCGTTGCGGTCTTTCTCCTTATCCACTTTTGAAATGATTGCTTTCATGGTAGGAAAAGGCTTTGCTTTCGGAAGTGTCTGTGCTTCCTTTAGATACATATCAGAGTCAATCGGATTCTCACCGATTAGTTTCTCCTCAGACATCAACTTAAAAACCTCGTTCAAGATTCTGAGCCGCTGGTTTATCGTAGAGGCCTTATTGCCCTTGTTGGTCAGACCGCGTATATAGCGACGCATCAAGTCTTTAGTTATATCATTTGCATCGGTGATTTTCAGAGAGCTTATGAATCCGATAAAAGACTTCATTACATCTGCGTAAGCCTTTACGGTATTCTCTGATACGCCGCGAATAGCCTGATTTTGAAGCCAATTCTTTACCATGACAGGAATCGGCAGCGGTTCTTTGCGGACGACTTCATGTTGAAGCTGTTCCATTTTAGCCAACTCAACGCCCTTCTGTGCCTTCGTTGTCGGCGGTGCTTCAATCATTTTTTTCTGCCGTTCAGCCAACTCTTCTGCGGCTTTCAGCTTTTTGGCAAAGAAATCTTCCTGCTGAATCTGGCCTTCCGGCTTTATAACAGGAACCGGCTGAGCCTCTCCAATCTTTTTTACAGGCGTAAATACTTTAATTTCTTCGCCTTCCGAAGTTGCCACCACAATCGCATTTTTGAATTTCCGGGTAACTGTTCCAGTTGCGGTTTTACTTCTGCCCTGAAACACTCCAGAATCACCGATGGCAACCTCTTTCTCTGGTGTTTCACGTGAAACGGCAATTTCGGTCTTTTTTGTTTCTATCTCTTTTTTGGCCTCTGGCTTCGCTTCTGACGGGCGTTCAGGTGCCGGCCCCAAAGCTATAGGGGTTTTGGAAGGTCCGGCCTCCTGCGGCTGCTTGCGGGCCTTGCGTAGCTTTCCCGGAGGAAGTGCGAGAGTTTTCTTGGAAGGCTGCTCGGTTCCGCGAGGCGGACCGACAAACGGCTTCTCCTGACCGACCGGCATATCCCTTATTTGGTTAGCGTATAACGACTCTTCGGCAGAAAGAACCGGTGCCTTGAGTCCATACATATGCAGTGCGATTGCGATACGGTCCGATAATTCCGCCATATCTGTGATGAAAGGGTCCATCCACTGTATTTTTTCATCCGCCTGACGAGTCTTCGTCCTTTTTCGGCGGATGGCACTTCGAAGCGTTCGCAGTAATTTACGCTGGAATCGCGTCACCGCGTTCGGTGCGTCACCGGCAACCTTCTCCAGAAAGTTCTGGTCTTGGGCAAGTCTTCCGATTGCCTCGGCTACAATTTCAGACCGTAAACCCTTGTCGTCTATAACCGAACCGACCTCTTGGTATTTAGACCGAATATCCGCTTCGACCGCCTCTCTGTCATTCAAGGCTGTCAATACAGTGTCTTCAAGCTCGGCATACGCCTGCGGGTCTTCAACTTCTATCTGGTGGGTCAGTTCGTGAAGTGCGACAGACTTCATCGGGTCAGGCATGGCGGCGTTCAGCAGGATTGTACTGGTGTCTTCCGGAGACGCCCAACCGTTATATGGAGTTGCCTTATCTGTTAATGGAACATACCACGTCACACGCTTCCCGAAAACACCCTCAATATAGCTCGCTATATTACGATGATTACGAGATAGAACTTCTGGTATATTGTAATCATTCGTATCAAACCCGATTTGTTTGGCGACTTGGTGCATGGTCCTTCGGTCGATATCTACGGATTCAGCGGTTCGACGACGCTGTCCTCCCTTGACATCAATGCCGACCGCCGGTAGTCCGAGAGGAGCGGACATCCCAAAGGCAATCATCGCTTCGATACCTCGACGATTGACCCACCCAATGAATCCATCTTGCTGTTCTTTTCCATAAACAGCCTTGGCGACCCATTCCTGAGTCTGACCCTGTGCCATTTCTTCGCCGGCCTCGGCAACGGCCAGTTCGAGCCATTGACGGGTCATCGACTTTTCGCCCCGGCGAGCTATTTTTCTGGCGACCTGTGCTGTTACTGCCTTCCGTGCTTCTTTCGCGGAAGCGTGCTTACCGAGTGTTTTGAGGAATCGAAGTCCTTGTTTGACCTGAACATACTCCAGTGCAGCGGCAGCCAATCCGTAAATTTCAAACGCCTTGGAAGCCTGCTCTTCGGTAGCCCCGTCTGCAATCGCCTCGTCGTAAGCCTCAGACCCTTCCGCCGCAAACATCAAAGCGAATGCCAAGTGGGGATGACCGGTTGCCGTCATTATTCCTGCTTCGACCAGAACGGGAACTGATTCAACGACAGCACCGACCAACTTACGCGGGTTTTTGATGAGGTCTGCAATTCCCTCTATTTCCTCGTTTGCCAAATCCGGACGTGTCTCGTAAAGGCTTGCAAGGTTGGCACGGATATCTTCCAACGGCTGATTGAATACCTTGGCCCACATGGAATCAGGAACGTCCACCGCCAGAGAGGTCTCGTCCAGATATTTATCATAAGCCTCTTTTTTTTGAGCGGCTTGTCGTGCGACAAACTCCTCTTTGTGTTTGTCAATTTTTGGACGTTCATCTTTCCATGTACTCTGGCCGGACGACATTCTCTTAACAGCATTGTCGATAAGGGATTGATGTTCTATACTGTGCTTCTTGTATTCCTCGGCGGCCTTCGGAGAATACATTTCCTCAAAATTATTTTCTCTGGAAAACGAGGCCAGTTTACGACCCACCTGTTTCCATGTTGCCGTCGGAACAGTCAGTGAGCTTCCCAACGCATTGACCGCAGAACCCTCCATCGTCTCCCAGAATGTTTTTGGACGGAGACCGGTTTCGATTTCAGCGGCACGGATATGGGAACGGATTTTAACCTCGTCCATATACGTCAGTGGTTTTACATCTTTTGTTTCCTGAATGCCGGCCTGAATCAAGGCATCTAACTCTGTCGTCTGGTCGAGTAATTCCATTATGGAGACCCCCAAGCACCCATCCCTGCGGTCACGTCTGTCGTTGGAGCAAGCGTCCCTCCGCCCATGACGGGGAATGAGTTTCCAGACGCCGCCGGATTTCCTTTTCGCCATTTTTCAAAGACAACGGATTCACCGTACAGTTGAACCGCCTTTTGTAAAGAAGGACTTGCTTCGACAAGACGTTCAAATTCAGCCCTCTGTGTATTGATATGCGACTGACTCGTTGCCATTCCCTCGAGTGCTTCGCGTGCGGCATCAACCTGACGCTGCAACGTCTTATAGAGTTCGTATTGCGGAGAGCCGGGCTTCACTTTTGCTTTTGTCTTGGCATCCAGAACCTTTTTACCATCCAGCAGGAATGACGCGGCAAGACGCTTCTGTGCGTCCGCCAATCGCTCCGTCTTGACATCCATTTGCTTTTGGAATTCCTCTTCAGGCTGTGCAAATTCCATCTTGCCGAGTCCGTATGCCTGACCCAACCGCTGAGCTTCGGCTTCTGTGATTTGTCCGGAATTGAACATTTGTGAAATTTCATTGAGCTTTCCGAGTTTTAAATCGCTTTCCATTGCCTTACGAACGAGAGGGTCGAGTTTCTGAGCAAACGATGACGGAGATATTCCGCTGCCGACATTGCCGTATTTAGATGTTGCCTGAATCACTAACTCGTCTTTCTCTTGGTCGCTCAAATCATCCGCCGACTGAATCGCATTCAAGGCAAGATTCAGCTTCTCCCTGTTCCGCTGATAATCCATCAGTTCCATCTGAATATCAACTTCACGCTTCATCGTCAGGTATTTGGCCTGATACATGAATTCCTCGGCACGGGCAACCTGCTGTGCCTTCATTTCGAATTCCATGTTTTTACGTTGAAGGTCGCTTTGAAGCTGCGTCATTTCCCTCTGGAAATCCATTTCCTGCTGACGCTTGGCCTGTTGATTTATTCCGGCTTGTCGGGCCATGCCCTCAACAGCTGCATAGGGTGTATAATCAACTACAATTGCCATAATGACTCCTGTTATTTTGTAGAAATCTGTCTGGAACCGATGGTGTCAATCTGATAGTGAACACCAAGTGTAGCAACCAAGGCATCACCGGCGTATTCGTCCGGACCTACACCTAATGTCGCGGCGACACGTTCAATGGTAAACAAGAATTGGTCTCCGACCTGAAAATTCGTTCCCGTAATTGCAGCGAAATCTGACCGCTTGAAATCATACCGGACATCTATGGCTGTTTCTGCGTATATATCGGCCTTTGCATCAAGCGTTTCGTTTTCTCTTGATACCGTATAGGAAAGCTTCCAGCGGACATAGTCCGTTGCCGCCGTCAATGCCGCAATACCCTGCCAGTGAACATGAAAATATAAATCCGTAGCTTCTTTATAGTCATGCTGGATTTCAAAACTACCGGACACTTTTTCACCGACCGCAAATCCCCACGTATAAATACCGGTTCCGGCACCGAGTTCATCGGTGAATTCCGCCTCGTCCGGCTGGGTGGCAACCGGGAGGGCAAGAGCCGCTGAACCTAAGTTTATATCCTTGTAAACCGGCTGAGAAAGTACGAGGGTCTTCTGAGAGGCCGTTGTCAGCGTCAAATCGTTGGTTGACTTTTCGATGTTTCCGGATTCGCCGATAAGAATACCGCCGGTCAGCGTGGATAGTCCGCCGACAGACAGGACGGTAGAGACTACCGCTTCTGTGGCGACGATAGAGGTTGCCAGCAGCGTCGATACTGTCATCGCGGTTGTCGTCACAGAAACGGCGGATAACGTGGATACGGAGAGTTGTGTTATCGTAGCCGAAACTGCCGACACCGTAGATACCGACAAGGTGGTTGCCGAAATAGAGGTTGCCGACAACGTCGTCACGGATAATCCTGTAAATGTCGGCGTAGCATCATATCCAAATCTCAGACTCGCTATCCGTTGAAGGATTTGCCTGAGCTTGTTCCAGTCATTATCTCGTAATGTCCAGCCAATTCCCATATCAATCAAGAACTTTCAACGCTGATACATAGGATTTATTCGCAGCGGTGGGATATCTTGTTGCTGTGTCATATATGCCCTGCAACTGACCGCGTGTTATTGTTATAATTGAACCGTCAGGCTTTTGAACACGAACCTTGTCGCTTTGTCCCTGCGTTCCTGTGGACGGTCCGGCCTGTGCACCTTCTCCTTCTGGAACATAACTGAAAGGTTCCGGTGCTGCCGCAGAACTTAGATTATTAGCGGCCATGTTCTGAGCCAATAATTCCTGATACTCTTTTTCGTCCATTGATGGGGTTACAGAACCACCGGACACTCCGGTTAGTCCTGAATTTGCAAACAATCCACCGGAACCTCCGGTAGTACCGAATCTCCCTGTAATTCCAGAGTCCTGACTTGCACTTGATGAAGGCATGATGCTTGACTGTCCGGACGATGAAGAACCGCCGATAGAATTGCCCCACATACTGCCAAGTCCCGCACCAAGACCTGAACTTCCGCCACCTCCAGCAGTTGACGCGGCACCGGACGCCAAGTTGGAAAGCAGGTTTGCATCCGGGTACGCATCGGTTCTGGATTCAACCGCACCTGCCTTTTTCATTAACGCATCGGCAAGGCGTGTTTGACGTAAATCTTCCAACTGGAGACGGAACGGCGTACCGACCTCTTCTTCGTATTTAATCGGCAATCCCGCTGCAACTGTAGTATTGGACAAACCGCTGCTGACGAGATTCTGCATCCCGGTCGCCATCGCCTTAGTTTTTCCCTGTTCATAAAGAGCCAAAGCACCTTCTCCGAACGACCCTCCTGGTTGGTACTGTGCGATGATATCGTCGTAAATTTTCATCATCTGTGCGTATCGGGCTTCATTGGCTTTCCTCGCGGCATCGGCGGCCTGCGTATAACTGGATGTCCAACCGGACGACCCTGAACTGCTGGCCGACCCGGATGAACCGGACGAACCGCCTTTAGGTGCAGCCCAAGTGCTTGCTCGTGTCATTGCCATATCTGTCTCCTAAATATTCCCGGCAGCTTTTATGTCGGCTACCGCTTTTTCAAAACTCCACGTCTCGGATATTGTCGAATTTTTAAGTATAAGGCCCATCCATGCGGCTCTTGTTCGGGGTCTCAATTTCTGGATTCGATTCGGACCAGACAAGGTTCCGGTATGCAGAGGGGATGTATCTGCCGCCATATCATCAACGACCTCTTCCGCTGTATCGCTTGAAAACAATTCATAATCTACCGTGTCCGTATCGGACCCGGTTGTAATCGACAACGTCTTGAGCCGTCCGCGTGAATCCGCATCGGGTGCCATCATTATCGGGCCAATAACGGCCTTACTTATTATTTCAACGTCTCCGTCATATCCGGCATCATCTTTTTTAGTGTCATCGAAATACCTGAGAAATGAATCTCTGCACCCCAGATATAATTTCTGATAATCCGGATTGATGGCTTCGTAAAAATGGGCACAAAAAACAGCCAGTTCGACTGGATACTCTTCCGGAAAAAATCCTCCGGTTCTTATGTCATATACCAGAGTATTATTGTCACCTGAGTCTGTGTTTGTGATAAAACAGTAAATCTGAGACTTAACCCTGTCAAAAGCCATGACGATGCGATGAGTGTCCTTGCTCGGTGCATAGTCCTCAACGACATTTGGAAGAACCGAAAATGTTAAATTTTCTATGCCTTGGAATCCATAGGCCATCCTGTAAAGTCCACCTCGTCCCCAGAAATACAGATTATTGGAATCATCAAAGCACCATGATTTAGGTCCGAATATTCCGGTAGAGCGACTGACTTCGTCAAGAGAACCTCCGGCTGCTGGGTCTCCTCGCATCACCCATATTGAATTGGCACAACCAAATATCAAGTAATCATCCTGACAGGGTATCATTGATGATACGACGTCGCCCAACTCTCCTGCGTCAGAATTTCCGCCGGCTACAGGTGTCTGGGAATCTGTGGCTGCATATGCCCAATCAAACGGGTCTGCCTGCCGTGACATGTACCACTGGAAAGGATATATCCGGTTCCCGGACAATACTAAGCGACCCCTGTAATTGCACACAAGAGTTGCTCTGTCGGGCATGGTTCCTGCAAATACTCCGGCGGCTGTCTGGTAAGGTACCCAATCGTAAATAAACGGAGGAGACGTTACTTCCGTTGGCGTCATTATTGTTGTTCCGCCTCCAGCCACCTCGGTTGTTAAAGCAGTGTCCGCTTCAAGTGTTCCGGATATGACGGCTACAGTCATTGTCTTCCCTGATACCATAATCATATCAACAGAAACGACAGCAGGGTCAGCACCATTTTGGTACAGAAGCGTTCCTCTTGCCGGATAGGTTGTTATAGCACCTGCCTGAGAGCATCGATAATTTCTGAATTCTGCAACTGACAGCGTTGTGTCGTTTGCAATAAACACTTTCTGATAGGCCTCACAAGCGGTCAACGCTTTTTCGGTATCCAAAGCATCTGCTGCGGGTTCTCCGGTGACTCCACCAAGGTCTTCTATTTCTGAAAATACACCATCGGCACTTTCATAATAAACAGAGTTTCCTGATATTGCGACGAGTTTTTTTTCGTACAGTAAATCGTCTGGTGGATTTGAGGTAATAATGGGTGAACCAAGACCAGACGAATAAGTGAACGATTCGTCTCCGGTTGACAAACCTGCCAAAAATACAAGGTTTTCATCGAGCACCCAGACATTAAACGTTCCATCTGCACTCGTGCTTACTGGCGTAAAATACATTACTCGTCCGGAGGATAACTCAGAAACAGACCGAGCAGCTATTGTCGAGCTTAAGTCGTAGGTGTAAGAAGCAAGAACATCCTGTCCATTACTTGCGTCTATCTTCGAAAATGCGTAAGTTGTGCCACGTTTCCCTGCGTATAATTGACCATTCCGTTTATGTTCCTTTGGCTGTATATCTGAATTTAAGACCAAAGAAGAAGTCGTATAAAGAGGAGTAGTGTAGTCCGACGGAGTAAATTTATAAAGAGTTGCAGAACTAACTGCATATCGAAGCACGTATATTCTGTCGGACGTTGAATAGTGAAGTTTACTATTATTTGTGGTTGTCCCATTTGCCTCGTATGAATCAATATAGGCACCATCCGCCGCAGCCATTCGGCAAACCTGCAATATATTTGTCAGAAAAATAAGAACAAGGGCATCTCCGCTTGCATGGAGAGCACATCCAATACATTCGGCAATACCCGGAGTACCATCTGAATAATACGCTCTGTTTGACCAAATAACGGTTCCACTTGTACCTATATAGTGTACATTTGCTGTGCTTGTCGCCCTGTGCGTCAACAATATGTGATTGCTGACATCGATTGACATATTGTAAGGAGCACCGTGCGTTGTTGTTATTTCGCAATAGCCGGTCGTTCCCCACGACTCGACGACTACTAATGCAGAAGTGAGTTTATAAACCCTTATTTTTGTTGTCCCATAAGTTCCATAAACATAGTAATAGCCATCTGGTGACTTTACAATGCACGCAGCCACGAAACTTCCCACATTCGGCCACGTATAGGCAATAGAAACAGTGTTCGTGGAATCATCGTATTGGAATACGTATGCACCTTTTGTTGTTCCGGATGTGGCAACTGCTGCACAATACTCAATCATACATCCTCCAGTACCGTCACAGACAGCAATTCAACGACCGGGTTGTTTGCAGAACTGATTCGTGAAGAATAGTCTGTATTATTCAATCCCGGACGCTGGCCTCCGCGTGCTCGTCCTTCCGATACGTCTCTCGGTCGGACATTCAAGAGTTCAGGACTGGTCAACGGAGGCTGTGTGGAATTGGCCCAATTCCGGTTGATTCCCTTAAGTGGAAACGAGAATTCAAGATTCGCTGGCATAATAGACTCCTGCAAAATACGGCACAGTCCCCGCAGCGGAAGCGGAAGACTGTGCCCTTCTCGGAGGGTGTGAGAAGTGTTTTAGGAGGCATTCAACGCAAACGATGGCACCGACGCGGCGGCTTTATTCTGATAAATATAGCCTGTCGCCGTTTCAATCATCACGCAGCCCTTTGCAAAACGACCGACATATCCGCCGCTGGCCGTCAGTGCCAAAGACACTGCTACCGTTCCAGTGACATAACCCAGAATGCCGAGCTTGCCATATGTCGCATCAGCTATGTGAGCAATCACAACCGGCGTTGTTGAGGTAGCCGGGAATTGCGTATTCTGCATTTCAAATTGTACATTCGTTACACTCATGGAAAAACTCCTTAATTATTACGTGTCTGTAAATCCGGTTACATCCTGTATGCGATAACTTCCGCGTGCCACTTCAAACGGGGTTAGCTGTCTGGATGGGGAAAACGAACGTGGCTCTCTGAGGTTGTCCATTTTGATAGAGCGTGAAAGCATGATATTAGCCCTCTCGCTCTGGACACCCGCCACTTCGTCCTGCTCAACTTCCGCTGCGGCAAGACAGTAACACATAATACACTCCGAGTTCTCAGCACCGCCCATCGGAACATCGTCGTCTCCGGACATCATGGGCGGCATGGTGTAATGGCTGTAGTAAAGAACATGCTCGGCGTCAGGAGTCGGCCAGAACATGACTTCATAACGCTGTCCGGTCTCAGGATTGTGATGTCCTGCACGAACCGCGAAATATTGGGGATAGGAAGTCGTCTCTCCGCCTTCACGCATTTCGAGAATGTCGCCTTCGCTGACCTCTTGAAGGGCTGGATAGCCGGATTGAGACGTGAACTTGAATGGTGTTCGAATCCCTCCGAAATCCTGCGGAAGCTCGTAGATGTAAATATCACTGGCCGTCGCCAAAGAAGCGTACTTACGCCGAAACGTCCAATCGTATGCGGTCAAAAACGTCAGGTATCCGCTTTTGACCATATCTTCGGCATCGGTCAAATCTGTTCCGGATGGACCGGAAGAGCCGTAAGTACCAAGGAATTTACTGACCCTGTTCTTCAACTCCAGATAAGTGTATTGCATCGTTGCCATTGTCGATTACCTTTATATCCGCTTTCGGGCGTTTCCGCGTTTTCAAGATAAGGGCAAAGGCTTCCTGTACCTTATTGTGTTCCTGAATTGTAAGCTTCTGTGCGGACAGAATACTTTGAATCAATTCAATTGCCTGTTCTACGTTCATGCTGCTCTCCGATTTTCCTGATGTCTTGTCGATGGAACATGGCTTCCTCACACGCTTGAGGGGCCTTTTTCCAGCTTCCTAATACTTTTTCCGCACGCCGAATTGAATCTACCATATCCTTGAATTCGTTCGGCAGCATGGATACTGAGGCGTCCGGCGTTGAATCTTTCATTAACGCTATATGCTTTTCTATGACCTCTGCACCCAAAATTGTCGCCGCAATCGCGGCCTCTTTTCCTGTTGTATGGTCTGAAAATCCAACGCTGCATTCCGGGAACATCAGTTTGTACGTGCCCAAGACTGAAAGGTTTGCCGATTCGATTGGGGCCGGGTAAGCCGTTGTACATTGCAATAGTGTAATGTCGCATTTTGGTGTCCCGTTTTCGACCAGTATCCTGACAGCGTTTACAACTCGCTCTATTGTACTCATTCCGGTCGAAAGCAACACTTTTATTTTCATTTTTCCTAAAAATTCAAGATATTCTTCATTGAATATTTGGCCCGATGGAACCTTGATAGTTTCCATGCCAATAGCGGCCAGAGTCCTGAGACTGTCAATGCAGAAAGCGGACATCAAAAACTCTATTCCTAAATCTTCGCTGGCCTTTTTTAGCAATATCATATCCGCTTTGCACAGTTCGCTCTGGTAGCAAAAATTCCGGATTTCTCTCGGGTTGATTAAATTCTCAGTCTTATACGCCTGAAATTTAACCGTATCCGCTCCGCATTCGTGTGCGACATAGATAAACTCCATGCACTTTTCTATGTCCCCATAATGATTACAACCTGCCTCGGCGATAACATTAACGGATTTTCCGTGCTGGATTTCCAACATACACCCCCGGTTCTGTAATGTCTGCAATAACGACTGACCCTGCCCCGACCAGAACGTCATCGCATATGTTTATTTGTTGGAGGATTACGGAATTACTGCCCATGAAGCAGCGATTCCCGACGCTGGCCTGTCCGTTGATGACGGCACCTGTAGAAATATGACAGTAATTGCCGACTTTCGCCTGATGCTCAATCACGCAGGACGTGTTGAGTATGGGATAGTCCCCGATAGCGGCCCACGCATTGATAACAGCGTGATGCCCGATGTACGCCCCTTTTCCCAATTCAATTGTTCTGGCAATGTATGCGGTCGGAGAAGCGATGCTGATGAATTCGCCTCCACGGTTAGTAACTTCCCGGATAGCGGATATACGGTCATCCGGGGTATGAATTTGACCGATTGCCAATACAAATCGATTGCACTGTGCTACCAGAATATCCCAATCGCCTTCGGTCAAAATTCGTGTATCAGGAATGATATGTTTGACGTGCGGCATTCCCCGCAAGGATAGCGAATATCCGATTCTCGACATCACGTCCATACAAGACGAAAAATGCCCTCCGTGACCTAACACAATCACTTCACTTCGCATGTGTGTATCCTTTCTCAAAAACTGTGATGTGGCATCGTCCGTCCATCAGCGGAGAACATTCGAAATGAAGACCCACTTTTTCGAGTGCTCGTTGATACATAATTTGACAGTGTCCGCAATACTGAGAACACGGCTCTATATCATGCTCTTTCAGTTTCTTGATGCTGGGACACTCAAACATCTGAATCGTCAGCATCGACCGCTGACCGTTTGTGTTAAAAATTATCTTGCAACGTGCACCTTCGGCCTCAAGCGTTTCAGCCCAATACTCAACCAGTCCGGGAATACCTTTTGTTTTTGCAAGGTGCACCATCCTCTGGCACAGAAGGTCGGATAGGTGTTCCCAGAATGTTTCCACGGTCGTTCCGTCGAAATGGTCGTTGAGAAATTTGAACATGTTGTTGTACGCAATGACAAATTCTGCTGAGCATTTCATTGACAGCCTCCTTTCTTTTTCAACACGTCATATTCTTGAATAATAAGGTCTTCCAATTGTTCGAGCGAACGTATTGTCCGACGCAAGATGACATCCTCGTTGATTTCTGTTTCATGTACATTTACCTCTCCTGTGACACTGAAATGAAGGTACGCCCTGTACACTGAATTATTATCTGGCTTAACGAAAAATTCCATCCTTTTTAAACACTCACTATGCGGATACTTCTCCCTCAATGACTGAATAACATCTTCCAGTGTCATAGTTCTTTACTCCTTGCACAGTGCTTACAAAGCGGCAATTCATTATGACGATAGGCGGCCAGTTTTTGGCGGTACTCTTCAAGCTCACGGCCTCTCCAGATGTTCATTAGAGGTGTGTTTTTCATGTCGCCGATAAGCATCATATTGTCATAATCGCCGCAGCACGCCGTCACCGTCCCATCCCAATTGACGGAGAGTTTGTCAAATACTTCCGGACATTCACAGGCCGCTTCCGGCTTGTTCTCGGCCTTTAAGTCCCTCGTCTTTCCGACATAGACGGCATCGGTAAACGAACTTGCTCTTGATATAAAGGCTTCAACTTCCCGGTCGGTCTCCGTTGTTACCGTGGTTCCGATTTGGATGAACGGATGTTTTCGCTTCCCTCTTATTTTGTGAAGCACACTGATACGTTCAAGCAGGGATTCAAACTGATTGATATTACGCATCAGGCAGTAGCCTTCTGCGGTGACGCCCTGAAAGGAAAACTTTATACTGTCAAGATGCGATTCAATCAATTCATTGGACAGGGCATAATCAAGGAGGAGGCCGTTAGTGTTGATATGGCACATCAGGTTTCTGTCTTTACAGGCTTTGATGGCGTCGATGATACGGGGATACAGCAGCGGTTCACCCCATCGTATGAACCGGATAACCGGCTTGTGATGTTCGCATTCATTGAGAATGCGGTACAGCACCTTCATATCCATATACCCTTTGGGCCGGGCAACCTCCCGTTGTCCGGTCGGGCACATACCGCATCGCATATTGCACTTGTTTGTCAATTCAACGTCAACGATTCTCGGAAAATAAAGCGGCTTTGACAGCTTTTCCTTCATCGGACGATTGCACAGTGAATACTCCAGTTGGAATGGATTTTTAACTTTTTCGCTCATTTTTTTCTCTCCACATTAAAATCGCTTCGGCGATGTTCAAGTCGTCCTGCGTGTCAATATCGACAGAGTCCGACGCGGCCATCGGGAACTGAATGACTCTTTGTAAACAGTAGTCTTCCTTGCCTGCGAAAACGTCCCACCGTCCGGCTACTATCGCATTATTGAGTTTGAAACGCTTTGGGCAATCCTGCGTTCTTTTTCGCTGCGATGCGGCACTCAGATACGGTCCCATGTTGTTCGTTACCGGGATTGTTCCATGCGGAACATTTGCGTCTGTGACGCTGATAAGCATGTCGGCGGACGGTGTGTCTGCCAGCAGGGTCATTGCCTGATAAAGCGTCTCAGCACGGAGGCATGGACTGGTCGGATGTATTAGGCAGACATAGTCTGTCACAAGAGATTTGCACTTCAAATAATACAAGGCGTGTGCAATAGCCTCCTCGACGGGACATTCCGGCGTGGCGTATTCGTCGGGACGGATGTAGTAGTCCTTATGGCCGTAGGACGCGGCAACTGACAGGACGTTCATGGATTCTGTGGATACTAAGATTTTATCAAAGCACTCACAGGCCCGAGCGAGCCGTACCGCACGTCCAATCAACGGAACACCATTGCACACGCACAAGTTCTTATTCGGCAACCGGGTGGATGTTCCCTTTGCCGGAATAATGCACGTTATTTTAATCTCGTTAAGATTCATATTACGGATTTTGCTGGGTTCCAACTAAACCGCTTCCGAGCGAACAATCATTCTCTTCGCCCAATGCTTTCAACACCTTATTCAGATATACCGGCTTTGTATGCCGGAACACAATGTTGCGGAATTGGTTATGTGTGTATCCGCAGAACTGCATGAATCTGGATTTGATATTGCCATCCAAGATATGGTCGTTTTCTTCGACCAGACGCATTCCGCGTTCCCGGCTGATTCGCCCTTCCCGAATCCAGTAGGACGCAACGTCCGTTGCCCGGGCGTGCCCGTATTTGGGATACTTCATCCAGCAATGCACCAGATAACCCCACGCATCTATCTGGTCATATTGTTCGATGAATCCGCAACGGCGTTCCCAATCTTTCAATTCGGAGAATCCGTACATCTTCGCCGTCGAAAGGTTATCGTATCCCGACCACGGAATGTAATAGCTCAAGTAATAACTGCTGACGGAATTCAGGACATCAATGGGCATGACCATCCACGAAACACGGTCCAAGTCTGTGATTCCAGCCTCTTTGAAATCATCGAGCGTGTAGGACAGGGCAACATTGTTTTCCAACTGCTGATGAGCGAGCGGGGTATCCTCTGCCGCTGGTCCGCCGTATTCCCAACTGATGTTTTCCCCGTAAAAGACATGGGGGATATTCATCATGGAGGCCATATAAAGCGGATAGGTATAGACCGCCCTGTCCCAGAACCACGTCGGGCTTCCGTATTTCTCGAATGAATAACGGAACATTTTTTTGGCCGTCGCCGGGCTTAAATCGAGACCAATGCGTTCGCAATCAAAGGCGTTGATAAGGTTGGCCGCATTTTCCATTCCGGTGTCTGTCCAGTCTTTCGGCAGATTGTTGACCGTCACCAGCAGAGGATTGAGCTTGAGTTTTTCTTTGACAATCCGTACCTGTGCATGGCTGTCTTTTCCACCGCTGACAGCAATGATGCAGTTGTACCCGAGCCGGTTTTTCAGTGGACGGATAGTGTCCGCCAGTTCAAGGAGTTGATTCCACCGGTCATTCCAATTGATTTCTTTTCTGGCATCGTGACGCACACAGGCTATGCAGACGCCTTGCTCGTTAAATTCCAAGCCGGGGCGTGTGTCCGGCATAACGCACTTCTTACAGCGATTCATAAAATACCCTCTCGTTTTTATAAGGTGTATAGTTACTCGTCAAACAACGTTTTTGATTCCAGTTCTGCCGCGTTCATCAGCCGTTCTTCGAGAATATCCTGAGTGTCTTTGCGTATGACCCTGACGCGGAGTGATTTGAAGTCCTGTATGACTTCGCACTCTACGGTACGGTATTCATACTTGTTGCGTATCTTGTTGGATTGCTCTGAAATGGCGGCGTCCGCCGCGTCAATCTTCGCCTTGAACGAGGACATCAAAGCCTTTTTGTCGGCCTCCAGTTTGTCCTTTTCCTGCACCAGCCGGGCAACTTCATCGCCGACCGCTCGCAGTTCGTCTTCGCTGAGCATACAGCGTAGCGGCCTGAAATCATTTGTGATTTTTTGGGTTGTGTCATCTTCCATCGGTCATCCTTTCGTTTTATTGAACCTTAATATTCGCAATGCCGCAATAGGGGCATTTGCACATTTCTCGGTTTCGAACAGACACAAAATAGACGTGTTTGCAGCCGTCGCACTTCCATTGCTCCACATACGAGAGCACGTCTTTCGACGGATAGTCCGCATTCTGCGGATACTGCCACTGGTCCGGAACATTTGTCACGGCTGTCGGAAGGTCGCAGATGGCGTTTGCCATGCGAACGTACCCCTGTCCGTCAACCGTGCCGTAATAATCCCGGTGCAGAACATCCAGCACGGTTCCATTATACGCACAAACAGGAGTGTCGCCTGCGGTCATTTCCTTAAACAGCGAAATAAAGTCTTCCGGCGTATCAGCACAGGGCGAGATAGCGGACACAACCACGTCCTGACAATTGTTGCAGAAATTGATGGACGGGATTTTTCTCAGGTACGCTTCATACGCCATGGTGGACCCGGCGTGAACGACAAAGTCCACGCCTTCGATAGCATGGATTCCGGCGACGTCGAGGATGATTTTCCCTTCCAGTCCCTTCATAAACATTTCGTAGGGTGCCGTGCGTTCACCGGGATGCGGCTTGACGACGACATACCACTTGTCCCCGAATTCCTTGATGAATTCCGGGATGAATTTCAGCCATTTCGAGCGATTGCTTCCATCTGTCTGAACGAAAGCGGCCTGTACCGGGTCATCCGCTTCGGCTTCCGGCATAGAAAACTCGGGGTTTCGGTCCGCATAGGGGAATCCGCCTGCAAACAGGATAACTTTTTTGTCTGTGTCGTGCTTGAGCTTCGGAGGCGGCGGCAGGAAATAGGCATCGAACTGGAATCCGCCGCAGACGATGATTTTTTCCGGAGCGATATTCATGTGTTCGACCATCATCGTCTTCATTTTCGGACCCCATGCCAGAAATTTATCGACACAGTGACCGACCGAGAATCGTCCGAAGATGGCTTGCTTATAGGCGGGTGAGATTAAGGACAGCGATTCTTCTGAAATTCCGAATTCGCACATTTTGACGACGACCTGAATGCCATAGGAGCGACATTGCTCGGCCAGAAAACGGGAATATTCACATCTTATTTCAGGCAATATCACAATGTCCGGCTTGATGATGGATATTCTGTTTCCGTCATCCTGTAAAAAATGATTTAACCAGACGTGATGGCCTCGTTTTCTCAGTTCATGGACCAGTAATGTATCGGTGTGATAATCACGGGCCGCGTTGTGACTGAGCATCAGAATCCGCTTTGACATTTTATAAGCCTCCGAGAGAAACCAACTTAAAAAATAAAGACGGGCACCGAAGTGCCCGTCCAAGACACTCTTGATTAGGTGGTGTACAACATAAGCGAATTGCTCAAATATGTCAACACCCAATTGTTTCCACTCCAGACAAGTACGGCACTGTCACTGGCAAGGCTGGTCGTTGTCAGCGTACCGGTGATATTACCGAGTCCGTTGGGGGCGAGACTTCCCACCAGACGACCTGCCGTCGAGCAGATGATGGAGAACGGCGTAATCGCTGCACTGGCACAGACGGCGTTTTTAAACACCTTCATAGTGCCAATGGGCAATTTACTGCCGGTGGTGGTTCCCAGCGGGGTTGCGGTGGTGGTAAACGCCGCATCCGCACTGACATTGACGGTGACACCGAACGGGGTGTAATAGATGGAACCGCCTGCTGAGGCCGCTCCGCCGTCAATCATCGCCAGCGAATCGATGACCTGAACGCCGCCGGACGGAGGGCCGTCCTCCAGATAGGCCTGTACCAGACCTGCGGTTGTGGAACGGTCCACATCGCCCAGAATCATCGCAGACCCGCGACCGGCCAGACCGGTATGCTTGAACGCATACGAGCCGGTGGTAAAGGTGATACGCTGACCCGAGTTCATCGTTGCCAGCACAGCACTTTCATGGTCACAGTCGGCTTCTGTGTAAATCATACAGGAGCTTCCGGGGACGTAAAACTCCACGAATCCGGGTCCGGTAAACCCGGACGACTTGTTCGTGACGACTCCGGCGAAATGGGCCGCATTCTTGAACGACGGTTTTTCGACCTGATTCATACGGGCCGACGTGGGCTTGACGCTGTCGGCAGCCGACAAGGTCAGGTTTTCGGGCGTGACATCCGCCGCGTCGTAATTGTAGCACAACGCATACCCTTCATAGAGGGTATCGGTACCGGTGTAATAGGCCCGGCGTGTGGTGAGGGGGCCGAGGCCGCCTCCGTTGACTAACTGAGTATTCATGTTATTTTCCTTTCTGGCGTTACCAGTGTACGTTTTTCCTGATAAGGCGTTTTAGAAGGTTGCGGCTCGTCTGTCCGCTCGCTTCACCAGACTTAGTCAGCCGTTTCCCAATTCGAGCACAGGAAACCGGCGGTTCTGCGGTTATCGCAGATATACGCATAACTCAAATCAATGTAAACGGTCAGGGTATTGTGGTTGCCCACCTTGGTCATTGGCGGGCTGACGCGGAAGTTTTCGCCGTTGAGTACGCACGGATAGAAATGACCGTGGTTGACCCCGAAAATCGGGTCTTTCCCGTACACGTACTGCTTGGCGGTATCCAGAACATCGACATAGATGAACGGAATACCCTTGTAGATGGTGCTTCCGGCATACTTGCCGAGGTCATAGCCGACCGCGTCGTCGCTGAGCCGGGCGATTTCTTCCATCCCGTCCAGCACGGCGTTATTGGTGTACAGCCGGAAATTCGAAAATCCGCTGTTCGGGTCGATGGCTTGTTTGGCAAACATCGGCGACTGGAACTTGGTTTTTCGAAACGCCCGGCCAAGCCGTTTGAGCAGGGTCGAGTCGATTTTTCCGCCGTGGTCCTCGTAATAGTTGGCCCATCGCGGGTTAGCGGTTGACGAGCAGGCGATATTGCCCACGGTCGTCATCGCGGTTTCGGTATCCGACCAGTAATCCCCGAGGTAGCCGGTAAAGGCACCTACCCCCTCGGCGGGGTCGGTATCCGGCTGGACCAGCCATGCCGGGATTCCGAACGGGTTGAGGTCGTCGGTCGTCCCGGTCGGGGTCCGCCATGCCACCTCTTCCAGCAGGTCGGCAAATTCCCGGAAGGCGTTCATTCGCCGCTGTTTGAGCAGACTGTAAATCCGGGAACGGTTGCCCATATTCATCGCCAGTTCCTTGACGGAGTAGGTGAAGGACGTCATTGCGTGCGTCCACTCGACCTTGATAACTTCGTCCACATTGGAGACCAGCGGGGTGTCGGTATCGTACATTCGAACGTGCTGAGCGTTCCCGGTGTCACGCAGGCTGATATAGCGGGTCACGCGGTCGCCGCCATCGTACTGCACTTTGTCTTTGCCGAACCATTGATTGAGCACCTCGTAACACTGGTGCTTCAAGGCCACCTCGAGCTTGTCCTGATTGAACTGCTCAAGGGTCGCCTGCCCTAAATCAATGGCTTGGTCAATTGTAATTCCACCAGCCATAGTAGTGTTCCCTTATGCTGAGCGGCTAATGGCTCTTATAATTGGGGTCGTCCAGAATCCGGTTTATTTCCGACATCGCCCGTTCTTCGGCGGTCAGTTTGGTTTCATTTCCGGCACGTCCCCGGTATCGGGACGTGAAGCGTTTTTTATTCTTATTCAAATCAGAGACCAATTTGGCCTTTAGCTGCGAGTCTTTCATTTGACCTTTGAGGGCATTGACGCCAATCATCAACGCATCCTCGTCACTGAGGGTTCCGCCGAAGGCCTGTTGAGCACCCCGGGCGATACGGAAAGCATATAACCGTGCATCGGCCTGTTCCTGCGTAAGCTTTGCCGAGACACCCAATTGCGGAAGTTCTTTGGTTTGTTTGTCAAAGAATTCATCCACTTTCCGGATAGCCTCCTGCTGGGCTTTCTGCTGAATCTGGCCGATTCCCTGTGATTGCTGGGTGACGGTTTCGGTCAGTTTATTGACGCGGTCCGCCAACTGCTTTAGGGTATTTTTGACCTTGGGTGACAAGTCGTCGTAATCCTCGTCGTCCATTCCCAAGTCATCGGGAATCGGGTCGAGGGCGTCTTCTTTCTTCTCCGTATCCTTGGCCTTGTCTTGTGTTTGCGGGATGACCGCACGTCGGGCAGATTCCTGAGCGGCTGCCAACGCTTCCAATATTTCCGGGCGTGTTTCGGCCAGTTCGATGATGGTTTTATCATCGAGCCGGGCGGCACGTCCTGCGGCGACCAGATGGTCCGGGATGAGTTCTTCTTCCTCGCTGTCATCGGTGCCGGCTTCTTTTTCGGCGTCCTGTGCATCGACGGTTTCGTCGTCGAGTTCGGTTTCATCCTCGTTTTTGAGGGTTGATTCGTCCCTTGGGTCTTGTCCTGACCCTTCATCGTCGCTGTAATCTTCCTGAAGGTAGGCCTCGTCCCCGAGACCGGCAGAACGGGCATCGTCCTCGGCGGTCAGCGGTTCGCCTCCTCCAAGTATGGAATTATACACAGCGTTCAGTTTGTCCATTGAATTTTCTTTTGCCATAGTCTCTCCTATCATGACAATTTTGGTCGGCGATTGCAAGACTAATCCAGTTCCGCATATCCTCGCCGTTTCATTTCGAATTTTTTGTGTGCCCGGTTTTTAATCAGCAATCGACCATCCTTGTCGTAGGTGCTTCCGGGAAACGTCCGTTGAGCCTCGTCAATCTGGCCGGGGTTGACCCCCATGGCGTTCGAGTACCGTTCGCGGTCCACGCAATCGGTATTGACCCGTTCATCGGAGTAGCTGCGTTCGGCGACGCCTCGGCAGACAGGGCATTCCATGATGACCTTCGGTTCCGGGTACGGGACAAAGTCTTCAAATTTTTTCTGGCACTTGCGGTTCGTGCATTGATAACAATAAATCGGCATTAGACCCTCCCGACGGCAACAATTTCGTAGGCGGCGGCGGTAGAGGCAAGGATAGCGATACTGGCGGTGGTCTGTGGCGGCCCGAAGAATTGAGCCGTGCCGGACGGGACCAGCAGTTTTGACACAAAATCCGTAGCGACTCCGCCGACGGACAGGCAGGTATCAATCCAGAAATCGTTTCCGATGGCCTTAAAGAGCACTCCGTCGCACAAACTGACGGCGATGCCGCCCAACTCCATGATTTCCGGTGTATCGGCGACGGCCAGTGTTCGGTAGAAGTGGGTTGCCACGGTCGGCACTTCGGTGGAGAATTTCTGGCGGATATCGATTTCCTCTCCCAGACCGGTCACGGTTGCGGCCAGCATGACTGAGCATTCGGCGGCCATAGTTTATCCTTTCCGGGCGAATTCACGCCGTTTGGTTTTGGACATCTTCAAGACGCCCTTGTTCTTCTTGTATAATCGGCCCGGACTGTGGGCTGCGATTGCCATCATCTTTCTTTGTTTTTCGCTTTTTGCGGGCATGGGCCTCTCGCTTTCTGATTGCCTCGACACGCTTTTGCATTTCGGTCAGTTCCGGGGGCGGCGGCGGCAGCGGCGGGGCGACATAAACATCGTCCATCACGGCGGCCAGTTCATCCCACAGTTTTTTGAGAAGGGCACGGTCGTCTTCCGAATGGATTCCGTATTTGTCATAAATCATACGGAGTCCGATGCGTTTGTCTTTGGTTCGTATCAACTCAACGACTTCTTGGCATCCGGGCTTTTCGTTCATTATCGGAACCTGTCCAATTCTTCCTTGGTCAGCCCGGACCCGATTTGTGATTCGACCTGTTTGGTCCGGGCGGTTTTGCTCTTCGCCATCTTTTTCAGATGGGCGGCTTTCCTCTTTTTGAGACGCAGTTTTTCAGCCTCGAGATATTTGCCACGCAGCGGTCCGCCGCCGGGCTGATAGGTTTCATCGAGTGTGGATTTGCTTTTTGCCATTGTGGGTTTTCCTTTCTACGCGGATTTGGTTCGCCCGGAGACGGCGTTTCTGGATTCGCCTTCCCCGGCGGTTCGTGCCATATGCTGACGGGAGTTGGATTCATTGCTGCCTTGGTCCTGCCCGGTCGGATAGCGTCCGTCGCCCTGCGAGCCTTGTGTCTTGGCCCCGGTTCCCTCGAGCGGCTGATACGGGTTGGGGGCGGCCTGCTGGGGCATCGCCGAAGTCCACCACTTATCGATATTTTTGATGTCGAGGAATCGGGCGGCCTCTTTGACCAGTTCATCGACATTGAGCATTGACCCTTGGCTGGCGGCAATCTGCACGGTCGGAAGGATGACCTGACCGACCAGTTGGAGAAGCCGCTGGTAACGCATTTCCGGGGACATGCTTGCCATGGAGTACGGCTCAATATCGAACGTATAGTCGAGGAAGTCGCCTTCCCTTTTGTCGGGGGTGAATGAGACATTCAGTTTGAATTCCCCGATTTCCTTGATGACGGGGATTTGGATGAACGGGTCGCTCCATAGGTACCACGCAAGTTTATGGACGATATTCTTGGTAAACTCGTGGACCTGACCAACCATATCCTGCAATTGTTTGGAGGCGTTGGCTTGGAGCATTTGTTCCTGACCGAGTGTATCGGCCTGTGTTTCGCGGCCCCCGATGGTATAGAGGTTTCCGCCTTGGATGGAATACTGCTGTTCGAGGAAGTTCATAAACACAAAATTTGTTTCCGAAACGCCTCCGAATTCGATTTCCTTCATGCCCTCGGTATTTCTCACCCCGGCCAGTCCGCCGTCATCGGTCTTGTTGGTCAGCTCGGCGTCGTCGGCACTGGCTAAGTCATAGAGCAGGACTTTCTTTTCCCGCTGGGCTTGTTCGGACATTTTTCGCACGAGCCGGTTGATGATGGAGTTCAGGCCCAGCATATTGAAAACCGGCGGAATCGGAATCAGCGTGCCGGGGAAGGTTTTGAATCGCAGCACATCGTAGCATCCCTCTTCGGGTCCGTCATAATCGACGGTTCGCATGATTTTGTCGCCCTGTCCTTCGATGGGAATCGTCACCACGATGCGTTCATCCGGAATCCACAGGTCGGTCACGCGGACCATAGGCCGTAAATCTTCGCAGCCGTCAAGCGTAAACTCGCTTTTTTTGCTGACCTCATCGGGGTGGGTTTCGGAGTGGACGACTTCACGGGAACGAACGGAGTCGGTATGCTTGAACAGTCCGCTGGTTTTGAGGAATTCTTCGGGCAGCCAGTAGTGGTTTCCTTCGAGGAGCATTTCTTCGCGGTTCCGGGCACGCGGGTCGCCGACATAGTCTTCAAACGGGATACAGTCGGCATAAGGCTGGCCGACGTCATGGAGGTAGCCGAACACTTCGACTTGGTAGGCCGTCATAATCCCGGTTTTGACCACGCCCATATCGAACAGGCTGTTAAAGACGGCGGGGCGGAGGGTCTGCTGAGAGAGGCGTATTTCGCGGAAGAGGTGTTCGAGGGCCAGTTCGAGGGTTCGGGCGAACGACCGGCTGGCGGGGACGCCCTGTTTGGCGTCCACGAGGATGCGGGGGTTCTTGCTAATCAGGTAGGGAGCAATGATGCTGACGCCCCGGTCGATAAGGTTCATCGGCTGGAACTCGCCGGTCTTTCCGGAGTAGTAGCCGTTTTGGTACTGGAGGAGCATTTTCTGGGAGAGCTTGCGGGGATTCTCGGTAAACGCATTCCAGACCCGCACGGCGGACTGGAGACGGCTGACGAAGGACGGGGTTCGACCGGTTCGTTTTATTTTCAGGGCGTTGGCCTGCCGTACTTTTGAGTCTGTCATTGTGTCAGCCATACATCATTCCCTTCATCGCGTTTTCGCATCTGTTCGGCGGCGTGCCGTCGTTTTGCCAGTGTATTGTACTCGCCGTATTCGGCCAGATTCACGGACGCACGCGGCTGCTGTTTCCGGGCCAGATGGCAAAGGGCGTCGGCGACCACGCAGTCGCCGTGGGCGGCCTTGGCCCCGCCCTCGTCGGATTGACAGGTGGACGGGCCGATGCCGCCGCCGGTCTCAAAGAATACATAATCTTCCGCTTCATGCAAGGCGGATTTATCCGGATTGATGAATTTATGCAGCGGTGAGTTGGTCATAAACGCCGCTTCAAGGGCCGCATCGTATTCGACCATCAGGTTCAGCATGGTTTCCTGCGAGTTATGCCATCCGACGGATTTACGTTTTTTTACGCTGACATTTTTTTCATCCTGTGTCCGCCATATCAGCGGGTATCCCATTTCAATGACCCGTCGTCCGAACACCTGACCGCATCCGTTGTTTTCCCAAATCATAAACGGAACATGCGTCGCTCCGCCGACCCATTGGGCGACGGCGACGATTTGTTCGGCGAAGGCCGTCGGGCTGGTATTGGGGCACCGCCATCGTCCGACCTTCCTATTCGTGTTGCAGTCAAAGATACTGGCGACGGAGTTGGACTGGCCGGAACCCAGCGAGGTATCACATCCGATGATATAGGAGTGCGTCTGGTCGGGCCGCGTGCCGAGCAGGTCGGGCCACCATAAAAACCGCCGTCGTCCCTGATAGGGGTTAAATTTGCAGGAGACGATTCGTTTGTCACGGATAAAGTATGTTATTTCCCCGCTGTTTTTGGGGTCTTGCCCGTAGTCTTCGATTTGCCGCTGGAGGGTCAGCGGGTTAAAGACGGTGTCCCCGGCCCCGATATAGTCGATGTCGATATTGGTTGCTTTATCGCGGAGGCTGCGTCGTTCGCATTGGGTATCGTACCACGGGCTTCGCCGTCCGGTGGGCGAGTAATACTGCTTGTTGGACCGGTCGTTGCCGTCGGCGATAAACCGCAGTTCGAGGATGGCTTGGTCTTCGGGGTACTGGCCGAGTAATTCGCGTTCGAAGGCCGAGTACGTAAACACAGTATTGGAATTGATGGCGTCAAAGACGCCGGGGTATTTTTTCCGGTAGTAGGTGATATCCTGAATGGAGATTTTGTCCAGCCCCGGGGAGTGGTATTCGCCCTGAATTTTCCATGGGTGCCGCCACCAGCCGAGGGTGATGACTTTCAGTTGTCCCGAGAATCGCAGTTTTCCGAATGGGTGTCCCCGAGTCGTCGGGGTGGACCCGAAGATTCTCGACGGGGTGGTATCGGAGAGGGTTTCCTGAATGGTTTCGGCGTCGGCGGCATTGACACGGGCAAACTCGTCGCAGAAGACCGCCTGTCGCCGTCCGCCGGCCCCGACATCGGCGTTGGTGGATTCGCCGTCGATGACGGCGTGGTTATCCTTGTTTTCCAGATGGCGTTCACTGAGGGAGTAATGGGGGGTAATCCACAGCGGCAGTTTGCCGAGCATGTATTCGAGTTTCCAGAAGAGGGTATCGGGGTTTCCTTTTTTCCAGACATACTCTTCTTTTCGGCTGGTGACTAAAAAGGTTGAGTCGTCCATCAGCAGCCATTCGGAGAAGAACGTTCCCAGCACAATCCACGTCGCCCCCATTTCGCGGGATTTATCGATGACCAAATCGCTTCCGTAGCGGCAGGCATAAACGAGTTCTTCAATCGCCTCGTCCTGAACCGGCCACGTAATGAAGGGCAGGTGTTTAAACCGGCTCTGTTCCCGTTTCGGCTGGAAGGTCCACAGCATCGTCTTGAACACAATCTGCGGCTTCTGCCGACACATCGTCCGGAAGGTCATCTGATACTCCGGTTCCTTCGCCAGACGGTCGTGCAGTTTCTTCCTGAACTTGATATTCTCCGCCAGCGTCAGCGGAATCGCACTCAAGAATGTCTCGGCTGAGTCGGGCAATCTTACTGCTTTCGGAAGCGTCTCCATACGTATGTTTTACCGTGGATTCTTTTAGAATTTGCCGTACATGGCTCCAGTTATCCTTATCCCGGTTGGTCAGCCAGAATATCATCAGCGTCGGGTTAGGGGGAGCTTCACAGGTGATAACGGTGGTATGTTTTCGTCCTTTGTAGTCAATTTTTTCGACGATTTTCTGGTATATGTTTCCGCCGACAGCGGCCTTGAACATCGCGGCCACCATCCGCTGAGTCGCTTCATCGCGGCCTTGGACGAGGGCTTCCTGCAAGGTCGGCACCCGGAGCAACTGCTGTTTGAGCGTCCCGAGCCGGACCCCTAAAAGGGAAGCGATTTCCGGCAGGTTGCATCCTTTGGCGGAGAGATTTTTAATCATGGTGTGCATGGTGATATTATCTTCCCAACCCACGGTTTGAGCCGTCGAGCGGTCCACCATGATAGAGGCGGGTTCCCCGGTTTTTTTCGGCAGCGATTTCAATACAGTGTACTTCCCCAGACCGAGACAACCACCGAGGCCGCACAGATAATTTTACTGGCGTCATCGACGGCAATTTGCAGCGGCGGCAGTGAGATAGACGGCACCAGTGCCCCCAGCGAGGCGGTTCCGTCCGTCAGCGAAAAATGCACAGGGCCGGTCCCGTCACACGACAAATAAACAACGCGGCAGGGCAGAGACGTCGAGGTCAACTGCACTCCGGTCATCAGAGAAACCACGGCGGCAAACGCCGTTCCGCCCATCCCGACATGTGCTGAATTCGTGTTGTGGTACAGTGTCATGGCCGACTCCTGAAAAAAGTTTAAAATCCCTGACCGCCCGAAAGGACTGGCGAAGCTGCGGTCAGGGGAGTTGTGGTGAATTATGGGTTATTCTCAGGCCGGATTTCTCCGACAACAGCACGCTGACAGGCCAGTCCGTAGGCCTCAAACGCCTTTCCGACCGCCAGCAGAAAATCATCATTGGACTCCGGCAGCACTTTCGTCAAACCCATCCGAAGCGTTTTGAAATTTCCATCGGCGGCTTTTCCTTCGAGGGTGAATTGACACGGGGACGAAGAGGTGAGAAGTTCTTGGGCAATTCGAGAAAACCGAATACCCGCTAAAAGTGACTCCAGCCGTTCCACACGGTTCATTGTAAGTTCTATTCCCGTCATCGCCATCACTGCACCGCCTTTCTGGAAGACCACTGTACCCGAATCCGTCCGCCAGTGTCAAGCCCCAAATCCCACAAAAAAATCAAAAGAAAGAAAAAGTAACATAAAAAGAAAGAAAGTATATATATATAAATATAACCCTATACTTTCTTTGTCTTACTTTCTTTAACTTTTCCGAGAGCACTGAAAAACAAACAGGTGTAGTCCGTTAGTCGATACCATCACTCCTGTTACAAATACATACAACGTAAACAGATACATGAATCCGTGGGGTCGTTATTTGTGCTAAAATTAGGAATAATATGCAATGAATTTAGGGGGGGTAGTCCGTTACTGGCCCGTTAGAAGACGTCAGAGGTCTGTGACTAAAACCTTGTAAAACAATAACTTACAAAGGTCGTAGGGGTCGTTAGAAAAAATGATGGGGTCGTTATTAGATGTCAATGGTCCACTTCTAAACCATTACACCATAATGATTTGGAATAATATACAGGGTCGTTATTCGATTCAATGTAGAACATACCGATTATAGGAATAAATTGGAAGTTTTATGTAAACTGCGGTTTGATATATAGGGGGGTACCGGAGTCCCAAACTTGTGCCGACCCTACCTACCGACCCCATACCTTTGATAATAAGGAGATATTCAAGATAATATAAAGATAGTCCTATAATGTATCTTATCAATACACCACATATCCTCAATATTGGGCTGAAATCGACGATATTATTCGGACTATATTGTGTTGATAAGGTGTTGATAAAGGGTGTGAAGTGGGCAAAAGGAACAAGCAAAATAGAAGAGGCCAGACCCACAACGCCGGGCCTGACCTCTCTGGAGGAGGAGATACAAAAAAGGCTATGCAGGCGGTTCAATGGCCGGTGGTTCATCATCCTTTGGCATATTGGCTTTAAGCTTAATGCAAAGCTGTGCAAGCTCGTATGCGGTTTGTGTGATAAGCCTTTGCTCAACATCTTGTTTTATTATCTCCGCCGTAAGCTCTGAGAGCTGTTTCTTAAACTGATTTTCTCCGATGCAAAGTCCTATCCAGACACCCGCGAAAAACATCAATACCATTATTGAAAGTAATAATATGCTGTACATGGTCTATCCTGTTGATAAGTTGTTAAATGTTCGGTTTTGGTTACGTGTTACGATTCCTTTGACCGGTAGCACGAATTTCGATTTCGTGATACGCAAAACATCCTCTTTATGCTCTGTTATATCATAAATCAAAATAAATATACAATCAATCCTCTGACAATAGGCAGATAACGCCATTGGCACAAAGCACGGTAATCTCTTGTAGTGGGAAGTCTGTAAACTGTATATCTTGTCGGTATAGCACGACCTCATTGCTTGTGCAGGTGATGATTGCCTTTTTGTCGTGGAAGACTTCTAAGTGCCAGTACTGACCGCATCCGCATTTTTTGATAGATGGGATACTTTGGACGCTGACGATGATATCCATCATCCAGAAGCAATCCAGTTTTTCGCATAGAAACTTGATGCCGTCTGTGAAGTGGATATGACGGTTTAGGGGGTGGCGGTAGTATTTTTCTGTCCCGGTAAAGTGGGCAAGTTCGGTTTCGAAAGTGGTCAATTCTTTTGCGGTTATCATAAGTTTAACTCCATTGTTTTTATAGGTTTATATGTTTGTCCGGGGCTTAGAAGAAGTTTTCAATCATTTCAAGCGTTGGCCTGCTGTATGCCTCTTCCATAGGGCCGCTTAAAATGCTTGTGACCATCGATAAGACGGGTTCTTTTGATTTGTCGTAAGGGCTGAATCCTTCTATCGGATACCCTAAAATCGGGGCGTAATAATAGATAAAAGACCCGTTCTCGTTTCCGTGTAAGCTGATATCCGCAAAGAGTTTATTCAGTTCTTCGATATACCGCTGTTTTGTAAGTTCAAACACGACAAGCTGAGTATTAGGAATAAAGATATCGCCTTTACCCTTTACCTCTGTAAGTGCGTAGGATTCAAATAAAGAACGGTGTTGAAACTTCCGGATAAAAGCCATATAGCAAAGCCGGGGTTTTCTGACATAATTCACGCCGACTTTCCCCACCTCTGTCATAGGTGTATCTTCGAATCGGGGTCTTTCCCCCTTGTTTACTCTGTCGGCCAGTGCGTCCAGTAAACCGAAAAACACCTCTTTTGCAATTTCTTCACTGGTTTTTTTGTTATCTTCCATTTTTTTGTACCTCCAAAGTACACGTTAAATAAGGTGTGAAAAACACAATGTTCTCACTTCCTGTAATAATACAGATTTTCCCGGTTTCGGTCAATATGAAAGATAATATATTTTTCGGCATTTTTTACGATTATTGTTTGACGGGCTGTAATAACATAAGTATATTGTCTTTTGAAATTTCGGGGCGTGTGGCTCTGATAAACATTTTTTATCGAAAGGATAGTATTATGGGAACAAATGACGTAACAGTAAACCAAACCGAATGCCTGAAAACGCAGGCTGTGACTGAGGCCCTGTTATCGATGGAAAAGAAGGTTTCATTCTTTTCTGTCATGGCCGGGTTGCGGTCGAATCGGACAGGGGCTTATTGTGATGGCCTGCCGAAGCTCGAAGGATGGTTCGAGTCAAAACAGCAGGCGGAGTTTGCCTACTGTTCCAAGTTTCCGCAGGTCGTCAATACAGACATGCGTGGCGTGTGGGAATTGAAAACCGTTTGCACCGCAAACTAATCTTTTCCTCTGACGGGTGCCGGTGCATTACCGGTGCCCATTTTTTTTGATTTTCTATTATTACAAAGGATAACATTATGGATATTGAAGTTCAGTTATGTATTGCCAAAGGCAGTGGGGACGTTCATTCAGTCCGGGTTGCACAAGGGGCGACTTTGCAATCCGTTCTCCGGGCGGCGGGAAGTCGGGTCGGGTCGATTGACCCGGAAAAGTTCACATTCACTTGTGACGGACAGAAATTGTCTATTTCAAGTGTGGTTCATGCCGGGGATTATATCGTGGCTTCGCCTGCAAAAGCCGAAGGCAATTAACCAAAACAAGTGGGTGGTGGCTTTGAAAAAAGCTCCCACCCTTTTTTTCGGAGTGTCACTTATGAAAGACAAAAAAACAAAACGAGAAATTTGTTCCGGAAAATGGGGGCCGAAACGAGTTCAATACCATGCCGATAAAAAAGTTATCCATTCACTTATCGATAATATGATGTGTGTGTATCGGTCTGTCGATAAAAAGTCTTCTGATAGAAAAGTGATGGCTATCAAGGCACAAGTCAAACAGTTGAAAATTAGCGGTTCTTCTGAAACCTATCTTTCAAATCTAAGGACATTATCACGTCGATTAGAGTCCGAGTTATCGGGCCGAAAAGTACGCGGATTGGATTTTTCAGTCATAGAATACCAGCTCTATCTTTGTGCATTCAATGGCTGTCGGCTGGAAGTGGGGGACGGTCTTCTATTGTCGTTTGAGGTTCCGCCGGTTGAGTTAGTCGAATTGTGTGATTCGTCTGACAGGGGGATTGTCGGGCCGTTTATTGCGATGCTGGAGGTTGAACGCTGTTTGAAAAATGGGTCTTCCGATAGTTATTTACGTCTTTACAGAGGAAACGACCAAACGCCTTGTTCACCCGATGGGTTTATTCACCCGCATTGCTCAACAGGCAGTATTTTCTGTATCGGCGAGTATTTAGGGCCGCTTCGAAAACTGATAGAGCGGGGCCGGGTGTTCGATGCCATGCAGTTATCATTGTCTTTAATACGGGGATACCGAAAACGGAGTGCGTGGGCGGGATTGCAGAAAATTGTAAAACTGCCTGAGCATAACTGTAGTGTTTGCGGGTCAATTATCAAAAGCCGAAATCCTATTCGGTGTCAGAGTTGTAATGAGCGTATTTGTGGAGATTGTTCAATACGATGCGAAAAATGCGGAACAATTACTTGTGACGACTGTAGGCACGAAAAAGGGGTGTGCGAGTTTTGCGGTAAAACGGTCTATTCCTGTGATGGGTATTATGTGAGAATCTCTCAAGGAGATGATTATTCCGGGTTTGCTCATTCAGAATGCGCCTATAAATGTCACGTATGCAAAACTTATTTCAAAGCCGATAAGGAATCGCTCGATAACAATATTTGTCCGGTATGCGGTCGGGCGACGTGTCCGACGTGCCGGGGGCGGGATGGACGTTGCAAAAAGTGTATCAAGTCGGGGCGAAAACTTATTGTCACACGCATTGAAGATAGGCCGGATAATGACGGTAGTCCTATCGATGCCGCTGATATGGGCCTGCCGGTTGGTTCAACAAACACAATCCCGGAGCCTACAGAGGAAAATTTAGTGACGTTCTCCGAAATGATGTCAATGAATGTACCAGAATCATTCAGTACGGGATTCAATCCATATATATCGCCGACTGTGCCGTCTTTGTTGAGTTGGGTTTCAGACCCGTCAAACAGACACCCGGTCGGCATACCGCCTTATGCAATAGGAATCGATACCGGTTCACCGGATAACGAAAACACTTCTCACACGGAGAACGATACAAATGGCTAAGCGAAAAAACAAAGTCACGAAAATCATTCAGGCACAAACAGAAAAAAGAAGTCTTATTCAAAAAGGAGTCCTTATGTCACCGGTAACAGTTCCAACCGTCAAACTAAGTCCTGTTGCGTGGTCCAAATTACAGATTGCCTGTATGCTGTCAAGTAAAGAGTGCGGATTTTACGGCATTACTCCGCGAGATAATTGTTTGCTTATCAATGATTTATACCTGCCAAAACAGAACGTCACCGCCGGGTCGGTCGTGTTCGATGATGACGATGTTGCGGCGTATTATGCAGAATATTGCAAGGCCGGGTTTATCCCGCGTCAGTTATCGCGTGTGTGGATTCACCGACACCCGAATTTGGGCCTTACGCCGAGTCATAAGGACGAAGAAACGTTTAACAACATTATCGGCGAGCAAGATGTTGGAATTATGATGATTTACGACAAACAGGCAACAGCGACATGGATTCAGTTTAACAAGCTCGAAGGAGTCAACACGACACTGAGGATTAAGGCCGATACCGTGGTAGATTATTTCAGTTCATTCACCGGGTTTGATGCGGAGTCCTTTGTTGTGGAGTTTAATAGCAAGGTCAATGAGACGACGTTTCAGCATGGAAACATCCAAACGAATTATTACGGGGGTCTTGGCTTTCAATACCGGAAAAATGAAGGCGTTCATTTAGCCGGTAAGGAGGATGCCGAAAAACCGGAAGTACTTTTTTCCGAAAACATGGCGGCAAAACGATACATAAATTGCGACGAGTGTTTAAAGCTCTTAACATCGGAGGAGATTATCAATAACTCGCTTTGTATCGACTGTCAAAAGCCGATATCCCGGTGCAATATCTGTTATGATACAAAGGAGTTAAAACGGTGCAAAGTCTGTGAACGGCTGTATAATGACGAGTTCGGCGAAAACAAGTCGCTGAAAAAGTTCATACGGACAGACCCGCTCAAAAAAGAGGACGTTCAATCGGCTGATTATGACCTGTATCCCTATACCGGATATGCCGGTGCCGAAGGTGGTGTATAATGGAATTGAAAAACAGGTACGAACGCCAGCGGGATATCGTCACAAAGCAAAGCCTGTCCATCGGCGTAGTGGGTGCCGGGGCGGTCGGTCGGCAAGTCTGTATGCAATTGGCGGCGATGGGTATAGAGCCGATTTACCTTGTCGATTTTGACAGTGTGGACGATATCAATCTGTCAAGTCAGGGCTTTCGGGAATGTGATGTTAAAGAAACAAAAGTCAGTGCCGTCGTAAAGGCCTGCCGCGAAATGAATAAAAAACTAAAAATGCGTGGGATATGCAAGCCGTACTCGAAAGACCTTTTCAAGTGTGAGGTTGTTTTCAATTGCGTGGACAGTATAGAGACCCGCAAACAGATTTATGTTGAGGAGTGTCTAAAGGGGTCGTGTAAGCTTATGCTCGATAGCAGAATGTCTGCGGAGGTGGCACGGGTTATCCGGTGCGATATGACGGACACGCATTCAAAAACAATCTACGAGACTACCTTCTTCGATGCGTCAGAGGCCTATACAGAGCGTTGCACGTCGAAAACAACTATCTACTGTGCCAACATCACTGCCGGGTTGATGATTGCAGAATTGACACGGTGGATGCGTGGATTTTATCTTGCCGATGAATGTGAATTAAATATCTTAGCGTGTTCATTTATGGTTAGTCGTCCACAAAAAAAGGAGATTTGAAAAATGAAAAATCCTAAAACAATGACGAAAGCGGAGTTCAAAAAGTAGAAAGTTTATCCCGATTAAGGTCGGGATAACTTTTTTGTTTTTTTTGGGGGGGGGTGAAATTTTTTATTTGAGACCCAAGCACCGGAACAAGCGAAAGTTAGGAACAAGCGAAAAGTTTTTTTGGTTTTTTGTATTGACACAGAATAATACTATTGTTAGTTTTGAAGCGGATAAAGGACATTCATTCAACGAAAGGAAACTGGTATGAAAGCATCAAGGACATGCAGGATTTGCGGAAAAGAGTATAAAGGAGTTATGGGGATTGCGGTCCACATGCGACGAAAACACGGCATCAAAGCATCACAGAAAGTCAACTCAAAAAAACAATTGAAACCGGTTGGAACAAACGAAAAAATCCTTTTAATTCCATGCTCGCTCGGAGGCAATTCTTTTGATATCGAGATTACACTGAGCATTGAATCGTCGCGTATTGTAGTCCATTCGGAATGAACCAACACACCCCGTCAACGGACGCTGCGGGTAAAATAAGCTCCGTATGTTTTTCATAAGTTGGGCGGGTCTTTGTCGATAGCCCGCAGAGGCCCGCCCGCTCCTAACGAAAGGATAGAAAATGAGCAAAATTGACTGGAACAAAGCGGAGAACTGCCTTCCGGGGTTTGTGGCGGCAAAATACATTCCGTTTCACGCATCGGTACTGGCGGAAATGAGCGGGTTGAGTGTCGCTCAAGTTCATTACCGGCTGCGAAAATGCGGTCTGTCACTAAAAGAAATCCGGAACGGAAGACAAGGAATCGGTGCCGAAATCAAACAGCGATACACCGTAACAAACTTAAAAGTAAAGGATTCACAACGTGCCAGATTTTATTGCAAACGCCCACCGGAAGAGACCCATTCAAATCGTCAATCGGAACCGGCGGCAGGTAAAAATTGACCCGCTGCTTGAACACGTACTGCTGGAGGCTTACTGGAATTGGCAGACGGTTTTCTGCCGAAACATTGTTTTTAACGATTTTTGTAATTTACTGATATCAAAAGGATTAACCACGCTGGGCCGCGATATGGCACAGGAAATAGAAAGGAATACCCATGCAAAACGAAAGTGATTACGTCGATGAATCGCTCACCCGTGTACCGGATGAAGAACTGGCGACTACACAAACGCCGCTGCCGCAACTGTACAATCCTGAACAGCAGGTCTTTGCGATGGAACAGGCGGTCAAATACGCCGACCGTCTGATTCGTGCCAGAAATACCCTGATACGCATGTTTACGTACTCGGAAGACTGGACCAGCTTCGGGGACGGCGACCGTGCCAAAGCCTGTCTGTCGGCGGCGGGTGCGATGCGTATCGCCGACAAGGGAAATTTCCCGATACGGTTCTTCAATGTGCAAAGCCGCAAAGAGAATATTAAAGACAAAGACGGTTCCATCGGCGGATACCGGTACGTCTTTGAGGGGTATGCCCAACTGAGAGACCGCGTTGTTCACGCACTCGGCCAGTACAGCACACGGGACGCCCTGCTCGGCAAAAGCGGCGGCGAATACCGAGACCCGCAGGAAATCAACGAAAGCTACATCCGGCAGGCGGCACACACGTATTTCAAAGGAAATGCCATCAAAGACTTGATGGGACTGAAAGGCATTCCGTGGGCGGAGTATGAAAAACTGACGGCCTCCGCCGGACAGGACGCCACCCGTACCACGTCCGTCCGCCATCAGAGCGGAACCAAGGGCGGGATATCAGACGACGACCGCTCTCGTCAAGCTCAACTGGTAAAGCTGTTATTGGATTTGGCAAATCGCAACCTGACCATCGTTGCCGAAGAACAAGACGGAAAAGTCGTTCAGCGGATTGAATCGGTCGGTGAAAAACTGGCCGACTATTCCAGTCAGCAGAAAGACCCGTACCTGACTGTCGCTCAATCGTCGCTGCGGTCGATGACCACCTTCAAAGGCAAGGACGGCATTGTTACCGGAGTAACAGATTTTGCTCGCGTCAAAGGAAGGCAGCTTGAAATGACGTTGAAAATCGCCACCGAAATGATTGCGAAACTTCCGCCCGATGAAAGTTGTGTGGATAACTTATAGAGGCTGTGTTTGGCTCTCGGAGATACCTGCTTAACTGCTTGGCCGAGAGCATTTTTATGAAAGGACTATTTATGTTTGACGTCATCCATCAAGACAAAGGATTCTCTCGCATCCAAGAACAGATGTATCGAGAGACTATTGACCGCAAAAACGAGGAACTGAGAAATTCTGTAAGTGTAGAGGGGATGAAAAATGCCCTCTCTATCGCACGGGAGTTCAAAAAGAATCTGGTGTTCGATATCTATACCGCCGACAATTCGCTCGCCGAATTCGCGGTATGGAGAGAGCCACAGAATCCCTTTGAATACATGACGTCTTTTCGACTGAACGGTAAACGTTATTCCTTTGCGATACCGCAACTCAAACTGGAGTATTCCGTCAAACAGGCGGTCAGGGAATTCTCCACGGCTGTCGCAGAGGCGGTCAGCACAGAGATATTGACTATGATTTGCGAAACCAAGGTAAATATGGAGGCAAGGCATGACACCGATTGAAGTGACCAACAAGATGCTCCAGACGGGCGTATTGAGCTTTCTGGAGGGCGAGCGGAGAACCTACCCGCAATATACTCACCGGGCCTCGTCAATCGGCCATCCGTGCGAGCGGTTCCTGTATCTGTCCATCCATGATTGGGATAAAGCCGCTCCCATCTCTGCCTCTTTGCAGGGGATTATGAAGACCGGGCAGACCTTGGAGGATATCCTGATATCTATTTTCAATCAGCATATCGGTCCGAAATGTCAGCCGAGAATGCGGATTATCTCAACACAGGAACAAATCCGTGACAAGCTCCTCGAGTCCTATCGCATCAGCGGGACGTGCGACGGCGTGTTGCAGGTCTATGACGATGTTTCGCACCAGTGGGAAAACGCCGGACTGGTTGACCTGAAAACATGCTCCTCCAACTTGTTCGGCTCTTATACGGACTTGGAAAGCCTTCGGCGGCATACATGGTCGAGCCTGTACGCCTCTCAGGTGATGGTGTATTCGTTCGCCAAAAATCTGCCGGTCGGTTATTTAATGTTTGTCGGGAAAGGAAACCTTTACCACGACTGGAAAATTATCCGTGTCCCGGTTGATTTCGCTCACGTCGAGACGCTGCTTCAAAAGTGTGCGTCTGTCAATGCTTCGCTGGATAACTCAAGATTGCCGCTTCCGGCTAAAATCAATCAGCCGATGTGGTGCTCCGGGTGCCGCTTTGAGTCCGTCTGTATGCCGGAAGTCGAATACAGCGGTGAAGGGCCGAAAATCAATGACAATGAAGCCATTGAGTTTATTGTAAAACGGCTTCGGGAATTGAAACCTCTGACGCGTGAATATGATGACCTCCAGAAACAACTCAAGGGGTCTCTGATTCCGGGTCAGGACTTGATTCTGAAAGATGCTATGGTCAGATGGAAACAGGTAACAGGCAACCGGCAGCCGTGTGCCGGAGGACCGTTTACTTATTGGAAGATGTCAATGGTCTCAACGATTGACAGTGATGATAATGACGAGTGATAACGGAGTGTCGTACCATGAAATTGCCGCAAACTGTACATATAGGAATTGCTATTGCAGATATTATTGAAAGGGCTGATGCTGAATACGTACCGACACGAGCGTTCACCCTGTACATCAGGTGTCAAAAAGGAACACTGAAAGCGGTTTTATTCCGGATGAAAAAGGCTGGATTACTGGAAGGAAAAATGGGTCCGTCCGGCGGTTACAAGCTGGCACGGTCGTTTACGCTCTTTCAATTGATGGAAGCCGTCAGCCTGAAAACAAATCCGCGTGATGATATTATCGCCGTCAGTCAGAGAGTCCAGTCGGCGATAGCGAAAATTGACGAGATTCTTGAACGGTGCATCATCCATGCAGTGTAAAAGCGACCCAATCAACGGAGTGAACCATGCTCGTGCTACAGATGAAACCACGCAACAAGGCGGAAGTAGAAGATGAAGCCGTTTTCCGCATAGGACCGGATATTACGGTAAAAATTTTAAAAGTTAATAAGGCCGGAGACAAAGTATTTGTGGGCATTTATGCCCCCCCTGATGTCGCCATCTTTCGGGAAACTCTTTATAAAAAGGTTCTGGAACAGCGATTAAAGAGTGAAAAATGAGCGAGGGGTTTTTGAAATTAAGGCGAAGTGCAGAAGCATTTGAGGTACTTATCAATTACCCTCAAGCGTTTCAGCTTTTGTCTGTTATCGCATGGCGTGCCAAACGTACCAACGATTTCAGTGCCCATGGTCTAAACATCGGCGAAGCCCTGATAGGCGATTTCAAAAATTATAGTATGACCGAGCAGCAGTACCGTACTTCAAAAAAGAGGTTGTCTGACTGGAACTTCGTATCGTTCAGAGCAACGCCCCTTGGTACTATCGCAAAAATATTGGATACAAGCATTTACGACATCAACGCTGAAATGGATAACGTCGAAACAACGGACGAGCAACGGGCAAGCAACGGGCCAGTAACGACTATCAAGAATGAAAGAAATTCAAAGAAAAAAGAAGTACTTACGTATGATGACAATTTTGAGGCTTTATGGGAGGCCTACCCGAACCGTAAAAACCAGAGTAAATTTAAGGCCTATAAAGCATACCAGAATGTAGATGTACCACTTGAAACAATGATGAACGCTGTTTTGAAAATGAAGAAAACATCACAGTGGAAAAAGGAAGGCGGCCAATACGTCCCTCACTTGGCAACATGGATAAGAGGTCGGTATTGGGAGTCAGTGGAGGAAGATTTGTTCAGTAAACAGGAAAATGACGACAGGAAAAAGACGCAATTGCTCTACGAAGCGTACAAGGCCGATATGACGGCGTTCGTCAAAGATGCCCCGGAGGACGTGTTGAGGATTAAATCGCGTGGAGACTGGAAGCTGGTTCGTCTGATAAAGGAAATCAGACCAGAGGTGTTCGGCAGTGATGACAAATGAAGAATTGATGGATATTCGGAGCAGGCTGAATCTGGAGAGAAAGGCCGGCGGTGCTGATAAGCGGTGGGATTTAAATATCTGCGAAGGCATGGTCAGGGAAGAAATCGCCTACCGAATTATGAACGGGTGCCTTTCCGTTGAGGTAAAGAGCGATTACTTGGTTGATAACAGCGGGAATATAGCCATCGAATACAGTTGCAATGGGAAGCCATCCGGAATTGCGGCGACGAAAGCGGAATACTGGTGGATATTCCTATCCGGAAAATACTACTACGACGAGGTCTCTATTGTGATAAAAACAGACCGTCTGAAAACCATCGCCCGATATTGGTATAATATGGGGTCAGTGGTAAACGGCGGAGACAATAACAAAGCCAAAATGGTATTGATACCGAAACAAGAACTATTAGATTTGGGACGATAATGGAAAATCGAATTAAAAAACTGCCCGTGCCGGTGCTGGATTTGAACACTATTCTGATGGCAAAAGAGAGATTGAGAGCAGAGAGAAAAAAGGCCTATCTGGATGGCGTTTACGACGGCCTCTGTCACATCCTGAAAAAATTAACACATGACAAAATCTTGGATAACTATTCAGCGGAAGGTCATGTTTTTAACAATGACCCGTGCATCGCGGAGGTTCTTAAAGTACTGAATAAAGAAAGCACGGAAAACCAAGAGGAACTCACATGAAAACGTGGCGGGATAGATTCAGGCCGATAATCGCACGCATTATCAGTGAGGTCGGAAAATCCGATATGAACTATCTTAGGAAAGAATTGTGCAGACAATGCCCATTGCATCCTAAGATGTTTTGGCCGTACAAAGTCTGGTGCGATGAAATCAATTTACAGTTGGGCAGGAAAAAACGCTGCCAAAAATATAAAAATGCAGAACAAAACACAAGGAGTTTGTTTGATGTCTGACAGAGACGAAAGGGACGACGGAATTCACCGCTGCCCGATATGCAGACAGGAACCTGCTGACAACGTCTTCCGTGAATGTGTGCTGTGCAAGGAAGCGGTCTGTGCGAACTGTATCGTCAGCAGTAAACAGATTGTGGTCTGTAAAACGTGCGTCGATAGTGAATATTATGCAGATTATCTTGAAGCGTATTGTAGCGAACTGGAATGGAAACTTTTTCAGAAAAGGGTAAAACAATGAAAGATTTACACTTCATTCTATTGACCGCTGTGCTGGTGTTTCTGGCTATCATGCTGATGTCCTGCGACCCGTATGAAGGGCCAGTCTCCCGTATCGCATCGTCGATACGTGTTTATCACCAAGGAGATTTCAGGCCCGATAAAGTTGAGGGAGAAAGGCCGGGCAGTACCACCATCGGGTATTACGCTCAATATTACGCCGATACCGGCGAGCCGATAAATGTCGGCGGGAACACTATGATATTCAACGTCAGAGACGCAGGATTCTGGAATGACGGCGGTTGGTATATACCGATGAACAACTATTCAGACATCAATCTGAGTGTCAGTAATTTAAAACCGGCGTGTCAGAAAGACGGTGTTGCTCAGTTTTCAATCGCATGTTCCTTCAAGGATTACTACGCTGTCTATGGGGGAACACGGCTTAAATTCGGCATGTCTGGAAGTGAGTGCGGAAGCGAGCCTGCTTACGCATTTTTCAAAAGTCAGTGGGATAACAGAACCGCCGACCCGAAAGACCATGTCCCGGCGATGGAATACACCTATCCGAACCCCGGCTCTGCGGAGGGGCTGTACGTCGGCAACTTCTGGAGGTCCGGTTCAGGCGGGTGCCTTGGAAATTACGGCTCTCCGGGAATAGAAGCTGGAAACCTGCAAAACCCCGAAGCTCTGTGTTCGGCGGAAATGACGCCGGAGGCGTTCCGGTTTGCTTCTTCTGAAACTGATTATTTGTACAGCGACCCGACACCATTAAAACGGGGCATGATATGTGATTCCGTATCATGGTACATGGATAACGGGTCCACGGTGTCACCGGTGTTCTTTGTGTACCCCATAAATCAATGCGAGCCGAATATCATTGCCGAAAACGCAACACCTTATTTCGTGTCCTTCTGTGTGGAAACCGCCGAGGCAATAGACCTTGAAGGATTCACGGTTCCGGCGAAGATTAAAAGTCAGTCAGAGCCGAACGGAATTGATATCCCTGTCGTCGTGGTTGCATCGTCGCAAAACGGTCTCAAACATATCGCACGGAGCGAGTATTTCGTGTGCGTTCAGAGTCAGTATGTAAAATCAGACCCGAACGGATTTACCGCACTCGGGAAGAAAGCCCATATCGTCCCGATTTCAAAAGACGAAAACCTCTCAATACAAGTGACGATGGATACTGCCGTTTTTTTCCAGCTTGCCGACTGTTGGCTGTCCGACAACAGGACGGCAGATATTTCTATGGACGGTGTTGTTAATTACATTGATTATACTTTACTCTTTGATACTGACGACCCAAACTCAATTATCAACGACCCGAATTTAATGATTGGACTATAACATGTATCTGACACTCGCATTGCGTATCGCATTATTTTTAATAGCAGGGTCGTTGTCGTCGGCGATGAACGTACCGCCAGAGGCGACGGCTTACCGTATGGATTGGTTTACAGATAAAGTGGCATTCTACCGGTATAACCCGAAAGCCGTTAAACAGTATCCGGGCGGAAAATGGGTCAACTTGCAATCCTACAGCGAAATACATACCTACCAGAGTATGTTCCAAAACGTTTTCCTAAAAGGATGGTGCAAGGAATTTAATCTGGTGGAATTCAATCTGATGTCTTTAAAATGGCATCCGGACCCGAATTCCCCAATGTCTCAGAAACCCGACCCGAATGATATTCCGGTCGTCACCGACCCGAACGATGCGGACGGCCAGAAGATGCTGGAGTCCTTCATGTGGGCATTGAGGAACAACATACCGCTTGACTCAGACGTGTGGGTAACACCCTCCGGCGATAAGTTCCATAAAAAAGAATGCCGGTATGCAAAGACCGCGTCGGCGATGACGCTCAAAGACGCCATATTAGCCTATAAGCAGCACTGCTCTGTCTGCTGGAAAGAAGAAGAATGAAGATAACATTTTTTGTGCCGGGCAATCCGGTGGCCCTGAAACGCCACCGGACTGTCACAAGGGACAGGTACGGGAAACCACTTCCTCACGCACGCGAGTATGACCCGTCTGTAACAGATAAAAAGGATTTTCTTGCAAAAGCAATGCAGTGGAGGCCGTCCGCTCCGTTCGATTCGCCGGTGCGTCTGGATATCGTTGTCCACATGCCGCGTCCGAAGTCGCATTATAAAACAAATGGGATGCTGAAACTGACATCGCCGTCTCTGCACACTTCGACACCCGACTACGATAACTTTTTAAAGTTCATCGGCGACGCCCTGAACGGGGTATTCTGGAAAGACGACCGGTATATCGCGTGCGGGTCATGGGTCAAAAAGTACAGCGATACTCCGGGTATAGAAATCACTGTGACGGGAGAATAAGAAAGGCCCGTCGGCACGGTGCCGACGAGCCTGTTGAGAGGGGATTTTATACCTTTGGAGGCAGTTCACGCAACGCCCGGATGAAACTTTCTACAGTTCCACCGGCGGCGATGAAATCTTCCAGTAATGGTTTTAGCTTTTCCCAGCTATCGGGCGAGGCCTTTTTCAATTCCTCGATGGCGAGTACCATCGCTTTCCCGGCGGACTCTGCAAGTGCTTCGCTTGTTTTGGCGGCTTCTACTTCCGGCTTTAGCTTCTTCCACGTTCCCGCAACACCTGCAATAAGGCCTCCGAGAGCCGTGGCACCCGGCCAGAACAGGCCGAGACTGGTCACAAGGTTCCCGACCGGCTCAGCAATTGCCACAACACCGTCAATCTTCTGAATGCCCTCCGGGGACAATTGAGTACCACCCTCCGGAGTTTTTTCAACCAGTCCGCACCCTGTCAAGCTTATCATCGCCGACAGTACCAAAACTGACATCCATTTCTTGAAACTTTGCATACCTGTTCCTTTCTACTTAATGGTTTGTTTACTGCTCAGCACGTCGAGAACCCTATCGACCTTGTCTTCAAGCCGCTGCTGGCGTTCATCGATTTTATTCAACTGCTCTTCGTGCTTCTTCATAAAAACGTCGAACGTTTCCTTGTTGAGTTTTGTTTGAAGTCCTGTCGAAATCGTCTTTTGCTGCTCGTTGATTCTGCCCCATCCGGCGGAGACAGACATTATCGTTCCCAGCAGTGCGATAGCACACGAGATAATGGCGATGTTGATGGGCTTTATAACGGCATTGTTGTATTCACATTTTTCGACCATAGTTGTACCCCTTATTCATTTCGTAGTCTCATTTTTGTCAGCGTCGTCAGGTGCAGGAAGGGTAATCCTAATCCGTAGTTTGCAGCTTCCCATTGTTTATCAAGCATCGTCGCCAGTTGCTTTCGTACCTCAGCGTCCGTATAGTTTTCAGGTCCGACCGTCATCAGCACCATCTTGCCGGACTCGTATGCCGCTTGCCGTGCCGCAGACAGAACGCGGTAAGGCGGCAATTCATAAGCACCCAATTGGCGGATAGGCTTATCCCGCATTTTGCGGGACAGTGCGGTGATGACTTCTCCGCCGATATCTCCGAAGTAATACATTCCGGGAATGTCCGCTACGACCGAAGTGGCCCACTCTTCGAACGGGTCTTCTTCGGGTTTCCCATATACATACATGGTGTATAAGAGTCCCCACAGTTTTACGAGACCTAAATTTGCGATAACACTTCCA
>Ga0265297_10001872_pt1 | contig 45990 bp, 43 predicted proteins | sample Munlanlwell13791_FD_192502 | JGI IMG/M metagenome (GOLD analysis project Ga0265297, IMG submission 192502) | Leachate microbial communities from a municipal landfill in Southern Ontario, Canada - Leachate well 137-91 | ecosystem: Engineered > Solid waste > Landfill > Unclassified | place...
ATAGTTGTTTAGTTAAGGGTTAAACCGAAAACTATAAACTAAAACCACTAACTAATAACTATTAACTATATTAGGCTGATATAACCAAATCATTACCTGTCCAATATTTTGATGATTGCCCAATATGGAATCAAGCTGATTAATAATTTGATCTTTGCGATTAAATAACATCCATCTTCCTTCGGTCATAAAATAACACTGACTGGCGCCGGTTACCTCCATGGCTTTTTCAATATAACGGACAGACGGAACAGTATTCATATTATCAAACAATTGAACTCTCTCGGGCTGGCGATACTCAACATAATAAGGAAATCCGCCCGTAACGATTTTCTTTCCAGAAGCCGCCTCCAAAGCCAAAAGCGGCCAAGTATTGGCTAGAACGCAGTGTTTATTCACCGGTTCGCTTGAATTAATTTTTTCCCAGACATATTTGGCTGCCGCCAATTCATCCGAAGAAACAGTTTGAAATTTTGGTCCGGAAGCGTAAACAGTGGTTGAAGTCAAACCGATTATCATTATCAAAGCAAAAATTACAACTTTGCGGGAAAAAATATGTTTGGAATATTCAGTTAAACAATAAATCCCCCATGCCAACGGAATCATCATTAAAAAAGAAATCGGAATAACCAAGCGCTTGGAAAAAATATGATTGCCTTCCATAAAATAAGAACCTATAAATTGGTTCAGCAAGAAAATAATTAAAATCAAAATAAAAAGATAACCGATTTTCGGCTGGAATAATTTGCGATAATTAATGATTCCCAAAATTATTAAAAATAAAATTATTGGAGTGAGTATCAAATGCCAAGGCAATGCTTTTAATAAGGTCGCCCTGGACAAATATTCGCCAGTCTGAGAATAAAGCCAATTATCCTGCTCCATCCGATAAAGACGAGGGAAAATGGCATCTGAAGTTAAAATTCTGATTGGGAAATTTATCAAAGTGCTTTTAAAATCAGTTGGAGCCAAATTCTTTTTGAAAGATGAATATTGATTATTCGTATCAAGCAAGGGAATTAAAAATACCAAAGCCAAAAAACAAATGAAAATCAAAGCCAGCCAAACTGTTTTGTTGCGCTTGAATTCATAAAAATTTTTCAGTAAGAAAACTAAAATAAATATTTCCAAAAAAACAATCAAATAAAGAACGTAGTTAAAATATAAAAATGGAATTAAAAAAACCAGCCTTTTAAGCAGCTGGCGGAAAGAAAATTTATCCATGAAATATTCCAAAATAAAAATCAAAGAAAATAAAAATGGCAAAAATCCGAAGGCCTGAGGCACGGTAATGCTGCCGTAAATTTGAAAAGGAAAAAATAAAAACGGTAATAAAGCCAATAAATACAAAAATTCTTTCTTTTTGGAAAATAAACTGCCGATTTTTAAAAGCAGAAACGGCAAAAATATTGAAAACAACAATAAGCCCAAGAAAAGATCAATATAAAAAATATCAATTTTCGTCAGCCAAGAAAGAGCGATTGTCATTCCCCACATATTGGCGTAAGAAGTTTTATTGCCCGCGATGAAAACTTCCGGAATTTTAATCGGCCCCAATTGCTTGTAAGAAATCTGTTCGCCGAAAAGAGCCGGCGTGTAAATATGCCCGTCCATCAGCCATTGTTCCGCGCCAAGATGCCGCCATTTATCCCCGCCAAAACCGGTCTGATATGTTACCAATAAATAAGAATGCAAAAGCAAAGAAGTTAAAATAATAAAAAATAAAAATGTCTTTAAACGGCATTTGGAAAAAATTAAAAGACCGATTACAAAAATTATAAACAGCCAGCCGTAAAGATAAAAAGGATGAATTACCAGCCAGGGCGAGCGAATATCAGCGCCTGTTCGCGCTCTGAAAAGCAAGAACCATAATAGCAAATAGCAAATAGCAAATAGCAAATAGCAAAATTTGGGGATTTTAATTTTTTCATTATTTTCAACCAGCACCAATTCTTTCTCCGTTTCTTCTTTCTCCCCTTTTCTTTTTAAGCGACTTGATAAAGAAATAATAATTGTCAGTGAAATTAATAAAAACGCCAAATAAATCGGCGTTATTTTATAAAAAACAATCGGCACGGCCATGCCGAAAGCGATTAAAAAAAGCAGCAGAAACAGACCGAAAATAAATTGAAATTCTTTCTCAAAACCCAAACGCGCCAAAATTTTTGCCAGCCAAACGGAATTGATTAGAAAATAAAAAATAGAAAATATCAGCCCAAGGCTGATTTGTAATGAACGGGAAAAATTTCCGTGTATTACAAGCAAAAACCAACCAACCACGCAGAGTATCGCCGTTAACGTAAAAACAAAATTTTTGTCTTCTCTAATTTTTAAAAACAATTTCTTCATGGTAAATTTGTTCTAATTTTTGAACCGAGGTCGGCCAATTATATTGTTCTTTTACCAATTTAAAACTTTGCGCGCCAAGTTGATTGGCCAAAACTTGATCTTCCAAGATTAAAGATATTTTTTGCCTTAAATCATTGACATCGCCAACCTTAACTTTAAAACCGTTATTTTGAACCAAAGTTCTCGGTCCGGGCAAATCAGAAACAATAATCGGCTTGGCGCAAGCCATAGCTTCAACCAAAACCAAGCCAAACGCCTCAGAACGGCCGATTGACGGCAAAACGCAGACATCAGCCAAGTTATAATATTTAGGCAAATCTTCGTCTGGAACATAGCCGGCAAAAATAACTTTTTCTTTTATATTTAAATTATTGACCAGGGATTGATATTTCGGTTTTAAATCGCCTTCGCCGACAATAATTAATTTACAATTTACGTCAGCTATGGCCTTGATCAAAACATTAATCCCCTTAAAATAATGCGCCCGATCCAGCCCGCCGACAAATAAAACAATTTTTTCTCTGTAAGACAAATTATATTTTCTCAACAATTCATCATCTTTTGGTTGAAGATAAAATTTGCTTGTATCAACTCCCAGCGGCACGGCAATAAATTTTTTTTCAAAACGATCAACATATCGTCTGATATGGGAATAATTGGCGTAATCAAAAGAAGAAACTAAAATTTTATCCGCCGCTTTGGCCAATAAAGGAATAAAAAATAAACTGTAAAGTTTAAAAAATATTCCGCGCCAGCCGCGATCAATCAAATCCATTTGATATTGAACAACCAATGACTTTTTAATCAAACCGCAAAGTTTGGCGAAAATAATAAATTCAGCCCCGATAAACGGCCAGTGAAGATGGATAATGTCAAAATTTTTCAAATGCCAAGTAACTTGCGGCACCATGGCGGCGTTTCCGAATTTCAAAAACGGTTTTAAATAAATAGTCCGAAAATCGGGATCTTGGGTCGGTAATTTCTTACCTCCGTATCTTGGCGTTAAAACTAAAACATTATGTCCCCTTTTTGCGAATTCTTTAACCTGATAATAACAAGTATTACCCATTCCGCCGAAATAAGGAGGAAATGTTGAAACAATATGAGCGATATTCATAAATTCTTTGACGTTAAGCGTTAGTTGACAAAAAGCCTTAAATTATGCTAAAATTTTATCATAATTAGAGGTCAAAGTCAACAAGTTGACATAAACTTATTAGGCGAAATAAAAAATTTTAATAATTATGGATTATAAAAAATATATTCGCGAAATGAAAACAAAAAATCGCTGTGACTTAACATTGCTGCTTGCTAACTTTAAAGTATTAGACAATCTTATTAAAGACATGGCCAGACCCTTTCTTCATTCTAAAATTGATAAAGTGGTTGCGTTAGAAGCAATGGGTTTTATCTTCGGAACAGGAGTCGCCCGAGAATTAAAAGCGGGTTTATGCTTAATTAGGAAACCAAATAAAATAGCTTGGAGCACCGAATCAATTGACTTTACTGATTATACGAAACAAAGAAAGTGTTTTGAAATAGCCAAAAGCGCAATATTGCCGAACGAAAAGGTACTCATTGTTGATGATTGGTCTGAAACCGCATCTCAATTGAAAGCAGCAATTTTTTTAGTTGAGCAAGCGAAAGGCATTATCGTCGGAATATCTTGCGTTAATATTGATGATCAGGCAAAAAATGACAAAATCATATCAAAATATAAATTAAATTCAGTGATAAATTATTAAAAATTTTTACGTCGCCTAATATTGAATATTTTATGACCATACAACAACTAATAGATTTAATTATGAAACAAGCTAAACAAAAAGGATTTGGCGTAAAACCAAAAGAAATTAATGTGGCGGAAAAAATCGCCTTAATTCATTCGGAAATTTCTGAAGCGTTTGAAGCTTATCGCCATAAAAATATTAATGGCAAAAACGGCCTTAAAGAAGAATTAGGTGATGCCATTCAGCGCATTTTGCATCTTTGCGGGACTTTAAATATAGATGTTGAGAAGTCAATATTAAAAAAGATAAATTCAAACAAGAAAAGAGACTGGGATTGGGATAAAATGAATGAAAAACATTCTTAAAAAATAAAACTTAATATGGATCAAGAAAAAATAAAAAATCATTTCAATAATCACAAAGGATTAGAAATGTATTTTTCGCCGAAAATTGCCGAAAAATTCGCCGAACTTGAACAAAACGATAAAAATTTCAGAGTTGCGGAAATTGTTGATCAAACGATTATGCAGGAAATAGAAGATATGCCTGACCAGATTTACGCCGCTGAATTGGGCGGAGGCGCTCATCCAGACAGATACCATGAGTTTTTCAACAAGTTACTGAAAGAACCGCGCGGCCATATTGATTGGGTTGATATTTCGCCGTATATGCTGAAGCTGGCGGAAAAATATATTTCCGATGAAAAATATCAAAACCGAAAAGAAGTTATCACATTTATCAAAAAAGAAATTTTGGAATATTTACAAGGCCTTGAAAATGAAAAACTTGATTTGGCTTTGATGAAATACACGATTGATCATCTGGATAATCTTGATAAATTGTTTGAATTACTTACGTTAAAATTAAAAAAGGGCGGCAAACTTATCGCCACAATCGGCAGTTCAAGTCCGGAATTAAAAAGTTATTCAACAAACGCGCGTTTTTTATATAATGGCGAACAGTTTCCCGATAATGAAATCAGGATATTAAAAGACGGCGATAATTTTACGGTCAAATTTTTTAAGGTTTCAGGCGATCCGAATTCCGGTTATCTGGAAGGGGCTGAAACAATAAAATATTTTCACTCTGCCGAAAAAATGAAACAACTTGCCGAATTTTATGGTTTTGACATATTTCTCGGTGATTGGAAAAATTTAGTTAAACAAAACAATCAAGGCGGTGAATCAATGAATCAGGAAATCTTAGTTTTAACAAAAAAATATGGAAAATAAAGAAAAATTTAAAACTCCTGAAATTCATTCTCAAGAACTGTTAAAAATCATTGAGAACGTAAAATGGGAGGAAGGAGAAGGAATAGAATATAATGGAACAACTTTTTTACTCTTCTTCTCGGATGAAACTTCCGAAAGCGATGGACATCAGGATGCCGCTTCCTACCAATCACCTTCTCATATCACTGATTTTGATATTTATTTATTAAAAAGCCTGTCCATTGAAGATAAAAAAAGAAGGCTTTTTCATGAAATATTGGAAGCTGATTTGAGAAAACAAGGTTTTAATTATAATGAAGCGCATGATCTTACCAAAGTGGAAGAACAAAAAACTTTTGGTAAATAATTTGACAAATTTTAAAAAATACGCTAAAATATTCATATAAAAGCTTAGAAAATAGTCCTTTGAAATTAAAATTAAATTATTTGCCAATAGGCAAATAAGGAGGAAATAATGGAAAAATTATATAAACGACGATTTGAGATGAAAATCTCGCATATAGGAGTTGTTATTCTGTGTATCGTTCTCCCTTGTATTCCGGCCAGTATCCTAATAGCAGGAATAATAACTGGAGTAGTGCTGATGATTTATAAAATTTTTTTACTGTTAAAAGGCGCCGGAAATTTGATAAATAAAATACCTCTGGAATGGGAATTGATAATTATATTCCTTACGCTTTTAGGGCTATTTATGAGCTGGATTTGGTTTCAAAATAAATTTTTTCATTAGTAAAAGGGGGTGAAAATGTTATGGTTATGCGGGCGAATATATAATTTTTTTGCTGGTGTTTTAGAGTTGATGTTTATTTTGACATTTTCGGTTATTTTCTTAACAGCCATGGGGTTATTGACCATATTTAATGGAGGACTTGAAAAATAATAAAAAAAGGGGCGGCGGACAAGAATTGTCTACCGCCCTTTAGCTTTAAAGCAAATGAAAAACTCTTAATTTTCATATCTTGACTGAGATGATATTTGGTATTATTATTGATAATAAGGCTGTAAATTAATAGCAATTTTGTAATTATGTCGAAATTAGATCAAGGACAAATTAACCCCATAAAAAAGAATATTGCAAAAATACTAAAAAATTATTCTATCAGTAATTTTAATTTTTCAGTTAATCCCAGGGGCGCGCATAATACCACTATAATTATTACAGAAAAAGGTGGCAATAAATACGCCATGCGCGTTTATTGCCAAAATAGAAGAACTAAAAATGAAATACGTTTAGAAATTGATTATATAAATTTTTTGTTTAATCGCGGATTGCCTGTTCCGGAAGTTGTGCCTCATAAAAAAAATAATTATATTGCCGAGACTGAAATTGACGGGAAATTATGGTACAGCATACTTACAAAATTTTTTAGAGGAAATCACCCCAAATTTTATTCAAAAAAATTGCTTAAAGATTTGGCTTTTATTCAGGCAAAAATGCATTTACTCGCGCCTGCTTTTAATTCAAAATATTCAAATCTGCTTAAACTTTGCGATACCGGGGAAAAATCAAAAAATTATTTATATACCGACCTTTTGTCGGTAGACAAGATAAATCTTAAAAATTTAAAAAAAATAGAATTAAAAAATTTCTTGGCTCGCGCTTTAAAACTTTCAATTAACTTTAAAAAACTGCCAATCGCAATTGTACACAAAGACATTCACGCATTTAATATTATTGAAAATAAAGGAAAATTAGCCGCTGTGTTAGATTTTGACGATTTATTCAATGGTCCCCTTTTTATCGGATTGCCGTATATGCTTTGGGACATTTATGTAAAAAATAACGATTGGAGTTATGCGAGTTATTATATTAACGAATACGAAAAAACAAGAAAAATATTGAAAGAGGAGAGAGAAAATATTAAAAATTTTCTTTTACTGAGAAACTATATCATGGGAACGGTGGAATATTTAGTTGGTGGCGAAAATTCCAAAGGCGTGCTCATGATGAATTTGGAAAAATATTTTAAAATAGAAAAAGAAATTATGAAATTAAAAATAGAAAAACTTTATGGAAAAAAATGATCAAAAAAATATGTGGCTGGAACACAAAGGAATTGAATCTAAAGAAGGCATTCCCGAGGAGCCGGTGGAAATATTTTATCTATTTCGCCACGACCCGCCAATTTATGATCCTGCGGCGGATGAAAAAATGAAAGAACATGGATTTTCGGGAGAAAAAAATTACGGCGGCGCTCAATTTGGAAAATTCGAAATACCGGAAATTCCCGAAAAAGATCTGCCTCAAAAAAAGAAACTGCAAAATCTTTCCAGAAGTTCAAAATCAAAAATCATTATTCCCGATGTTGCAACTGACAATATTTACCAAGAAAACGGACATGAAACACAAGAGGAATTAATGGCTAGAGCTAAATTTGAAGGAGGAACTGATGAAATTAAAGAAAGAAAAAATTTAAATTATTTAGCCGATCTGATTAAAGAAAAAAATTTTAAACCGATTATGTTGGTTGGTCCGAGAACCAGGCATCTTTTCACATATAACTCTGTTGTTAATGCTTTGGAAAAGCAAGGAGTGGATATTGATGAGCCGATTTTATCGCATACCGATAAATTAACCGATATCAACAGTCATTGGCTGCCACTGATGGAAGTTGCCGAAGAATTAAATATCCAGGATCCATGGGGCACGGTGAAAGATCCTAATTTCCATGAAGAAATGAATAAAAGGGGCATAGAAACCATGGAAGAAATTGAAGAAAGAATAAAAAATTATTTAATAATTCTTGAAAGATGGTGGAAAAAACAAAATAATCTTGGCAAAATAAATCAAGAAGTAAAACCTATTTTTATCGGCTTTACTTCGGATTTTGAGCAAAGAGCGCTTATACGACTTATGGGGATTGAAAAAATTAACGGAGTTAACACAAACTATTTCAAAAGTGATTCAGGAAGCTATATCAGCGTGGAAGTAGCTAAAAATGGCACTGCTAAAATTTATTACCAGTCGCCGAATAATGAAAAACACGAACTATTGGGCGAAGTTGCTGATTTCCAAAAAACATTAAAATAATTAATACAGGCTATAATTTATAATTATGGAAATTAAAAAAGCACAAAATTTAGTTTATAAACATTTAGTTAAAATAGGCTACACAAAAAGTGAAACAACGCCAGTACACGCTTTTTTGCACTTAATAGAAGAGATTGGCGAAGTTTCAAGAGCGCTATTGCACAAAGAAACCAAAAGAGGAAAATTTGCCAATAGTACTGATCCCGGAATTATTGAAGATGAAGTTGCAGATATATTTTGGCAAACTTTAAAACTTGCATCTTACCTGAAAATAGATCTTAATAAGGCATTTGTTGATAAATTAAAAAAAAATCGGAATAAATCCAAGATGCTCTAAATTCAATTCTTCTGATTTCCCCTGCTTCGCTTATAAGACAAGAAGATACCCTCAAAGTCGGGTATCTTTTTATTTACGCGCTAAAATTAAAAAAATTACCAAAAAATTATTTTTTTAAATATTTTCCAATATAAGCCGAAGATTGGATTAACCAAATATTTCAATAATGGGTGTTCAAAACCGGCAAAATTAAATTTCGCTTCCAAATATTTGGAAAATTGTCGGTCGCTGATTTTTCTGGTTCTTTGAACTTTTGCCCGCTTAATCAGAGTTTTAGGAACAAGGCGCAAAGCGCTAAAATAAGTTTTTATTTTCAAGGAAAACCAGCCGGTCATTAAGCTATAGCCTAAAACTCCCAATTCCATAAATAACCATGGCAGAAAAATCAAAATTAAAGTCGGCAGTTTATAAAATTTAAGCAAAGTCAATCCCCTGTTTCTTTCCGACCAATACCAGCGATGAGGTGAAACGCCGGCCTTATATTTATGATAAACCAAAGATTGAGGCGCTAAAAATATATTATAACCCAAAAAACGCGCTCTTAAACAAAGATCCAGATCTTCGTGATACATAAATAAATCTTCGTCCAGCAAGCCAACCTCTTTTAAGGCCTGAGTATTGATAAACATCGCCGCGCCTGAAGCGTATGTGATATCCCTAGATTGCGACTGACCATTTGCGATTGACAACTTATAACCGCCGGAATAACCAAAGCCCAAAAAATGAAATTTATCGCCAGAGGTTTGAATTTTATCTTTTTCCGGCCAGCAAAGAACAAGCGGTTGGAAGGCAAAAGTTTTGGCATTTTCATTTTCCGCCGATTTTACCAATTCTTCTAAACAATTATTGTCGCAAATCGTATCCTGATTTAATAAAAAAATAAAATCTAGCCCGCTTAAATTTTCCGAAGAAAAATTTTGGCGGGTGAAGGCCTCTTTTATCCCCTGATTATTGGCTTGGGCAAAACCCAAGTTTTTTTTATTTTCAATTAAAATCACTTCCGAAAAATTTTTCCGGACATAATCAATAGAATCATCTTTTGAATTATTATCAACAAAAATAATTTCCGTTGGTTTCAAAGTTTGATTCTTTAAACTATTTAACAAATCCGGGAGATATTCCCGGCCGTTATAACAAACAATAATGACTGCTATTTTTTTAGACATAATTTAATCTAAAATAATTTCTCCTGAAATCAGTCCTTCAATTCCGGCCGCATTGGCTTCATCAGTATCCAAACATAAAACCGGCGTAAAACTCGGGTCAACATGAAGATAAACCTGATGAAAAGTAATAGTTCTTGAAGGAGTGATAATTTTTACCGAGACAAATTTCCTGCTGTCCAAATTATAATCTTGCATATATTTCGGCGTGGCATGAATATGCCGCCACGCGATAATAACTCCTTCTTTCAATAAAACTGTGCCTTTTGGTCCGATTAATATGCAACCTGCGGAGCTGCTTAAATCTCCTGAATGCCTGATCGGCGGATTAATGCCCAATTTCTTGGCGTCAGTCCTGGAAATTTCCACTTGAGTTTGTTTTCTTACCGGACCCAAAATTCTAACTTTTTCAATTTTATCTTTTTCTGTTTGAATTGTAATTGTTTCTGCGGTGGCAAATTGCCCTTTTTGAGAAAGTTCTTTTATATCATTCAATTTATAATCAACGCCAAAAAGCGCGTCCAAATGTTCGCGACTTAAATGAATATGTCTGGCGGAAACTTCAACTGGAATTTCTATAATCATATGCGAAATTTTTTAAAATTTTAAGTCTGATCTATTTAATAAACCTTCTTGAGCGCCGATTTTGGCAATTACCGAAGCGCTGTTTAAAATTCCCCAGCGAAGCGCTCTTTGAATATCATTTTTATCGTAAAATAAACCGGCAACAAAACCGGAAGAAAAAGCATCGCCCGCTCCAACCGTATTAATGACTTTAACATTCTTGATTTTGTGAGAATAAAATTTATCGCCGTTATAGGCAAAAACTCCTTTTGGCCCGGCGGTAATGGCGACGATTTTCGGCCCCATCTGATAAATTCTATTTAACAAATGTTTTATTGACAAATCTTTGGTTTTTTTGGCCGATAGAACCAATTCTCTCGCTTCATCTTCATTGAGAATCAAAACATCTATTTGTTTCAAGTATTTGGATAATTTAAAATAACCAAGCCTTAATTGAACAATGGAAGGATTCCAAACTTTAATCGCTTTATATTTTAAAATTTGATTCAGTATTTTTTCCCAATATTTGGCGCTTAAAGAAGAAATGTAAATCCATTTTGTAGAAATATTTTTCGGCAAAGAATTGAGATCTTCGCCCGGTCCGCGATAAACAAAAATTGTGTGGGCTTTTTTATTTTTTAGAGTTGTCACAAGCGAAAAACCGGTGCGAATTTTTTTATCGCGCTGGATAAATTTTGTTTCTATGCCCTGTTTTTTAAAATATTTTATTAATTCATTGCCTTCCCCATCAGTGCCAATTCTGACGATAATGGCTGTTTTTAGACCTAATTTAGCCGCTCCAACGCCCGTATTATTCGCTCCACCGCCCCAAGACCAATATGCTTCATTAGTATAAATTTTAGCCCCTAATTCAAAAGCGATTAATTTTTCACACAAAGGATTAGGATTATTTACCACTAATCCTTCGTTGGTGTAAAAAATAATATCGCGTATGGCTCCGCCGATTGTAATTATATCGTATACCATAATTGTCGACCCAGCCCTTTAAGTATTCGGCTAAGGTTTATTAAATTTATTATCAATTAAAAATTACTTACTCTAATTATATATACTAAGCGCATAAAAAGGCTGGGTCGCTACAATTATGAGTACCCCCTCTTTTACTCCAACAAAAGCCTTTCGTTTTATAGTATTCCGTAAGCGAAGCGGCTTCGCCTTTTATCTTAACGATTATCGAAAATTTATCGTTGAGATAAAAGAGGGGGTAAAGGTTTTGTAGCTCCGACGATTACGTCAGAGACAAAGCCCTTTATTAGCGCAAAACTGCGTTTAGATCTTGCGCTGTTTTTTCTCTGATCTTGTTTTGTATTTTATTTATTTCCTCATTGGTTAAAGTTCTTTCCGGCGAGCGATACACAATTCTGAACGTATAACTTTTTTTATCTTTGCCGAATTTTTCTTCATTTTCGTAGCTGTCCAAAAATTTTACTTCTTCAATTATTGGAATAAAGTTTTCTGTCCCGACGGCTTTGCCGTCGAGGATCCTCGATGACGAAGTCATCGGGACAAAATCTCTTACAATTTCGTAATAATTATTCAAGTTTATATTTTTATCAATAATAAATGAAATGTCTCTGAAAGTTCCGGGATATTTGCTGACTTCTTTAAACTGGCTGTTTATATCTTTAAACTGACCGGTGATTCTTGGATCATCTGACCATAAAATTCTGATATCGGGAATTCCCATTTTTACCATTGCCAATCTTTCTACTCCAAAACCAAAAGCCCAGCCGTTGTAAATTTCCGGATCAATCCCAAAATTTTTCATCACGATTGGATTTACGAGTCCGCATCCGACCACCTCCATCCAGTCGTCTCCCCGCTTTATGTCCATTTCAAGGCTTTCTATAGTATATGGAAATTTATCATCAACCACCTTCCACTCAATATTCTGCCCGAATAAACTTTTAGCAACATCAACCAAGACATCAATTAAATCCTGTTGGGCAATAATTTTTTGATTTTTTTTGCAGATTAATAATCCATCTACTTGGTGAAAAGCATTAAAATGATTTCTGTCAATTTCGTCTTTTCTGAAAACTATTCCCGGACACAAAGCTTCGATATGGCCTTCTGTTTCTAATTTTTTAAGAACTTCCGCATTTTTTAAATAAAAAGACCAAAAAGTTGTCGTGTGTGTGCGCAAAATATGAGTATCATCTAGATAATAAGTATCTGTTTCTTTTCTGCTGGGATGACTTTCCGGCATATTTAAAAGATCAAAGCTTTGTTCAACTGTTACAATATTTGGAAAATCAATTAAATCAAAATCCTTAAATCTTGGCAATTTAATTATCTGATCAACTAAAATTTTAATAGGAGAATTCTCTTTTTTCGTCAAATCCGGAAGCTTTAATAATCTTTTAATTCTTTCGGCTTTAACATCGCTTCTTTTATTGATTTCTTCAATTAAGGCATTTTCTTTTTCGTCTTTGATTATAATATTTTTTTGCATATTTTTGATTTACTTATCTTAAAATTTTATCAACCCGCTCGCCTATTTTCGCCGTCTGAGGCAAAATATAAATACCGGTATGATCTTGGCCCAAGCCCAATTCATCTTTGGCGCAAAGCATTGCTTCTGATTTAACGCCGCGAATAACGCTTTCTTTGATTTCAATGCCGCAAGGCAATTTCGCTCCTTTAAGAGCTAAGGGAACCATTTGACCGATTTCCACATTTGGCGCGCCGCAAACTATTTCCATTTTTTGCTTGCCAATATCCACGGTGACAATTTTTAATCTGTCGGCATTCGGATGCGGTTTAATATCTATGATTTTCACGGCAATGACTTTTTCCAATCCTTTGACCGATTTTCCGGGCGTTAATTTAAAATTCTGTAAAAATTTTTTAAACCAATTATAATTCATATTCATACCAAAATTATTTAAATTTTAGAGCGAAGCGAAGAAAATTTAACTATAATTTTGAGTACCCCCTCCTTTTAGATGCTTTCAGTGCTCCTCTTGATTCGTTTTTTTAGATAACCCCAAGCACTTTTATATTTTTTAAGCTGTTTTTCTCGTTCCATTGCGTCTTTTTTATCTTGGTAGGCTTCATAATATATTAAGCCTAAAATTTGTTTCTCGCGTTGGTGGGTTTTAATTCTTTTCTTCAAGTCCGTAGAGAAACCAACATATATCGTTTCATTCGGTAATTTGACTAGATAGACATAATACATAAGTTCAAAAGCACTCAAAAGGAGGGGATAAAGGTTTTGTTGCTCCGACTTAACGTCCGGAGACAAAACTGTTTACACCTTATATTTTCTTTGAGAAGATAAAAAGAAAAATTCCAAAACAACGAAAAATAAAACCAAAAATAAAAAATTCCACCAGCGCAAAAGATCAAGTCCTTTTAAAATCAACATGGAAACGATTACCAATCCCAGCCAAATTCCCTGACGAAAAGCCAGTTCCACTTGGACAAAAATCGGTTTTAAATTCAATCTTGTTCGGATAATAAAACCAAGCAGCGAGGCCGCGCCCAAAATAGCCAGAAATAAACTGAAATAAAACAAAATAAAACCAATCAATCCCATTCCTCTCGGATTGATAAAAATAATCACCGCCACCCAAGCCAACCAGCAAATAATGGTTAAAATTGTCATTAAATTGAGATATTTTTTTAGAGTCATACCAAAATTATTTAAATTTACGAATTATTTATAATGAAGGAAATTTAACTATAATTTTGAGTACCCTGTTAAATAATTTCGCCCTTGGCGAAATTGCCGCCGAGCGGCATTTAACAGGGTTAAGGTTTTCTAGCTCCGACAAACATCGGAGAGAAAACTCTTAATAATTATATTATAACACTTGATAAAACTCTTGACAAGAACGAAAAAATATGATATTATTTAAACAAAGGAGGTGAGGAAAATGAAAGCAAAAAATTTTAGGCAACAATGGTTAGAGGTTGCTGAAAAACAAATAGAATTTAAGAGAAAGACTAACTATTCCTTACTAAAGCCATATCTCGGTAAAAAAGTGGTTATTTACGAGGATTATGGACGTACGAGCATCTCTCGCTATCACCAACTTACAGGAATAGTCCGACGAAAGAAAAATTGTTCGACTGAATTCCGTATTCAAAAAAATAAAGTAAACTTTTTCTGCGTACAATTTAGCGAGGTTATCTCTATAAAACTTGTTTAAAAAACCATTATATAAGCCCTTGTCAATCACGGGGCTTATATTTATTTTAAACAGCCTTATATTCGCAAATGTCTTTGAAATCGCACCATTGGCATAATCGGCCGGGTTTGGGCGGAAATTCGCTTTGCTTGATTTCTTTAATAATTTTCTTGATTTTTTCTTCAATTTCTTCAAGTTCTTTTTCGTCGCCTAAAAATGAAATCTTATCCCCTGTTTCCAAATAATAATAAGTCAAACGCACTGCCGGTTCGCGAAACAAAGATCTGGAAGCCAATTGATAAATCAAAAGCTGCTGTTTTTCATTCGCGTCTATTTTTTCTTTTGAATTGCCGGTTTTATAATCAATAATTTCTATTCCGCCTTCAACTTCGTCAATCCGATCTATTTTTCCTTTCAGCGCGTATTCCCCCAATTTGAAATTAAACGGAAGTTCCAATGATTTTATTTTCGGCGGATTTTTCATGAAATTATCGTAAAAATCTTTCAAAATCTTTTTTCCTTTTTCTTTATATTCATCTTGATTGTTTTTATCTTCATACCATTCGTCAATCCAGCATTCATTATAGATTTGAGTCAAATCCTTGAAAGTTATTTCTTTTTTTGATTTCTTTTTATCAGTTAATGACGACGGGGTAAACAATCCAGTTTGCTCTGCATCTTTTAATTCCAAATATTTTTGTAAAAATTTTTGAAGCGTGTTGTGAATGCTCTGGCCAAAAACCAAACTACCCTTTCCTTTTCTGGGAATTTTAAGAATATGGGCGAATTTATATTGAAGCGGACAAGTTTCAAAAGCCATCAACTGAGTAAAACTGAATTTAGTCGGCAATTGATAATCGCTTTTTGATGAAACCATTATTTCTTTTGGAGCTAAAAATTGGCGCAAATCTTTGACAGAAGGAATCGGCTTAGGCGGAAATTTTTTGTCAATCAAACTCAATTCATATAAAAATCTGGAAAACTTTTTAACTGTTTTGCCGCCGTAATCTTCTGCAGAAGTTAAAAATAATCCGTCTTTGGCCCTGGTCATGGCGACATAAAACAAGCGCCGTTCTTCCTGAAAATGAATATCGCCCTCGGGAATAATTTCTTTAATCAAAGCCGTCGGTATTTCAATGGCTTCGTGCCGCTCGGTGGTCGGGAAACGGCGATCAACCAAATTAACGACAAAAACCCAATTGAATTCCAATCCTTTGGCGGCGTGAATGGTCATAACTTTGACTGTTTCCGGACCGCTTTCTTCGGCCTCAGCCGCGACCGCGCCCGTATCCCCCGCGTCCAGCATCAAATCAATCATTTGGATAAAATTGGAAATTGATTTATCCAAATTGACTTCTTCAAAATTTTTAACTTTATTGAAAAATTGCCGCAGCCAAAAAATATTTTCAATATTTTGTTCATTGCCTTTTTCCGCCGATTCGGACAAAAGTTTCAAATAACCGGTGTCTTCCAAAAATGCGTAAATAACCTTGCTGGCATTTTCTTTTTTCGCCAGCTGGGTGTGTTTTTCAATCCAAACCAAAACTTTGTTCAGTTCTTCAATTCCTTTCGGTGAAATATTCGGAACAGTTGAAACTTTGGCAATGGCTTCGTAAATTGACCAATTTTTCCGATTTGCCCAATAAGTCAAATTAATCAAATCTTGATTTGGAAGCTTGTCAAAAAAAATCGGCGAAGTTAAAATACGGTAAACAGCCGGGCTCTCGTGATAATTATCAAGCAGTTTCAGATAAGCCAAAACATCCATCACAATCGGTTTGGAAAATAATCCGGTCCTGGCCAAAAATTGATAAGGAACATTATTCCAGCGCAAAGTTTGGCAAAAAATTTCCGCCTGATTATTCGCTCTGACCAAAATGGCAAAATCATTCCAACTCGCCTTCGGATTTGATTTTTTCAATTCTATGATTTTTTTAACTGTTTCTTTCGCTTCTTCTTCCTGCGTTTTGGCGTGAATATGCGCGATTTCCGCTTCTCCTTTTCTGGTTGATTTTAAATTTTTGCTTAACAAACCTTTGAATTTTACGCCAGAATCTTTGTCTTCAAGATAATTTTGTTCAATAAATTTATAAGCCAAATCAAGAATCGCCTGCCGGGAACGATAATTTTCGTCCAAAAAAACAATCTTGCATTTCGGAAAATCTTTTTTTAATTGAAACACATTATTGTAAGCCGCGCCGCGCCATCTATAAATCGCCTGCTTGTCGTCGGTTACCACGGTTATGTTGTTTTTCGGCTGGGCAAGCATTTGAAGCAATTTATATTGCGCCCAATTAGTGTCCTGAAATTCATCTACCAAAATATATTTGAATTTCTTGCGATATTTTTCCAAAATTTCCGGACGTTTTGAAAATAATTCAATGGTGTAATTAATCAAGTCGCCAAAATCCAAAGCGCCGTTGTCCAATAATAATTGCTGATAAGTATAATAAGCATTAGCCACTTCTTTGATTCTCCCCGCTTCTCCTTTGACCAAATTGTCGGACATTGATCTGTCGTTGTCCATTTCCAATCCTTGGGCGTATTCCAAATATTCTTTCGGCGAAATAACTTCATCTTTGGCTTTGCCGAAATGTTTTACCAGTTCGCGGATGAATTTTGTCGGGTTTCCAAGCGGACGATAATAATCCAAATCAAAACGATCAAAATTTTTCTGAACCAAAAAGCACTGTCCGGCCGTATCAAGCAATTTAAAATCAATGGGCAGACCGATTTCTATGGCATAATCTCGCAAAACTCTTTCGCAAAAAGAATGAAAAGTGGAAATCCAAAGATCAACATAGCCATAAGGTAATAATCTATCCACCCTTTCTTCCATTTCTTGAGTGGCTTTATCGGTAAAAGTGACAGCCAGAATTTCTTCCGGTTTTGCCTGGCCGCTCAAAATAAGCCAAGCAATGCGATAAGTAATGGCCCTGGTTTTGCCCGTGCCTGCTCCGGCAATTATAATTAAAGGGCCGTTAACATGAGTAACAGCCTCTTTTTGCTGAGGATTCAGTTCTTCTATAATTTTAGAAATAATTTCTGCCATAATTGTCGAAATTTATGAGTGTAGCGAAATAAATTTCGCTACAATTATGAGCATCCCGCTTCAAATCTCAAAATAAAATCAATCTAAGGTTAAAATAAGCCGAAGGCGCGTCCGCGAATTAAATTAATTTTTTCTATAAACTCCCTTTGGATTTGTGGCGGGAGTTCCATTATGAAAATATTTTACCACAAAAAATACTAAATAGCAACGAATATTACGAAACTCGCCGCAAATATCTATTTTTAAATTAAATCATTTTTCACGGCCGTGAAAAATGATTTAATGATAAAAAGAGTTATTAGCAACCCTTTTTATCAAATTTTATTTTATTAAATTTTAATTTAAATGGAATAATTTAACTGCGTTTTGAGTGGTTATTTTTATAACTTCTCCCAACGGCAATCCTTTAATTTCGGCGATTTTTTCAGCCATAAAACGGACATAAGAAGGTTCGTTTTGTTCTCCACGATGAGGTTCTGGCGCCAAGAATGGACAATCAGTTTCAATTAATATTCTATTTAAATCAACATTTTTGACAACCTCTGAAAGAGAATGCGTATTCTTGAAAGTAATAACTCCGGTAAATCCCAAATAAAAACCTAAATCTAAAAATTTTTGAGCAATTTCCATATCAGACGTAAAACAATGAATCACGCCAGCAAGCGCTGACTGACATTGACTTGACGCTGACTGCCGCGGAAAATTCGTTTGAATAATATCTAATAAATCTTGGTAAGCATCTTTCGGATTTTCCTTGCTGCCGCGGCAATGAATTATTATCGGCAAATTTAATTTTTGAGCCAATTCCAAATGTTGTTTAAAAACTTTTTTTTGTTTTTCGCGTTCCGCATTATCCGTTATGTGATAATAATCAAGTCCCGTCTCCCCTATTGCCTTGATTTTATCCGAATTCAAGCGAATTAAATCAATATATTTTTCCGAATCAAAATTTTCTTTTTCAACATGAACAGGATGAAGTCCGACAGCGGCATAACAATTTTCTCCGCTCGAGGCGGATCGGCCTTGGGCCGAAAATTCGTTGGCAATGGCTACGGCCTTTTGACTTGTCTTCAAATCAGTACCAACATTAATAATCGCTTTGACGCCATTATCAAAACTTCTTTTAATTACTTCTTCATAATTATTATCAAAAGCTTTAAAATTGAGATGGCTGTGAGTATCTATCATACCAAATTTCTTAAAATTTTAAATTTAAACAGAGTGAAAACGCAAAAATTTTACTAGAAATTTGCGTACTCCCTCCTTTATCTCAACGATAAATTTTCGATAATCGTTAAAATAAAAGGCGAAACCGCTTCGCTTTTGGAAGATTATAAATTGATAGACTTTCGATGGAGTAAAGGAGGGGGTAAAGGTTTTGCTACTAAATTTTGTTCGTCCTTACAGTCCTCCAAAATTTAGAAAAAACTCTTTAGAATATGGGACTGGCTTCGGTGTAATATTTTAATTCTCTGGCATCAACATTAACTATATCTGAAGTGGTAAATCCTAATTTTTTAATAACCTCAGGCGAAGTCACCCATCTGATTATTTTCTGATCAAGAAAGTAAACTTTTGTGTCTCCTTTGGCTCTGATTAAACAATTGTCCGGAATAACATTAAGTATGTCATTCGGCAAAGTAACGATCTCGGTTGTGCGACCATAAAAATTAATAACTTTAATATCCGGCATATATCTTTTAAATCCTGAACTGGTGATTAAGTAAACTTTTTTATCATCTTTGGCTCTGATAAATTTAAATAAAGGAACTTTACTGATACTTGAATTAATTACCACATCCTTTGAAGTGGCGTTAAGTTTATCCAAAATTTGAGGATCTCTTATCCAAAATCGGCGATTGTTCAAGACAAACCAAACTTTCGGATCATTTTTAATTCTGGCAAAAATCGTGCCTTTGATTTTGTTAGCTTTATTTTTGTTGGTCTCAAAAGTTTTTGAAATTATTTCCGTTTGGCCGGGAATTCCTTTTGAACAAAGACAATAAATCGGCGGAATACAATTCACGCCCAAAAGACTGCTTTTCCATGAATCAGCTTCGGCAAAATGTTTGGAATTTATATCTTCCAGTCTGACCCACATTATATAATAACCGCCTGAATCGCCCGTTAAATATCCGTATTTAAAATCATTACTCGTTACTTTAGGCTGCGTGAAAAAACCGTTTGTATAACTTTTGCGCCAAGTCAATGAAGCGGAATCCAAAACGTCTTTTAATAATTTCCATTGATAATCTTTATTTTCTCTGTTGTCATTGGATATGCTTACGGCCGGATATATGACAAAATCTTTATAATAATTTTTAATAATATCTCTTAATTTTTTCAAGTCAGAGACCCTGGTATTGTCGCGATTAGTCGGTCCGGCGTCAGAACGATCTTCTAATTCCACTCTCACTCTTAATTCACGAATTACCGGCGTCAAAAGCGGATTTTCGCTGGCTAAAAATATTCTCAAACGCATTTTTCTGACTCTGCCGTCCGGTTGATACGGATCTCCCCAATCAAACGGATTCAAGGGATATTCTCTGACGCTATTTTCAAAAGTGACAAAACCTAAAATGGTTGTTCCAGCCGGCCGATCAAAAGTGCCGTCCAAAGTCACATTTAAAATATCCTGATTAAAACTGATTTCATTGGTCCATAAAACACCGTTAGACATATAATTGTTGCTGCCCGACTCTTTATTCAATGTAACGCTGTTTTTTGACCATTTAACAGTACTTTGCGCCGTATTGATAGCGGATTGAGAACCAAAATCTGTTTTCCAGCTACCTGTCTCAATTGTCGCCGCTCCCCTGGGCGGAAGATAATCAGCAAGAGCCCCTTGCAAAGGAGTTAAAACAAAAGAGATGACAATTAAAATAATTGGAAATTTATATTTATTCATATTATTATGATAGCACAAAAAATCGGTTTTGTCAACTTATCAATTAATATAAAAAGTAGAAAGTTTTTTGGGCTTTCTACTTTGTTTTTAAATAAAAACTACGACTCTTGATTGCAAACAACCGTGCAGTAATGCGGTTCGCCATAATTACCGCCAAGATTGGTCGTTAATTGAGGCTCGGCAATACTAGAGGAACTGGGACCAAAATTCAAACCTACTATTTTATCTTCGAAATCTTGCAAACGATCATCATATTCATGATACATTTCGCCGGGAAATGTGTAGTAACATTTTATCATTCCTCCTTTGATTTCGTCGCCAAAAATTATTCGATGGACAAAAAATGCCACACTCTCTGTCAAAGTTAACGGCCTGAATCCTTTCGCCTTTATTTTTTCCGCTTCGGTTGGCTCATCTTTTTTCCCTATATAAATGTCTGCAAAAACATGAACATTATTAATCCAATAGGGTTTATCCGGTATTTTTATTTCTTTTAATCTTGTCCTAGCTGATTGAAGATTGGGAAGACTTTCTATGCCAACCAATTGCAACTGTCGTCTAAGCAAAAGATGATTTTCCGGAATTACCAATATGGAATCATTATTGGTAATTGGTTCAGGAATTCGTTTGAGAAATTCTTTCCGGCTTAATCCCATAATTCTGGGATAATTATAATGCATAAAATGAGACACGTGATCTTTTCTTAATTTTTCCAAAGAACTTATTTTTTCTTCTTTCATTTTTCCTCCTTTTTATTTACTGGTTAATTATATAATAACATTTTATTTATTTTTTGTCAAATCAAAAAGCGCTGTTGCAAAACAGCGCTTTTTAAATATAAAATACTTATTTTTGAATTTGCGGCGTGGCAGGTCTTAATTGAATTGATTTAGCGGTAATACTACCGTCTGAATTAGCAGGACCATTTACCATGACATTCTCCCCTATTTTTAAATCAGCAGCTGATCCTTGAGAAAATTTCATAACTTGGGTCGTGTCGGAATAAAAAATAATTTTTGATCCGCCGTCATTCAATTTAACGGTAATGCTTTTATCATCTTGAGAAATAATTTCTCCACTGGCAGAATTTGCGCCGCCTTGTTTATTTCCTGTCGGGGCCATGCCGTTTCCCATTTGTTGCCTGCCAAAATTTTGTTTCGCAAAATTTAAGCGGGTACTTTGGGCATATTTCATACCCCCCAAAAAAACTCCCCCGCCCACCACGACGACTAATATTATAATAATCGGTAAAATTTTTTTCATAATTTTTTAATTATTACTTATAAACTTATTTTATTCGTATCTCAATGCTAAAATCGGATTTAACCCTGCGGCACGGCGGGCTGGGTAATAACCGAAAATAATTCCAATCGCGGCCGATACGCCGAAAGCCAACAAAATTGACGATAATGATATCTTAGTGGCAATATTGCCAAATTGAGTAATGCCAAGCGAAACAAGCCAGCCGAACAAAATACCGATGATTCCGCCTAAAAACGTAACCATCACGGCTTCGGTTAAAAATTGAATATTAATTTCCGATCTTTTTGCGCCAATGGCTTTTCGCAAACCGATTTCTCTTGTCCGCTCAGTAACATTAGTCAACATCATATTCATAATACCGATGCCGCCGACAATCAAAGAAATTCCGGCAATCGCCGCCAAAAGCATTGTTAAAGTTTTAGTTATTGAAGACGCGCTTTCCACAATATCGGATTGATTCATAGTACTGAAATCAGCCAGTGCAGAATTTGAAATATTATGGCGGCTTAATAATAATGTTGTAATTTGAGCTTGCAATTCAGTCATTGATTCTTGATCAATCGCTTCCACATTAATCGTGCTTAAATATTCGCTGCCGGCTAAAAAACGCTGAGCAGTAGATAAAGGAATAAAAATCTGATCATCTTGATTGCTGAAACCGCTTCCGCCTTTTTCTTTTGTAAGACCGATAACTTTAAATTCAATTTTTTTAATGCGAATTGTTTGGCCGACCGGATTTACATTTTCACCGAAAAGATCATCTCTGACCGTCGGACCGATAACCGCCACTTTTGATGAACTTTGCACGTTTTGATCAGAAATGAAAGAACCGATATCAATTTGAACATTTTTAACTGAAGGATAGGAGGCAGTTGTTCCGACAATTGAAGTATTGGTATTTTTACCTTTTGTCGTAACTTGATAGCGACTGGAAAGTTCGGGAGCAACAGCCTTAACGAGACTAAGTTGTTCTTGAATAGCGTCGGAATCCGCCGGTTTTAACGTTTGCGCCGATCCCCGACCCGCGCTCACCTGAGTGCCGACCCCTCTTTGAAAACTGGGCATTACGATAATTAAATTTGAGCCGATTGATTGAATGCTTGATTCTATGGAACCTGTCGCGCCTTGACCGAGGGAAATCATAACGATAACCGATCCAATACCAATCACAATACCAAGAACAGTTAGACCTGTTCGAGCTTTATTGGCAATTAATGCCGAAGATGTTTCTTGAAATAAATCAGAGATAAGCATAGTAAAATTATTTTAAAATTTAAGTTCGGAGAACGCAAAATTTTTAACTATAATTTTGCGTACCCTGTTAAATGCTGCTCTGCAGCAATTTTGCCAAAGGCAAAATTATTTAACAGGGTAAAGGTTTTGTAGCTCCGACTTAACGTCCGGAGACAAAACTCTTTATTCTTTAATTTTGAGAATTATTTTAGACGAATGGCCATCGTGAATATCCTCTATGATTTCTCCGTCTTTAAGTGAAATTATTCGATTTGCGTGTTCGGCAATATATTTTTCGTGGGTAATCAAAATAATTGTTCTACCCTGTTTATTTAAATTTTGAAATGTTTCAAGAATAATTTCACCGGTTTTGCTGTCCAAATTACCGGTTGGTTCATCAGCGAGAATTAAAGAAGGATTATTGATAAGCGCTCGAGCGATTGCTACCCGCTGCATTTGTCCGCCGGAGAGCTGATTAGAAAGATGATAAAAATTTGTTTCATCTAAACCGGCGCTTTTTAACGCGTCTTTTGCTCGCGCTTCGCGTTCTTCTTTGGGAATACCCGCATAAATAAGCGGCAGTATCACATTTCGCAAGACGGTTGTACGCGGCAAAAGATTAAATGATTGAAATACAAAACCAATTTTATTTTTTCTAATATCCGCCAATTCATCATCAGAAAATGTAGAAACATCGTGACCGTCTAAAAAATATTGGCCACTAGTTGGAGTATCCAAACATCCCAAAATATGCATTAATGTTGATTTACCCGAGCCGGAAGGTCCTATAATAGCGACAAACTCCCCTTCTTCTATAGTAAACGAAGCATCTTTCAGCGCATAAGTCTCAAATACCTCGCTTTTATATATTTTTGTGATATTTTTACATTCAATCATAACCCTATATTATGGAATTTATAATACGTCCTTTTAAAGAAGCATAACCTTTTTTAAATTGTTTTAATCTTTTTTCTCTTATCAAAGCGTCTTTTTTTGATTTATATGCTTCATAATAAACCAATTTTGGCGATTTTAAATTATTAGATGATTTAATATTATATTTTAATAATCCTGTTTTTAAATTCGGCGCCAAACCGATATGCAAACTGTCATCTTTTTTTGATTTTAATAAATATACGTAAAACATAATTGATTATATTTTAATGGTTAAGTTTCGGCTGCCGCGTTTTAATCGCGCGGTCCTCCGCCTCCCATTTGAAATAAACTTTTTGTGTTGGTCGTTTTTGTTTGCGTTGTTGAAGAGCTGCTGCTGGTTCCGCTAACCACCCAATCGCCTTCTTCAAGGCCGCTTAAAATTTCCGAGGATGAATCATTAATTAAACCGGTTTGAATTGATTGCTGAGTGGGAGAATTTTTTGCGGTAACAGTGGCGGTATTTGTTGTTGAATTTTTCGGATTAATCGTTGAATCAAAAACTTCCACGTAAGATGCGTCTCCCAAGGTTTTTACCGCGGAATTGGGAATTAATAAAACGTCTTGTTTTACATCTGTAATTATTGTCGCTGACATGCTCATTCCTGATTTTACGCGTTCATCTTGCGTATCAAATCCTATTTTCACGTTATAAGTCACCACGCCTTGAGAAACGGTTCCGATTGCATCAGTTTCTATCACTTCGCCACTGATGCTTAAATCTTCAATCGCGTCAAAAGTGATGGTTACTTTCTGTCCTGTTTTTACTTTGGCAATATCAACTTCATTAAGAGTAACTTCGGCCATTTTTTGTTTGGTGATAAATGTAATAACCGAAGCACCGGAAGAAATTGAATCGCCATTTTTAACGCTTAACTCGGCGATTACTCCATCAAAAGGAGCTTGAATAAAATAATCCGCAAGAGTTTGTTTTGCGCTTGTCAAAGCGTCTTGCTTTTGCTGAATAATTATTTTTTGAGCTCTAATATCAAGTTCTGTAGGACCGGCTTTCAAGTCCGCCAATTTTTGCTCTTTTTCTTTTATGCTTTGTTCGCTGGCCGTCAAATCAAGAGGATAATTTTGATCCATTTCTTTTAAATCTCTTCCTTTATCCGTAATCGTATCTTTATCTGTTTGCAAGGTACTCTTAATTGAAAGAAGATTAAGAAGATATGTATTTGTTTTTCCCGTGTAAGTGCTAAGAGTGGAAAGATGAGTATCGGCAAGCGTTTGCGGCCTTAAACTGCGTTCGGTCAATTTATCTTTATAAAATTGAATTAAGTTAGTGGCGCTTTTTAACGCTTCAGCAATGTTTCGGGTGGTTTCGTAAGTTTCGCTGATCAGCGATTCAATTACGATTTTATCCGAAGACCTGTTCGCGGACTTGTAATCCAGAAAATTTTTATCATAGGCCGTACGAGCAGATTGATATTTTGTATAAGTGTCATCTCTGTATTGCGTTGCTTTTTCGTCATATATTTTGGCAATGCTTGTGTAATAATCAAAATTGTATTGAGTTGTTGAAAAATTAAAACCAAACAATAAATCTTGAAGTCCTGTTATAATATTCGGAATTTCAAGAAACGTATTTGACACATTATTGAAACCGTCTTCGTAGGCTTTTTGAAGATCATCTTCGGCGCTTTTTTTCGCGTCCAAAGCATTTTGATAATTTGTTGTCTGAGTAAATTTAAGTTTAGTAAGGCTGTCTTTTGCTTGAACAAGAGAATTTTCCGCCTGCAACATTGTAAGTTCGTCTGTCGGAGCCAATAATTCTTCCAATTGAAGCTTGGCTGTTTCAAGGGCTGTCTCAGCGTCTCTCACTTTTACCTGGGCATCGCTGGCGTCCAATTTGACAAGAGAGGTTCCGCTTTTAACTTCTTGGCCCAATTTTACTCCCAAATAAACCACGTCGCCCGATGCTTTTGCTTTAATATCCACTTGATTGGAAGCGGAAATTTGTCCGCTTCCGGAGACAGAAGTGATAAGCGTCCCCTTTTCAACCTTGGTTAATGTATAGCGAGTTTCAGCAGTGCTGCTTTTATTTTTTTTATATCCAAAATAACTTCCGCCGGCTATTAAAATAATAATCAGCGCGATAATAAATTTTTGTTTTGATGTAATTTTTTTCTTCATACCAGGTAGTAGAACTTTGACAATTTTTGTTCAATTATCAAAGTTTTAAATTATTAATTAAATTATTTTAGAAACCTTTGTTTATTTTATGAATTTTTTGTCCGACCAAAAATCAACAAAATTAAATCTTAAATAATAGGTTAAATGCACGGAATATATACCAAGTAAAACTTTTTAGCTGCGAGAGGACAAGTCAAAGTCCACTACCTGGCATAAAAAAATAATATAATAAAAAATTAATATAATTTAGCGCTGACGACCGGGCATTTGAAATTCCGGTGATTTACCCCGCACCTTTAAACGATAGTATTTTTAAAATGCGAAGCATTATCGTTCAAAGGTGCGGGGTTTGCCCATCGGCATTTCCGTTCTAGGACCAGGCATAATTCTGATAAATTTCGCTTCTATTTGTCCACTGGTATTCGGCTCGCCTATTACTACAATTTGATCATCAATTTTAAGATCTGTTAATTTTATGGTTTCCCTGAAACGTTCAATAACTGTATCGTCTTTAATAATAACTGTTTTTTCCACATTATCGGGACTCTTGATAATAATTGTTGAATCTTCAATTTTAATAATTTGCCCGAATACTCCATGCGGTTCTATAAAATCTCTGCCGCCGAAATCTCTGAAAAAACCGCCTTGAGGACCGGCAAAATTCTGATGATAATTTTCTCCCCACTTGTAAGAAAAATTCGCCTTTCTGAATCCGACAATCATTCCTAAATTAAAAATAAGCAAAAATAAAATAATTGCCGCAATTGACCAAGTAATAATTTGAAATGATTTTGACTGAAAAAATTTATTACAATCCATATTTGTATTATTAATTATTGGTTATTTTGTGAATAAAAATAATTTTCAAATCTTGCGTTAAAAATTTGAGCGATTCAAGAAATACAAAAATAATAACCAGAAAGGTGGCCACGCTCATTAAAGGCAATGTCCCTAAAAGCGTTAAAGTAAAACTCTGCCAATAAGTCATAACCATTCCGATATCGGTAAAAAGCAAAGAGAAAAAATTAATAAAACCGGACTCATTAAATCCGGATTGCATTATCTTGAAAGCCGGCGCAAAAGCCGCCATAGAACCGACTAAACCGACAAAAAATATGGCGAATCTTCGCTTAACCATTATTATTTTCTGTTCCTCGTGAATGCGGGACATTATTTGATTAAAAAGACCATCCGAGGGTACAAGTAATTTTTTGTAATTTTTATTTTGCATAATGTTAGTATATATTAATACGTTTAAAGGGCGCATTTTGGTGCACCCTTTAAAAAATTAATTGTCTTTTTGTTTATGTTGATTCGGTGAAAATTTTCTTGAGATAAATAAGAGCTCGTCTGTACCGGCTTTTTATTGTATGAAGCGGCTCATTAAGAGATTGAGCGATTTCACGAAAAGTAAGATCGTCATTATAATGCCGACTAAGCACTAAGCGATATTTCGGGGAAAGTTTTTTTATAGCGGAATAAAGAGATCGAGCTGCATTTTTTTGTTCGAGAATTTCATCAGGCAAAAGAGAATCATCTTTCAATGTATCCATGAGAATATTATCCCCTTTTTCATCTGTGAATACGGAAAACGGCAATGTTTTCTTTTTCCTTAGAAAATCAATTGAAGCATTTTTGGCAATACTAAAAAGCCAAGTTTTAAATTTTTTTTGTCTATCAAATTTCCTTATATTTTTCCACATTCGCACAAATACTTCTTGAGTTATGTCTTCAGCGTCTGAAACGCTGTTTACATAACGATAGACAAAATTGTAAACAGGTTTAAGATATTGCTGAATTAAAATTTCCAACGATTTTTCATCGCCTTTTAAATATTTTTTAACCAGTTGCTGGTCATCTATTTCCGGCATAAATACATTATGGCATATTTTCGCAAAAATTTCAAGAGAAGATTTGCAACTGATTTAAAATACTTTTGACAATAATCAAAAAAAGATTTAAAATGGATTCAATGAAAAATAAAAAAACAATCAAAATTGCCGTGGGAATGAGCGGCGGAGTTGACTCCACAATCACCGCTTTGATGCTTAAAAATGAAGGTTATGACGTTATCGGATTAACAATGAAAATTTGGGATGACAATCCTCTGATTAAGGGCAACCGAAGCGGATGCTACGGACCGGGAGAAGTAAAAGATATTGCCGAAGCTAAAAAAGCGGCAAAAATAATGAATATCCCCCACTATGTGATAGATCTTAGAAAAGAATATCACAAAAGCGTCATTGATTATTTCAAGGAAGAATACCAAAAAGGAAAAACGCCGAATCCGTGCGTGATGTGCAATTCCAAAATAAAATTCGGATTATTGATAGACAAAGCGATCAACAGCGGAATTAAATTTGATTATTTCGCCACCGGACATTACGCCAGAACAAGCTTTGACAAAAAAAATAATATTTATTTGTTAAAAACCGGACTTGATAAAACTAAAGACCAGTCTTATTTTTTATACCGATTAAAACAAAAACAATTGAAAAAAATTCTTTTTCCTCTTGGAGAAAAAAGAAAAGATGATATTAAAAAATTCGCTCAAAAAAACGGGTTTGCCGATTACGCGGAAAAAGATGAAAGCCAGAATTTCATTGAATGCGACAATTATTCGGTCTTGCTTCCGGCCGGAAAAATCGGATCAATAATTGATTCTCAAGGAAATATTTTGGGACAGCATAAAGGAATATCAAATTATACTTTGGGCCAAAGAAAAAATCTCCATATCGGCGGACTAAAAGAACCTTATTATGTTTTAAAAATAGACGTCAAAAAAAATATTATTGTCGCCGGGCCGAAAAATCTCGCTTTCTCTGATAAAGCATTTGTGAAAAAAATCAATTGGATTATTCCGTTAAAATTGATAAAAACCAACAAAATCAAAACTAAAATAAGATACGGAGCCGAATTCGCCGAAGCCGTGTTTTTATCAAAAACAAACAAGAGTGCTGTTTTAAAATTTAAAAAACCGCAATTCGCGGTTACTCCGGGCCAATCAATTGTTTTCTACGATAAAGATATGGTTCTTGGCGGAGGAATTATTATTGGTAAAAAATAATAATTTTCAAATAAAAAAAAGATGGGGCAGATTTACTCTGCCCCAATTTTTGTTTTCTTTATTTCCCGTGAAGTAAAGAAAATTGTTTTGGAAAAAAAGAAAAAAATTTTGAAAAGAAAGACTTTAAAGACATTCTTTTTTTCAAAATAATCTTCATACTTGGAAAATTACTCTGTACTTCTTTTAAAACTTCTTCTTCTGTTTGGTGTCTAATTTTCGCCAGTTCTTTTATTGCTCCCTGTACTGTTTTAAACCTCAACTCCCTAAATATCTTATTCGATTTCGCTACTGGTAGCACCCCACCTTTTTGTTTCTCATCATACTCAGGGTAAATGTATTGATTACTTTCTACATTAACCCTCACTATATGATCACCAATAATGCCCCACCAAGGAAATTCAATTTTCCTCATTTTGCCCCCCCTTTTTTTATTTTAAATTTTATATTTTAAACTACTGTTAAAATCATATCAAATTTTAGGGAAAATGTCAAGTCTATAAAACAAAAAGACCCCTCTCAAACGAAAGTGGTCTTTTTTGTTCACGACGACTATGCGCGTGCTACATTGATGGCAGCTGGGCCTTTCTCGCCCTGCTCGACTTCAAAGGTGACGGCATCGCCAACCTTTAATTCGGCAAAAGTAACGCCAACCAAGTTTTTGGAATGAAAAAATAGATCTTTTGTTTCGCCTTCGCGAGAAATAAATCCAAATCCTCTATCCGTAAGAGTTTTAATAGTTCCGTTCATACGTTTAAACTTTTATTTTAATTTTGATAATTTTTAATACAGAAAAACTCGACTATGTTTCCGCATCTTTTGTAACTATATTAGTATACACTATTGATAATGTTTGTCAAGGGCTGCTAACTATAATTTCCCCAAATCAAGTTCTTCGTTGATTTTTAATGATTCAACGAATTTTTCCATATGGCTGACCAAGATAACCGGCCCGTGGAAATTATTAATCGCTTCGGCAATCAAAGGCAAATGGCGGAAGTTAATGTGATTGGTCGGCTCGTCTAAAATCAACAAACCGGGCCGCATTAAAACAAGCCGGGCAAAAGTTAAAAGTCCTTTTTGCCCTTCGGACAATTCGCAAATAAGATTATCCATAATATCCCCTGTCAAAAGAAATCCGGCTGCCACTGTTCGCAAATGCTGGGAATCAGAATTATCAAACACGACATTTTTCAATGAATCAAGCACGGTTTCCTGAAAATTAAGATTTGAAAAATCCTGGCTGTAATAACCGATTCTGATATCCTCGGCAATTTTGACGCCTTCGTGTTTTTCCGAAACCAATGAACGCAAAAAAGTGCTTTTGCCGATTCCGTTCGGTCCGACCACCGAGAGATGAATTTTTTTGTTAATATCTTTTTTAACTTTTTTGACAACCAATTTATTGTCTTTAAAAATTTTTACTGATCTGATTTCCACTATATTTCCGATTAAATCTTCCTGTACCGGGATTGAAAATTTTCTGATAACCTTGTCTTCTTTCCTGACGTCAACCATATTTTCTTCCAACTCTTCGGTTTCTTCGCGAAGCTTACTGGCCAATTTTCTCATCTTTCCGCCTTTGTTGGCGAAAAAATTAACTTTTTCTTTGCGATCAAGAATTTGTTTTTTCAACTGAGCGTTTTTCATTTGTTCTCTTTCTACCCGTTTGGAAATTTCTTCAACCACTGAATAATAATCTCCCAAATACATTTCGGTTTGATGCGTAAAAATATCAAGATAAATTACGCCTTCGGTAAAACAATTTAAAAAATCCGCATCGTGGGAAATGACAATCACGGTTTTCGGATACATAATCAAAAATCCCAACAAGTGATCAATGCCTTCTTTGTCCAAATTGTTGGTCGGTTCGTCCAATAATAAAATATCCGGATTTTTAATCATGGCAAAAGCCAATAACAACCGAGCTTGCTGGCCGCCGGAAAGATCGCCGACTCGCCTCTTTAAGCTGATCGCTCCGCTGGATTCCTCGGGACCGATAGACATATTAACTGCATCCATAACTTTGGCTATCTGGCTGCGTAAATCGGCTGGCACAACAGAAAAAGCTTTGGAAAAATAATCTTCTATGCTTAAATTTAAATCATTTCTGCTGATTGTTTGGCTGGCAATGCCGACTGTGGCGCCCAAAGAAACCGATATTTGGCCGCTTTTAGGTTTAATGTCTCCTTTGATTAAATTAAAAATCGTGCTTTTACCTGATCCATTCTGACCCATTAAAGTTATTTTCGCGCCTTTTCGCACGCTAAAACTAGCCTCGTTCAACACGGGCTTTTTGTGGACATATTCAAAAGCAACTTTATCAAAACGCAAAACTACTTCTTCAGCCATAAAAAATTTAAATTATATTACCACAATGCTTGATTTAATAGATTAGCAAATTTTTAAAAATTTGTCAAATAAAAAAGAGATTCTACTCTCTATTTTTAATTTACTGAATTGGTTTAAAAACTTACAACTAAATATTTAAATGTTATTAAATTATTTTAAAAATTTGCAATTTTAAAATGAGGATATTGTTTCCTTAATTTTTTTCTTTCAACCGAAGTCAGATTAAGAATAAAATCTCCATTAATCTTTTCTGGTAATTCAAGACCTTCAATGGAAGTTAGACTGTTGAGGTATAAAGTTCCGCCGATATATTTAGGTAATTTAAGACCTTGAGCCGAAGTCAGACTATCAAGATTAAGACTTCCATTAATCTTTTCTGGTAATTCAAGACCTTGAGCCGAAGTCAGACTTTTGAGATAAAGATTTCTGCCAATATGTTCGGGCAATTCAAAATCTTCAACTGAAGTTAATCTACTAAGGACAAGATTTCCATTGATTTGTTTGGGAAATTTAAGATCTTTAGCTGAAGTCAGACTTCGAAGGTAAAGATCTCCATTAATCTGCTCTGGTAATTCAAGACCTTGAGCTGAAGTTAAGCCATCAAGGTAAAGATCTCCATCGATGTATTTTGGTAATTTCAATCCTTTAGCTGAAGTCAGACTTCGAAGGTAAAGATCTCCATTAATCTGCTCTGGTAATTCAAGACCTTGAGCTGAAGTTAAGCCATCAAGGTGAAGATTTCTACCAATATGTTTGGGCAATTTAAGATCTTGGGCTAAGTATGGAAAAGTAATAAGGTCAAAACTTCCACCGATTGATTGTAATTGGCTAAAATCTTTAATTTGCTGGTTCTTAAAACTTATATTTCCACCGATTGATTGTAATTGGCCTAAATCTTTAATTTGTGAATATTCAAGATATGCATCTCCGCTAATATGTTTAAGGTTTGAAGGCATATTTTCCCAATCAGAAATTATATTTCGATTAAGATCACCAATTAAAACAATCGTCTGGTTATTAATTTCTGATGAATCAGATACGATTTGTTCTTCTGAACAATCAAAAATATTTATATAATCATTTTTTTGATTTCTTTTTTCTCTTATTTCTTGAATCCTTGGATCTTCTTTATAGCCAAATCCATCAATTTTTACCTCAACTTCATAAAGAAATTTCAAATCTTCTTTGGTTAATTCTTGGTTTTGTTTCACTTTCTTTTCCAACTCAGTCATTCTTTTCATATCAACTGATTTTTTCTTGTATTTTTCAGCGCCCGGCAAGGTGGCTATTTTTGATTCGGCAATTTCAGTCATATTGCCTTCAAGATTTTGCTGGGCATTAATGCCTCTCACTTCGGCAATTTGGCCTTGTTCCATTCTAATGGCAATTCTGGGAACAGCGTATTGTCCGTCATCACCCTTGGTATAAAAAACATAAAAATCGCCATTTTCAAGTTGGGTTTGAGCCGTGCTTTCACCAGCTGTGCACCAGCCGGTACCGTGTCCTTGAAGCGATTGAGATAATTCAAGATGACGGCCCGAGCCTTGATCAAATTTAACCCATTGGCCGTCAGTAATTTCTTTCTGTTCCTGGCTGGCCGGGGTAATTTTTTCAATAGCATAAGCATACATTTTAGCGAAATTTTCTCCTTGAATAATTTTTTGCCATTCTTGATCATCGGTAATTGGCTGTTTGTTTTGTTTTTTTATTAACTCGTCAGCCACATAAGCCAAAGCTTCGCGGTTGATATCGGGAAAAATTGAAGTCGTGCCATTGCTTCTGTCTTTGAATTGTTTTTTTTCTTTGTCATATTCAGCCATTTTAGTAATGCTGCGAAAAGCAAAATATTTAAACCAATTCGGATAAGCCGCATCGCTTGAACCAAGATAATCAATCCACGAATCCAAGCTTTTCTTTTGATCAGTAATAATTATGTCAATATTTTCTTTTCTTGTTTGATTGTTAATTTCAACCTCGCCATGTCCCCTTTCTCGGGCAATTCTTTTTTGGAGATCAAAATAAGCCTCGGGAACTTCCTCGGGCTTAATGACGAAAGAATCGTAAAGTTTATCTTTAAGAATATCAATTCTTTTTTCTTTTAATGCTGGATTGAACGTTTCAAAAATTTCCGACAAACGATTAAGATATGTTTCAATTTGAGTATTCGAATCGCCCTTCACTTTCTCATTGGTTCTGACTTCTTGACGATGAACAGCGCTCGCTACTTCAGGAGATTTTGGCAGATCGAAATATTTTTTTTGAAGAAAAGATTTTTCGTTCATAGATTTGAATTATATCTTAAATTTAGCACATTTTTTAAGAAATGTCAAATAAAAATGAAAAGGCGGATGAAAATCTCATCCGCCTTTCCGAGGTTCAATTAAAACTTAATTATTTTATCAGTGGTTCTTGTTTTACTTCTTTCTTAGCTTTCTTTTTATTTCCTTTAAGAATGAAGTAGCCAATAACACCGAGTATGATCAAAGTCACTATTACAGCTAACCACACTTTACCGGTTCCGAGAGATAATACATTTGCCATTGAACCTAACAAGCTTGATTTCGCAACTTTTTTAGCAGCAACAGTTGCGGTAACAGTGTAAGCTTGAGTTGAATCATCGGCGGCAGTAACAGTGTAAATAACTGAATGAGTGAAATCTTGTGTCATTCCGGAAGCCGGGCTGACTGCTACTCCATTAATAACGATGGTCGGAGTAAGAGCATTAACCTTGGTTCCAAAAGGAACGGTTACGGTAATGACATGATTTGTTTCATTGATAACACCTGCGCCTAAACCTTTAAAGCTGAAATCAGTGATTGCTTTAGCCGGATTAGCGGCAACGGTTATGGCAACAGTATAAGTTTGAGTGGATTTATCTTCAGCCGTGACTGTGTAAGCGACTGGATCAGTAAAGTCCTGAGCCGCTCCGGAAGCCGGGCTGACTGTTTTTCCGGTTGTAGTAATCATTGGAACAAGCGCGGTGACATCAGTGCCATAAGGCAAAGTGGCCACGATTGTCTTTGTATCTTCATTAATAGCGCCAACGACTGCATAAGCTGCAAAGTCAAACGAAGTAATAGCTTTGGCTGAATTTACAACAGGAGCAGGCGTGGTTTCTTTTGGTTTTGGAGTTGTTGTTTTCGGAGTTGTTTTAGGAGTTTCTTTTACAACAGGAGTTGGAGCAACAACCGGCGCCGGTTTGACAACCGGAGCGACATTATAATTTCCGGCTACAGAAGCACTGGAAACTGAAACGCCTTCACCGATAATATCAACGCCTTTGAAACTAAGAGTAGACGGTTTAGTATTTTCTGTTTTAACAGATACGGTCATTAAGGTTCTATCCGACACTGTACAATTCGGTATTCCGACTAAGAAATACGGACTTACACAGCTTGGAGAAGATATTGCTTGCAAACCGCTTGAAAGAGTTATTCCTTGACAAGTTAAATTGTTAAAGACTAACGTACCTTCAATGGTGCAAACTTTATCACCGGCGTTATTAAGCCCCACGGATGCGTTGAAGACGCTTCCGGCGGTTTTACTGACGTTTGTCGGCGAAACATACAAGAATGTAGTAGCAGCATCTGCTGTTCCGACAAAACCGGCGACCGACAATAATAAGACAGTTGTCAATAATACAATTTTCATTTTTATATTTTTCATATTTTTCATATTTATAATTATTTATTTAATCTTATATAGACCAGTTTAACATTAATAATGAGAAATCATATTTATCGACTTTACCATCAGCATTAACGTCGGCGACATTGGAATCTGTCCGTCCCCAATTTGCCATCATTAATGAAAAGTCATATTTATCAACTTTTCCGTCTCTATTAATATCACCTTTTATAATATTCTGAGTGAAGGCAATGGTTACGGTATAAGCTTGCATTGCGCCGCTCTCGGCAGTGACTGTGTAAATAACAGGGTTGGTGAAATTTTGAGCAACATCTGAAGCCGGAGAAATTCTTGCCTTATCAGAAATGGTGATGGTTGGTACTAAATGAGTTACGTCTGTGCCATAAGGAGCAACCAGAAGAACTGTATAATTTGTTTCGTCAATAGTACCTATAATTGGATTTAATCCGGCAAAACTGAAAGCAGTGATTGCTTTAGCAGAACTGTAGCTATAAGAACCACCTCCGCCGCCGCCACCTCCGCCGCCGCCGGCGACAGTTATAATAACAGTGTAAGCTTGAGTAGAACCATCAGCCGCAGTGACTGTATAAATGACCGGGCTGGTAAAATCATGAGCCACGCCTGAAGCCGGGTTAACCGATGCTCCAGCGGAAACCGTAATTGTCGGAACAAGTGCGGTCACAACCGTGCCATAAGACATGGTTATTGCGATTGTATGAGCTGTTTCGTCAATTATTGTATTACTACCCTGAGTAACAAAATTAAAAGATGTAATTGCTTTGGCTGAGTTAAGAGCCGCAGTGACAGTCACCACATAAGCTTGAGTGGTTGTGTCAGCAGCAGTAACAGTGTAAGTTTTCGGACCAGTAAAATCTTGAGCCACGCCTGAAGCCGGGTTGACTGAAACACCAGTAATGGTAATTGTCGGCGTTAAATCAGCTACGTTTGTGCCATAAGGCATGGTCACAGCAACCGTATGATTAACTTCATTAATCGTTGTATTACCTACTTGATTAGGAATTGTAAATGCGGTAATTGCTTTGGCTGAATTAAGAGCTTTATTGACAGTTACGATGTAGGCTTGAGTTGAAGAATCGGCTGCGGTAACAGTATAAGTAGCAGGATTAGTGAAATCTTGAGCTACGCCTGAAGCAGGACTGACTGAAACTCCGATAATTGTAATTGTCGGAATAAGCGCAGTCACGTCAGTGCCATAAGGCATAGTCAAGGCGATAAGATGATTAACTTCATCAATAGTTGCATCACCAACCTGATTTAAAATTGTAAATGCAGTAATTGCTTTGGCTGGGTTAAAAGCCACAGTAACAGTCACAGTGTAATCTTGAGTAGTTGCATCAGCAGCAGTAACAGTATAGGTTACAGGGCTGACAAAATTTTGAACCATTCCGGAAACCGGGCTGACCGAGGATCCTGCAATTGCGATCGTTGGTATAAGACCTGTCACATCAGTGCCGTAAGGCATAGTCAAAGCAATAGTGTGATCAGTTTCGTTGATCGTTGTATTGCCTAATTGATTAAGAATAGTAAATGAAGTAATTGCTTTATCAGAGCTGGCAGCCATATTTACCGTCACAATATAAGCCTGAGTTGAAGAGTCCGCGGCCACGACAGTATAAGTTCTCGGATTAGTAAAATTCATGGCCACGCCTGAAGCAGGACTGACTGAGGCTCCGGTAATTGTAATTGTCGGAATCAAAGCCGTCACGTCAATAGTACTGGTGCTATAAGGCAGTGTTAAAATAATAGTGTGATCAGTTTCATTGATTACTCCATTAACCGCTGGATTTAATTCTTCAAAACTGAATGCGGTAATTGCTTTGGCTGGGTTAAGAGCAAGAGCAACCGTAACCGTATAAGCCTGAGTTGAAGAATCTTCAGCCACAACTGTGTAAGTTTTTGGATTAGTAAAATTCATGGCTACGCCTGAAGCAGGACTGACTGAAATTCCGGTAATTGTGATTGTTGGAATCAAAGCGGTAACATTTGTACCATAAGGCATAGTTAACGCAACTGTATGATTAACTTCATCAATCGTTGTATCGCCTATTTGATTAGGGATTGTAAATGCGGTAATTGCTTTGGCTGGGTTAAGAGCAAGAGCAACCGTAACCGTATAAGCCTGAGTTGAAGAGTCTTCAGCGATAACTGTGTAAGTTTTTGGATTAGTAAAATTCATGGCTACGCCGGAAGCAGGACTGACTGAGGCTCCGGTAATAGTGATAGTTGGAATTAAAGCCGTCACGTTTGTACCATAAGGCATGGTTAAATTTATTGTATGAGCGCTTTCATTTATTGTTGTTACGCCAACTTGATTTGTAATAGTAAAAGAAGTAATCGCTTTTGCTGGATTAGCGGTAAAACTTACCGTCACAATATAAGCCTGAGTTGAAGAATCCGCGGCCACGACAGTATAAGTTCTCGGATTAGTAAAATTCATGGCTACGCCTGAAGCAGGACTGACTGAGGCTCCGGTAATAGTGATAGTCGGAACAAGCGCAGTAACGTCAGTGCCATAAGATACAATTAAAGCTATAGTGTGATTAGTTTCATTAATCACGCCAATAGCGGCCGGATTAGTAAAATTAAAAGACGTGATTGCTTTGGCCGGATTAAGAGCAACTGTGACAGTCACAATATAAGCCTGAGTGGTTGCGTCCGCGGCCACGACTGTGTAAGTTCTCGGATTAGTAAAATTCATGGCTACGCCTGAAGCAGGACTGACTGAGGCTCCGGTAATAGCGATAGTTGGTCTAAGCGCCGTAACCACGCTTCCATAAGGCATGGTTAAATTAATTGTATGAGCGCTTTCATTTATTGTTGTTACGCCAACCTGATTTGTAATAGTAAAAGAAGTAATTGCTTTAGATGAATTACTTGCCACAGTTACAGTGACCACATAAGCTTGAGTGGTTGTATCAGCTGCGGCAACAGTATAAGTTTTTGGATTAGTAAAATTCATAGCTACGCCGGAAGCAGGACTGACTGAAACTCCGGTAATTGTGATTGTCGGAATTAAAGCAGTCACATCAGTGCCAAACGGAACATTTAAAGCAATAGTATGATCCGTTTCATTAATCACGCCAATAGCGGCCGGATTAGCAAAATTAAAAGATGTAATTGCTTTAGTTGAATCGGCAGTTACAGTAACGGTAACTTCATAAGCTTGAGTGGTTGCGTCCGCGGCCACGACAGTATAAGTTTTTGGATTAGTAAAATTCATAGCTACGCCTGAAGCAGGACTGACTGAAATTCCGGTAATTGTGATTGTTGGAATCAAAGCGGTAACGTCAGTGCCAAAAGGCATAGTTAAATTAATTGTATGAGCGCTTTCATTTATTGTTGTATCGCCAACCTGATTCGGAATAGTAAAAGCAGTAATCGCTTTTGCTGGGTTGGCCATCACGGTTACGGTCACAGTATAGGCCTGAGTATCAGAAGCATCAACAGCAGATGTAACCGTATAAATTTTCGGATTAGTAAAGTTCATGGCTACGCCTGAAGCAGGACTGACTGAAACGCCGGCAATAGTGATAGTTGGAATCAAAGCAGTAACGTCAGTGCCAAAAGGCATAGTTAAATTAATTGCATGATCAGCTTCATTAATAGTTGTTGCGCCAACCTGGTCAGGGATTGTAAAGGCAGTGATTGCCTTAGCTGAGTCTGGCGTTGTAGTAACAGTAACCACATAAGGTTGAGTTGAACCGTCACCCGCAGTTACAGTATATGTTTTTGGAGTAGTAAAATTATTAGCTACATCCGAAGCTGGGCTGACTGAAGCTCCATTCGTAACGATCATTGGTACAAGAGCTGCGACATCAGTGCCATAAGGCACGGTTAAAGCAACAGTGTGATCAGCTTCATTAATCACGCCAACAACAGCTGGATTTAATTCGGCAAATTTAAATAAAGTAATCGCTTTAGTGGTTTGAGGATAAACACTGAAAATTTTACCGAAAAAATCAACATCATTATTATAAATACTAAAACCAGTACCATCTGTAATTTTAACTGATTGTACTTTCCAAAGTCCCCCTTCAGCGCTTTGCGGGATTAATAAATTACCAGACCATGGCCCCAAAGTTGCTGACCATATTTCGCCTACAACTGTCTGGCTTCCCGATGGACTGGCTACAGTCACCTCAATGGATGAGATGCTTGATCCTGCATCATCGGCATCTACGGTTATACCAATAGATTCTCCTGCATTTATAGATGTTGAATTAACAGATACGTCATTAAACTCTATGGTTGTATCCGCCAATGCAAAATTAGACAATGGAGAATTGCCTAAAATAATAAAACTTGCTAAACAGACTGTGAGAAATAAACTTAACTTTTTCATATTTTTCATAATGATAAACATTTAAAATAAATTAATTATGCGAAATAAATTATATTTTCTTGATTTTACATTATTGCTATAAAGAGCTTTAAATCTATGTTATAGGTCTGTCCTTTTATTTATTTATATAATATATCATAAAATTGGGAATTTGTCAAGCCCCCCTTTTGGGGATAAAACTAAAATTAACACTTTGTCAATCCTTCTGCTGTGGATAAGCCCTTTCCCCCACTCTTTAATAGTCATTTCTGGAGAAATAAAAGAGGGCAGGCGTTTTCACGTCTGCCCTGTACAAGATGAAGAGTTTTTACTTCACCCATATTAATTTCTTCGTAACCTTTCTTTCACCTACGGTAAAATTTATAAAATACATACCGCTTGGTGATCTCTGGTTCAATTCATTCGTACCATTCCAGAAAGAACCTTTAACTGTTTTTACCAATTTGCCGGCTATATCATATACACATATTTTAGATTTTTCCGGAGCTTGAATTGCAAACTTGGTAGAAGAAACAGTTGGAAATACCATAATATCTTTTACAATATTTCCTTTTTCTTCAGTGGCTATATCTCTGCCGATAGCATATAATTTCCCGCTGCATGTTAATACATACAACGTTCCATCTGCTCCCAGAACAGCCGACTCTATTGGACCTTCTTGAGTTTCTAAAAACCATTGGCAACTTCCGTTTTTAGTAATTGCCAATAATAGTCCTTTATCGGTTGCGACAAAAATTTTTCCATTCGCATCAATAATTGGCGAACACGTTGTAAAAACCGAGTCAGATGAAGTCCAGTGCCAAGTTGTAGTATTGTTAGAACGGTTCACGGCCCATATCCCATTTTGAGTGCAGCAAATTATATTTCCACCGTAAATCGCCGGGGCAGCATAGCAATTTCTTAAAAACCTTTCAAAAGCTTCCCATCCATTTTCAGTTACGGCGTAGAAGGAACTTGTTGCTGAATCTCTCGCATACGTGGAGACGTAAATATTGCCACTTGAATCAACTACAGGCGTTGGAAAAATACCTGTCCTTTCACCGTTATTTGATTCATATATCCATCTCTGAATTCCATTTGGGTTAAAGCAATATATCCTATAATCATAGGAAGTGTCTTGCTTTGTCGCAACATAGATCCTACCGCTGTCTCCTATTGTCGGAGCAGAGGTGGGATTAGCTCCTTTCCCTGCGTCAGTTGACCATTCCAATGTACTATCGTTAAAACAGTAAAGTTTTTTTCCGGCACAGATATAAACCTTGTTATTGAAAACAGTCGGTGAAGTAGCGTTTGATCCTATATAATAAGACCAATGATTCGAAGTGTCATTCAAATTACTATTTATTACTATCAAACTATCTTTTGCTCCGAAGAAAACAAATCCGTTTAAAGTCGCAGTACCGGTTAAAATTTGATAACCAGTGCCAATCTTTTCCCACAGAGTTCCATTCGGATTAAAGATAACAACACCGGAATCTGTGCTGCAAATGATTCTTTCTCCGCCGCCGATTGTATCAATAATCGGTGAAGGATATAAACCGCACTTTGTCCCAATGTTTACTACCCACTTCACATTCGCTGTTTCCGGACCATTTACATTCGCATAATATCCAGTGTGTTGAGCGTTAACTCTTGACTGCGAATTGGCCGTAACTATTGAACTGCAAAAAATTGCAGTTACTGCTAATACTACTAAAAGGAAAGATTTTTTCATCTTTTCCTCCTCTTGTCAAAGTACATTTTTACCACGATGTCTCGTGGCCAGACCTATCCATATTTTGGATATTACTAATACAATACCAGATTTTTCGGTTTTTGTCAAGAGTCCTTTGGTGGACAAAATATCACTTTAAAAATCGGCTTAAATAATAAAGACTAATGAAAATATAAGCTTCATTTGCTTTTTTGACTCTGTCTCTAAAATTATAACAAAAAAAATTAGGGGTTCTAAAAAATAGAACCCCTTAAATTAATCTTAATTTATTATTGCGGCAAGAGTTTATCGTCCAAAGATGGAAGATAAATCTCTAATATAGTAACACTGCGCATCTTGTCACCCACGGTAAATTCTTTCTTATCTCCCACTTTCGCTCCTTCTATTGCCTTGCCCAAAGGACTATAGATTGAAACGTCATAGCGAGAACTGATAAAAACATAACCCTCAATTCTGAATAAATATTCAGAATTATCATCGTAACGCAATTTTACGATATTTCCTATTTGAACTTCTTTGTCCTGCTCTTTCGGATAAATAATTTCCGCACCGTGAGTCAATGCTTTAACCTCATCTATTCTCCTTACCACCCTGTCTTCATTGTCAATGCCCTGTTTAAATCCTTCCTCGTGCCACTTATCTCCATATGAACCGCTATCGGATTTTGCCTCACTAACCTTCTCTAATTCCTTTTTAAGTTCTTCAAGGGTAGCTTTTATCTTATCTGTTTGTCTCTTTGTAAAAACATAGCCCATCTTTACCTCCCTTCTAAGAAAATTTTAATGCATTATTTTTATAAAAGATCTGATGTTATTGTATAATAATTTATAGATTTTGTCAATCCCTAATTTATTAAAATTTTTATATGGCCAATAAAAAAATAATTTAAATAATAATTAATTCTTCATTTTTAATTATTTTTTTTAATTCTAATAATTTATTAACAATATCAGGAATGGAAGAAATTTTCGGCTCAAAATTAATTAATTTATTAATCTCTACCCACTGAAATTCAGAATATTCATCATTTAAAATTATTTCTCCTTCAAGATGACGGGCGTAAAAATGCGGCAAAACCATAGATTCTCCGCTTTTCTTTATAAAAAGACAGTTAGCTGTAAAAAGTGGGTAAATTTCAATTTTAAATTTTTCTCCAACTTCTTCATTTTTTTCTCTTTGAAGACCATTAATAAAAGATTTATCGGAAATTTCCATTTTTCCTCCTATAAAAGAGTAAACTCCGTCATAATCATTCTCTCCTTGTCTTTTACATAATAAAACACTGTTCATATCTTTAGAGAATACAACTATTTTCTGACAATATAAAAAATTATATTTATCCATAATAAATTATAAATTTAATTATTAAATTTCTTTGGGTTGATTATCTCTAGATTTATCCCTATAAATTGTAATACCTTTCAGATTTAAATCCATAGCCATTAATAAAATTTCTTTTATTTCATCTACGGATGTCATTTGCGAAACGTTAATAGTTTTTGATATTGATTCGTCAATAAATTTTTGTATTGCAGAAATCATCAACAATTGATCTTTCGGAGATATCTTTAGCATATCTGTAAAGTGCGGTTCTATGGACTGAGAGGCCATAATAATCAGACTAGATCTGCCCGTAGGAGGCAGCGCGGTGGTTGAACAATTTCTAATTCCATATTTTTTCACTTCTGTTTCTAGGGCTAGCCAATCATTCTTTGATACGGTTTGTGTTTCTTGCTGAGAAAACCTTCTAATAATATTTTCATCAGTTACATACTTAGATTTTTTAAAGTCATCAAAAGCGCCTCTTTCTATTGCTAATTTAAGCGACATTTTTTTTGAAACAAAGTTTATAAAACTAAACACATTCTCTGCTAATTCTATTGCTTCAGGGCTATCATATTCAATATTTAACTTATCTAATAAATCTGCGAGTCCGCAGACGCCAAGACCGATTTTTCTTTTTCTTTTTGTTATTTCTTTACTTAAATCACTTTCATATCGAGTAATATTATAATCAACAACATCATCAAGAAACCTAACCCCAATTTCAACCGCCCGCCTTAACCCTTCATAATTAAGTTGACCTGCTTCAACAAATTTCCCGAGATTAAGATAAGAAAATTGGCACGTTTCTCCCTCGACAAGGCCGACTTCTCCACAAGGGGCTAGTGATTTATATTCTCCAGCACTTGGCACTTGATTATCCCTATTTAGTCGATCAACAAAAACTAATCCCGGTTCACCACTAGTATGTATTGACATGGAAATTCTATTTAAAAGCTCTGTTGAAGAAACCAATTCGCCATTTTTTAGGGTAATCATTGTTCCTTGCTTAATTTTATTTATCTTGTCTTCGTCAAGATTTACAGAAAAATTAAATACCCAAGGATGATCTTTGCGGTTGTTTTTAATTTCAATAAAATCAATTATTTTGGGATGCGTGATAGACAGTGATCCCATATTGCCTACTGGTCTAAGTTGTTTGTCACTCTTTTGTCCTTCAACCCCAATTTGATTTAAGTATTGAATAATTTCCACCGGATCGTCTATTTCGTCAAAATTAAATCCCGTACCCATTCCACTATTATGAAAATAATCTACAATCATCTTCACTTTCTCTAAGTCACCGCCCAAATCAACAGGAGGGACAGCACAGGCCGACAGCGGAGCGCCTTCTATTCTCCCGGCATTCATTAAAATTGGCGTGCAAGGGATTAATTTTTTATCTTTTAAAAGTTGGAATGTTTCTTTTTTAAATTGATCAATAGATTCTTCGCTTGAATAAACAGTTTCAATCTTTGCAATAGAATCTATAACTCTATGAAATATACTTAAAATATCTTCACCTTTTTCTGCAATACCAAATTGGAACAATTTGTTTTCGCTAATAAACCCCTCTGTCTGTATATTATCTAAACTTTCTATTTCTAAATTTTTTAATAACATATAATTTAAAAATGTTTATAAACTTATAATATCATTTAGTTCAAATAAGTCAATTCTACATCTTGTTAAAAATACAAAAAGGCTAATAAAATTTAATCCCCGTTAGCCTTTTTGACTCCCCTGCTCGGGTTCAGAACCTTTGAATGTAAATTAGTTAAAGAAAATTTATTAATTTTTTGATAAAAAAAGAAAGTCGTCTCAATTTTTTTAACTACTTGGTCTAATGCCGAAACTGCATCAATAAAAAAGGCGAATCGGTTCTACCGACTCGCCTCACTTTTCAAAATTTATCCTCTATTTACCCCTCAAAAGTGGATCAATATATGTCCTAAATTCACGAAGGTTCTTGTCCCATTCTTGTCGTTCCTTTTTATCCTTGGGTTTATCCAGTTGGAGCGCTTGCACGCGGAATATATACCCGAATTGTGATTCTTTATCAAAATCACGAATCATGGATAAATCTTCATTTTGATCTTTGGATTTGACATACTGCATTTTCGCAATCATAGAACTATGCCAAAAGGAATACTTCGCCCACCATATCTCCAAGGTGTTACCATCTTTAACGGGTTTATTTTTCATGATTGTGAAAAAAAGTTTACCTGATTCAAACGCGACTAAATTCTCTCTTGTAGCTTTGGTTTCCGTTAAAAATCTTTCGTTAAATATGAGACAAGAATCACCTACCCACGGGGATAAAAAATCCTTGTCCGTGGGTCTCTTGCTGAGTTCCCATTTCACATTAACAATCCAATTCCTTATCCCTTTATCCTTTGATGCGCGTTTTGCACTATAAAGTATTTTTTCTATTTTTTCTTTTGTTGTAAGCTGTATCGTACTAAAATCATCCGAATTTTCCCACTTATAACCTTCAGCTGGCTCGACATGTTCGCCGTCACCACTCCAAACAACATTAGGATGTCCTTGGTAAGGCGTTCCTAAGGGAAGTGGCACTACCCAATAGTTATTTGCGCCAGGTTTACTTAAATTTCCCCATGTATAACCCTCTGCTGGTATAAGTTGGCCCTTGCCATTCCAAACAACATTAGGATGTCCCTTATAAGGCGTTCCCTCTGGAAGCGGAAGATATACATTATTCCCTGACTCTTCATTATGATGATAATGATATCCTTGATTTGACTCTGAATGATTTCCTTCATTATTCTCTGACCATCCTGCTGGATGATCATAATTATGCTCGTTTGGATTTGGATTCGGATTTGGATCCGGCTGTGGAAGACTTCCTCCTCCATTAATCCAATCAACAGACTTTGGATAACCTCCTCTGTTACTTTTTTCAATCAAGCGTGGAATAATTTCTACTCTGCCGTCCCAGTCAACTTCAGAATCTGAAATATTTACTTTTCCGTTATCTAAATTAACTCCACTATTATAATTCAGTATAGCAACTCGAGTGATAAAAAAGAACATAATAACTGACACTGCCAATATGACAAAAATCAGATAAAGCATCTTTCTCTTTTTCATAATCTTTCCTCCTTTTTTTGTTTTAACGAACTTTGGTTCCACTATTCCCCGTGTTGGGAATTATCCATTATTGGATAATTATTAGTATCATAGTAAATTTTCTTATTTTTGTCAAATTACCGACCGGACAAATTAAGATACCGCCCTAAACATGTTTGTTAATAACAAAAAAACGAGCCATCACGACCCGTTTTTTGTAAGCTCCGGCGGAGGGAATCGAACCCACAACAAGCTGGTTAACAGCCAGCTGCTCTACCATTGAGCTACGCCGGAATATTGTAAATGTAAAATGTAAATCTCAAAATGTAAAATTTTATAATTTTTAAA
>Ga0265297_10001873_pt1 | contig 45976 bp, 58 predicted proteins | sample Munlanlwell13791_FD_192502 | JGI IMG/M metagenome (GOLD analysis project Ga0265297, IMG submission 192502) | Leachate microbial communities from a municipal landfill in Southern Ontario, Canada - Leachate well 137-91 | ecosystem: Engineered > Solid waste > Landfill > Unclassified | place...
TATACCACAAAAACCAGTTTTAGTCAAGCTGACTATTAGGTGATTATCCCTTGACAACAAGTATAGGAGGTGAGACGATATGGGCATGAAATACACTATTCGTCAGTTCCAAGCAGACTTCTCAACGGAAGATGTCTGCCTAGAGTATGTCTTTAAGAAGCGGTTTCCAGAGGCTACCCAGTGCTATCGGGTAAAGGGTCGGAAGTGTTGGGCTAACCCTGCTGGAGAGCAGATACACCCCTTAGCTGGAACTATCTTTGAGAAGTCCAGCACCCCTCTAACGCTCTGGTTTTACTCTATCTTCCTATTCTCCCAAGCCAAGAATGGCGTAGCCGCTAAGGAGCTTCAGAGACAGCTCGGCGTTACCTATAAGACAGCTTGGCGTATGGCTAGGCAAATCCGCAAACTGATGTCTGATGACGGAGAGCCACTTACCGGAGAGGTTGAGGTAGACGAGACCTATATTGGAGGTAAAGCCATAAACAATATGCGGAAGAAAAATGTAACCATCAAAGACAAAGAGGTTTTGTTCGGTATGGTTGAGCGTGGTGGGAGAGTAAAAACTAAGCACCTCATTAGCAACGGCTCTCGCTTGATAATTCCGCAGATTGAAAAGAACATCGAGCCTAAGAGTACGATCTATAGCGATTCTTACAGAGCTTACGATACGCTAACTCGGCGTGGGTATTCCCACAGCTCGGTAAATCACCAAGAACATTTTGTAGTTGAACTCACCCATACCAATACGATTGAGGGGTTCTGGTCGCAGTTAAAGCGGAGCATCAACGGGACTTATCACCATGTTTCGGCAAAACACCTCCAGCTTTACGCTGACGAGTTTGCTTTCCGCTATTCCTTGAGGAAGTCGCCTTATGCGATTTTTGATCTGCTTCTAGCGAGGGTGTAACCGCTTTATTCAGTAGCTGAAAGAAAGCTGTTCTTGGGTCTTTCATAACTTAGAGATTGTCTATTCGATGGTGCAATTCGCACAATCTTTAGTACATCACTGCTGGGTAGGTTCAAGACCCTCCTGATTGCCGTTCTCGTCGGGTTGGCCACCATGTCCTCCATCTTCAGGGGTCGGTTGATTGTCTTGGTCATTGTTTTCATCATTAGTAATTGTATCAGTATTATTCGGTTGGGTTAATTTATCTAGAAATGAATTGATAGTCGGCCAGTCATTTTCTAGGGCATATAACGACAGTTGGTTAAGTGCTTCGTCATAAGTTTGGTCAAAAGGGGCTTGATCAGATTTAATAACAAAGGGCAAAAACACAGACAAAGCATCATAGTCAACGACATAGCTATGGTCGGGACACTCATAGACCAAAAAGTATAATAACTTTTCGATCGCCGCTTCTGGGGTATTGGTGTACTGACGCAAAATGCGACGAGCATACATGGTTCCAATATCAAGTGTCCTTGCCATATGGCCCATTTCTGTTGGGTCAATTTTTTCAATTAGTGGAGCATAGAACTTAGCCGAATAGTCAAATAGCATATCCGCAAGTTGCCTTCTCCCAATTTTCACTATCTCGGCTGGTCCCTCCTTGCTCCGCAACTGTGTATACATCTCTACAACACCCTCTCTTGAACGCTTCTCAATCTGTGCAAGGCTGGACTGAGCGACAAGGGCAGACGCTGTTTCGCCCTCTATGGTTTTTTCGTTATCCTTTTTAATTTGAGCATCAATCGGACCCAGCTCTCCCCGTCTATGGAGAACTATCTTGGTGGCACCAAATGCAAATAAAGTAGCGGCACTTTTTGCCCAGAAAGGTACTATCACATTTACATTTGTAAACTTTTGCCTAAAGGAACGAATCATTTTATAAGATTCATTAGCGTACCCTCCTCCAGACAGAAGGATAACATCAACCTCTTCACCCGATGGCACGGCAGACAATTGATTCTCCAGTCTGATCCATGCTACTGGGTTTATCCCGTCGAACAGGATATAGGTGGGTATTCCAGCTCGTGCGAGTGGTTGAAGTAATTCAATAACTTTTGATGGTATTTCCATAACTGTTAAGTCTACCATAGTAGCAGGATAGTTGAAATTACTTGTCATCACGGGATACTCACCGATTTTTCAGTAACCTCCATTACAAATGACCGCTTCTCATCTACTCGCTTTATCCCCTCGTCAAAATGTTCTTCGCAAAACAGGAAGCCACGATATTCGTAGGTTTCGCTGTCATCAAACTGCTTTTTACATATCTGGCAGGTATTCATTATTTCCCCTCCTCTTGCTTAGGTGCTAATTTATCTGTCACCAGCATCTGGGTCATAATTAGGGTCATTACTTCTAAAGTGGGAAACCTCTTCTGGGGTGATAACTGGTGATAATGGTTTCGCTGACTTACTTTCTTCCGTCCCGCAATCAGAGCAATACCAGTTTTCACCACCCAGTATCTTATCTACACGATGTTTCAATATTCCGCCACATTTACAGAGTTTGTTACTATTCGCTAACTTATCGGGGGAGAGCAACAACAGCCAGTCTTGTATTTGCTTTTCCGTCAGTTTTAATTTTCGTAGGTAGGGCACTGAAACCAACAGTGTGTTTGCCCTTTCTGCTATTTTCCCCCTCTCCTCTGCCTGAGAGAGTAGACTGGCTATGAATGATTTGGTGTCATCTTCGGTAGCGTGGAAACACCTATCTTGAGCAGGATATTCACATTCTTCAAAACCGCAATGTTTATTCCCTCTTGGGAAAAACTCCTCATCAAACCGCTTCTCCACTTCTTCTGGTAGTTTTGGTTGGTTATCTCTATTCATTGTTTACTCCTTAACTCCACCTCTGATTTATTCCAATATGACACCTGACCGTTGATTAGTAATTGAACATTTTGGGCGGTTTCTCCGACAATTCTAAACACCCTCCCAAGATACTTGTTCCATTGTTTGCTTTGTCGGTTAGCGATAATTTTAGCTTTCATTATTTACTCCTAAATAATTTATAGTATTCTTGCTTCTCGCTGTTTAAGAATAGGGTTGGTTCTTGCCCGTTTTTTAGCTCCTGCCACCACATCAACATCCTGCCAGTTCTTCCGTTCCCATCCACGAATGGGTGAATATGCTCAAAGGCAATATGATTTTCTATTGGAGTATGATCTGCAATATCTTCTATCCAGTTAAACATTAGCGAACCAAGCTCTGAATAGTGGGGTGCAACCCGACCACCTACCTGCACATTGCTCTGGCTAATATCTCGGTAGTAGCCCTTGAAATATCCTACAAGCTGATTCAAGGTGATGAGTTTGTGGAGGTGGCAGACAACCGAGTGGCTTAACTTTTCCTGCTTTTTCAACCACTTCCAAGCCACCAGCGATTGCTCGTCCTCTTTGGTGTCGTCTATCCACTCAATTAGATTTGATTCGTGGATGTGTTTTTTCATTCCTCTAATTGGTTATGGTCTAAAAATACGGTTGCCAAATCTCCCATAGGATTTAGTGGTTCATCGCTTTCGGTCATCGCACCACGCTTAATAAGTGCTTGTTGTTTTATAGCCGTAGCAGTTTCCTTCGGATACAAGTTCCAGCCACCAAAAGGATGACTATGAAGATGCCGAGCCACTTTACCAATAAATTGCTGATACACTTCTCTACTCATTCTCGCCCTCCTGATTTGGTAAATAATCTTCTCTGACTAATCGCAATTCTTTATCCGCAACCAAGTATCCATACCTATCACAAAACTCAATCCAGTCCATCCGTGCGAATTGCGGATTACGCTCCTTAAACAATTCCCAACTAATAGTTTTCATTATTCCCCCTCCTCTAAAATCTTTTTACCATCAGCTTGACCCCTCTCCCATTCATCTTTGGAATAAACCGATAAAAACCAACAGAAGTTACAATTCACTAAATCTGCTCCTCGCAACACGGCATCTTTTCCAGCTTCATAAGCGGTGAGTATGTTGGTGCGGAATCTACCTAATTTATCTCGTAGCGATGTTTTCATTATTTCCCCTCCTCTTGCTTAGGTGCTAACTTGATTAGTTTGTTTTCAATTAGGTAGACGAGCATTTTTGCCATAGCGTCAGCGAACGATGTATAGTCTTGGTTTGGGGTGCTTGAAAACTGGTATTCCGCATCACCCTCCTCATATCTGATATACCCACGATTATATCCATATAAAGTAATCTCTACATCTCTCGCATCGTGGTTCAGCAACATCTCCCCAAGTTCAGCGACAGTAAAGGCGGAGAACTGTTCCGATTCAAACCCGCTTGCATCGTCCGTTAGTTCGGCTCTACCCGTATTGGTAGTCCATAGCCAATAAGCGTCTTGCTTCACCCCCAGCTCTTTCAGCTTTTGGGCTAACTCTAAACTACAAACTTGTTCTTCTAATTTCATAATTCCTCCTTGTTAGGTGCTTGGGGGGAGAGCAACTGTAAAACATTGTCCAATTTAATATCTCCGCATATTGGGCAAAGCCTTGAGTGGTGGTCTGGATTTTGTAGATGTTCCACCAATCCGTCAAGTCTGCCCACCGATGACTCAACGCTAAAACTCTTTTCACAGATGGCACGGCTTAAACCAAATGCTTCTTCCCTCCCTTCCTGACGGGCGAGGGAGAGTAGCTTGATAATCCAACCGTATATTCTGCGTAAATCATACTTACTACCAGCCGAAGTTGAACCATTTAAAACCTCCTTTAATACTCTATAGTGTTGTGCTGGAATAAGACCATCGTAGGTATCAAACTCTATGTCTTCAGCCCAATCTTTTGGTTCTTCTGGTGTCATTTAAGCTCCTTTCTAAATTAATTTAATTTGCTTGTCCTTGTCTGGCTTCCACTGATAGTAAACCAAGTGATGCCATTCGCTTGAGTATCTATCTTGGAAACTTTCTTTTGAGATGCCAACGATTAGTTTGTGCACATCCGGGTAGCCAATCACCATGATGTCTTTGCCATACTTCAACACAAACCCTTCATGCTTTTCGTCAGCTTCCGCTAGGTATTTTTCTCTAATACCACACTGACCATTCCAGATACTGCGTACTGCGATTTTGATCATGACTGCAACTCCTTCATCTCTTCCGCAGTGGGGCGGTTAAGTGTGCCAACGACCTTCTTACATTCACCGCAAGAGACCATCATGATCGGTCCCATTGTTCGGTATTCAATGCCAACCAAATCATTCTCACAATAGGGGCAAATCAATGGATCAAGTTGCGGTGGCGCACCGGCTTCAACAATCACTTCCTTCGGTGTCTTTTCCTTCTTAGTTTTCTTCTTGGTTGCCATATTAAAGTGGGATTACTTTGACTGTGACTGTGCCTCTTTCAAGCGGAGCGATTTGTTGGAATGCATACGAAGATAGGTCAATGATTCGCTCCGGATGAATCTCGGCATTTGGTCCGTAGTCGTTGATATAAACATCTACCGACTTGCCATTCTCAGTGTTGATTACCCTAGCCATTGAGTAGCGTGGCAAGTCCCGGCTGGCTGCAGTTGGTTTGGTATATGGTTCGGGCAACCCTTTTGCATACCAACTGGCTAACCCCACATATTGTGGTTCACTTGCCTTCTCAACCACTACATCTTGTGTAGTGTTCTGTGGCTTCACAGGAGCCTCGTCAGCGCATTCTGATGGCTGAGTGGGAGCAGATACCGCTTGGACCACCGCACCCAGCAAGAACGCCACCAAGCACAGCGCAATGACACCCACATGTCTGTCTAGCCAACCGAATAATTTGAACATCATACAATCCTCACTTGCTCCCCATCTTTATTGGTCGGGATGGGATACCGGGACCGCTTATAAACGATCTGTTCAACTTCTTCTCTGGGCAACAAAGCTGTCTCCTTCAACGCATCATTCAACCTGCGAGTAGCCAACTCAGCAAACTTGCATGCTGCCTCACCCTGCTCAAGCGTAGTGTTGAGCTGGTAGTCACGATAGGTTGAGCGTGTGATGTCCCAATTCTCAGCGTATTTTTGCTTCACATCATCCCACTTGATGAGTGGTGGCGCTGGTGGCATTACATCCTTAACCAGAAGTCCACTCATAGTAATCACATCATCCACAATGTCTTGGTTGATTTCGCTTAGCAAAACAGTGGCTTGCTCAATGGCTAGGTCATCTTTTGAAACATAGATGATGTAGCCACGATCAATACCAAAGTGTTTGAGATAAGCGCCTAACTGCATCCGGTGGTGGTGATACCCACGCTTGAGTTGATCCAGATATTTCCAGAAGGTATCGGAGTGAACTGTCTTGATCTCAAAGATTGCCTTTGGCATTCCTTCCGGAAAACTTTTCTTCAAGTATTTCAGTAGGTTGAGAGTTGTCTCACGCAACCCATCTTCAATGTCTTCGCTGGTCTCTGCATGCTTGATCAGTGCATCCCAATCCTTGACCTCTAAGGTCATAGCATCCGGTCTGCCATGCACTCCAAGATATGTTTCACCGGCTGGGAAAAACTCAACCTTCGCATCTTCTTGTGACTTCTCAAAGATGCCAGCTTTAACGAACACATCCACAATGATGTCTTCAAAGATCTCACCAGCCATGAACTTCCGCTTGGTGCGGGCATCAAATGGATTGGTTGGTGTCAGTCCCTTCATTGAACACCAACGCTTACTAAAGTCCTGTCCTAACTCGGAAGCGTAAATATAATTGCGCTCCACGATTGGTCGTTCCTTGCCGACCATTGCTTCGTTCCAGATATCTACAAAGTTAATTTCTTGTGCCATGTTATTTTACTTCCACTAATTTATATGGTTTTTGATTTTGTTGTTCACCTACCCAGACAGTAAGATTCGGTCTATCTTCTGCAATTTCACGCAGGTCTTTTGCCCACCGCCAAAGGTCAAATTGATCTGCCGGAAACTTGGTATTACTACTAAACTCAATTGATTTAATACGAGTGTGATTTGGATGGCGATTGTCTATGACTATCACAGTCACACTGCCTAACCTAACGGAGAAATAATCACTCATTAAGTCGCAGTCGCTATACACCTCAACATACTTTGCCACTTGTCTCCGCTTACGCTCTGGCACATGGCAGAAATGTGCGAGCATTCTGCTTGTTGTCAGGATGTGGTCACTAATTCCCTCCTTCATCATTGTGTCCATGATTGATGATCCTTTCCATGTTGTTATCTGCTATAAGTTTCTTCTCTTGTTCTTCGTTCCAGATCTTGGTGAACTCCTCCATCTTGGAACACCGGCTACCGCTATGATCCACTAACACTGAACAGTAGAAATACCCATGCGCAAAGCCAACATGCATAGCGCCAAAGTCCACTGCCCTCCGATCATGCTCGTTGAGGCTCAGGTAGTAGTCATGCGCCTTTGCCTCTAGGTTTTTAGGCATTGGCTGTGCCTCCTTGATTGAACTACCAGTGTCCTTCTTCATGCCTTGCCCACAATGACAAGCCTCCTTGCGCTCATGGTAGTTTCCCAACTTGCACATCCACATCCCACGCCTCTTCATCTCCGCCTTAGTTGCCTCCTCCGGTGTCAGGACAGTCACCACATCTGCTGTGTTGATCGTCACCTTGCCCATCTGGATAAACTTATGCTCGGTGGTCTCTCTAAGAATGCCTCTAAGGATGTTGGCTTCCTCTTCGGTGATCTCAATGTCCGCACCACTGCGCATCTGAACCATGCACTTAACGACTGCCAAATCACTGCTCATGATATGATTATTCCTTTCTTCTCTTTAGGTTTATATGAACCAAACTTACCCATATTACTGAACCAAGTTCCTAACCGGAGTTTGACTTCAAAGGTTGGCTTAGTTTCCCATAACTGTTTCTTGCCATCAGGTGTTAGTTCGGTCCAATGGCTTATAAAGCGTGTCATTTCTGACCGGACTATAGTTTCTGGTGTTCCTTTAGCCACTAACCATTGGACTAACTCTTCTTGTAAAGCTTGGTCTTCAAAGAACTTTTTGTTTTGTTGTTTAGGTGTTAGTTGCGTAGCATCTATATCACTCTCTCTATTAGATCTTCTCTGTATTAAGTCTTCTCTGTATGTGACATCCTGCTCCAGTCTGTCCACAGTCTGTCCACAGTCTGTCCATTCTGTAATCTGGGTGCGGATATTCTCTGGTAGTGCATCAAAACTGCTCTTAATACCGGCTTGGATGCTTGGATTGCTGTGTTGGTGTTTGGCAAAGTTTTTAATGTAGATCCATCCATCTCGGTAGAGCATTTTACCTGCTCTCTCAAACTGTGACAGACTGCTAGAGATTGTCTTTGGGTTAATGCCGGTGTCAAAAGCGATCCGGTCTAATCCTATTTCGTATGCTCCGCATAGTTCGGTCAGTGCATTAGTAATTAGGTAAAGGAAGATGAGTTTGGCTTCCGGTTTTAGGTTTCTGATATAACTGTCATCCCAAAACCTAGTGTTGATGTAGCGCATTTTAGCCATTACTTTCCTCCCTTCATTACAATGTCAGCGATCTCTCGCTGGGCATCATCAAGCACATATTTGTAAATGCTAAAGTCAATCCGGCTGACAATATCGCCTTGTGTGTCTTCTGACTTTTTAATAAACCACCAGCCATCACTAGAACCAATGGCATAGGGTTTAATTTCGTCTAGCATTTTGCTGAAGGTGGGCTCTCCGAAATATGGTTTAATACGCACCTTGAGGAGCGTTGCCGATACTTCTTCCAGCTCTAATACCTTGAGCGGAAAATCCTTTCGCATTTTCTTACTCATACTTGATAATGATTATGATTATTACACTGTAATTATAAAAGTGCACTGCTCGCTATGTCAATTTAGACATAACTTAGTCCATCCTTATTGAGTGTGCCGGCTTGGTCAGTCTTCCCTTCGGCATCCAGCCACCGAACCCCCGATTGGCTCGGTATTGTTTTTGGATGAATAGGAACAACTGGTTGGTAAATCTTGACCGGCACATCTTCAGATAGACATGATCCGTATATTTCTCGTTCAGGTTGATTTCTCTTTGTGCTGTTGCCATCCCCACCCCCAGAATTATTTACGAGCTCGCTTCTCCTCTTTCTCATGAGCTCTGGCTGATATAGCTCGGACCTGACTTTGGGGAGTAGGTTTGCGCCTTGTGATCCCCTTACCTAATGGGTGCGCTGCGATTTGTCCCTTCTTAGCACCACTCTTCTTCCGGACAGTGGTCTGGGACAGGAAGGTTGTTCTACCTAACTTGCGAGGTGGATGCCCACCGGCTGCCAGCGACAGCTTCCGCCTGTGCGCTGGTGACTGTTTGTATCCTAGTTTCGGCATAGGTTTACTGTTAGTGAATATAACTAATTGCCATCACCCAGCGCTTCAGTAATCGCTTCCGGTGTGGCTTGACTGTCATCACTTGTGCCCAACATCTTGCGGATTTGCTCCGCAGTTTTCGGCATGGTGAGTTGCTCAAAATCAGGCATGTCTTTTGCAATCATGTCTTGCTCTTCCTTAGTGAGTGCCTTTGGTCTTGGCAAAGGAAGGATCTGGTATTTAGTTGCCAACCCATCACCATCACGCTTGATGTTGATATCAAACTCCATCAAGTCCGAGATTTTACCATTCGGGCAATAGTCAGTGCTGTTAATTAATCCTTGCAACTGACCGAACACGCCTTTGCCCTTCTCCAAGATTTTTAACACGCCATCTTTGCGATCAATGACTGCGACCATAAACGCTTTGGAGTAGCGAAATGGATTTGGCTGATTGCTCTCCGGATTATCCAAGTCCCATTCACCTGCCTGTTTGCAAATCGGACAATCCTTTTCATCATTCATTGCATTCGGGCAAACGATCTGCTTCCACTTCCCATCAATTTGCATCCGGTGCTTGAATGCCATGTATATACCACTGACGATCCGGATTTTGTTATCGCCTTTTGTTAGTGCGATCCAACCCGCTCCGTCACCACGATCTGCTGTTTCGTTTCCCAGCGAACCTTCATCCATTTTCATAATTTACCTCACTGCCTTACTAATATATTTTCAATTGCCCAACCCATTTTACTGTTAGTGGAATCTGGCTTAATGCCCTATCCAACTTGAGTATAACTCCGTTTAGATAGGGCAACAAGCGCTATTTTATTTTACTCTGATTTCTCGCTCTGGTAATACGCTTTTCATTTTGCATTCTCCGGTAGAAAACTGATAGCTGTTGGTAGGTCTCCATGCACCAACTTAACAATACCACCACGAACACTCCGGCAAATAACCAATTGATTATTTTGATGATCATGCTACTAGATCCTCCAAACTTTTTACGACTGTGACATTATCAAACTCAATCACTAACTCTCCATCAAGATCGTATATCACATCATCCCCTTTGCCGGTGATCACATTAGAGTTTCCGCCTCCGGTGATTTCATTCAGCATTTGTCTTGGTGTTAGTTTCTTAGTGAAGAAGTGCGTTTCCTGCGCCACGCCATTTACGCTAAACCTAGCCATGTATAATTCTTTGCCCACCAATTGATTAGATCCAAGCCGGTTTTCTGTCTGTGTCCGGCAATGAAATTAGAAACCGCAAGATTGCCGGTGGCACTGTTTCCTTCTTCCAGCCATGCCCCAACTTCCACTTGCAGATTGGGCAAACATCACCCGGTGAGTTTTCCCAATTCTTGCCCAATGCTTTTTGGTGTTCGCATTCTGCATTCATGTCATTCAGATGCCACTTCTTCCATGCATCCAGTAGATCCAGCCACATGGTATCAGTCCAACTTTTGGCATAGTCAATCTGTGATGGATGGATTAGATCCTCAAACTTATATCTTAAATCGTTGTCCTTCTGGTCTCTGTGCGCAAACTCCATATCAATCTGTCCGCATCCACCTGTGGCGTTGCCACTTCTCAATGGTCCGATCACTCCACTGATGGACAGTTTTTTGTTTTTATATTCAATTTTCACAAACAGATTTGTTTTTGGTCTCATGTATTGTGGGATTGTCCCAACCCGAACCACCTTCTCAAAGTCGTATTGTTCCATAGTTTTGTCCTTCCCTTGTTTACTGTTAGTGGCTTATATAGTGGCTGATAATACAAACACCCCGAACACGAATGCGCCCAGCATGATCAAGTGTCTTCCCCTGCTGTCTGCATCCGTTGCCTCAAGATATTCACGATATGCAAGGAGTGCGCTCAACATGCACAACCCCAACATGATCCAGTGGATGATTTGTCCAAACATGTCTTACCCTTCCAAGTTAAACGATATGCTTTCAATCCATACTTGCCCCGATCCGGATGTTGGCTCAACCAACCACCTGTCACGCCCCCATGCTGATTTGTAGTCAATCACCCGAACTTCAACGATCAATCCGCCCAGATGAATGCGCCCCACCTTGCCAATACTCTCAAGCTTGTCCTTCATGTCGTAGATCCCTATAAATGCTATAACACTATTATGATACACCCCTGATAATTGTGCTGTCAATACCCCAGCCAAAACACGCTCTGGCTGTGGCTGTCCGCTTCGTTTGTCCCCACTGCCCTGTGGCGGTGTTGCTGTGTAAAAGATGAGGTCATGGCTCTTACTGTTAGTGGACAGCAAGGACAGCCGGACAGCACCAGCAGTCATAGGACAGCAAGTCAGTTGTCATGGTGTTGTCATAGCATGGTCGTGTTGTGGTCATGGTTATGGTGGGCGCTGTGTTCGTGTAAAAGAAATGATGATGGCTTATGTCTTTGTATGCATAGAGTAGGAGAGAAGGGGAAGGATACACCAACAAGCATCCAGCAATGTAGTCAGGGATGTCCATCAGCATATAACAAAGCTTGTGTCGTGTAGATTGAAAGTCAATTCCACCAATGGGGAGTGTGACAGTCAATCCGTATTGTTTAAGATAGTCATCCCCCCTATTTTGTAAAATTAAATAGGGGCTTACAGGTAATTCTTGGGAGTAGAAGCAAAATAGGGTTATGATTAAATTGAGATGGAAAACAAAGAAGAACAATTGGTGAAGGAGGCAATTGAGAAGGCTGTGATCAGTCCTTGTTGCCATGCCAAAGTGGAATACTGTAATCACCTGAAGAGAGAGGGGGATATCTTTGACTTCCATGCCCATTGTGTGAAGTGTGATGCTGATGTGAATGGGACATGCAGTGTCGCTGTGTTTGGTGTGCCTCCCGGAGCTAACCCTTTTAGAAGGTATCAGTTGAATCAGAAGGTGAGGTTGAAGAAGTTGGCTGATGTTTTTGAACCACTTGAGATTGATGCCAAGTTAGATGCCATGAATATCATTGAAGGATTGGAGAAGAGCTTTGCTGACCGACAAAAGGAATAGGAAATCGCAGATAGAGAAGCTGGATCCAAAGGTCTTTCAGGACTTGATTGGCTATGTGACCAAACACCGGGGTGTGCCAGTGACTACCCAATACAAGGAGTTCTTCAAGCGCTACCCTCACCTGAAGATTACGGAGAAGATGTTTCGTGACTGGTATGCCAAGTGGGAGACCAACTTGCAGGGTGAGGTGAACCGGATCATGAATACCCTACCGGCTGAGATTGCTGGGCAGGGGTTGGAGATGGGTGTTCTTCTTAAAGAATTAGATCAATTAGTGGTGGTGGCTGCCAATGCTGGGATGAGGCAGGAGTGGGAGGATGCGAAAAAGAGTGGAAGAATTGATACCAAGCAGGTGATGGATTGGTTCTTCCGCCTGTCCCGATTGAAGCTATCGCAAGGGATGCTGGCTCACAAGTTGGAGCGAGACAATCGGGCTGATGAGATGATGCAGAAATTACTTAATCGTTCCCGGTTTGGTGTTATAGACCAATCCGAAATCGTAAAGATGGCTGAATATGAATCAGAGCAAGACATTGGAGGAAGCGATCCCGGTGCTGAAGGAACTGAGCCCACAGAGGCGGAAGGAGTTTCTTCAGACGATAGAGTGGCAGCAGAGGGGTAGGAGTGACTTCCTGTTTTTCTGTGATAAGTTGCTGGGCGTTAAACTCAATGAAAACCAAAGAGCGTGGTGGGAGGTGGAGCGTGTCGCTGATCGTGGCAAGTTCCCTTACCATAAGTTCATCTACCCAACTGGCAACCAAGCTGGGAAGACTGTTTGGTTGGCATTGAAGCATCTCTGGTATCTCTACTACAAGTTCGGGATCAATGGACCGGATGATGTGGTATCAAACACGCCTTACAAGACTTTGAACCTTAGTCCGATTAGCAAACAAGCGAAGAAAGCGTTTGAATATATTTATTTGATCCTACATTCCGAGTTCACATGGTTGGAACAGTTGAATGATGGGACATACACCCGGAAATCCAATCGGTGTTTGATTGAAGATTTCTACATGTCCAAGAATGAGGCGCTGGGAGAGATCACACTGGCGAATAACTGCAAGATGTGGTCGGTTTCAACTCACGAAGAGGGCGCTGCTAACATTCAGGGTGAGCAGTTTGGCTTTATTTCTTATGATGAGTGCTTGTTGTCTGGGAATCTTCAATCCGATATGGATACTCGCATTGAATCTCGGTTGATTTCTTATGGACAGCGCTTGGATTTAGTTGGCACGCCTGATGTTAAAGCCAAATCGCAGGCGTATTACCACAAATTAGTGAAGCAAGCGCAGAGACATGAAGCCGGATGGCATCTTTTGCAGGGATCTTTCACGAATAATGAGTTCATTGAGCAAGATCGGAGAGATGCGCTGGTTGAGGGCTACATGGAGAAGGGGGAAATGGGCAGACAAGCCATCTCTGGTGACTTTATTCGTGGTGGTGAGGCAGGCATCCCGGGTGATTTGATTGATAACCTCTGGTTAGATAGCCGGATGCCCAAACAGCCAATCGCTGACCACATTTACCGGATGTATATAGATTGGGGGGTGGCGGATGGTGGGGATCCGACTGTTTTCTCTATCTTTGACATCACTCGGATAGATGAGTTCAGGGTAGAGCATGTTATGCGAGTGAAGGTGACAGGTGGTGATCCCTATGAGCTACTGGCTCGGGCTGAATACTACTACAACCTCTACAACAAGGCAGAAATCCGGATGGACACCCAGAGCATGGGTGGTCAGATGTTCAAGAAGATGATGAACCACCTTCACCCTAAGTCATTTGATACCAGTGGGATTGGGGGGAAGGAACGGAAGCAAAAAGCCTTCGCTGAATTGCTGAAAATGATGTCTTACAATCGGGCAAACAGTCCCGAAAATTGGGGAATGATTCGTTCTTATTTTGATGAAGAGATTGAAATCCAATTGATGCACTATCAACTCAATGATGAAAAATTGGAACAAGATATAGTTATGACTTGGATTATGATGGCTTACGATTTAATTCCAAAAACTTCTACCATCAAGGCTAAGGTGATATCCTTAAATTGGAAGGGACAGCAAATAAAATCACGAACAAATGCGCTTCGCAAAGGAAGATGATCTCGTAAATTATGTTAAAGAAATCCGACCTCAACTTGAAGCAGATGCTGCCAACCGCCTAAATGGTGATGGTGTTCTTGCTGGGTATGAAAACTCCCGGAAGATGTTTAGGGGCGAGCAATGGCTAGAAGGCGAAGAGAGAACTCGGATCTATAACTATTTGTTCCACAATGTGCGGTCAATGACTGCGCTATTGACCAATGAAGCGGTAGAACATACCGCTATTGTTGATGATATCTCTGATCCAGTTCAACAGATTCTTGCTGCTGAGCGCCAGAGGTTGATTGAGTTGGTTCATGTGAACAATGATTTTGTTAATTTCTTCAAACAACTTAGTATCGTTGCTTCTTCGCAAGGGGACTGTGTGATCGCTGGTCCGTTCTGGGATCCGGATGAGAAACAGATTTTTTATTTTTCAGTAGATAAGCCGGAAGACTTCATGCCGATTTGGAAAGATGATTCGTATCGTGAAATGGTGGGATTTATTTTGCGCAAGAATGTTTACATCAAAGAAATTGAAAGACAGTTTGGTAAACAGCTCAAGGCTAGGAACATTACCATCACCCAAATTAAGGATCCGGTATCTGCGGTTGGTGTGGTGGAAGCAGTGACAGGTAATTCAATTTATCGGAAGAAAAAAATCGCTACTACTCCCGGCTTACCAATGGGAACGATTGAGTATTATTATGACGAAAATAATTGGGGAGTATTTATTAACCGGGAGTTAGTTGAATGGAAAGAACATAACTATGGTTTTGTTCCCGGTGGCTACATTAACAACTATCCGAATCCCGGTAGTCCGAATGGTATTTCCGATATTGAAAACTTGTTTGATCCACAAAGGGCTTACAACGAATGGGAAGATCGGTTAGAGAAGGTGATGCGTGGTGCAATTCGGCAGAAGTATTGGGGTAAGAGTTTGCCTGATAGTTTGCAGTCCATTCCCAATGATGCCTCTTTAGATATTTATGATTTAGGTAGTGACGAAGCCACCATCAATGCCTTCCCACCCACTGGCAATCCATTGGGTGCTGATGCATGGACACATAATAAATTGGTAGATTTGAAATCCATTGGTGCTCTCTCTGACATTTTCTTTGGTGGTCAGGGCGGTGCATCAATGACACGCTCTACTGGTCGGGCTCTTAGCACTTTGATGACTGGTGTGAATATCACAGTGGCTGACAAGATCCCAAGATTTAAGAGAGCGTTTGAACAATTAGATGAAAACATTGCTCGGCTATACTCTAAGTTTGTCACAGGCGCTAAGCCGATTTTTGCTGGCAACTTTAGATTTGATGCGTTCATCCCAGCAACCATTCTTCGCAACCCAACTGACGAACTTAACAAGCAACTCTTCAAGGTCCAATCTTTGCACACCACTCGTAAGAACTTGGGCATTCCTGATCCTCTGGCTGAAGCCAAGTTGGTAGAAAAAGATTTGAGCGATCCAGTGTTGATTCCTGAAATCTCCAAACAACCTCAGATGCAGATGACGAGAATCCAACCACCACAACCGCAACCAGATATGTCTGGCGCTACTCCGGGAACTCCGGGTGAGATGGGTGGTCCTAACTTAGAAGCTTTCCAGAACTCGGGGACTGAAACTCCGGGTGGTGGTCCAACTGGTCAAATAGCAACTCCCACTGAATAACTATGGCAATTAGATTTAGAGCAAAATCATCAACCCCATTAGGATCCGCAGTAGAGCGATCTATTTCGGCTGTTCGGAATGTGGTGAGAAATCAATGGGTGTCTAAACAGAACCAATTGGCGGAACTTACTCAGACAGAGGGTGTTGGTTATGATGAGCAAATTAAGTTCATGGAACAGTGGGCGAAGGAAATGGATACCGCTCCATTTGTGGACAAAGAAATGATTGGTCAGGTAAAGAAAGACATCTCTTCTGCTAAGGAATTGAAGCGGTGGGAAGCTTATCGGAAGACCTACTTTGATTCTTACAACAACTTGAAAACTTCCAAGATTAGTTGGGATGACCATATCGCATTTTTGCAGAACTCATTGAATGCTACTGATGATCCGGCAATGCAAAAAGAGATTCAGGAGAAACTATCCCAAGCCAAGATTGATGCCAAGACTTCTTACGATAATATCGTAGATAACAAAGTCACACTGGCTCAGAACGATAAGACCAGAATCGTGGTTGAGAACACAATGGAGACTGTCCGGCAGGAGCGCAGGACTGCGTTGCTTGGTGGGGACAATGAGCGTGTGTCCGTTTTGGATATTAAATTGCAATTGTTGCAAAACACTTTGAATACTGTGGATGCCGAAGACACCATGCATCAAATTGATAACTTGGGGTTGGATGGCAAGAACCCAATTGAAAAACTGAACTTATTGAAAAATAAGTTTGTGAACGCTGCGAATGATGCCATTCCATTTACCTACAATGGTGTTCGGTATAATTCACAAAAAGATTTCTGGAAAGCAACGCTGGGGAATTATGTCACTGGTGAGTTTGCTACTGAAGTTAAAACTTATTACTCCGACAAGAACACCAACTACATTCGCACACTTGGGAACAAGATTAACAACTCAATTCCTGATTCTTTGTTGCAGAATGATGTCCGAGACATGGACAGCTTAATGAGTGATCCTGTGTTGTCAGATTACTTGGTTCCGCTCACTCGGGCAGCTCAAACAGTCAAAACTGATTCGGCTGGGGCTTACTTAAATGATGTGACTGACAAATATACTGCTGATGACACGATTAAGGCTGGGACTGACTGGCTGACTAAGATCAATCAAGCCGAGCAGCTCACTGGTATGAACCTACAGAATGAAAAAGCTCAAATGATAGCGAAGGTAGGCGGTGCGAAGTTCGCTCAGGCAGAATCGGCAGCCCAATCTATCCAGCAAATTATGGCTTCCGAAGGCTTGTCTTTGGAGAAGGCAACTGAGATTGTGTTCCAGAACACCAGACCATTTGACCTCGGTAGCACTGAAGCTTTGGATAAGAGTATCCCGGAGACCACTAAAACTTTGATGGACCAGCCAACATTAGCAACTTTGAATAAACCCGGCTTCTCTGAAGCTCAACTGAACGAATCTTATCAGAGAGTATTTGGTCGGAATGTAGATCCTTCTGGATTGAAGACCTATGGTGGTTCTGGTTGGAATGGAAAAACAGTCCAGCAACTTGAAGCCGATTTAATGGCTTCTCCTGAATACAGACAACTTCAGGCGAGCAAGGGGACCACCCAAACTAACGCTGGGGTGACTACGCCAACACCAGTCCAGCCAGTTGGTGATTATGATATGAACGCTACTAACCTATATGGATATTATCGTGGGAAGATGCCATCATCTGGGGAGAGGGCTAAGTTATTTGAACAGTATGGTCTTGGTGCAGCCGGTACTTATAAAATGTCAGCGCAACAGAACACGCAGTTGTTGCAGAAATTAAAGGGAGTTTAATATGCCATCCGGAGTAATTAAATCACTACCAAGTTTCAAAACAGGCGGATCATCCTACACTGAGTTGGATAGAGCGCTTGATCGTGCTCAGTTGCAGGTCAAACTGTCTCCTGATTCTCCCGAAACATACCGCAGCGCTGCCCAAAGCGTGATGGATGCTTTGCCATACGCTGGAACTGAAGCTCAAGCATGGAATGCCAAGACTTCGGTTGCTGGTTGGCTAAATAGCGCTGAAACATTGCAATCTTATGGTAGCGGTGGGATTGATGCCAAAAAAGAAATTGCGAATGCTAAGACCTACGCTCAGAAGGTTGGTATCCAAGATCCGGGTGCTTATCTTGAAGGCACTACCGCTTATTTGAATCAACAAATTAACAACGCCACAACGCAGTATCAGTTGATGGAAGCTAGGGGTGATTCATACTCCAAGCGCACTGACATGATTGATGCTATCAACAAAATGCAGGATGAGCGTGACACCTATCAGGACATGCTGGATTCTTACAATGATCCGTCTCAGCCCGGTGGGTTTGATCTTTATTACAAGATGGGAGCTGATAGTAAGGTTTTGGAAATGGATGTTGTCCCAACTGGCGCTCCCCCGGCTTGGGCTAATTCTAGCTATGGTCGGGTTGGTGAAACTGACCAATTTAATATCAATGGCGGTAATGTATATGTGAATGGTAGAAATGATGGGACACCAATCAACTTTGGTGGAGTAATCTTTAAGCAGAATCCCGGTCAAGATATCAATGGGAACAGAATCTTTAAGTTTAGCGCTTTGAACCCAGAAGCTGTGGATGGCTTTGATCCAGCTAAACTTCGGGGTAAGGGTATCAATGGAGCTCAGCCGGGTGATATGTTCCATACAAACAAGCCAGATGGTGGGATGTTCTATCGGACCAAGGCGAATACTTGGCTAAACATTCCTGATGATGTTAGCAAGATGCTAGGCTTGAACAAAGGACAGGATTCAGCGCTAATTGATGACTTTGATGCTGCCCAAGTTAGTTCAAAGGTTAATCGGGTGATGGACATGACTAAAGTAAAGAACCCGAATGACTTTGCTGAATTGATGGCAACTCCTGCCACTGACATGAACAAGACATTAGTTAGTAATCTTGGCTTCATTCTCTCTGGTAAACAAGGTCCAGTGTTGCCACTGAATCAAGTTGAACAAGACTTGGCTACCACAGTCCCAGCAATTAAGAATAAAATTATCGGAACCGGCAACGCAGGTCGGGCTGGCATGGAAGTGGTGACTGACAAGAAGACGAAAACCCAAGACCTGAGATCAGCGCCACAAACGAACATGCAAAAAGCGGAGCCGAAGAAGTTTAACCTCTTCAATCCAATGACATGGATTCGTAAATAACTATGGCGTATGTTCCAAACCAAGAAGATGAAAAGTGGTCGGGTGTAATTGAGGGGAAGTTAAGCACGCCTCTTGCCGGTGATTATGCTCAGGCTTACGACAAACTCTATCGTCAGGAAATTGATGATAGATTTTCTGTTTTGTCAGCTCACAGCTTCTATGATCCCTATGGTCAGGGGACTGAAGATCCTAAGAAGGTATTAGCACAACGGACTGCATGGAATAAAGCTATGAGTAGCGGTCCGGCTAAGGCAACTGGTCGGGTATTCTCATGGTTAGGAGATATCCTTAGCCGAGTAAACTATGCCTCTGCTAACACCGCAATGGATCTATTCAATGGTGGTGGGTTTAACCCTGTCACCTCTATTTATGATGGTATTACTGGTAAGAAGAAGACTACATATTCAGATGTTTTGTCTGAACATGGGATGAACAATTACGCTGCTTCATTGCTAGGTTTGGGGCTAGATATCGCATTAGATCCTACCACTTATGCTGAGTTGGCAGGCGGTCCCGGTGGTTGGGTGGGATTAGCATCAAGTATCGGTAGCAAGATTGATCGTTTGGCGGATGTCACTAAAGCATTTGTTAAAGCAGATAAGTTTTTAGATGTTGAAAAAGGGTTGGCGAACATGGCTAAGTTAGACAACTTAGTGTTCACCAAGAAGGGTGCATTTGAATTAGAAGAAATTGTGAGAGATGTTAAAAAGACTGGTGTATCAACCTTAGAAGCAGGAGAGATTGCACGCAAAAAGTTCGTAGAGAAGTTTGTCGCTCCACATATTGATCCGAAGACAGGTGAATTGGGGAATGATATTTTCAAGGTCTTAACCAAGCCGGGGTTGGTGGCAGATATTCCGTTCTTGCCATCTAAAATTGGTAGTTTTGTAGTGCCGGGTGGCACTTGGCAAAAGACATTGCTGACTGCTGATAAGCTTGGCAAGCCATTGAGCGAAATGACTACCAAGTTGGGCAACTGGTTTGGTGCTGTTAAGACCGCTACCTTAGAAGCTCATGCAGCTAACAAGCCGGCAGGGTGGATCGGTGAGGCGATACTGTTGTCTGATAAGGCGCTAGAGTTCACCAAGAAGGCATTGATCTATCGCTATGGTCAGTCAGCCGGTGTGAAGATGGCTGATACTGCCAAGAACATTGCTCTGAGTTTGTCTCGGCAACAGGCAGTAGATATGGGTAATGCATTAGTGAAGCTTGGTCCTGATGTGCAGTCCACAGTGTTTAGAGTATTAACCGGAGAGGCGAAGTTAAGCGAACTACCCACCAGTGCTCAGCCGATTGTGGCGCAAGTTCGTGCAACTATTGATGCGTTGGGATCTGAGCTGGTGAAGGTTGGTCTATTAAAAGAAGATGTCTATCGGCAGGGTGTTGGTAATTATCTGCCAGTCCTATACAAAGCGTTTGAAACCGATCCTGATATTGCTCGGTTTGTTGGCAAGTTCAAAGATGCATTTGGTGTGAAGATGCCAAAGGGTGCTATGGGTAGGTTGGCAGCAAGAGGATCTTTGGAAGATTTGGGTAGGGCTGAATTGAAATATCGTGGGTTCAAATTGGTGGGTAAGGAATGGCAAAAAGGTAAGGAGGTGGCTAAATATACCAAAGCTCAATTGGTTGAACTTGGTAAAGAGTTCCAATCTCGCACTGGCAAGATTGAGACACCTGCTTATTTGGTGGCTCGGGCTTTAACCGATATGCACGCTTTGTTAGAAGAGAAAAAAGCTATTCAATATATTAAACAGTTTTCTGCTAAGACATTACGAGAAGCCAGTAAGTTGGTGAGAGAGGGCAAGTGGGAGAGAGTTGGCAAAGAGTTTAAGGACAAGGCTGGCAACATATATAAGATTGTTGGTTCTGGTAGCGCAGCCGACAAAACCAAGTATCAAGAGTTGGCTGGTTCGGTGCTGTCAGCAGCCGATCATGAGCTGGTGACTGGTGGCTTTATTAAAGATATTTTAGATAATAAAAACTTCACTAAGTGGTGGGATAAGATGCTGAACTTCTGGAAAGCTGGTAAGACAGTTTGGAACCCGGGCATGCTATCTCGCAACTTTATGAACAACTTTGCCCTTAATGATTTGGGTGGAGTTTCGCTCACCAAAAACTGGAGCCAGTATCAAAGAGCAATGAAAACTCTGGTCGGTAAGGGCTCTAAAATGGATGAAGAATTGTTAGCTCAAGCCAAGAAGTTTGGCATTTTCACTGGCGAGTTCATTGATTCAGATCTCCAAAAGATGTTTCTGGAAGCGCTGAATGTGTCAGATAATCCAATCGGCTTTATGAAAAAAGTCGCTGTAGGTATAAAGAAGTTGGGGACTAAGGGATCTGACATCATGCGGTTCACCGAAGAATGGGGCAAACTCACTCATGTGATGGCTAAACTAGATCGTGGATTACCGATGACTGAGGCGGTGGCATCTGCGCATAAATATCTTATTAACTACCAAGAGCTAACCAACATTGAGCGTGGCATTATCAAGCGTTTCTTCATGCCATTCTATACATACCCAAGAAAAGTTCTTCCGGTAGTGTTGGAAGCAGCGATTACTAACCCACGATCAATCAGCAAGTATGCCAAAGTAGCGAAGGCGGTTGAATCGTTATCCAGAGGCGAAGAAGATCGGGAGCGCTATATGCCGGACTGGATGAAGAAAAGATTTATGGTCCGGATGCCATTCAAAGACACTGAAGGCAATCTGCTCTATTTTGATATGGCTTATATTCTCCCATTTGGTGATACGGAATCATTTAACTTAGATCCAATTGAAAACTTGAATCCAATCATTAAAGAGTTTCTGGCACAGAAGTTTAATAAGGACCTGTTCACAAAATCTACTATTGTTCCGGAAGGGACACCAATGTTTGGGACAGGTGGGAATGTGGCTAAGCGTGTGCTTCATGCAGGTAGGACTATTGCCCCAACTGCTGCTGAATCAGCGTTCAATCTGGGTGAGGCAGCGACTGGCAGGAAGCGGTTTAGTGGGAGTGGAGTTGAAACTTTCCCACTGCAAATGGCGTTGTCTAAATTACTTGGTTTGAAGTTTCAGCCATTGCGTGAAGATGAAGTTGTCCCCGGGACATTCGGTAAATACAATGCTCAAATTAACGCTAGTTATAACTACATCCGGAACATGTCATCCAATCCTTCTTATTCGGATGATATGAAACAGGAGATGATAAATAGAGCGTTAAATGACATCAAAAAGTTTCAGGAAGATTTCGCTAAGAAGTGATATCTGATATATTAAAGTTGAAGTATAGTTCTTAACAATTAGGAGTTTAGATTATGGTTGATGCAATTCAACCGGCTGCCCCTACGGAACCTACTGGTGACAAACCAGCAGCAACCAATTCGGATGGTTCAGGTAAACCGCAAGCACAGACCGAAGAGGAAGTCGTCACCCTCACAAAAGCCGAAGCTGACGAGCTAAGAGCGAAAGCTGCAAGAACTGAGCGAGCTGAATCTCTCCAGTCCCAAGCGGATAAGAGAGCCCGGCAAGCCAGATCAGATGCACGCAGAGCTCAAGCGAAACTTCGTGTAGCCAGTCCTAATAAGGCTGGGGATGGCGGAGCGGAAGGTTCAGACGACCTTGCAATCGCTGAACAAGCCGAAATAGAAAGAGATGCGATTCAGGGCATCATGCAGTTAGGTTTTGAACCCAAGTATTCAGAACTACTGCGGAGTGATGACACCCTGCGCCAGATTCTTTCTGATAACCCACTTGCACTTATCAAAGGCGAGGTCATGGATGCTGAAGAAGCAGTTGATCAAGTCAGAGAAAACTTGGATGTGCGTTTGGAAAAATTGCAAGCTGGGAAAGCGAACCCAGAAGACAAGCCTGCTACTAACATTGCACCTTCTACCAGACCTGCTACAGCAGCACCATCTGATCCGAAGTCTATGACAACGGAGCAGCTTAGGAGCTGGATTAGTGAGGATCCTCGTAGATGGGAAAAGTTAGATGATGCGCAACGACTTGCGCTCAAATCGCAGACTATCACAGTAAAACGCTAATTCGGTTTATATTAGTAATTCAGTTGCACTACTATGACACTTACAGATCTGACCACAGTAGATAACGCTATCCCAGAGTTTTGGGCTGCGGAGTTGCTGTGGGCTGCTAATAAGCAAATGTTTTGGTATGCGTATGAAGGCGCTCAAGGTTCAGGAATGCCAATTATCCGCAAGGATGAATTGACCAAGAACTCTGCCGGTGACACCATTCATGTGCAGACCATCTCGTTGCTTACTGGCGCTGGGATTACAAGCGACACAGGTAATTTAACCGGCAACGAAGAAGAATTGTCTCTGGGGCAGATTACTGTCACAGTTTCCATTCTGGCTCATGCGGTTAAATGGACAAAGTATGCCAATGAGCAAGCTTTGTTCAACATCAGGACTGCTGCTCAAAATGCACTGAGTATTTGGCTGGCTGACAAAATGGATGCGAAGATCTTTACGATCTTTGGCACTGAGCAGACAACCAACATTCTCTATGCAGGTAATGCAACATCTGTCGGTTCCCTTGATGCTAGCGACATTTTAAGCACAACCACTCTTGACAAGATCAAGGTGAAGCTTGAAATGCAACGAGCCCTTCCAATTCGGACTGCGGATGGTAATAAGTATTTCATAATCGTGATTCACCCTTATGATGCTTATAATCTTCGCCAAGATACGACTTGGTTGCAGGTTCAGCGTGAAGCTCAGCAAAGAGGTGATTCCAACCCGATCTTCACCGGGGCAATGGGGATTTACAATGGTATGATTGTCCGCATCAGCGAAAATGTGGCTAACTCTGCCAGTAAGTCCAAGTTGATTGCTTTCGGTGGCGAAGCCATGATTCGTGCCTATGGTCAGCTCCCAGCTTGGCTGGAACAAAGAGATGACTATGCTCGGAAGATTGGTATCGGAACAGATGTTGTTTACGGATGCAAGTTGGGACCAACCGCCAACTCCCTGATCGTAAACACCTACGCTGCGAATCCAAACGCTTAGGCAATTTTGAAGGGTAGTCCGCCTTTATTACTCAACGGACAAATAGCAGTGCATATTAAGAGGGGGTATCACTTCTGCACTGCGGTGATACCTCCTTTCAATAAAAAATTATGAAGATTCAATTTTGGGTAGAACACAATTTACATATACCAATGCTGGAAGACCTCTTCCTAGCGTTGCAGGAGAGGGGAGACGAGTGTTATTGGTGGTCTGCTAATCAGCAGACAGCGAACAATTTATTGTTGCAGGGTTTACCGGCTCAGGAGTTGTCTGATCCGGATGTTGTTTTTATGGCTGATAGTGGCATCCATCCAGTGGTGAAGAAGGGGATTTGGATCAATCTGGGGCATGGGTTGGGGAGCAAGGGTATCTTCTTCACTAATCGCCCCGATTACATTGCCAGAGAAAACTTGATGGACTATCACTTTGTGCCATCTGAATTGCACCGGCTTCAAATGGTGACTTATGTTCCAGCTCATAAACTATATGTGACTGGCATGCCTAAATTAGACAAAGCATTTAATAATGGATATCAGAAGAACATTGAGTGGAAGAAAACAGTCATCTTGTTCGCTCCCACCTTCAATGAAGAGCTGTCAGCTATCCCGGTGGTTAAGCAAGACATCATGTGGTTGGCTAATTCAGATACCACCATGTTGGTTAAACTCCATGATGTGACCAAGCAGGAGTGGAAAGATATGTATCCACACCGCATCATAGCCGACAATATCGCTCCCTACTTGGCTTGTGCTGACTTGGTGATTTCTGATGTCTCGTCTGCTTTATTAGAAGCTATGGCGCTGGGTAAGCGTGTGATTAGCGTAATGAATCCGAAGCAGATGGAGTATCCACAGTATCAAGAGAATGATCATTTGGAGCAGTGTGTTGAGCTGGAATATCAGAAGAAATGCCCAATTGCTCAATCGCATCAGGAGCTGGCTAAGTTGGTTCACATCACATTGGCAAAGCGACCAGAACAGTTTACGGAATTATTGGATTATAGAGGGACATCCATCCCTCGTTGCATTGAGGTATTAGATGAACTTATCAAGTAGAACAATCGGGTATATTCAGGATCTTCTTCAGAGGGTTTCTTTACTTGAGCAGAAGAAGATTTATGCGGAATATCCAGAAAAAACTGAAAGCAAAAAGATTAGCATTGGGATGTTCCCACCTGAAGTTCGGAGTGTTTTAGAGATCGGTGGGGATGAGATGAGTGCTTCTATCTTCGCAGAGCGTGGGATTGAGAGGGATAACTTTGGGTTGCACATTGATCAGAATGATGACATGCACACCATGAGCTATCTCAGTATGTATGATGGGGTTTATGCTCGGCATGTTTTGGAGCATTCGCCCTTCCCACTACTGGCTATGCAGAACATCTTTAATGCGGTGCGTGATGGTGGTTGGGTAGTGATTGTAGTCCCTGTTCCCGGCACTGCTTTTGTGGATAATTGGGATACCCACATGTCGGTGATGCTTCAAGGTCAGTGGCGCAGGATCTTCACTTTGGTTGGGTTCAAGACAATGGATACAGTGGAGCGTGACTGGACACCATCTCCGAATGGAGAGATGAATAAGGAATATATATTTTTATTGAAAAAGTAATGAAGGCTTTAATCTTGGCAGCCGGAATGGGTAAAAGAATGAATGGGATGAATGGCGAGAAGCCAAAGTCCTATTTGCAGATTGGAGATAGGGCTATTATCCGACATCAGATTGATGCGCTGAAGGCAGCCGGTATCTCTGGGTTTGATATCTATATCGTGATGGGATATGGGTTTGGTCACATTGTCAGCGATTTCTGTGAAGACCACGCCTTAATCGCTAACCACTTCTGGAAATATACCAACACTGCTGCTTCAGTGCAGATCGCTTGTGATTGGGCTGACATTCATGAAGACATGCTCATCATCAATGGTGATGTTATCTTTGATCCTCAATTGATTCAGGACTTGGTATCGTCTCCGGCTAAGAATGCTGCGATTGTGCAGTTTAAGAAGGTGGGTGAAGAAGAGATTAAGGTGGCTATGGAGGGTAAGCGAATCGTGGTGATCGGCAAGAAGATTGCCAAGCCAGTAGGTGAGGCAGTGGGGCTGTATAAGTTGTCAGCCGAAGCCATCAAGCAGTATGCGGAAGCGTTTACTGCGAGTGATTTTGGCAACTATTATGAGGATGTATTCAATCGGATGAAAATGAAAATGGAAGCGATTGATGCTAAAGACTTATTCGTTAAAGAAATTGATACCCCAGAAGATTATGAAGAAGCCACCAAAGCCTATAATCAGCAGCACGATAGTCACTTATAATCGTCTGGACTACACCCAAGAAACGATCCGAACATTACTTGCTACCAGAAAATTACCCGGTGAGTTAATCGTAGTTGATAACAATTCCAGTGATGGGACCAGAGAATGGCTGATAGAACAGTATTGTCTGGGAGTTATTGATAAACTAATCTTCAATGCATCCAACCATTACCCCGGTTATGCTCGGAATCAAGGATGGGATAAATCTTGTCCTGATGCTGATTATTTGCATAGTAGCGATAATGATATGGAGTATCGGGAGGGGTGGGACACCGAAGCAGTAGAGCTGTTTGAAGCCATGCCGAAACTCGGTCAGGTGGGCATCATGAACCAGATGCAACACTTCCCGGAAGAAGAAGAGATTGAACATTTCAAACTGTATGAAGAGAATGGCAAGCAGATCAATCGCTACTGGTGGAACATTGGTGGGACATGCGTGATTCGGGCTGAGATGTTCCGAGATGAAAATATCAGATGGCTGCCTGAAAGGTGGGAAGCTAAAATCAATGAAGATGCAAAGTATTCTAATCTGGTTAAGGAGCGTGGCTACTTCATTGGTAATGTTATTCCCGATTTATGCAGGCACATGTCGCTTGGAAATTACGAAAAACATTTGGACTATTACATGCAAACATTTCAGGACAGAGATCATATAGGAGTTTTAGAAGAAAGGTTAGAGGCAGAACGGAATGGCGAATATGTTTCTGGGAAGAGAGCTACACGCAAAAACATGGTTAGTCATGCCTGTGATGAACCAGAAGAGTTGGACCAAGCAGACCTTTGATAGTCTGCGCCAGCACTCTGATTTGCTCAGAACAGTAGTGGTTGATAATGGCTCTACTGATGGGACTAAAGAACTCTTAGACCAAGAGCCAATGATCGGTGGCTATATTAAAAACCCAGAAAACTTTGGGGTAGCTAAAGCTTGGAATCAGGGATGTGAGTATGCTTTCAAGAAGGGTGCTGAGTATGTGATTATCGTTAATAACGATATTAGGGTTAGTCGCTATTGGGCTTTAAATCTCTTTGAAGCCATGAAGAAGTTTAAGCTCTGGTGTGTTTATCCAACCTTCACTGAAAAGGAATTACCGGCTGGGTGGGATGCTCAGGCTAGCAAGGTGGCAAACAGTGATATGAGCGTATCCACTAACCGGCTGACTGGCTTCTGCTTCATGGTGAGTAAGGAAGCGTTTGATGCTATTGGGATGTTTGATGAGCAGTTCTTCCCCGGTTGGTATGAGGATACGGACTTTGAGTTGCGCTTAACTAAGGCAGGGCATCCACCAATGCAGGTGAGCAATGTTCTGATTCATCACTATAAGAATAAGACCTTAGACACTATCCCCGGTTTCAGAGAGAATATGATTGCTATCAACCGAGAGAAGTTCAACAAGAAACATGGCTTATCGTAGATTAAAGATTTTAATTTACACCAACACCGGAACCGATTTAGAGGATCGGGATTTTGATGAACGGATGGCTAACGCCTGCACACTGTATCGGGCTATCTTGCCAGCTCGGTATTCTCGGCATGATGTTAGAATCACCAATCAAATCAGTAGTAGTGTTGAAAAAGATTATGTGAATAAGGTGGTAAAGAGTGTTGCGATTGAAACCACCGATATCAAGTGGGCTGACATTGTTATCTTTCAACGCCACTTTGAGCAGGTAGCATTGGCTGGTGGTGCTGCCGAGATAGCCATGCGGATGGGCAAGATTGTGATGTATGAAACGGATGACTACATCCACAAAGCCGGTCAGCTTACCAAGTTGCCACTGGCTGAGATGCCACTGCTGTCCCATAACATTCGGTTTGTGAATTGGATCTTGCCATTGGTAGATGCCATGTCGGTCACTACGAAGGAGTTGGCTGATGCTTACAGGGGAACACTAGATTCAAAGGCAATGATGTGTGTGCTACCCAACTCACTTGATCCTGATGATTGGGATTTTGCTCCTAAAGAGCATACCAATGATGGGGTGATTAAAATTGGCTGGCAGGGTTCGTGGTCCCACATGCATGATTTTGAAGACACTGGTTTGCTTGATGCCTTGAGACAGATTCAAAAAGAATATGGTAAGAAGGTGAGGGTTGAGTTCCTTACCAACCTGAAAAAAGAACAGATCAACTTCAAAGGTGCTCGGTTCCTGAAGCCAGTTCCATTAAAGAGATACCCCAAGAAGTTGCATGATTTGGCTTGGGATATCGGATTAGCGCCATTGCGTGACACTGAGTTCAACCGGGCTAAATCCAACATCAAATATATGGAGTATGGCATGCTGGGCATCCCCACCATTGCCTCTCAGGTGGCTCCCTACATTGGCATCAAAGGTGTGGTGGTGAAGAACCGCTACTTGGATTGGTATAAGGCAATCAAGCGGTTGATTGATGATCCAGAATTAAGAACCAAGCTTGGCGAAGAAGCCATGTCTGATGTTTTGTGCAATTATAATATCCAGATTAACGCTAAACTATGGGATCACACCTATGAAGATCTTGTATCTAGTAAACAGTAGGATAGACAAACAAAGTCCGGTGGATTACTACCGAGCTTATTTGCCAGCCAAGTTTTCTCGTCATAAGTGGAAGGTGATTACCGGATTGAATGTTAAGTATTTCAAGAGCCGACCAGACATGCCGGAGTGTGATAGTTATGATGCTGACCTGTCTCCTGTGGATGAGGCAGATGTGGTTATTTTCTCCCGGCTTTATAAATATGCGGATGTTGAAATTATCGCTGAGCGAGCCTTTCAACTTGGTAAGGTGGTGCTGTATCAGACGGATGACAACCTGATTAACATCTGGGAAGGCACTGGTGATCCAGAAGAGATTGCCTCTTATAAATTAGAGATGGATTTTGTGAACCGGTTGCTCCCACATGTGCATGGGATCATCACTACTACTCAGGAGCTGGCAGATGTCTATGAAGCTGAATACCAGAAGCCGACATGGGTGGTCCCCAATGCAGTTGATCCGGAAGAGTGGGCTATGTTCCCGGCTGAGAAGAGCGACAAAGTGAAGATTGGTTGGTATGGTGGTCGGTTCCACATCTATGCTGATGCCGACACTAAGGCTCAAGTGGAAGATGCGCTGGCTCGGATCTATCAGAAGTATCCAGACAAGGTGGAGTTCATCTTTATGGGCTACGATCCCGGGTTTGAGGGGTTCCCCTACCGAGTTGAGCCACAGGTGAATCTGAATTACTTTGTGCAGAAGATATCAAAAATTGGCTATGACATTGGATTAGCACCACTAACTGATACCAAGTTCAATCGGTGCAAGTCCAACTTGAAGTGGCTGGAGTTTGCCATGATGGGTGCGCCTATTCTGGCTTCTGACATGCCACAGTATCAAGATTTGCCACTTTTCATTTGTAAAACATCAGATGATTGGTTCAAACATTTGGACAAATTAGTGTCGGATAAGATGTATCGCAAACATAGAGGAATGGCTGCGAAAAAGTTGGCTCATAAATACTACTCTATTCAATCAGTCGTAGATCAGTGGGATAATAAAATTGATGAAGCTTACAAAACTTCTACGAATCATATTGTTAAATAAGAAGGCTATGGAACTGAAAATAGAGAAACCCTCTGGATTCATTGCGAAGCAGCCGATTGTTGGTCACTTCAAAGCCGTCCTCAAAGATGCGGATGGTAATGTGAAGGCGGAAGTTGAGAAACACAACCTCGTCACAGTGGAGTATGACCGGCTGACTGCGGATCGTGTCTCCGGTGGGGCTGATGGTCTCGCCACTCACATGGGCGTAGGAACTGGCACAGGTCAGACATCTACGGATACTGACTTGGCTACTTCCGTTGTTCGTGTGGCGTTGGATAGCACAACTCAAGGTGCTGGTGCGAATGATAATGATGTTATCTATGTAGCGACCTTCGCTGCTGGATCTGGAACTGGCGCACTTACAGAAGCTGGTTTGTTTAGTGCCTCTGTTGCTGGAAACATGTTCTTGTATGATGACTTTGCGGTTATCAACAAGGGTGCATTAGATAGTTTGCAGATCACTTGGACAGTGACCTTCGGGAATAGTTAAATCTCATAACCTATGGTGAAGAACCTTGATCCAACAAAAAACTTTGTCGTGGTTGAGGTCAGCACCGGTTATGACAATGACGACACAAGTATCGTATTAGCTGCAGGGGAGGGAGCAAAACTCCCTGCCCCTGCTACTGATGGAGCTTTCAACTTGGTCTATTGGAATGAGACTGATTATGCTAAACCATCCCTAGATCCCAACAAAGAAATTGTCAGAGTGACAGCACGCTCTACCGATACTCTCACAGTCACCAGAGGGCAAGAAGGAACCAGTGGAGCCAACCATAATACCGGTGGTAAGACCTACAAAATGTTGCTTGGTTATACCAAGAAAACTCAAGATGATATTGAGCTTGGTTTTTATAAAAGAGTAATCTGCGAGATCATCACCTTCGGGACAGAGGGAACTGAGCCAACCGGTGGTAAGCATGATTCTGGGACAACTCCAGCAGCGCCAACAGATGGTGGGAGCGTATCAACCAATATCCCTTATATTGAAATGGCTGCCAGTGATCAGTTTGTAGCCAAAGCGACCTTGCCTGCTAATTATGTAGCCGGCACGCCTTTATTTTTACGGATAGTGTTTAGCGCCACTGTCGCTAGTGGTAGCTGCAGTGCAACTTTAGATGGAACTTCTGTGGTTTTAGATGTAAGTGGCAATGTGGTATCAGCGAACATGGCAACACACGAAAATAATGCTTCCGTAGCATTAACTGTGTCGGCTGCTAACACGAACAAGATATTAGTAGATTCAGCATTTGAGGTCACGAATAGCGCTGGCACATTTGATGATGAATCAGATACTGATGTAGTGGCAGCCCCGGGTGATGTGATTTGCACAACAGTCAAACGGACCGACAGCGATACCGAGCCATTAAGGATATACTCGGTTGAAGTCGTTTGGTCTTAATATGGCTGTATTAGATATTCTCCAACAATTAGATTGGGACAAGTTCGGGATTACTCAGGGTGATATTGATATCACCGGTGGACTGAACTCCATGACCTTACCAACTTCTGGTAAGAGCCATTTTCATGTCAAGAGTTTACGAGTAAGATCTGGTGCTACACTGACTGTTCCGCAGGGTGCAGTAGGCGGACCACCAATCCCAACGCTGGGCTGTTACTCCGCCATTGTTTTTGTAGAAGGAGATGTGCTGATTGAAGGGACTATGTATCCTACCTATGCCACAGTCACTGTTTTGGGTTCTACCAATTGGGATGGGGCAACTAATGGTGGTAATGGTTCAGCTACCACAGCCGGGACTGCCGGTGGAGCTACTTCCGGGACAGCGCATAGCCTACACGATATTTTATTTAATGGTCATTACAACGCAACTGATACTGATTACCGATATGCTCAGTTCTTTTGGCATTGGTTTAATGCTGGTCATGGTGGTAAAGGCTGGAGCACAGTCACTGGATCAGCATCTGTAAATAATGGTTTTGGTGGTGGTGCTCTTTTAATTATTGCTAGGGGGACAATCAGTATCGCCAGTGGTGGTGTTCTTCAGGCAGATGGGGCTAATGGCGCTAACGGAGTGGTGGCTTTAACTGGCGCTGAAGCTGGTGGCGGTGGCGGTGGGGCTGGAATAATTGGGTTAATTTCTTTCAGAAAAATCACTGCTGTTGCCGGTGGGAGGTTTAGTGCAAACGGAGGGAGAGGTGGGAATGGTGCTGCTGCTGGGAGGGGATTAGGTAGCGGATTGTTTGCTCAGGGCGGTGGTGGAGGGGGTGGTGGTTATATCTTCGCTATTGCTCCGAGTTTAACATTGGGGTTGAACACTATTCAGGCATTTCATGGCAGTGCTGGAACAACTGCCAATAACCCCGGTGGCTTGTTGTTTGCTTATGGTGGTGGCGGAGGGGGTTCATTTAATGTCGGTTCAGTTGGCGGCAAGGGTTCATTTGTTGATCCCGGTGGTGTGACTTTAATCTTCAATGGCTTTAGCAGATGGATGGGAGTATAAAACTATGATGCCCGGAGATAACGCATTAGGTGATGTAGAGCTTGGAAGCATTGTTAATGCTGCCATTGACTATACTTTGGCTGAAGCCGATCTCCAGCCGATTTTAGAAGCGGTAGCCAAAGAAGTTGGTTTAGTCAGGGGTGAGAACGAATCTATCAGCGACTTTCTGGCAAAGGTAATGTCCCTTGTCAGACAGCTTGCTGATACTGTCGCTATAGCCGACAGCCATGCCAAAGATATCGGGCAAGGGCAGGTAGATCCCGAAGATATTGAAGAGCAACTGTTAAAGGCGATTGGTAAGGTCCTGTTGGATCAACAGCTCATAGCTGAACAGATACTAAAAACTGTTGGTATCAATCGGACCGAGACAGAAGGTGTTTTGGAGAGTTTGAGTAAGGCTGTTGGCAGAGATCTTTTAGAGACCAGCCCTATTTCTGAAACTGAAGTGAAGGGGATCGGTTTAACTAAAGCCGAAGCGTTGGCGATTGCTGATATTATTCAAACTCAGCTTGGTAGAGCGTTGGCTGATAGTGAGGGTATCACCGACCTATTGAATCTCGGGATTGGGCAAGGTCATGCGGAAGGCGAAGACATCATTGCAAATGTGGCGAAAGCCATATCAAAGGTCATCTCGGATACCCAAACGCTGTCTGAGAGCATTTCAGTGGCTCTTAATTTGTCCAAGTCGGATGCTTTGGCTATTACAGACAGTTTACAAGCGACTTTAGGCAAAGGGTTGGCGGAGGCTTTGGCAATATCGGATCAGCGTAAATTGGCAGTGGGCGCTGGTCACGAAGAGGGCGAAGATATCGTGGCTAACATGGCTAAGGCAGTTGGCAAAATTATCTATGATCCAGAATCTATTGCTACCGAGTTAGAAAAAAGCATTGGTCTTGCAAGACAAGAGGCGGTGAGCATCACTGATGTGTTGGTGACTTATTTGGTCCGGATGCTTTACCTAACTGATACTGTGACCATTTCTGATATTAGACAGTTCAGCGCTGGGATGGGGCAAGAAGAACAGGAGGGCATCATTGCTGATTTGGTAAAGATGATTGGCGCTAACAGAATTGATGTTGAGGATTTGTCTGACACGATTGCTAAGGCGATAGGGGTAAGCAAGGCAGAGGCGGTGAGTATTACCGATACCTTACAGGCAATCTTGGGCAGAACCTTCTTTGAGCAGGTTAGCATTTCTGACACTCGGGTGCTCAACATCCAACCGGGGCATGAAGAAGATGAAGTGATTGTTGATAACCTGATTAAAGCCATCAGCAAAAAACTCCAAGACACTGAAGCGCTACTGGATGTAATCTCCAAAGCGCTTTCTATCCCCAAAAGTGATGCGGTAGGAATCGCTGAATCATTGAAAGCCTTGTTCGGCAGAGCGTTATCAGATTCTGTGGCAATATCGGATGCGGTGACTAGGGGGATTGGTCAGGGGCAAGAAGATGACGAAACGATCATAGCCAATCTAGCCAAAGCAATCAGCGCTGTTCGGGTAGATGGGGTGGCACTTAATGAAGCGGTGGCTAAAGCTATTGGAGTGCAGAAGGCTGATACTGTGGGCATTGCTGACACGCTAACATACCAGATGCTTATCTATCTGCTGTTAGTGGATTCCGTCTCAATCTCTGACTTGCGTGAATATGCGGTTGGCAAAGAGGAAGAGGAGACTGAATCTGTAATTGACAACCTGATTAAAGATATTGGGAAAGCGATTATAGATACTGAGGTGCTGGCTGACTTGTTGGTGAAATCAATGTCCGTCACCAAGACGGAGGCGTTGGCTATCGCTGATGCATTTCAAAGTATGCTTGGTAGAACTTTCGCAGAGAATGAAGCCATCACTGATTTGTTATTACTTGGTCCCGGCAAGAACCCACAAGATTATGAAGGGATTGTCACTAATCTGATCAAAGCCATTGGGAAAGTTATTCTGGATGCGGAGAGTATCGCAGAAATCATTGTCAAGTCATTGTCAATTACCAAGTCAGAAGCCGAAGGAATTGCTGACACATTCAGCGCTGTCTTTAGCCGGGACCTTTATGATGCGGTGGCTGTCTCTGATTTGACTGTGTTGGGGTTGGGCAAGGGGTTCGGTGAAGGCGAACAGATCATGACTAACATGGTTAAAGCCATTGGTAAGGGTATTATGGACAACCCTATCATTGTTGATATGGTGGCTAAGCACCTGAGCATCTTCCGGAGCGATACTGTCAGCATTACTGATGTGCTGGTTTATATCAAAGGCGTTCTGCTCTATGAGAATGTAGCCATCTCAGATGACAAGATATTTGACTTTGGTGCTGGTCGGTCTGATGGTGAGGGGATCATTACCAACATAGCCATGAATGTTGGTAAGGTTCTTAATGATTCCCTCTCCATTGCTGATCAGCTTGTGATTACCATGCTGGGCTACTACGCCTTGCAGGATGGGCAACCAATTAGTGATTTGATATCCAAGAAGCCGGGCATGGGCAAATTGGATCAATTAGATATGGTCACAAACATCACCATGTCGGTTGGTAAGCAGCTAACTGATTTGTTGGGGATGGCTGATTCTTTGAGTTTTGTGATTGGGTATGTCAGAGCGCTAAGTGATATTGAAGCTATCGCAGACCAAATTAACTTGTTCCTGCGGATTCGTGTTCAAGATGCGGAAGCAATCGCTGATGCTCGGACATCATTGGTAAACAAAGGATTGGTTGATGCGGTGGCGATTGTGGATTCGCTAACTGTTTTGGCGCAGTGGTCTAAGGCATATAGCGATACACTTAGTTTGGGTGAGGTCAGGAGCATGTTCGTTATCAAGATCATGTCACCTGACGGACAGAGCATTGCCGAACAACATTCGTCTAAGCCCGGTAAGGTGTTCGGTGATGATATGACAATCGGAGATCTGCTGTTCAGTTTGCACACCATTGCTTCCGGAGGCATGCATCTAACTGCAGTGAGCATCAAACAGTTAGACAGGGTGCTGTTCCCTACTCTGGAATCTCATGGTATTAAAACCTTAGATAGAAGAAGAATTAAAGTATTGAGCTGATGGCAAGCAAAACTGATTACAAATGGTGGTATGTGGCAAGAGATGATGATGGCTTCATTACAGAGGTCACTGTTAGATTTTACGAAGGTGAGATTGCGACCAAGCCAGAGGATGGAGTATTGGTCACTCGCTACAGGCGGTCTGCGAAGTTGGCGTTGTTATCCACCACCCGGAGTGGCACACCCACTATGGATTCCACTGGTGGTTTTGCTCGCAGATATACACAAAGAGATTTTGGTTGGATTAAAACTGATGCTGAGTTGAAGGCGTTTTGTGACCAGCAGTTGGCATTAGATCCGATTAGAACTCCTATACCAGAACAAAGTTTATAAATTATGGCAGTAAGATATTGGGTAGGCGGAACAGGTAATTGGGACAACTCCGACACAACACACTGGTCGGCTACTACCGGTGGCGCTGGTGGTTCTTCTGTGAATGATTCAATGGGGATCAGCGACAGCACTTTTAGTGAGTTGTTCCCACCAAGCAAGAGGCGCATATCCAAAACCACCAGACGGAATACTGCCAGCTTAACCGGCAAAGATATTACAACTTTGAAGACGAAGAAGTTATGAGCTCAATAACCATCTATCCAGATCCGCATCCGGAATCGTCATCAGTTGATGGTCGGTTGTATTGTGGTGGAGTATCAGGCGGTAGCACTTGGGACAATCTGCATCATGGAGTAGATAACAAGGGGGCTCAAGATGATAGTGCTTCTGCTGGCTCTATGGCTCACCTTAGCACTTCACTGGCTGATGTGAACAAGTTTTATGTATTACAAAGAGGTGGTTTTCTTTTTGATACTTCGGTTATCCCAGATGATGCCGATATTGATTCCGCCTCTCTGTGGCTCAGAATCCAGAGCAAGTATTCCGATCTAGGGAATGATGATGTGCATGTGGTTGCGTTTAACCCAGCATCAAATACTGCGTTGGTAGCAAACGACTTTAACCAATTCAGTTGGGTTTCATTTGGATCTTTGAATATCGTTAATGACATTACTACATCTTATCCAGATGGCACTTATAACGAGTGGGTGCTTAATGCCACCGGGTTGGCTGCCCTAGATCTGGATGGCATAACTAAATTGGGGACTATTTTAGGATGGGACTTGAATGATAGTTTCGGTGGTTCGTGGGCAGAATATACACAGTGTGGAATCATTGGGTTCTATGCAGACAAGGCTGGCACTGATTCCGATCCTAAATTAGTTATCACCGGCACTTGGGCAATGGCTCATTACAAAGCATTGGCTGATGCTGTGGCTATCGCTGAAGCTGATGCCAAGTTGGTAGGACAGCCGAAGTTAGAAGCATTTGCTACTTCCGAATCTCATAATGATTCGCTGGATGAGTATTTTCATCCGTATAAAAGCGATACAATGAAAGTGATGGATAGTATTGCACTTTCCATTAACAAGGTGAAGGCTCTGCACATAGCAAGACTTTCCAGAAGTAAGGGAGCAACCCTTATAGCGAAAGATAACAACATGTTGAAAAGGAGACCAGAGAGATGAATTACGCTACATATATTGCCGATCATTTGAGACCGCACTTCCGGGACTTCAAAATGTATCGGGAAGTGTTGGATACCGGAGATGGGGACAAGACAACTTTTTATCTACCAGATGTCCCGGTGGTTGATGGATCAGAAACAGTTAAAGTTGATGGTGTCACAAAGACAAGGACCACTCACTACACCATTGATTACGATACTGGTGCTATTGTGATACTCAGTGCTCCCGGTGATGGGGAGACTATCAGTGTCACCTATCAATCTTGCATTGAGCGTGATGCTCGGTATGTGGACCTGATTGCTGATGCCACCAGATGGCTTAGACCTGATTTCTATACAGAGGGCAGAGACACTGCTACTATCCACACTGTTGCCGATCAGGAGTATTACGATATGTCCACAGTCGGTGATCTGTCTCGGGTTTATGGCGTGGACTATTCCACTGACAGTGGAGTGAACTGGAAAGCGCTAGAGTTTGAATACAGCCCAACCGATAACTACATTAAACTCACTCATCCAATCGGCACTGCTGGCTATGATATGCGGATCCACTACCTCAAAGCGTTTGCGGTTGGTTCTGCTACATCCAGCACTATTTCGTTCCCTGACCGGCTGTATGAGCTGATTAAAATGTATGTGTCCCATCTGTGGTTCTTGCGCAGAGTGAATGAAAAATCCACAGCCGATACTATCGTGGTTAAAAACGAGCATGGGCTTACTCCAATTCAAATCCTGCAAAACACTGCCGATTATTATTTGCGCTTGGCAATCAAAGAGCGTGGCGCTAAGAAATTAAATAAACCGCTTATAAGCATTAAAGTTAATTAACATGGCTATTAGTATTACAGATATCAAAAGTGGTATTGATGCGGAAAAGGTTAAGATTGTTGCGCTTGAGGCAGAGAATACTGCCAGCCAAGCAGCGATTGATGCCAACAATGTGACTATCGCTGTTCATAAAGCGAACATGACTAAGTTGCAAAAAGAAGCAGCGACCTTGCTAGAGTTTGATACTACTGGCGTGGCTACTACTTTTGGTGATGATGATAAAGCTACTGCCACAATCGCTGGTAATGGCGTGATAACAATTCCTGCCTAATGTCCAAATTACTTTCTAAACACATTGAGATTGATGGTAGGGGGTATGCGCTGTATAACTCACCGGATGCCCCTTCTTATCAAATGCTACCTGCTCCGCTCTATGAAAACCGATTCGCTCAAGGGGATCGGTCTTTCGGTGACTTCAAGGACTGGTGGTATTGGGCTCAAGACTTGTTTGAGTTTGTAAACCCACCAGAAACTTGGTCTGATGATGGTCGGTTCGCAATGGGTATCGGGATTGATGGTCAGCTTTTCCCGGGCAAGATTGGTTCGGGTGCAGCAGTTGCTGGCACACTCAGGACAGTGGTTGATACCAATATCTTGATTCACGCTGCCTCACCACAGACCAGTAATAACTGGCTGTTGTTTGGTCGCAATGTGACAACTTCAAAAGCGATTATCACCGACCACACTTTTACCACTGTGTGGGAACCAGCGACTACTGGTGCAACCGCAGTAATCAATTGTGCCACCCCAAGACCGGGTGAGATGGAGTGCGTGCTATTTGGTTGCGGTGGTCAGCTTGGTGGCGCTTCTACTCTAAAAACTATCACTGGCTCTAGCACAATTGCTGATGTCGGAACTGAATCATCTGCCATTAAAGCCAGCGCTGATGGTGGTGATGGGTTTGTCTATTACTTGCGAGCCGATAAAAAGATTCGTTCTTACAACGCTGTTAGCGAGGCATTGGCTGATGTGGCTGATTTGCCGGCTGGTTCGGCTTCTGATGACTGGCTTGTTGATATCGTTGGCAATGGCGATAAGTATTTTGATGTTGTCGGTGGTTGGCTTTATACAGTAGATAAACGCAACCAATTGTGGGGCTATAGCTTGTCGGGTGACTCATGGACTATGATCCGTAAGTTCACCAGTGTCCGTTCAATTAAAGGGTTTAATGGCAAGCTCTATATTTTAGATACAAAGTTCCCCAGCTCAATTTTGTTTAGTTGGGATGGGGCATCACTTACTATCGTTCAAGACTTCGGACCGGGGACTGCTGGCTACCAACGCTCTGATGGCGCTGGAGCTGATAACAGTTCAAAGGGGATTGAGCGCACAGCCATGCAGGTGGTGAGTGGTAATCTATTTATCCCACTAGACTTCAAAGATGTTTTTGCTGCTCAATCTACCTCTATCTATAAACCATTAGGGATGAGCTGGACCGAAGGAACGCTGAGTGGATCCTTCGCTCAGGTGATGCTACGGATGGATACAGAGGAACGAACAGATCCCTATATTGATTTGATGTCTTCGTTCCAGCCAATCACCGATTACTACAAAATCTTTGTGCTTGGTCCGAGTGGTCAAAGCGGTCCCGGTGGGCAGGTAATTGGTGTAAGAAATGTTAATGGAGATGGTGACACCAAACTTTATCATTGTGGGATTAACTCTATTGTTGGCGCTGCTTATCCGAGGCTTTACACCAGTTGGTTTGATGGCAACCTACCGAATGTAGATAAACATTTTGAAGACATCCTGATTAACAGTGGTGACTGGATTGTAGGGAACTGGAATGTTTACTACCGCACTCATGAAAGTGAGGCATTTACCCAGCTCAAACGCTCTGAGTATTATTCAACATATAAGTGGACTAAATCTCCGCTCAACATCACAGCCAAGAAGATCCAGCTTGTCCTTGAATTGCCATTTGGAACTTCTGGTGGCTTACCAGTGTTTGTTTCTATGGATTCATTTATGGTTCGCTACCTACCTAAACCAGCGTTCCTGCGAGAATGGAATGTGATATTGCTCTGTGCTGATAACATTGAGATGCCAGACGGAAGTATGGAAGAGCAAAGGGGCGAGGCGTTGAAGAGTTATCTTGAAGCTCTGTATGTGAAGGGATCACCAGTTCCATTTAAGGATTACAACTACGCCACCTCTATTTTAGATGGGGCTATCACAAAAACCCAACCATCAACAACTACTTCTGGTGCAGAGACAGCCGGCAACAATGTGGTGGTGGGCGTGACTTTGGCTACTGGCTTCCTAGAGGGTGGCTATATGAAGTTTACAGATGGTGACAAAACTGAGTGGGCGCTAATCACTGATGTCACAGGTAATAACATTACAGTGAAGCGATTGAATTACGCTCATGGTGGTAGCACTGCAGTGTTATTTGATTCAATCAAGGTTGATAACGCTAATGAGTTTCCATTCTCTGGGGTGATGCGGATTGGTGGGAACACCACTGGCGATATTTGGCAAAAAGAATATGTCCACTACATGGAGCGGACCACTCATTTCATCCACAAAATCACTAGGGGTTATCGTGACACTGTGCCATTGGCTCAGGCAGACGATACGCCAGTGACCAACATCACTCAGGTGGTGGTGAAGCATGTGGACTTCAGGTTGGCAACAACCGGTGACAAATCTAAAGAAGAGTTTATAGCAAATGTAAGACTTGTGGAGACAATCTAATGGTATTAACAGAGCCAGTGCAAAATAAGCCCCAAGCAATCCCGGTCATCCCGGTGGTTAAGCGTGTGGCTAATCGGTTTATTTTAGAGATATTGCTAGTGATCACTTGGGTGGGAATGATCGCTGGGTATTTGATTTATCAGAAGGTAGATTACATCCTGCTCTTAGCAGCCATCTTAATGTTGGCTGGCTACAGTTATATCAGGCTAAGACATGAGGGGTTTTAACACCAAAAACACATGGACCAAACCGCACTTATCATCAAATTGATTGAAGCAAACAACGAAACATTGGCATCACTGCAAAGGAACTTCCAGATTCTTAATGACCACTCTGGTGAATCGGCTATTGCGATAGCTGGTTTGGCTGTGAAGGTGGACATTTTGATGTGGATTACAAGTGCGGTTGCCCTTGCCATTTTGGGCATTTTGGTTGAAAGGTTGGCTACTGTTCTTTTCAACCGAAGAAACAATCATAAGCCCTGAACCTTGTTAATTAGGTGAAGTAGTCAGATCCAAAGGAGGTGATCCCATTTCAGACAGAACCAAAAGGTTGCGCCTGATGCCTAAAACCCACAGGAAAACTCGCAACCCCAAACACGCCTACCGGATCAAGCTTCGCCTGACAACCTCAATGCGGAGAGGCTAAACCGCTATGGGGGGAGATGATCAGTGGTTGAAGATGCAACCTCGCTGAACATTAAAAACTCCCCCCACTTCCCTTTATGGAAATAATATTCTGGACAACTATATCAATAGTAATCGGCTGTAGTATATTTTTAATCTCACAGGCGATTTATGCAATTACTTGTGCTATCAGATACATCTGCAGGAAGGGCTGGACCACTGACAAAACTGATTCTCAAATTGTTGCAGATGCGATACAAAATAAAAAGATTCATAGAGACATATAAAAGATTTAAGAAAACAGGATTATGGCGAAGAGACTTATAGCATTAGATCCGGGGCATGGCGGAACTGATCCCGGTGCAGTTGGCAACGGATTCAAAGAGAAGGATTTAACCCTTACCCTTACTCGGAATGTAGCTGATCATTTGCAGTCAATGGGGTTTGATGTGTTCATAACACGCACTGATGACAACACTGTGCCACTGATTGACCGGACTAATCGGATCAACGCTGCCAAACCAGATGTTTCGCTTTCAATCCATATCAACAGCGCTGCACTAGCGCAGGCTAATGGAATTGAGATCTACTCTTATCCAGATGCTGTGATAGATAAGCGGTTCGCTGCTACAATTTGGGATCAAGTTAAAAACTTAGGGTTCACTAATCGTGGTGTAAAAACCAAAAATCTACACATGCTCAGGGAGGTGCTCCCTAACATCCCGGCAGCGTTGATTGAAGTTGGGTTCATTAAGAACAAAGCAGACATGGACCGACTGCTGGGCAATTTACAAGGTGTGAGTATTGCAATAGCGAAGGGGATCGCCAACTATCTTGGTCCGGTAGATGTGCCGACACCTACTCCGCCAGCTACTCCACTGACAGTAAAAGCAGAAATCAAAACACACTTGGATGCAATATATAAGTTAATTGAAAAGCTATGATAATTGCTTTGGCATTATTTTGGTCATGGTTTGTTGAGAGCTTCATTGAGTATTTGAAGCAATACAGTAAGTGGTTTGATAAAAAGTCTTGGTGGCTTGCTCTAGTCTTCGGGCTATTGATCGCATGGGCAACCAACTTGCAGGTGGTGAACTACCTGACTGCCACTCTGGGTGACGGATCTTACGCAATTCCGTTCTGGGCTGACTGGATTGCTACCGGTATTGCGATTGGGCGTGGTTCCAACTTCGTGAACAGCGTGTTGGAATACTTTTATGGTCTCAAAAAAAGAGTAGAAAAGTAGGCGAAGATAGTAAACATAGACTAAAACACCCCCATTTGATTGAGGGTGTTTTGGTGTGTAGCGGACTAATAAGGTTTCTTCTTGCCGGCTTTCTTCACCGGCTTCTTGACTGGTTTCTTTTTGGTTGCCATCTCAAGTTTCTCTTAATGATATATATCAATTTAACCACTTGTCTTTATGCTCAACTGTCCACTCAATTGTTTTCTTGAGTGATTCTTCAAATGATTTGGGGAAACTGAAACCCATACTTTTGAGCAACTCACCATTCAGCGCATACCGGAGATCATGCCCCGGTCTGCTGGAATGGAAGTCCACCATTTCATAATTCAGTGGGCAACCCAATGTGTCGGCAATGAACTGTGCCAGCTCCAAGTTATCAACTTCTTTCTCACCAACAATGTTGTATTTTTCTTGTTTCTTCCCATTCTCTAATAAGAAGACAATGGCTTGGGCAACATTGCGTGCATGAATGTAGAACCGACTGCCGGCTTTGGTCTTGTCTTTGTTTGAGTGAATGGTCACTGTCTCACCAGCCAAGACCTTTTTAATAGTCATGGGAATAAACTTTTCTGGATGCTGGCGCTCACCAAAGACATTCATGGTGTGGGTAATGATGACCGGGAGTTGATAGGTGTTTCCAAATGCTAGTGTCATCTCTTCTCCGGCTGCCTTAGCTGCAGCGTATGGGTTGCCTGAGTTGTAGCGATCCCATTCTTTGTAAGCCACGCCCTCTGGTGCAGGACCAAACACCTCGTCAGTAGAAAAGTATAAAAACTTTCCCTGAGCTTTCAACGCCCAATTTGCAAACAGCAACATGTTAGTTGTCCCGAGCACATTGGATTCCACAAATAACATAGGATCCTCAATTGACCGATCCACATGAGTTTCAGCGCCTAAGTGGAGAATGTAATCTACATCACCCACCTCTTGTCTTACACCTTCTGAAATTGGTTTAGTGAAATCTAGTGCAAAACATGTCACCCGGTCTTCACCCAAATCATCTACCACTTCCTTCAAGCGGTTGTATCCCATAGAGGCATAAGTTAGTTTGTCAAAAACATAGATATGCCAGTTGGTATTTTTTAATATGTGCTCAACTAAATGACTACCTATAAAGCCAGCCCCACCGGTGATGATTACTTTTTTTGGTTCCATAGCACTGCTTGTTAATGGATAGATGTGGGGAGACCACCGGAGTGATCTACCCCATCTATTCACTAGGCTTCAGGTTCGTCACTACCTTGTGGCTCCCCTTCAGGAGTGTCACTGTCGCTTGCTTCACCATCTGTTGCTGGCTCATCACCTGCAACTGCTGGTTCCGCACCGACTTGATCTTCGCCTTGACCTTCTGCTTTCGCTTCAGGCTCTTGAGGTGCTTGTTCAGCCCCCTCTGGCTGTGTGTTTTCTTCATCTGACATGTCAGTTTCTGTTAATGATATAACCCTGACTATTTTATCAATATCAACTCCCAGAATGGAAGGCAACTTCATGAGGTTGGTGGCGCTAACCGAACATCTCCGGCTCTCCATCATATACATCATCTGCTGAGAAATACCTAGCTTATCAGCGAGACTTTTTTGAGTTGGAAACCCGGCTTCCTTTCGGATGCCCTTGAAGGTTTTTCTCAGAATGATTTTCTGCTTGCGCATTCTTAGTGGGAATTAGTGGATCTATAGTTATTTTTAATTCTAAGGCGCTGGTTGGGTTAGCCAACGATTGCTTGAAGATGTTTTCAAACATCCCCATCCATTGGTTGAAGCGAACTTCTTTGACCTTGTTGATAATGTCTTGTGGAACTTTAGCCATCTATGCCTTGTTTAATTCTTACTGCCATTAAATACTGTCTATTCTGCATGGTGCGGATGAGGTAGTCAGCAATTTTTAGTTGCGCTCCGCAAATCATAATCTCTTGGAACAGTGGGTTAGCTCGGACCATTACATCAGTAGCATTCACCGGCTTACCTTCGCCTGTCTTCAAATCTTGGAACTCATTGAGCTTGAACTGAATGTCATCCCGATACTCCATGAGAGGTTCAATGTAGCCAATCAATTTGACTAACCGATCATCCAGAGTATTGGCATCCCACTCGTTGATGTGCGCAGTGGTGTCATCAATAACCTCTTTGATGTTCTTGCGAATCTTACTTAGCTGTTTCTCCGATATTGTCATGTAATTGTTGTAGCCAATATGCCCAATCTTCAATCGTCATAGACACGAAGATTTGTGATGTGCCAGTCTTCCGGAACGCAACTACCGGCACTGCGTTTGAAGAACATTCGCTCTTCAACTTTTCATGGAACTCATGAATCGGTAGTTGGTTCCGGTTCTTGGCTTCAATAGCGATTGTTTGCCCTAATACTTTGAAGTCGTAGAACTTGCGCTTCATTGGTTGTCTAAGGTCCGGGATGGTGGGGATGATATCACCCACTTGCCGAGTATCACTGCGCCCATAAGCACCAGATCGTGGTGTGCGGACAAAGACAACATCTGTCTCAAAGAACGCTTTGGTTAGCTTCTCTGCAACCTCTCGTTCAAACTTTGAGCCTCGTTGCTTGTTCTGTTTGCCTATGGCTGATCTGTCTCTACCTTTCATCAATTTTAGTATAAGGGTATTTAGATACTAAATCAAACTCTATTATTACGCTTAGCCATTGGCTTCAATTCCTTAATCAGTTTCTTCAGTTCCAGAACGGATAATGTGGCTATGTGTCCGGTGACTGTATGCGCCTGCATCCACACATACATAGCACCAGTGTCCACATCACCGATCTCCGGTAGATACCACACAATGTTGGCTAACCGGTGGGCTTCACGCTTCAATGCTTTGTGTTCTGGTGTTTCGTTCATTTTAGTCATTTCTTCCTCCTATTTAATGTTATCTTTGGGGGCTAAAAGTTCGGGGTTCTCGTAGATGTTGCCAATGACTTCTATCTTATCAGCAAATACTGGTAGATATTGTAGCGATGCTGGGTATAAACCTTTTTTGTTAGCAATTGTAAATCCACACCGACTGAAGACAATGGTATGTATCCTTTTCTCGTGTTCAACAATATCCCCCTCGTAGATTTCCTTGCCGTTCTTGTCGGTTAAACCCGTGAATTGGTAAATCTTGTCCCAATCAGCACTGATTGAATCAACTCCATACTGACCAATACTGCCCTTCAGCAAGTTGCCGATAGTAAACTCGTGCCATATCTTGCGGATACCATCCCAACACCGAAACTTAATTACTCTATTCATTCTCGCCCTCCCAAAAAATTATAATTCTCCACGCTCATATTCTTGAAGCACCATCGGCTCTCTGACTTTTGTAATCGGTCTGCCACTCTCGTCCACTGGCATTGTCTTATACCCGCCTCTACTCCACTCGCCGTCAGCTTGGGAGCGGACAGATTTTTCAGTAACCTCCATTACAAATGACCGCTTCTCATCTACTCGCTTTATCCCCTCGTCAAAATGTTCTTCGCAAAACAGGAAGCCACGATATTCGTAGGTTTCGCTGTCATCAAACTGC